>LSQX01248222.1_pt1 | contig 44874 bp, 37 predicted proteins | sample 654561 | NCBI WGS metagenome assembly LSQX01 (sample SAMN04489861, study PRJNA283612) | anaerobic digester metagenome | isolation source: 4 biogas reactors fed with cattle manure at either 37C or 55C with and... | place: Denmark: Kongens Lyngby | collected 2014 | reverse complement strand
GGGACAGTATCTATTTACGAAACAAATATACAATATTCGCCAATATTAGCTTTAAATATTCAAATGTTTATTATTACAATTGGTACAACGCAGCAGTTCAGCTTTTATAAGGCACCCTCTTAGTTTAGAGTAAATCTTACACTAATTCCACTATTAATATTGCTTGTTGGGAACTGATTTGACACGTGTGGCCTGTTAACAATATGATCGTAGAAAGCTCTAACTGTAAATTTCTGACTTAACTGATAGTCGGCTGATAGGTTGATGGTTACAACTTTTTGACCTGTGGAAATTTGGTTTACATTTTCTATAATCTTACGTAGGGTAGTTCTATTATCTCTGATGGAAACATTTGCCTTTACATTTAAGTCGCTCTTAGTGTTTGTCATAACACCACTAAAATTAAATGTCATGCGAATATCTTTAAATCTGTATCCAAGTCCAAATACCATTTCGTTACTGGCAATCTCTGTTAACTGGCTATTTGCAAAGCTTAAGGCTAAGTTTCTTGAACGTTTGAACTCCACTTTTGCCATTAAACTATTTTTCAGAGTGGCATCAATATTGAAAAGTGGGTTAAATTGCTCATTTATAGCCACTTGTGCAATTTCGTGTTGTGGAATAAAATTATTCAGAGCATCTCTAACATATTGCAAGCCGTCATCATCGGTTTTGTAGTGAATGTTTGAGGTGAAGGCGTTTACATTATATGTACAAGTGTAGGCATTTGTGATAGAAACATTTTGAATGTAGTCTTCCAACCATTTAATTCTTGACAAACCGTTGTAGGTAATTCTCCAGTTGGGCATTGGAATTAGTGGGAAGGTATTTAGATATATTTTTGAGGGATCTTGTCCCGAATATGCTGCCAAAAATGCTGGTACAAGTACATCTTGCGAACTTGGTCCATAGCCATCTGGATAGCCATTTTCAGGATTTATACCGCTTGAATTTCCGTTTTGTGCAGCTAATCGCTGTGAAATTTCGTAGCGATAATCCTTCAAGTCTTCAAAGTTTTGATTTGAGTAGTTTTTATTATCTTTCACAAAAGCTGAACCTATGGCAAAGAATGTGATGCTGAAATTTCCAGTGTTTTGCTCCGAGAAGCTGCCATATTCGCCCTCGGCATTGGCTTTGATATATCCAGTTCTATTTTCGGTGAATGTCCTTGTGGCGGTTATATCAATTTTGAAATCGCGAAGTGGCTCAATGGTGGCACGCATATTCAAGTTCTGATTGTATTTGTTCATAAATGGCTGATTGAAAACTGTATCTTTTGTAATCCAATCTCTAAATGTAGCCACGTCGTTTATGTCGGTTTCGATGCCCGAAACAAATCCCCAGCCGGGTGCATTGTGATTTAGGTTATTGCCAAAATATAGTGGCGTGTGGACAAAGCCGGGTAGGGCAGTTCCACGACCGTCGGAGTAGCTAACAGAGATGTTTCTAACCATCATCAATGTTTTCAAAGTGTTGTCGAGTACCAACTTGCCAACATTTGGTTTTTTCTTCACGCTATCGGCTTGTACTGTTTGATTTTGTGGCTGTGGTCGCCTAATATTGGGATTTCCTCGCTGATTTCTTTGGTTGCGTTGTTGAGCTTGATTTAGTTTTTTCAGGTAAGGAATTTTGTTGTACAAGTTTATCATATTCATATTCACATTCAGCTGACGAATATTGGAGTTTTCGATGGTATTTCCCATTCTCTCTTGTAGCGAAAGTGGTGGGGCATCCCAGCGGAAGTTTCCGGTAAATCGTGCCGAAGATGTTATCCAATTGAACATTGGAATTTTATTAATTGGAATTTGATAATTTACATTAAAAGTGTGATTGAAGTTGTTCATGCGTCCGGCGTTGAGAACATTTTGCCAAATAGAATCTTTTTTCTCTCTGGTGTCAATCATTCCTTGGGGTTCGTCAATGCGAGCCATTGCCGTAGCCTGATAGTCAATTTTCAAACTCTGGGTGATGTCGTAACGCAAATTGTAGGTTCTATTCCAGTCGAAAGTTTTCATAAATGTTGGTTCAATAATTATTAAACCAGCACTTTTGTTTCGGAGTTTATTTTCGTTGTATTGACGGTTTATATCTGTTCTAAAGCTGAACATTTTTGGATATAAGTAGAAGTTGAAGTCTCTAATTAGTGCTAAACTCTTACGTTTGGTGATGAATTTAACCTTGGATAATGGTCTGTAATTTTTTGGGTTTGCGGTGAAATTATAGCCTAATCCTCCTCTATAAATTTTCTTCACATCATATTCAATGTCCACATTTCTCTCTTTGGTTTCGGAGTATGAATATGTGAAATCGAAGTTTTCGATGTCGTATGCTCTGGCTTTTCCAATTCCCGAACGATCTTTACGAACGTTCATAAAGTTTATGTTTTTGCGTTCGGTAACATCTTGAGTCATATGTTTTATGGAGTCTCTTTCTGCCTTTGTTTCAAAGGTTTGTATATCCGACTTCAGTCTTGTGTCGGGGTTCAGCGGATTATATTCGGGGCTACTGACGATTTTGGAGTAGTCAACGTGCATAGGCACTCTAACGCTCCATTTTTCGGGGAAGAATTTCCCGAAGTCGATATTTGTAGCAACGTCATATGATGAAATATACTCTTGTTGTCTTTCGTTAATTTTTTTCTCGATGGAGCCAAATCCGGGTGTAGATGTAGTTCCAGCAAGTGAGAAGTCGCCCAAATCTGCCAATGTAGCCCTCAATCTACCTGTTGCAGCCCAACCCGATTTGTTGTCGAAGTCGGTGAGTCTGAGTTCATTAACCCAAATTTCAGCAGATTTTGGTAGCATATCATCGTTGTCGCCAAGGGTCTGTTTTCTTGGATTGCGAATACCAATCATAATTACCCTAACATCGCTAATATTAGGCATTCCCACAACAGTGATTTTATTTTTGCCGTCCAATTCGTAGTATGGATTTCCAGCCGAGTAGGAGATACCGTCACGCACATTTATATTACGCTGTTGTTTGGCATCTACAAGTTTTTGGAGCTCTATTCCCATCTCGTTTTCTTCGGGCCAAATTTGTTCTGGCGATTCAGCCGAAGTGTACCAGTCGGTTAGTTGCAATGGCACTTCATACTCATAATAGTTTTCTGTAAAGTCGGAACCTATTCTGATAAAGCATGTTAAATCATCATCTTTAAGTATATCATTTTCGCGAAGTTTTTCTGCGTGAATATACATTCTTAAAAACTTAAATCTACGGAAGTCAAAAGAAGTGGTTTTGTATACAGCTCTGGCATCGCCGTCCATCAAATTTGAAATTCTTAGGCTCAACGACTGCTCATTTAGTTTGTACATATAGCTACTGCTGTATCCCTCTTCACGCTTAATTCCGGGAGGAAGAACGTAGGGTACTGGCACACGTTTACCGTTTTCTTCAATATTAACTGTTGATACGTTGAAGGAAGTTTGGTCATCGCCACCGGGAACGTAATCGCCATTGGTAAGCAGGTCTTTGTAGTAGGTTCTCCACTCACCTCTAACAAGTTCAAAAGTTGCCAAACGGCAAACTATTGGCTCGGAAAATTCCTTCATCACCAGTCGGATAAACCTAATGGAGTTGTATCCTTGAATATCTCCAACAACTTTTTGTGGTTCACGCACTGGAACTTTAAACTGATACCAGCGAACCTCTTCGTTGGTGTTGTTGGGCAGTCTAACTGTGGTTGTGTAAATGTCTGTAATAAAGTTTTCGCCAACATTCATTTTTGTTGGGTCAAGCTCTATCGTATATTGATAATATCTTTCGTCTTCACTCAAAGTATTGTCGCGGTTGATATCTTCAACGTTGGGCAAAGTTGTTGCCATTGTTGGGTACGATTCCGGATTTTGGGCGTCGGTGGGCGAGTTGCCTTCGGGGTTGTTGAAGTATTTATATCTGTCAAGAATTTTCACATCTTGGGCATCATAATCGCTACCTCTAAAGTAGTGATAATTGTCCGCCGAAGGGTCGTTCCATGCTTGTGCATATGCTTCGGAGTTTGGTCCTAAATTGGGGTCGTTTTCAATTCTATCAAGATAGGTTTCTTTGAAGAAAGTACGCTCGTTGGTGGTGCTAAGTCCGTCATAACCAACGTCTTGAAACTGTCTGGAGTTGGGGTCATTGTCAAAGGCATTTACCAATGCTTGAAGTGTGGGAACTACCCCCCAAATGGTGGTATCAACATTTTCCATCACTTCAGTGGTAGGCAGACCATTTTCGTAGCTCTTACGTCCGTCTCGCAAAATATCCTCTGAAACGTCTCCAAGATGAATCATAAATTTACCCCCTGTGTGATTGGGGTTCAAAATAAATGGGTCCATCATCCAAAATTCAACGTGCTCAATATTGGTGGCATCAAAGTCTGACGACTCAATTCTTCTCATTATTCCACCCCATCTGGAGGATGGTTGATTTAATTTTCCATCGGAATTAAGTCCGTAGGAGATACCCGAAATTGGCTCCACATCATAGTTATAGGGTCCTCTTTCATCGGGATAAAAAGCCAAGTTTAGAACGGCTAAATTTGTAACCTGATTTGTAGGGTTCTCTTTATTTGGGAAAACCTCGGTCTCTAAAACCTCACGAGCATATGGGTGCGAAAGGTCGTCTTTGGTGATGTTTGAAGGTGTTGCACTATTGTTTCTATAAAAAATTGGGTCGATGACATACCATGCCAATTTAGCTCTGTTAAATCCATACTTAAGTCCAGTTCCGGGGGCAGCTTCGGGCCAGTTCCACGCTTCTGTTTGACCCTGTGGCGTTGATGCCAAAAACCATGAGCCAATGTTTTTCATATCTATTGCCGATTTTGAGCCCTCAAAGTCGTCAATATAGGTGGTTCCAGTTTTTCCTATCACCCTTGAATGACCGGGGATAAAGTGTGCAAACTCTCCATCAAATGTAATTTGTGATTCAGCCTTTGTGGAGTAGAACGGAAGTTTGTCAATTATTTTTGTTAGCAATCTCGACTTGGTTCTATACGCCACATTCATACCCCAAATGGTGTTGTTTATGGGTTCATCGCCATAGTTAATCTTCTGAGTTAGAGGGCGTTCGCGGAGATTCATTATGGTTGCACCAACATTAAAATCGTTGTTGAAAACATGGTTGATATGCATCCCCATCATCCGTTTGGTTTGGAAGCTAAATTGCGATTGACTCTCCATGGAAATATTAATAGGAGTTCCTGAATTTAGAATACCTTCATTGATTATTTTAACCCTTCCAAGGGTGTAATCCACGGTGTAGTCAACGTTTTCGGTTAGCTTAATTCCGCCAGCAGTAACATTAACCGAGCCTTGGGGTACGTTCATGGCATTTAGCGAAATTTCGCTACCCGATTGTGATTTATACATACCTTCCAAGTAGAATTTATTTCTGTCGGGGTATTGCTGAGCCTGCTGTTTTGTTAGGGTATAAAGTGAGTCGAAAGAGTATCTGTTTGCCCACAAAGTATCTCCAATGGCTTTTTTCAAGTCCTTACCAAAAGGTTCCACTACGGGGAAATAAATTCTACCATTAGACGATTGTATTGTTCCACCCATGGTGGCGGCATTGTCTATAAAGTCGAAAACTCCGTCGGGAGTGGGGTCGCCTTGGAAGTTGATTTTATCTAAGCCCATAAGGCGAATTAAAGGTACTCCTTTTTGAGGTCCTTCGGTGAAAAATCCTGTGGGAACACCAGCTTCGTCACCAGCATACAAAATATTAAGTCTGAAATCGTCTTGATTTACCTGAAATGCGTTTAATGAATAAACGTTTTTCATCATCAAGTTCCACAATGGACTTTTTGTGTTTAGCGATGAGCTTTTTAATAGCTTGACAGCCAAGTTGTTAGGTGGCTCAACTTCGTTGGTAAATTCCCCAACTTGATAAACAGTAGTGTCGCCAACAATGGTAAATTGGAAAGCAACAGCCAAAACTTGGTCGTGGCTAAGTGATGAGTTTAGCGAAATAAATCCCAGTCGAGAGTTGTATGTATATTCGTTGGGTTGTAGCTTTCGGGCACTTTCAACCTTTTCAAAATCCAAGCCTGAAGTCATACCACCTTGATATGTTCTTAGATATTCTCCAACTTGATTTATATCTCTAATTTTATTTGTATCCAAGGATGGATTTGTGAGCAGGTTGTTGATTCTGTTATCTGGAATATTTGATGTTCCGGGATTTCGAACCACAATGGCATTGTTTGGCTCTGCTTCGCCAAGGTCGGTAAAGGCTATAATGTTCCTGTTTTCTTGCGTTGCAGCACCAATATTTGTTCTCCAAACTTCTATTTTTGTAATATTTATTGGAGATGAAATAAGTGGTAAATCTTCTAAAAACTGATTGTAGTTATCACGGAAATATTGCGAAATGAAGAAGTGTTTGTTTTCTTCATACATATCTGCTTTAAAATAAAACTGATTGGTTTGTGCTCCGCCCGAAACTTGAATGCTTTGCGTTTCGCCCTTTTGTTCCGAAAAAACTGTTGTTATATATGTCTTTCCAAATTGTAGTTGAGTTTTTATTCCAAACAAACTTTGGCTACCCTGAATTAGCGTGGAAGATAGTGGCAATGTAACGTCTCCAGCCTCAATTAGTTTTATAATTTCGTCCTCTTTACCTTCGTACTTAAGTTTCAATTTGTTTTCAAATTCAAACATAGCCTCGGTGTTGTAGTTGGTTTTAAATTCAATTTTATCACCAACTTTTGCCAATACGCTCATTTGAATTTTCTCATCAAAATTGAAATTGGTATTTCTTCTCTGACGAATGTCCAAAGCGGGGTCGTCTCTACGATTGTGTATAACTCCAAAAATCAGCTCTGCTGAGCCTGATGGACGAATATCGATTATATTACTTCCAAAAATTGTTTCAAAAACCTCTCCTCCAATTTTTAATTTAGGAATTAGACCACCCGAACTTCCGTGGTTTGCGGTAGAAGCTCTCTCGTTCCAATATTTTCTAAGTCCTTTATCAATTTCATATTGTCTATAATCGTCAAAGTCCATTGTTTCGGGAACTCCAATATATGTATCTCCAACCTTTTTCCGAATGGTGTATTCGTTGGTTTCGGGGTCATAGTCAACTTCTGTGGAATAGTTGGAGGGGTCGCCCAGATAAAAAGGATGGTCGGGGTCGTCTTCTGGAATTGGAAAAACCAAATCTGAACCTTTTCCCGTGTCGGGGGGATTAATACTTTGAGTGTATAGTGGATGGAAATTGTTAGCACTATTTATGGCTATATGATTAGCCTTAAATGCAGTAGAAACAAAGTATGATATTATAATGGGAGCAAATAAATATTTTAATATTCTTTCCAAAGTTTTATAGTTTTAGAGTTTAAACTACATCATTTTCAATGCATTCTTAATCAATTCTTCCACACCTAAATCGCCATTTGCTTTAATTATTTTCGCCAATGTAGTTTCGGAGGTGTTTTTAGAAAAACCTAAATTAACTAATGCTGTTAACGCTTGTTCTTTGTTTGTATTGTGTAATGGAGTTAAAATATTTTCACTTTCTATGCCTATTTTTCCAATTTTGTCTTTTAGTTCAATAATTATTCTTTGTGAAGTTTTTGCTCCAATTCCTTTAACGGTTTGCAACAATCCTGCATTTTGCATTAAAATGGCATCAATAACTTCGCTATATGTAAGCGATGAAAGCATTATGCGTGCAGTGCTTGGTCCAACTCCGTTCACTGTAATTAATTGTCGAAATATTTCGCGCTCAGCCACTTCATAAAATCCAAAAAGAATGTGGGCATCGTCTCTAATATTTTGGTGTATATAAATTTTTGTAGTAGATCCCACTTGTGGAATTTGCGAATAGCTAATTAGAGTTATATTGGCAATATAGCCCACGCCACCACACTGTATTACCACATGTGTTGGCTGTTTATCTACAACAATTCCTTCTAAAAATTCAATCATAATTTATCCTTTTATCTGTTCTATTGCCCAATTCAACGACTCTTCAATCATTTCTGCTGGGGGCATTTTTATAAGTCCCTGATCTGTTAATACTTGTGTTAGTTTTTGTGAGTACTCAATATCTTCTTTTGCTTTGTCATAGGCTTCTTGCCAAGTCATTTCAAGCCTTGCTACTCCATCTTTTATGGCTTGCATCGCCACATCGGCAGCTTCGTGGGGGAAAACATCAATTTCGTCCATAGAGGGGATGATATTTTCGGGATTTATGCCTCTGCTTTCGGCAAATTTTGCCAATGAATGGGCAGCAGCAATGGCCATATTGTCGGTTATTTTTTTAGCTCTAACCAATAGAGTACCTTTCAAAATTCCAGGAAAGCCCACAGAGTTATTCACCTGATTGGGAAAATCTCCACGTCCAGTGGCTACAATGTATGCACCAGCAGCCTTGGCAGCGTGGGGGTATATTTCGGGAATGGGGTTGGCACAAGTAAAAACAATAGCTTTATCAGCCATCAGTTTTATCCACTCTGGTTTAATGGTGTCTGGTCCGGGTGCTGAGAGTGCAATAAGTACATCGGCATCTTTAAAAGCTTCATCAACCTCAGTTATGCAGTCGGGATTTGTTTTTTGACTTAAGTTCCATTTTACGGCAAATCTTTCGTCGTTTTTCAAATCTTCTCTTTCGCGATGTAGGGTTCCACTGTTGTCAAACATAATCATATTCAGAGGGTTAACACCTTCCATCATCAAAAGTCGTGCAATGGTTGTGTTGGAAGCACCAGCACCGTAGAGAACAACTTTTACTTCTTTAATATCTTTTTTTGCAAGCTTCAGGGCATTTATTAATGCTGCCAATGTAACGCAGGCAGTGCCTTGTGCATCATCGTGCCAAACTGGTATATCGCATGTTTCGCGAAGTACATCTAAAACTTTATAGCAGTTGGGTTGAGAAATATCTTCAAGGTTTACAGCCCCAAAACTATGCTGAACCATTTTCACAAAGTCTATTATTTTATCTGGGTTGTTTTTGCCTGTTTCATCTTTACTGTCAATGCAAAGAGCCACGGCATCAACGCCACCCAAATGTTTCATCAAATATGCTTTGCCTTCCATAACCCCAAGTCCGCCGGGAGGAGTGCAGTCGCCATCGCCCAAAACTCTTGTGGAATCGCTCACAACAGCTACAAGATTACCTCGGTTGCTCAACGAAAATGAAGCTTCGTTATTATCTCGAATATCGGTTGAAACTTGTGATACTCCGGGTGTGTACCAAACATTAAACCAGTTGAAGCCTGGCACTGGAGCTTTGGGAACAGTTTGTACCTTGCCACCATAAAAACGGTGTGCCTTTTCTGATAGATGTTTTAAAAATAGAGTTTTGCAACGAGCCTTATCCTCTTCATTGAGGTAGTCTGGAAGCATTTTGTCAATGTCGTTTAAGCTGATATCCATAGTTTTGTGCTTGTAATTCTACAAATAAACGGTAAAAATACAAGTTTTTTTTCAATTTCTAAGGCATAAAAATACAATATTATTTATAATAGTGAATTTTGAGGTGATTAATAAGCTACTATTTGGCTTAAATAAAAAAATCTTCATGGAAATTTACTAAGTATAATTTTTTAGTAGCTCTTGTTAAAGCCGTATATAACCACCTTAAATATTCTATATTTAGACGCTCTTTAGTGATATATCCCTGATCTACAAAAACCGTATTCCATTGTCCGCCCTGCGACTTATGACAAGTGTATGCATAGGCAAATTTCACCTGTAAGGCTTGCATCCAAGGGTCGGTTTTTAGGCCTATAGCTCCATATCTTTCACTCTGTATATGCTGATAATCCTGCCTTATGCTTTCTTGCAATTTTTGATAATCTGCTGTAGAAATTGATGATGCTTCTGAATGAAGTGAGTCGATGAGTATTCTGGCTTCAAAGCGATTTGTGTTTTCGCTATCCACAATTTCCATTTCGCAATCGGCAAACCTAAAATCATACATATCATGATATTTCACAATTCTGTTGATGCGAACAATATCGCCATTGGCTAAAAATCCCATGCCAGCTTTTGATGGCAACCAAAAATAATTATTTCTTGTAATCATCAATAAATCGCCTGCATTTAATTCCGAATCTCGGTATAAAATTCTGTTTCTAATGGACTGATTCAGTAAGTTGGCTCGTTTGTTTGAAGTTGTAATAAAAGATACTTCATCTTCTCCCACTTTGCTGTATGAGTCAATCAAAAGCTCTTCCAACTCGCTACCATCAATGCGGACAATGTCGGGATAACCATCTGTTTTGAACAGTTTGCCCACAAATTTATCTTTCTCAATTTGCTTGCGAACAAAAGTGGCATTTGCCAAAATTCCAGACTCCATTTCCTGACGAACTACTTGCGTTAGGCTGTGCTGGTGTATCTCCATACTATAAGTGGCATTAAGATATGAGGCATCTAAAGCTGGACTTAAATTTGTGCCAACAGGAGGGAGCTGAGCAGGGTCGCCAATAAAAAGCAGCTTGCAGTTGTAGCCCGAAAAAACATAGGTGATGAGGTCGTCGAGTAAATTTCTATATGCGAAAATTTCCGAACCACTACTGGCTTGATATGAGGGAATCATAGAAGCTTCATCTACAACAAATAGTGTGTTTTTATGATTGTTTTCCGAAGGAGTAAAAGTATCGGTTTCTAATGATAGCGTATAAATTTTTTTATGAATCGTAAAAGCTTTTCTCTGCGTATATTGCGACAAAACTTTTGCAGCCCTTCCAGTAGGAGCCAGTAAAACACTCCTCTTTTTCATACTGGGAAGTGTCTTCACTAAGGCACTTACAACGCTTGTTTTCCCAGTTCCGGCATAGCCCGAAAGGACGAATATTTCAGGTTTGGTAAAATCTTGAAGAAATTGGTCGATATGCTCAAAAAACTCAATTTGATTTTTAGTGGGCTTGTATGAGAAATTGTTTAGATATTTTTCTTTGTTGTCGAACATTTAATTTTAGAAATTTTAGAATGGATAGCCTATGGCAAAGTTAACTAAAACATCTCTAAATGTCATTTCCTTCACCTTCCATCTTTCGCCCAAATCATAGCCCGGGTGATGCAGTGCCACAGCTGCATCAAACCTTACGATGAAAAATGAAAAGTCTAATCTCAACCCCATTCCAGCATCAAAGGCTATCTCTTTGTAAAATCTATTTGCCTCAATATGCCCATTGGGTACTGTGGGGTTTTCGCGCATTAGCCAAACATTGCCAGCATCGGCAAAAATAGCTCCATTAAAATATGACCAAATTGGGAAGCGTATTTCGGAGCTGAGTTCCAGTTTTAAATCGCCAGAGCGTTCAAAATTATTATCAGATTTGTACGAACCGGGTCCAATTGTTCGCATACGCCAGCCCCGTAAACTGTTTGCACCACCCAAAAAGAAACTTTTTTCAAATGGAATTGACCATGAATTTAAAAGTGGTATTCCCACACCAAAGGCTGTTCTAAAGGCAAATAGCGATTTGTCGGTAATTTTAATATATTTTCTGTAATCAATATCCGTCAATAAATAATTTGCATATGGAATTTTGAAAAGCAGATATTGGTCAAAATCGTTTTTTTCCGACTTGGCTATGGTGTTATATAAATTTAAGATGTTTCCAACCGACTCCAAATTTATTCTAAAAAAGCTGTATTTGTTTTGTTCTTCCGAAACTTGATTTGAAAATACAAAAGAGTATTTTGTTGCAAAAACAAGGTGATCGGAATATTGCTCACGGATTCTGCGGTTGTATTGGCTCAAAACCGCCAAGAATGAAGAGTCGGGGTAAATCTTAACTGTATTTATGTCGATGGGCGAAAACAGATGTCGTATCTCTTTAGATTGTCGCCACTCATAACCCAGAGAGATATTCCCAACAGTTCTAGTATAGTCGGGTCTTTGCTGATAATTGCCACCTACGGTGATAATGGTTTTTGGACGCAAGGTTTGTTTTCCTAAGAATGTTCGCACTGGAAAAACAAAGTTTGGAATTTCCAAACCCACACTTCCATTTAGCTCCAATGTGTTGAAAAACCAAAGTCTGTTTTTAACATCTTCCTGCTCACCAATAATTCTTTGAGCTTCAAAGGCAGTACCAACCCTAACGGTTAGCAATTGTGCCCTTCGGAATATATTCCTGTTGAAGTATAAAAAATCAATCCCCGAACCCGGATTACCACCTGAATTGGTAACTTTTAGCTCATAAGCAAATTCGCTTCTCTTCATGGGGTTTAAAGATATTTCGCAGTCAAGAGTAGGTGTGTCAGCGTCTTCAAGCTCTTTGTAATTGATGTTTATATATCCAAAGTTTTTAAGGTCATTTAGTCGTAAAAAAGTATTGTTGGTTCTTCGTAAACTATAATATTCGTCGGAGTGAATATTGATATTTCTTACAATTACCGATGGGCGATATTTTAATTTTTCAACATAGTTAAAGTCAAATTTATATTGAGTAGTATCGCCATAATCGTTCCAAAAATAGTCAAAATGATTGGAATATAATGGACGCGTCATGGGGTCGTAATCGGTAAAAATCGAAACTTTTCCAATGCTGTATCTGGGGTGAGAAATGGTGATTGAATCATTTATGTTTAAATCTAATACATTGAGTGTCAGGCTGTAAGTGTTATTTTGATAGTTGGTGTCAATATCATATGCTATATATTCGCGGGGGAAATTGTAATATCCGTTATTTCTCAACAATGCCACTATTCTATCTCTTTCGCTGGAAAAAACATCGGTGTCGAAACGCATATTTTGCTTCAAAAGAGTATTGTTAGTGTCGTTAAGTATTATTTCCCTAATTACGCTATCCTTTATTTCATACGATTTGGAGTTCATCAAATATGCATCGTTGGCTGTGATGTGGAAGTTTACTTTGGCAGTTTTTTTGCCTTTATAAACCACCTCAGGAACAACAATGCTTTTGAAAAAACCTTTGTTGTTCATATACATTTTCATCTGTGTTGCCGAGTACACGCTATAATTTGTGTCCAAAATTACCGCTGCTTCGCCAAAATTCTTTTTGAAAAATCCTTTGAATTTATTCTCTTTGCCGTGGTCGAAAAGGGAGTAAACACGAACTTTTATTTTAAATAAATCGAAAAATTTACGATTTGTGGTGGGCTTTGCCATGGTCCAAATATCGTAGTCGGAAACCTCTTTTGTGTCAACAATTACTTTGTTTTCTTTCAGATAGTACGAGCCTTCAGGCACTTGACGTGTGGGCGAGCATGAAGAAAAAAACAATAAGAGGGGAGTGAGAAGTATAATAAATCTCAAATTGAAAAAATAAAGATTTCTTATAAGTCTCGACTTCATATTATCTTAAATCAATAACTTCTACATCTTTGAACTTGTTTTCGTCAAAAACAAAGTAAGTGTCGCTGATGGCTTGATTAGTAATAAATGAATTTATGGAATAGGTGTAGTTATTGCCATCTTTTTCCATTATTATAAATTGTAATAACTGTTTTTTAGCTTTGTCAATTTCCAATCTCACTCTGTGATACGACTCTGTTTTTAGCGGATATAAATCAATAACTTGTATGCTTTTGCCTTTTTCTACACTCTCTCTGATAAGTCTGGTTTTAAATTTTTTCTTATAGTCATCTAGAAAAAATGCTGGATTTATCATATCGTCGCTGCCCTCTTCGGCATCGCTAATTGTAACTTCATTTGTTTCGCTAAGGTATGTCCAGATGGTTTTTCCGTCGCAATAAACTTTTTGTTCACCAAAGGTGTAAAGATATTTATCTTTTTTGACCCAAACATTTCCTTTTATGCTATTGAGGGCGCTTTTTTCATTTTCGTGCTTAAAAATAAAGTCGATTTTTATGGTGTTATACGATTTTGTCTTTTTGGAAACGCCATCAAGAATTTCACTCGACTTGTCGTTTAATTGCCCAAAACTCAATATGGGAATAAATAGCAGTAATAATATTGTTTTTATATTTTTCATCACCTTAATGTTTTATAATTAGAATATGCAATATCTATTCCAAATTATTTTCTTGAATAAATATATCCAATTCGGCATCGGTTTTTATTTTCACCTCTCTAGCTTTGCTGCCTTCAAATCCACCAACAATGCCCAGAGCTTCCAATTGGTCTATAATTCTGCCAGCTCTGTTGTATCCAACCTTAAATCTTCTTTGCAGTGAAGATGTTGAGCCATGTTGCGTTTGAACCAAAAACCTAGCAGCATCAATAAGTAGAGCGTCTCTGTCGTCCATGCTAAAATCGCCACCACCTTCGCCTTCATCGTCTGGAACTTCGGGTAGGAGCAGGGCTGTGCTGTATGCTCTTTGCGAGCCAATAAATTCTGTAATTTTTTCCACTTCGGGGGTGTCAACAAAGGCACATTGCAATCTAATTATGTCGTTTCCGGTGGATAGTAACATGTCGCCACGCCCTATAAGCTGGTCGGCTCCGCTGGTATCTAAAATTGTGCGGGAGTCAATTTTTGATGTAACTCTAAAAGCCAATCGTGCGGGGAAGTTTGCCTTAATTGTTCCTGTAATAATATTCACCGATGGACGCTGTGTGGCAATTATTAAATGTATTCCAATGGCTCGTGCAAGCTGTGCTAAACGGGCAATGGGCATCTCTATTTCTTTACCAGCGGTCATTATTAAGTCGGCAAATTCGTCAACAACTAATACAATATATGGTAAAAATCTATGTCCATGTTCAGGATTTAATTTGCGGTGTATAAATTTGTGATTATACTCTTTTATATTCCTACATTGGGCATCTTTAAGCAGGTCATACCTTTCGTCCATCTCCACGCAGAGCGAGTTTACGGTGCGGACAACTTTTTTAGTATCGGTTATAATAGCTTCTTCCGAATCGGGAAGTTTGGCTAAGAAATGTCTCTCTATTTTCGAGAAAAGTGTAAGCTCCACTTTTTTGGGGTCAACCAAAACAAACTTTAGTTCGGCAGGATGTTTTTTATAAAGAAGCGAGGCAATAATGGCATTTAGTCCCACGGACTTACCCTGTCCGGTGGCACCAGCCATGAGCAAGTGGGGCATTTTTGCCAAGTCATAAACAAAAGTTTCGTTGGTAATTGTTTTTCCAATTCCAATGGGTAGATCGAATTTTGAGTTTTGAAATTTATCTGAACTCAAAATTGTTTTCATGGGTACAATATCAGGTTTTGAGTTGGGAACTTCTATACCTATGGTTCCTTTTCCGGGAATTGGAGCTATAATTCTAATTCCCAATGCAGCCAAACTAAGTGCTATATCATCTTCTAAGTTTTTAATTTTAGAAATTCTAACTCCGGGTGCAGGAACAATTTCATAAAGGGTAACAGTGGGTCCGATGGTGGCAAAAATTTTGTCAATGGGAATGCCGTAGTTTTTAAGGGTTTCAATAATTTTATTCTTATTGGCGTGAAGTTCATCGGTTTTAACACTCAACTCCTCTTGCTGTGGATAATCTTCCAACAAATCAATGGTTGGAAACTGATAAGATGATAGGTCAAGTCTTGGATCGTATTGGGTATCAACGGTGTAGTGTTCTAAGGGGGTGTCGTCTTCTTCTTCACTAATTTCGCTATCTTCGGTGGGGATAATAATTTCAAAATCGTCGCTAGCAGTTTCTTTGGTGTTCAATACTTCATCTTCAATTTTACTAACTACAGTCTCGATGGCAGTCTCTTCTTCAATTGCCACTTCTTCATCTGTGTCGAGTTTTTTTACGGAAAAATCAAAAATATCTTGTTCGTCTTCGTCATCTTCTTCAGTCTCCTCAATTTCTTCCTCTTCCTCTTGACTAATTATTTCCTCTTGGGATTTTATATCAGTTTCGTCAAGTTTTTCTTTTTCTTTTGCATTGAGCATGCCTTTGAATGAGAGGTTAAATTCAATTATGGAGAAAATCAAAATAACAACCAAAAGTGCAATAACAGTTCCTATCTGTCCCACAACAGAGCTAAGCCATTCTGTTGACTGAACGCCAAAGGCACCGCCATAGATGGAATAATCGGTGTTGTGTAGAATAAAACCAAGAGTGCTAGAACCCCAAAGGGTGAAAAACGCACTATAAATGATAGTCTTTTTTATGGGCAAAATGGTGTAGTCGAAGCTGAGTTTTATTCCAAAAAGTAAAATCAAAAGCACGTAGGAGTAGGATAGAATTCCAAAAGTTTTTTTGAAAAGTGCATATGAAAAAAGACTTCCAATTTTTCCCATCCAGTTTTGTACAACAATATCTTTTTTGAAAAGTATGGAGCCAATGGATTCGTTGATGATGTTATCATCGTGTTTCCAGTTGCTAATATAGGATGTGAAAGCTATAAAAAGAAATATTCCAAATGCAATTAATAGTATTCCAAATGATTGATGAGTTCGTTCATTTTTTAGAAAACTAATTATAGATTTTTCTTTGTTGCTTTTAGTTTTTCTTGTTTTATTTGATTTAGATGTTTTGTTTTCTGCTTTTTTTAATCTGTTTTTAGCTGCCATTTTCTACGTTATTATTCCAACTTACAAACGTACATATTTTTTACGATATATTATGTTTTTATTGCAAAAAAGCCACTTAAAAAAAGTGGCTTTTTGCAATATGTTTGTTTTTTTTATTCTTCGCCTCCGCCAAACATTTCAATAAACTCCTCTAAGGTCATCTCTTTAGCGTCTGCGGGCATTAAGAATTCTGTTATTTTTACTTTATTGGGCTTAACAACTTTAACATTGGAAGCAGTCATTACTTGCTTTACTCCTTCTCCTAAAATTGTTTCTGTTTCCATGGCAAAACCATCAATTCCCTCTATGTTGCTAGAAAAGGTAGCTTTGGGAGAAATATTTAGTTCTTGCGTGTACCAAATTGTTGTTGTGATAGATTCTAATGTCTCTTCGTCAACACTTGTAATTTCGGCTTTTTTGCATGCATATCCAGCTATTTGTTTTGTTTCGTCAATGAGCTTAACGTCTGGTTTGTCGGCATCTTTGGTTTTTTCATCAATTTCAGACTTCAGTTGTTTGTAGGCATATTTTTGCCCCATAATATCAAGGTAAATAAGAATAAATTCATTGTCGCCATCAGTAATTGTGTTCATGGCATACATTCCAAGGTCTAAAACTGTTTTACTTTTATGGTCCTTAAAAACCATGCTGATGGTTTTTGGCATTTGTGTTTCTTGGGCTGGGTCTAAGCCCTCATACTTAAGTTCAAAATCAATATGCCCTGTAAATAGTCTCTCTTTTTTTTGTGCATTAACGGCTGGCATACTTATAAAAGCTACAAATAATAGTAAGGCTACAATTCTTTTCATAATGGTAATTTTTTTTATTGTTGCAATTTTTTAATTTTCAAAAATCAAATTTATGTATAAAATTTTTAATAACCTAATTTATGGCTCTAAACATTCTTCTCCATCTAATTTTTCCTTCTCCCCACGACTTAAATTTATCTAAAGATAGCCACACAAAAATGGCTTTTCCAACTATATGATCATCGGGAATAAAGCCCCAGTAGCGTGAGTCGGCAGAGTTGTGTCTGTTGTCGCCCATCATCCAATAGTAGTCCATCTTAAATTTGTAAGTGTTGGTCTTTTGTCCATTAATAAGAATGTTTTCACCATTTACTTGTAAGGTATTGCCTTCATAAACTTCAATTATTCGTCTATAAAGTTCTATGTTTTGAAGGTTTATTTCCACTGTTTCTCCCTCTTGCGGAATTATCATTGGACCAAAATTATCTCTATTCCAGTTGAAATATTCGCTATGGGGGAAAATTCTTGGATCTCGTACCCCAGCAGGTGTGTTCAGAGGAACCACAGCTGTTACATTGGGCAAATTTTCAATTTTCTTGAGTGTTTCATCGTTCAAACAGTAGATGAAAATAAATGGATTTCGTTGCAAACTGTCTATTAATGAGATGATTGTATTTGTATCGGCACTCGTCTCCATACCGTATCTTATAAAGTCGCTGGCACTGTTTCTGTCCTCTTCATTTATGTCGAGTTTTTGACGCATTTTAGGACTAATATCTGTTCCATTGGTATATACTATATATTGATATTGTATGTTTTTGGGAACAAATGCTGCTTTATCATTTATGAATAGTTCTCTATCTTTAATTTCCAATTTATCGCCGGGCATTCCAACGCATCTTTTAATGTAGTTTTCGCGTTTGTCCACCGGACGAGCTGCAATTGTGTAGTTGTTTTGCACCTCTTGCCAGCCAATGCCCTCTCTGTAATTATTGCCATAAATTTGCTTGAAATATTCTTCGTGGTCTCTAACCAATTGATAGTAGCTAACGCTTTGATTTTCAAGGGCAACGGTGTCGCCATCGGCATAGTTGAACACAACAGCATCGTTTCTTTTCACATCCTGAAATCCCCAAAATCTGTAGTATGGGAATTTTATCCATTCAACATAAGATTTTGTTTTTGCTGTAAGTGGCATGGTGTGATGCACAAAAGGTACTGCCAGCGGTGTTTGTGGAAGTTTGGGTCCATAGTTTATTTTGCTCACCGCCAAATAGTCGCCCACCATTAGCGAGCTTTCCATTGATGATGTGGGAATTATGTAAAACTCAATCAAAAACGATCTGATTATATATGCCAGAGCAACGGCAAACAGCAAAGCATCTATCCACTCTTGAGTTTTGGTTTTCTTCCTTTTGGGAAGTTGACTAATGGGGGTAAATTTTTCTTTCTCCGAAAATGCTATGTAGGGCATGTAGGCGAAGGGAAAAATTGTTCCTAAAAGCAGATGGCGGTATTTGGTTTTTCCGAATGCTCTAATGGTTTCCCAAATGCTCACCAATAGCATAAACATATTGAGAAAAGGAATAAAGTATAGCACAAACCACCAAATAGGTTTTTCTAAAAGTCGTAGCCATATGTAAATATTGTATATGGGAATGATGCTGTACCATGCTTTTATGCCAACTTTTTGGAAGATTTTCCATAATGAAACTACAATAGCCACAATGTTTATGAGACTAAAGATAAATAAAAATGTCAACGAAATTGTCATATCTTGTTTTGTATAATGTTATTACAAAGGAACGAAATTAATCTTATACTATTACATTGATTAATTTAAAAAGTATTAAAAATTAAACACATCAAAGTTAGAGAAGAATCCTTTTTTACCCACAATCCACTCGGCAGCATAGATGGCTCCTTTGGCAAAGTCTTTTCTGTTTAAGGCAATATGTTTCAGTTCAATAGTGTCATTGTCGGAGGTAAATTTCACTATGTGAGTGCCGGGTGTATTGCTAATTCTTTTAGCTTCTATCTTTAGGTTCTCCACATTGATACTTTGTTCCACCCCTTCTGTTTTGTTTTTTTCGGTAGTTTCAATAAGTGTGTTAGCCAATTGCAGGGCTGTTCCACTGGGTGCGTCTAATTTGGTAATGTGGTGTGTCTCTTCAATTTCGGCAAGGTAGGAGGGTAGTTTTGCGTTCATCTCTGCCATTTTTTTATTCAGGGCAAAAAACATATTTACTCCAATACTAAAATTTGACCCCCAAACCATTGCTTGCTTGTTTTTCAAACATAGGTTTTTAATTTCTTCATGTTGCTGGTCCCAGCCTGTTGTTCCCACAACTATTGGAATATTTAGTTCGAAACATTTTATGATATTTTCTATCACCACATTGGGTTGCGAAAACTCAATAGCCACATCTACCTCTTTTAGCTTGTCGATGTTTTCTTCCCAATCTTTTTGAGAATCAATAATTGCACACACTTTATGCTTGCTGTTTTTTATTATGGCTTCAATTTCCTTACCCATTTTGCCGTATCCAATAATTGCGATATTCATATTGTGAAGATTTAAAAATTAAGACTAATACTAATTCCATTCAGCTTTCTATAATTGCCCAATGCTATATTTTCTGTTTGTGGCGAAATTCTTAGACTCAGATTTTCCGACACATCAAAGGAGTATAAATGCCCATCAACACTTGCGTCAACAATGTTTAATACATAAAACACCACTCCTACAATTATTGCCAATTCTCTGTTTCGTTGGTGGGAGTTTTTCAGAGAAATTAAGCTGTTGTCGGCGTAGTTCTGAAACTTAGGATTTACGGGCATGGAGTTGTTTTCGAATCTTGCTTGTAATTCGTTTTTAACTTCCACAAATTGTGCATTGCTGATGGCAAAGAAGTATGCAGAACCGCCCAATCCTGCATAAACAATGGGGATTTTCCAATATTTTTTATTATATGCTTGACCCAAGCCAGGAAGTACGGCAGAATATATTGATGCTTTTTTGGGAGAATGTTCCGAAATTGGCTTTTCTACAACAGAAAGAGTGTCGTTGGTTTGTGAAAAAGCATTTAGTGCTGATAACAATATTAATATGTATAGACTTAGCTTTTTCATCAAAGGGAGTTTACTTATTAATCAGTTTCAAGATTCTTTGAAAATCTTCATCGGATGAAAATGAAATAGTGATGTTCCCTTTGCCGCTAATATCTCTTTTGATTTTTATAGGTGCATCTATTTTTTGTGAAAACTCCTTAGCTGTGGCTTGATAAGCCTCCGGCAGTCTGGTTTTTACCTTTTTTATGGTGGTTTTGTTTAGTCCTTTTACAAGCTTTTCGGTTTCTCTAACAGACAATCCTTGTTCTATAATTTTTCGGGAAACTTCTATTTGTTGTTCTTCAAGTTCTATTCCAGCAATCATTTTGGCATGTCCCATTGTAATTGCTTTTTCGCTAATGGCTCTTTGAACCTCTTGTGGAAGTTTAAGAACTCTCAGATAGTTTGTTATTGTAGATCTGTTTTTCCCAACTCTATTGCTAAGTTGGTCTTGGGTCATATTGCACTCTTCAATAAGTCGCTGATAGCTAAGTGCCACTTCAATATCGTTTAGGTCTTCGCGTTGGATATTTTCCACCAAAGCCATTTCTATCATTTGTGTGTCGTTGGCACTTCTGATATATGCTGGAATTTTTTTCAGTCCGGCAGCTTTGGAAGCTCTCAAACGGCGTTCGCCTGAGATGAGTTGATATTTATTATTTTCAATAAGTCGTACTGTTATAGGCTGAATAAGTCCATGTGTTTTAATGGATTCGCTAAGTTCTTCCAGAGCCAAAATTTCGAACTCGGTTCTTGGTTGCCATGGGTTTGTTTCGATGGCATCAATTTCAATTTCGTCAATTTTTCCTGTTTGGATACGACTTGGCGAGTCTTGTGGAACAACTTCTTCAGTTCCTCCAATAAGTGCACTTAATCCTCTTCCTAAAACTTTTTTCTTATCTCTATTCTCACTCATACTCAATATTATCAGTGTTTATGGTTTTTTCCTCGTTGCTCATTTCTGTCATATTGTTTCTTTGTAAAACTTCTCGTGCTAAATTTAGGTAGTTTACGGCACCTCTTGAGGCTACGTCGTAAACAATAATGCTCTCGCCAAAACTTGGAGCTTCGCCCAATTTAGTGTTGCGATATATTACGGTGTCGAAAACAATATCTTGGAAATGGTTTCTAACATCTTCAATAACTTGGTTTGCCAGTCGTAGCCTTGAGTCGTACATTGTAAGCAAGACACCTTCAATGGCTAAGTCTTGATTAATATGTGTTTGAACAATTTTTATTGTATTCAAAAGTTTCCCCAATCCCTCCAATGCAAAATATTCGCACTGAACGGGTATAATAACCGAGTCGGCTGCAGCAAGGGCATTCACAGTAATTAATCCTAAAGATGGGGCACAGTCTATTATAATAAAGTCGTAATTTTCGCGAACTTTATTTATAGCTTTTCTCATCATTTTTTCTCTGTCGGGCAAATTAATCATTTCGATTTCGGCACCAACAAGGTCAATGTGAGCTGGAATAAGGTCTAAGTTTGGAGTTCCAGTTTTTAGAATAATATCCGAAGTTTCTCTGTCATCTATAATGCTTTCGTAGATGCTAAGTTTTATACTTTCGGGGTCAATGCCAATTCCTGAAGTAGCATTGGCTTGTGGATCGGCATCAATAAGCAATACCTTATATTCCAAAATAGCCAAAGCGGCAGCTAAATTAATAGATGTTGTAGTTTTTCCAACACCACCTTTCTGATTTGCAATAGCAATTACTTTTCCCATGATTCTACAAGTTTATCAAGTTTATTGAATATGCAAAGTTAATTATTATTTGAGTTCTTTTAAAATGATTTCTCAAATATTATTAACACCTATAAACAAATTAACCATGTTTCGAAAAAATCAAAACATGGTTACGCAATATATCTTTGAAATATTAATAGTTACTTAAATCGTCGGTAGATTCTAATTCATTATCAGATTCTTCCATTGAGTCGTCTATTGGTTTTTCTCCTGTTTGAATAAAATGAATAATATCTGTCAAACTGTTTGAGAATTTTTCAAAATCTTCTTTATATAAGAAAAGTTTATGCTTTTCGTAAAAAAACTTATCGTTTTCTTGGTCGTATCTTCTTTTACTCTCTGTAATAGTTACATAAAGTTCTTCGTTTCTTGTTGACTTTACATCAAAAAAATATGTTCTTTTTCCTGCTCTAACTACCTTCGAGAAAATATCGTCTCTACCTTTGTTTTCAAAACCTTCCATTGTCAATTTGTTTTAAAGAATTTATTTCCATGGCAAAAATACACACTTATTTTAAAAAACCAAATAGTAATTAAGTTTTTATGGACAATTAATAAATTTTGACATTTTCCTTAAATTCTTCAAATATCTTTAAATATATTGATGTTTGATTGCTTTATTGTCAATTTGTTTTGTTTTTGTGAAACAATTTAAAACATATTGATATGAAAAGATTTTACGTTTTTACTACATTTTTGTTTGTAGCCTTTGGACTTATGGCTCAGCTAAATGTTCCAACAATTCCCCAAGAGAGAAATGTTGTTTTGGAAGAATTTACAGGTGTAAATTGTCCATATTGTCCTGATGGGCATGTAAGAGCTAAAGCTATTCAGGATGCAATGCCGGGTAGAGTTTCAATAGTTATGATTCACACAGGAAGCTATGCCAATACCACTCCCAATTTTCAAACCGAATTTGGTGCTTCTTTGGCAAGCTATATGGGTGTTAATGGCTTCCCCATGGGTGCAGTAAACAGACAGGTTTTCCCCGAAGTAGGAAGCAGTATTGCCATGGGAAGAGGTGCGTGGGCTTGGGCTGCATATCAGGTCTTTCCAGAGCAATCGCCAGTTAACGTAGCTGCACAATCAAGCTACGATGAAACCACAAGAGAGCTAACAGTTGATGTACAGATTTATTATACCAAATCTAGCCCTGCTGCAACAAACTACCTTCAAGTGGCATTTTTACAAGATGAAATAAGAGGACCCCAAGCAAGTGGCGGTGCAGGTGATAACTATATTCACAATCATATGTTGCGCCATTTGATAACAGGACTGTGGGGAGACGAAATAACTACCACCTCGCAAGGAAGCCTAATAGAAAAAACCTATACTTGGGTGGTGCCAGAAGAGATTGGTTATCAGTCTAATGCTGCCATTCCAGTGCTTATTGAAGATTGTAAACTTGCAGTTTATGTAACCGAATCAAAATCGAATATCTATACAGGTATCGAACTGCCTGCCATTGATGGCTTGAATAATGGTGAAACAAATATTTATATTGGAGACTTTGACTCACCATTGGTTGATTTCAAAAAAGGGGTAATTGGTGAGGAGAGCCTGTTTGAGGTGAAACTGAACAACTCTATGGAAAATGCCGAAGAATTTAAAGTTGTTCTTACAACAGAAAATATGCCCAGTGGTTGGGAGGCGAAGTTTATAATCAACGATGTAGAGTATTCAGAGCAAGCCATTGTTGAGGTTGAAAATGGCAGTCCACAAGATATTGAAATAAGTGTGATACCAGATGAGCAAAGCGGTTTGGCAAAACTTATTCTCACAATGTATTCTGTTAATAATCCAGATGCGAGTCCAAAGCAAGTTGAGGTTTACGTAATTTCAAATATCACAGATTTAATAGTTCGCGGAAGTGGCTCGTGGGGTGATGGTCAAGATTATAACTTCGATGATATATACAGTGAAGTTATGGAGGCTACCTCCTCAACATCGTGGAGCAATACCACTGCCAATGTGATGATGAAAGCCTATGATGCAGACGTTTTGGGCGATATAAATAATATTTATATGAATATTGGTTGGTCGTTCCCAAGCTTAGCTGACGAGGAGGCTGATGCTTTGATGAATTTCCTTGATAATGGAGGAAATGTTTTTATTGCCGGACAAGATATTGGTTGGGATATTAACGATTCTGGTGGATATGGAACTATAAAAACAAAGAGATTTTATAGAGACTATCTTCATGCAAAATTCATAAGTGATGGAAGTTCATCCAACAACAAGCTTTTAGCAGCTGCATATCCATTCTTAGATGTGGGAGCGAGCCCAATTACAACGCCCTATTCAAGCGGTGGTCAAAGCTTTTTATACCCAGATGAAATTGAAGAACTAAATGGATCGGTGGCAGTTTTTACATATTCAAATACAGCCAAAAAAGCGGCTCTGAGATATAATAACGACACATATAAAACTTTCTATATGGGAATTGGTTTGGAGATGATAGCCGATGTGGAAGTTAGAAAAAATGTTTTCAAAATAGTTTACGATTGGTTTAATGGTGTTTATAATAATATTTCAGAAGAAGCAATTCAGAGTCTATTTGTGGGACAAAATTATCCAAACCCAGCCAACGACTACACCTATATTCCTTTGAATACTGAAGAAAATTTAGAGATTGTTATCTTCGATTCCATGGGTAAATTGGTACATACAGAAAATGTAAAAGCTGGTACTATTGCCCACAAGCTCAGCACTTCGCATATGCCAGCTGGTCAATATTTCTATCAGCTAAGAAGTAAAGAGAGAAGCAGTAAAACCCAGTCTTTGCAAATTGTACGCTAATTTGGTCCGAAAATAATGAACAAAAAAAATCCACTCTTAGAAGTGGATTTTTTTTAGAATTGAAATATTATTAATCTTCGTCAAATGGTAAATCACCCAATTCTTTAAGTTCTCTGTCTAACATAAAGAATCCACGTTTGCCATCTTCGTCCATTCTCACAAGTTCAATTTTGTCTAATATATCATTCATGCTTGTTTCTTCTTCAACTTGCTCTTCTAAGAACCAGTTTAGCCAATTTTGCGAAGCATAATCTTTTTCTTCTATGGCCAGTTCATACAAGTTATTGATACATTTAGTAACATATTTTTCGTGTTCAAGTGAAAGCTCAAACACCTCTTTTATGTTTTTAAACTCAAGTGTTGGTTGTGGAAGGCTTTCCAATTTAGCATGTCCACCACGCTCATTTATATATTGTAAAAACTTCAGTGCGTGAAAACGCTCTTCTTGAGTTTGACGATGGAAAAATGCAGCAGCACCTGGATAGCCGTTAACATCACACCATGATGCCATGGATAGGTATATTCTTGACGCATTTTCTTCTTCCATAATTTGCTTATTAAAAGCTTCTTCAATTTTTTTCGAAATCATAATTCTGTCTTTTTTTAGTTTATTCAATTTACTAACAATAAAAAGCCAATTTGGTTTAAAAAACTAATTTTATTTTTTATTTGTGATATACAATTAATATTATAGTGTAGAAATATGCTCTCTGATTTCTTTCCAAATATCTTCATTTAGTTTTGGTCCGACCACTTCTACTACCTTGGCAGATATAAAAGAACCCATATTGCCACATGTTTCCATGGATTTATTATTTACGTATCCATATAAAAACCCAGCGGCATATGAGTCGCCAGCACCAGTTGTGTCAATGCTGTTTGCCTTCAAACCTTGAATGGTGCTAACAATGCCATCTTTTAGAATTAGCGAGCCTTTTTTACCAATTTTCACAATTGCAATTTTTGCAAATTTACCCAACTCTATTAGTGCCTCTTGGGGTTCTTTCCCGGTAAAAGCTTTAGCCTCCTCTTCGTTGGCAAAAACAATGTCAACATAATCTTTTACTATTCTTTGAATAAAATCGAAGTTGTCCTCAACAACATTATAACTGGCTAAGTCTAAAGCTACTTCAAGCCCTTTTTCTTTGGCTGTTTTTACAGCTTTTTCTATCAGCTCATGATTTTGAACTAGATAGCCTTCGATATAAAATATTCCAAAACCTTCAAAGGTTTTTTCGTCAATATTGTCGGCAATAAGTTCACTTGCAGCACCCAAATAGGTGGCAAAAGTTCTTTCAGAATCTTTGCTAACTAAGGCAGTAGCTACGCCACTATTGGTTTCACTTTCGGTCAAAAAAGGTTCAATGTTGTTTTCTATCATATCCTTTTTGAAAAATTGACCCATTTCGTCTTGCCCAACTTTTCCAATAAAACCACATTTTGCTCCTAATTTTGACAAACCATGTATTGTATTTGCAGCCGAACCACCCGATGCCAACTGCTTTTTGAAGCTTTTTGTATAGTTTTGAATGTTGTTGTGAAAATTATAATCAACTAATTGCATACTTCCCTTTGGAAGTTCAAATTTTGTAAGTGTTTCATCATCAGGCAATAAGGTCATAATGTCAACCAATGCGTTGCCCATTCCTAAAATTTTTTTCATTTTTTTCAATCTTTTTTTTGCAAAGGTATTGTTTATTTGAAAATAAAGCGTAATTTTGCATTCACAAATTTGATATTTGTTCTTTTAAATTCCTCCTTAGCTCAGTTGGTTAGAGCACATGACTGTTAATCATGGGGTCCTTGGTTCAAGTCCAAGAGGGGGAGCAACTCAAAATCAAGCACTTACATTTCTAGTAGGTGCTTTTTTTTTCTTGCGACACTAATTTTTCAAAAAACTTTTCTACTTTAATTAATATTATAATGAAAATAATAAAAACAATATTTGTATTTACAGTTCTGAATTTCATAGCTTTATATGGTTTTTCGCAGGCTCAGAAATTCAGAAATATTGAAGGTGTTGACTATAACTTTTGGGTTAATTTGCCTGAAGCTTATCAAGATAGTACTTTGGAATTACCACTTGTTTTGTTTCTTCACGGCAAAAGTTTGTCTGGAAACAACTTAGATCAGGTTAAGCGTTATGGTATTTTACGGGAATCCACCGATAAAAGAAAGCTTGACGCCGTTGTAGTAGCTCCGCAATGTCCTCGGGGTCAGTCGTGGAATGCGGATAAAGTATTGGGTTTAGTAAACTATATCCAAGAAAATTATCGTACAGATACCAATAGATTATATGTTGCAGGTATGAGTATGGGAGGCTACGGCACATTGCGATTTACGGGTAAATACCCCGAAAAAGTTGCGGCTGCTGTTGCCCTTTGTGGTGGCGGAAATGTTGCCGATGCTTGCCGTCTGTCCGAAGTGCCTCTTTGGATAATTCATGGAACAAGCGATAGGGCTGTGCCAGTGCGTGAATCGGAGAAAATTGTTGATGCCATTCATGATTGTACAGATAGCTCTTTGCTTAAATTTGATTATTTAGATGGGGTAGGGCATAGTGCTTTGGCACGATTTTTCTCCATGGACGAACTCTATGATTGGATGTTTTTATACTCTAAATCTGATACCTTATCGCAACTTGTTGACTCCTTAGAAATTGACTATACTCGTTTTGGTGCAAGAAAAAACACAAGAACTTATGTGTCGTCAACTGGCAGTGAGAAATCAGAAACGCCATCGTCTAAAACACATATAGTTAGGTCGGGCGATTCGCTTTGGAAAATTTCCAGAAGATATGGCACAAGTGTAGCCACATTGTGTAAACTTAATGGTTTGACAGAAAGTTCAGTTCTGCAAATTGGGCAAAAAATCAAATTGCCTTAGTACTAAGAAAGTTTGTTTTTATAATCTTCGTAACCAAAAGATTTGAGCAGGTTGAGTTCACCATTTTGGCCTATAATCCCAATATGAGGGTGTTTAACTCCGTTAAAAAATGTAGTTTTGACCATTGTATAATGGATCATATCATCAAATATAATTTTGTCGCCGGGTTCAAGTGGCTCCTCAAAGGAGTAGTCGCCCATTCCCATAAAATCGCCTGCCAAACATGAGCTTCCACCCAATCTGTATTTTGGTTTTCCATCAACAGCGTCGGTGGCTCCCAAAACATTTGGCTTATAGGGCATTTCCAAACAATCGGGCATATGGCATGCAAAAGATACGTCCAACATTGCAACATTTATTCCCCTTGCATCAACAATGTCTTGCACAGTTGAAACAAGATATCCTGTTTGCCAGCCAACGGCTTCGCCGGGTTCTAAAATTACCTCTTCTAAATTTGGGTATCTGCTCTTGAAATCTTTCAAAAGTTTTACCAAATGTTCCACATCATAATCATCGCGTGTGATGTGGTGTCCGCCTCCCATATTGAACCATTTGCACTGCTTTATAAGGTGTCCAAACTTTTTTTCCACCTCGGCAAGTGTTCTCTCCAAAACATAGGAGTCGTTTTCGCACAATGTATGAAAGTGAAGTCCCTCTATGCCTTCTGGCAATTTGTCTTCAAATTTATCTATGCTAATTCCAAGTCTTGAACCCGGAATTGCAGGGTTGTACAAGTCAGTTTCCACTTCGGAGTACTCTGGATTTATCCTCAATCCATAGCTGACATTTTTATTTAGAGCCTTTTCTCTGTTGGAAAATTTAAACCATTGTGTAAGCGAGTTAAAGGTGATATGACTGCTATATAGAAAAATGTCATCATATTCACTATCTAAATATACCGGGCAATAGCTATGTGCCTCAACGCCCATCTCTTCGGCAATTAGACGAGCCTCGTTGAGCGAGCTGGCTGTTCCGCCAGCTAAATAGTGTGCCACCATGGGAAAACTATGCCAAAAGGCAAATCCTTTTAAGGCACAAATAATTTTTACGTTAGCCTCTTTTTGCACTAAGTCTAAAATTTCAAGATTGAATTTTAGTCGTCTTTCGTCCATAACAAAGCATGGTGATGGTATTTTATCTATTTCTGGTATCATTTTGATAGTGCTTTAATGCAAACAATCATCAACTCACAAGAGTTGATGATTGTTTTTGTTTATTTTGTGTTCTATTTTTCTACTGCTAAGTCTTTGTCCACCTCTTCGTGCCATGGAAGTCCGTACTTTCCAAGCAATTCTAAGAATGGGTCTGGGTCAAATTCTTCAACATTGAATACGCCTTCGCCTTTCCATTTTCCTGTTAGAATCATCATGGCTCCAAGCATTGCAGGTACTCCTGTGGTGTAGCTAACTGCCTGTGCTCCAACGTCTTCGTATGCTTTTTGATGTTCGCAGTTGTTCCAAATATAATATGTGCGTTCTTTGCCATCTTTTATACCTCTAATTTGGCATCCGATGGAAGTTTCGCCTTTGTAGTTTTCGCCCAATGACGATGGCTCTGGTAGAACTGCTTTAAGGAATTGTAGGGGTACAATCTCCTTGCCTTCATACATAATTGGCTTGATGCTTGTCATTCCAATTTCTTGAAGTAGGTTTAGGGCATTAATATATTTCTCGCCAAATGTCATCCAAAAGCGTGCTCTTTTCAAAGAGGGGAAGTTTTTTGTTAAGGACTCAAGTTCTTCGTGGAAAAGAAGATATGATTCGCGTTCGCCAATGTTGGGGTAGTGGATAGGTTTGTGGATTTCCAATGGTTTTGTTTCCACCCATTGTCCATTTTCCCAATAGCGTCCGTTTTGAGTAATTTCTCTAATGTTAATTTCGGGGTTGAAATTTGTTGCAAAAGCTTTACCATGGTCGCCTGCATTACAGTCGATGATATCTAAATAATGCATTTCGTCAAAGTAGTGTTTTGCGGCATATGCTGTGAATATGCTTGTAACGCCGGGGTCGAATCCGCAACCAAGAACTGCAGTAATACCAGCCTCTTTAAATCTGTCGTGGTATGCCCATTGCCAGCTATATTCAAATTTTGCTTCATCAATAGGTTCGTAGTTGGCAGTATCTAAATAGTGCGTTTTAGTAGCCAAACAAGCATCCATAATTGGAAGGTCTTGATAAGGCAAAGCCACATTTATAACCATATCAGGTTTGAACGATTCAATTAGTGCTATTGTATCTTCCACAATGTCAGCATCTAATTGTGCGGTTTCAATTGTTCTGTGTTTAATTTGTGCTGCAATGCGGTCGCATTTTTCTTTGTTGCGACTTGCAATCATAATGTCTGTAAAAACTTCAGGAACCGAAGCGCACTTGTGAGCTACAACAGAGCCAACTCCGCCAGCCCCAATAATTAATACTCTTGCCATACTTTTTATTATTTAAATTCGGGGTAAAAATACAAATTTTTATTCTCAAAAAGCAAAAAAGTGGAGTCTTATGAAAAATAAAACTCCACTTTGTAAAAGATAGCTTAATACTATCTTACAATATTAATTTTTTTGCTCACAACCCCTTTGTCGGTGTATATGCTAACAAAATAAAAACCAGAGTCGAAGTTTGATACGTTTACTTCAGTTCCAAAATCCAAACTTCGTTTGCTATATACCTCTTGACCCAGTATATTTGAAATTCTTATTTCATCAATTTTACTATTGGACTCAATTCTAATTTTGCTCGAAGCTGGATTGGGATATATCTTAGTGTTAAGTGCATTATTGGCAATTCCAGTCGATTTTTCCAAGCTGATATCGTCAAGTTTTATGATGAACATACCAGCATCAGAATAGGCATGGAAACCAATATAATATACTTGTTCTGAGTGTATTGTAAAATTAACAGTTGCTTGCTCATACTCTTCATTGTTAAAGCCTTCATGATTGTTAAGTTCATAGATCATACCATCAGGATTCTGTGATGTGCCATATGCCAATTTCATATTTTCTGGATAAAAATCGGAGCCTGCGGCATACCAATATTTCAACACATAATCGCCAGTACTTAAATTTAAACAAGTAGAAATTATCCAGTCGTCTGAAGCGTTTTCATCATTTCCAAGAATGGCAATTAATCCAGTTCCATTGTGAGACTCTTCGCCATCTTCGGAGTACCCAAAGAACCATGTGTCGCCATCATTATTATTGTCAAAAATTTTCCAACCCAAGTAATCGCTCTCCTCTTCAAAGCCATTCTCATATGGTGCGGTTGAGGGTGTAACGTTTTGAGTTTCAATCATATCTGACAGGTTGTTGCTATTGTCCATATCATCTTCTAAGCTAACTTTTGCTTGGATTGAAAATATTGTACCAAGTTCAGATAAATCTGCAAGAGTTTGGAAGCTGTATTCAACAGTCTCTTCTGAAGCAATGGGACCAACTATTGCTTCTTCTACATCATCATTATCATTTACTTTATAGCTCACAGTAACATTGGAAATATCAGTAGCTCCATTATTTTTAACTTTAATCTTTATCTCTTCGCTACTTGATAATGCACATCCCGATTCGGGAATAATCAAATCTACAAGCTCAGCATCTATGGCTAAGCCTTTATAAATTCTAATATCATCAAGGTTTAAGTTTAGAGCTCCACCGCCTGTGTGATGCCATGCTATGCGTATTGTAGTGTTGGCATATTGACTTAAATCAAAAGTTCTGAGGGAGTATAAATTATCTTCATATTCTGCCAATTCCAATGTCTCTTCGATTAAGATTTCTGTAAAATCCAATGTGTCGGTGCTTCCGTTGGTTGAAATTAAACATCTATATTCTTCAGCAAAAAATTCTGCATCTTGATGCCCAATCCAATATTCGAGCTTGATGCTAGCTTCGTCGGGCAGCTCGATTGCTGGGCTTAACAGCCAGTTTGAGGGTGTTAGGTCCATAAAGCTTGCAAAATCGAATGAAGCTGACGTAACGCAAAATTCGCCTGTGTGCACGCGGTATTCTTCGTTAAGACTTCCAATTTCCCATGCATTGGTATCTCCGTCCCCATCAATAACCACCCAGTCATTGGGCATTACGCCTTCTTCAAAGCCTTCGAAAAAGATATTGGCTCTGTTTGATTTGTTTGAGGTTTTTTTAATCTGACTGTAATTAACTTTTTTGATGTTTGTTAGATGCTTCTTGTTGTTTGTTCCCCTTTGAAATTGGGCTTGTGTGCCAATGATAAAAAGGAATGAAACAGCTAATAAAAAGTATTTTTTCATAATTGCATTTTTAAATTTGGCTCAAATATAGTAAATATTGAGAAATTATATGTTAAAATGCAACAGAAGTTTAGATTTTTCTTGATTTATGCCTTATTCTTCTACAATAAGATGCACTCTTCGAGATAAATATTCCGAAAAACCGTTTCCACCAATTTCACTACATTGGTCAAGTTTGTTGTCGTAAATTCTTTTGATTTGAATATTTACAGAGCCAGCTTTTATGGGCATAAGCTCTTGAGGAGTAATTGTTACATCGCTGGCACCAACCAAATTAGGTTCAAAATAGTGAGTTTTTACAGAGTCTTTTATGCTTATAATTATATTGTCATTATTGAAATATGGTACTCCGGTCCATGAAACAACCAAGTTTTCGGTTTTGGATATTTTGTTTTTTTCAATAATAGGTTCAGCTGCCACAAGGGGAATTATATTTTTGAATTTATTTTTGTCATTATCAACATATTCAAAAACATTCTCACTTATTGGTTTTCCCTTTTTCACAACTTCATAATATGTTCCTGTAAAAAATGTGTTTACCTCTTTAAGTTTTTCGTTGTTCCAGGTGGTGTTGCTGCCATTAACAAGTCTGAGAGTTGTTCCATTTGTACCTCCAAACCTAAAGTTGGCTGTATTTGTTTGTGTCTCTTTTTCGGCATTATATCTCACCGAATATGATTGAAATATTTCACCTTGAACCACTTTGTCGGAGTCGGCAGTTTCGTTTGATTTGCACGAAAACAGCAATATGCTCAATGATGCTATGGCTGAAAAAAGAAAAAGTCTCATAATCAAATAATTTGTTTATAAGACTTTAACGTGAAAAAGTATTATTTGTTTTATCTTCTGTTTAGAAATATCATAATATAGTAGAACAAAGTTGCCAATGACGCCAATGCTCCAACAATATAAGTTCGGGCTGCCCATTTTAGTGCATCCTTAGCTGCGGCGTGTTCTGCTCCGTGTGTTAGCCCTGTTGAGTTGAGCCAAACCAAGGCTCTGCGTGAAGCATCAAACTCTACTGGCAGAGTAACAAATGAAAAAAGTGTTGTTGTAGCAAAAAGTATAATTCCTATAAGCAGTATTGCAGGAAAAACTTCCACCAATATAATTCCTAACAGCAATACCCATTGCATATATTTAGATGAAATACTTATGACAGGAACTAATGCCGAGCGCATTTCTAAGAATTTATATGCCGAAGCATGCTGTATTGCGTGTCCACATTCGTGGGCGGCAACGGCAGCAGCGGCAACACTATTGCTATTATAAACCGATTCGCTAAGATTAATAGTTTTGTTTGTAGGATTGTAATGATCTGTAAGTTGCCCCCTTGTGGCTGTAACTTTTACGTCATAAACACCTTGGTCGCGTAGCATTTTTTCTGCTACTTCTTTGCCTGTAAGCCCCGATTGAAGAGGCATTTTTGAGTATTTTTGAAATCTGCTTTTTAGTTGCGAACCAACAAGCCAGCTCAACAGCATGAAAAATCCAAAAATTAAAAAGTATTGTCCGTTAATCATTTCCATATCTAAAAGTTTTAATTCACAACAAAAATATATAAGCTTTGTGAATATTTGAAGATAAGGAGTTGTAATTAAATTAATTTAACGTATCTTTTTCAATATTTGGTTAATCAGCGACATCACTATTTTTGAATTTTCCACATCCTGTTTTATGAGCATATCAAAAGCTTTACTTTTTAGTGCAGGCATTGAAGAGAGATTGATTTCGTTGAAAAGAGTCTCTATCTTTTTTCTATAATGTTTTTGACTGATAATTTCTTTGTTACGATTTTTTTCTTCTTTTTTCTCTATATGACTTAGCTCATAGGCGTATATCATCACTGCTTGCGACAGGTTTAGGGAAGGGTATTTATCAGCCAAATGTATATAGCTAACTATGTCGCATTTTAGCAAATCTTCGTTGGAAAGTCCGCTCTCTTCGCCACCAAATATGATGGCAATGTTTTCAAATTTCTCTTCTCTTTTTCTAATAAACTCAGTTAGTTCGTGCGAAGGAATGAAATTTTCTCTAATGCTTCTTTCTCTTGAGGATGTGGCTATAAGTAGGTCGTATTTATTTTTCAATTCGTCTATGGAGTTGTATTCCTCAATGTTTTGAAGAATATCGTTGGAGCCGTGGGCTAATATTCTTGCATCTTTATGGGTGTGAGCTTCTGATTTTATTACTATGAGTTTGTCAAAACCCATGGTCTTTATAGCTCGAGCAGCCGAACCAACATTTGCTGGTTCGGCTGCTTGAATAAGTACAAAGTCAATTTTCATTTGTTTAAAAACAGACTTAAACTGTCATTATATCTTTCTCTTTTGCTTCTGTCATTTTGTCAATTTTGGAAACAAAATCGTCGGTCATTTTTTGAATCTCAGTCTCTAATCTTTTAGCTTCATCTTCTGGCAGTCCATCTTTTTCGAGCTTTTTCGCTTGGTCGTTGGAGTTTCTTCTAACGTTTCTAATATTAACCTTTGCTTGTTCGGCATCGGCTTTAACCTTTTTTACAAGTTCTTTTCTACGTTCTTCTGTAAGTTGCGGTACAATTATCCTAATAAATTCTCCATTGTTTTGTGGGTTAAATCCAAGATTTGCTGCCATAATAGCTTTTTCGATGGGTGCCAACATGGTTTTTTCCCATGGTTGAACTATTATTTGACTAGCGTCTGGAGTAGATATATTTGCAACTTGAGATAGGGGAGTGGGGTTGTCGTAATAGTCAACTCTAACACCGTCAAGCATTTGTGGGCTGGATTTTCCTGCACGGGTTTTTTGAAGTTCTCTGTCGAAAAACTGAATAGTGTTGTTCATGTTTTCCTTTGTCTCTTCTATTAATAATAAACTGTCATCATTCATAATTGTAGCCTTTTATTTAATTACTGTTCCAATATTTTCATTTTTTAAAACCTTCAAAAGGTTTCCTTTTTCGTTCATATTAAAAACCACTATGGGTAAGTTATTTTCTTTACATAGTGTAAACGCTGTAAGGTCCATAATGTTTAAGTTTTTATCATAAGCTTCGTCAAAACTTAGGCTTGAGTATTTCACAGCATCTTTGTGTTTTTCTGGGTCTTTGTCATAAACTCCGTCCACTCTTGTTCCTTTAAGGATGGCGTCTGCTTCAATTTCTATACCTCTAAGTGCTGCTCCACTGTCGGTGGTAAAAAATGGGTTTCCGGTACCTCCGCTAATTATGACCACTTTGCCTGCATCAAGATATTGGTTTGCTTTTCTTCTGCTCATTCTTTCGCAAATGGGGTCGATGGTGAAGCCTGATAATACTTCTGCTGGAATATTTATAGATTCCAGTGCCGATTGTAGTGCTAAGCTATTTATTATTGTTGCCAGCATTCCCATGTAATCGCCTTGAACTCTGTCGAAGCCATTTTTTGTGCCTTGTATTCCTCTGAAAATATTTCCGCCACCAATTACTATGGCAATTTTAAAACCATTATCAACTGCTTCTTTAACCTCTTGTGCAAAGTAGTCCAACATTTGTGGGTCTATTCCTTTGCTCTCTTTGCCTTGCAACGATTCGCCACTAAGCTTTAATAATACTTTTTCTATCTTCATCTTTTTAAATTTCGGTGTAAAGATAAAAAAAAAGGAGCTAATTAAGCTCCTTTTTCTATTCTTTTTATGCACCAAGTTGCAATCGGGCAAAACTTGTACACTCTAAGTCTTTGTCATTTGATTTCAAGAAATCTCCAACAGTTGTTTTTGTATCTTTAAAGAATTCTTGATTAACCAATGTGTTCTCTTTGAAGAATCTGTTCAATTTTCCTTGAGCAATTTTTTCAATAAGATCTTCTGGTTTTCCTTCTTGTCTTGTAAGTTCGCGTGCAATTTCTAGCTCTTTTTCTACAAACTCTTTATCCACACCTTCGGGATTAATTGCTATGGGAGCCATTGCAGCTACTTGCATAGCCACATCGTGTGCAATTTCTTGGATATTGTCAATTGTTTTGTTGAATCCAACAACTGCAGCCAAACGATTTCCGTTGTGGTTGTATGCTGCAACATATTCGGAGGTAACAGACTCGTATCTTGACATTTCAATTTTCTCACCAATTTTTCCTGTTAGGTCTGTAAGGTGGTTGTTTATGGTCATTCCATCAAGTTCAATTTTTAGTAAATCTTCTCTTGTGGCAACTCTATTTTTAATAGAAATATCGGATACTGATTTTACGAAATTTATAAAATCATCATTTTTTCCAACGAAGTCAGATTCGCAGTTTATCATAACAACGCTACCGAAAGCTTTATCTTCTGTAACTTGTGCAAACACAAATCCTTCATTAGCTTCGCGGTCAGCTCTATTTGCTGCTACTTTTTGTCCTTTTTTACGTAGTATTTCAACTGCTTTGTCAAAATCGCCATTAGCTTCTACTAATGCATTTTTGCAGTCCATCATACCAACGCCTGTCATTGTTCTTAACTTGTTAACATCAGCTGCTGTAATAGCCATGGTATATAATTTTTAATGGTAAATATTTTAATTTTCTGTTGTTTTCTTAGCAACAGTTTTTTTAGCGGGAGCTTTCTTTACAGTTTTTTTCTCGCCACTTTCGTCTTCAACTGCTACTTTTGCTTTTGCCTTTGCTTTTGGCTTTTTAGTTTTCACAACTTCTTCTTCCTCATCATCTTCGTCAATGATGATTTTAGTTTCTTCTACTTCTTCTATATCTGCATCTTCTTCCACCTCTTCTACATCATCTTGACGTTTTTCTCTCTCCATTTGTCTTTCGTTAAGACCTTCTTGGATGGCGTCTGTCATTGCTTTGATAATAAGTGATATTGATTTTGAAGCATCATCATTTGCTGGTATAGGAAAATCAACCAATAGTGGATCAGAGTTTGTATCTACTATTGCAAAAATTGGAATACCCAATTTTTTAGCTTCAGCAACAGCAATATGTTCTTTTAATATGTCAACAATGAAAACAGCTGCTGGAAGACGGTTTAGGTCAGAAATTGAACCTAAGGTAACTTCCAATTTCACTCTTTCACGTTGAATTTGTAATCTTTCTCTTTTTGAAATATCGTTAAATGCAGGGCTTGCCATTAGTTTGTCTATTGACGACATTTTTCTAACAGCTTTACGGATGGTGGAGAAGTTTGTAAGCATTCCGCCGGGCCAACGTTCAACAACGTAGGGCATATTCACTTCTTTAACCATGCTTGAAACAATGTCTTTAGCTTGTTTTTTTGTTGCTACAAACATTATTTTCTTTCCTGATTTAGCAATTTGTTTGATTGCGTTTCCTGCTTCATCAATTTTAGCAGCAGTTTTGTGCAAATCTATAATGTGGATTCCATTTTTTTCCATAAAAATGTATGGAGCCATGTTTGGATTCCATTTTCTACGTAAGTGACCAAAGTGTGCACCTGCGTCCAATAATTCGTTAAATGTAACTTTTGACATGTTTTTGTTTTTCTTTTTTTTGTTTACTTTCCTTTAGTTTTAAGCAATCGCAAAGTAATGCCACTGTGCAGTCGATGCGATTTGGATACTAAACTCCTTTATTGCAACAAGTGTACTAACGTTTGCTGAATTGGAATTTCTTACGAGCTCCGGGTTGACCTGGTTTCTTACACTCAACCATACGTGGGTCGCGACGCAATAGTCCGTGAGGCTTAAGCACTGGACGAAACTCTTCGTTGATTTCGCAAAGAGCTTTAGATATACCTAAACGTAGTGCTTCGGCTTGACCTGTATTTCCACCGCCAGCAATGTTGGCTACTACAGAGTATTTGCCTTCATTGTCGGTTAGCTTAAATGGTTGTTCTACTTTATATCTCAATGTTGGAGTGTTAAAGTATTGTGTATAGTCTTTGCCATTTACTATAATAGTCGCCTTGCCATCTTCAGCAGGATTCAAATATACACGTGCAACAGCAGTTTTTCTTCTGCCAGATGTATTTATTCTTTCCATTATAAGTTGATATTTTCTAAATTAATTTCTTTTGGTTGTTGTGCTTGATGTGGATGCTCACTTCCTTCATAAACGTATAGATTTCTGAATAAAGCTCTTCCTAAACGGTTTTTTGGAAGCATGCCTTTAACAGCGTGTTCTACAACGTAAATGGGTTTGCGTTTTAGCATTTCAGCAGGTGTAGTTACCTTTTTTCCACCAACATGTCCACTGTAACGAACGTATGTTCTGTCTGTGGCTTTGTTGCCTGTAAGGTTAACTTTTTCTGCATTGATGATGATAACATTGTCACCACAATCAACGTGAGGGGTGAAGTTTGGCTTGTGCTTTCCACGAATCATTTTTGCTACTTTAGAAGCCAATCTACCTAGTACCATGTCCTCGGCATCTACAACAACCCATTCCTTTTGAACGGTGTTTTTGTTTGCTGATACAGTTTTATAACTTAATGTATTCATTCTTTTTATTTAAAATTCTAATCCCCTTGAAATCAAGGGAGTAAACTAATTTTTTTGTTTCAACTGAACAAATTTACGGTTTCTTCAGTCGAGATGGATAAATTCGGGACTGCAAAAGTAATACTTTTTTTTTATTTAACAATGCTTTTTATACTAAAACTTTCAATTAAATAAAAATAAGAGGAAAATATCTTCTAAAATGTAGATTTATTCAAAGTCTATTGTGCCAATTTTTATTCCATTTATGGATTTTAATTGTTTTTGTAGCTCCAAAAATTGTTCGTCATCTTTGGCACACAATATCTCTAAAATTATGATGCCTCGAAGTCCGCTATTGTCGTCTTCAAATGAGCTTAAACCAACTCTTGTTCTAATAATATTTCCATACATTGTCAATATTTCTTGCACCTTGTATGGCTCTTCCACTTGCTTTGTTATGTTTATTGCTAGAATATTTATCATAATATAATTAATGTATTAATAGTTAAAAGTCATGTTTTTAACTTCAATGCCCTCTATTTTGCTTAAATCGGCTTCGAATTGAGTCCACAATTCCGATTTGTTTCTCAAAATCAGCAATATAATTCCTTTTCTGCTACATGTGGCACTATTTAGCTCGTGTGTGCCAAGACGTGTGTCAATTATTGATGCATATTTTGATAATACTTTTTGAGTTTTATCGGCTTCTTTTATTCTATCCTTTATGATAATTCCTATGATTTTTGTCTCTTTCATAAATATCTATTTTAAAAATAAAGGTCTCTTTCGCCTTGTTTAATTTTCTCTATTCTATCTCTCACTTCTTGCTCAAAACTTGGATTATCTAATTCTTTCAATTCTTTTTCAATAAGAGTCCAGCCTTTGTGCGAGGTGTCGTTGGGAGCATAGTCTAAAAGATATTCTGCTAGAGTTAGAATTGCATTTGGCGTACAGAATCTTTTTATAAATCCGGGTACCGAAAATTCCATAAAATGTTCACCAGTTCTACCCATTCTGTAGCACGATGTGCAGAATGATGGCAGAAAATCTTTTTCCAATAGTTCGTCAATAACATCATTTAGCGAGCGGTCGTCGTTTATTTTAAACTGCTCTTTGTTCAAATCTTGTTCTTCGTTTAGGGCACTGGAGTAGCTTCCTAATTCAAGTTTTGTTCCGCCGTCAATTTGCGAAACGCCGTATGATAGGGCTTCGGCGCGAATATGAGCTGGCTCGCGTGCTGTCAGAATTAAGCCAGTGTATGGCACTGCCAAGCGTAGAATTGCAATTAGCTTTGTGAAGTCTTCATCGCTGACCATATATTCTGGTCTGGAATAGTTTGATGCAGCTGTGATGCGTGGAAATGAAATTGTGTGTGGTCCCACATCGTAGCATGCTTCAAGGTGGTTTGTATGACGCACCATTGCCAGTACTTCAAATCCCCAGTCGTAGAGACCAAAAAGTGCTCCCATTCCCACATCGTCTAAGCCAGCTTCTTGGGCTCTGTCAAAGGCTGTTAGTCGCCAATCGTAGTTGGCTTTTTTGCCACCTTTGTGATACCATTTATATGCCTCTGGGTGATATGTCTCTTGGAAGATTTGGTATGTTCCAATTCCAGCTTGATGAACCTTTCTAAAGCCTTCAATATCAAGGGGAGCGGCGTTTATGTTTACTCTTCTAATTTCGCCATTTCCTTTTTTTATGGAGTAGGCTAGTTCCGTGTTGCGGGCTATAAAATCGGCGTCATATTCGGGGTGTTCGCCATAAACCAAGACCAATCTTTTTTGTCCATTATCTTGAAGTGCTTCAATTTCGGAACGAATTTCGTCATCTGTTAATGTCTTGCGAACGGCATCCTTATTGGCTGCCCTAAAACCACAATAGGTACAGTTGTTTGTACATTTGTTGCCCACATATAGGGGTGCAAACAAAACTATTCTGTTGCCGTAAACTTTCTTTTTCAACTCACGTGCACCCTCGCGAATCATCTCCACTAATTCGGGGTCGGTTGTATTTACTAATACGGCTGTTTCTTCCATCGTTAGACGGTTTTTGTCCAACGACTTTTGAATAACATCAATAACTCTATGTCGGTCGGGGCGAGTGTTTTTTAGGTAATCCTCAATTTCTCCTACATCGATAAAAGGTTTCATCCTCTCATCTTTAATCTTGTACTTTTCTGGTGTGAATATCATTGTGAATAAGTTTAATATTATAATTGATGCAAAACTATTTCATTTAGTTCAACTATGTCTTATATTTTACATATTTAACATAGAACTAAGCATCTGCCATTAATTTGTTGTTATGATATTAACAGTTAAAAGCTAAAATTGTTTTGCTTTACTGCATTGTTTAAAGGTTTTTAGTGAAATAAAATACTTACTTTTGCATAAAAACAAGATATGGCTTATTATAAAATTGAAGGTGGCTACCAGCTTAATGGTGAAATTGTTCCACAAGGGGCTAAGAATGAGGCACTTCAGGTGATTAGTGCAGTCTTACTAACAGACGAAAAGGTTACAATATCAAATGTGCCTGATATAATAGATGTAAACAATTTAATCAAATTGCTTGCAAATTTAGGCGTAGAAGTCAATTCGCCCCAAGAGGGTGTTTATGAGTTTAAGGCAGAAAATATTGATTTCGACTATTTTGATACCGAAGATTTTGTGAAAACTGCTGGAAAAATTCGCGGCTCAATTATGATGATCGGACCCATGCTGGCACGTTTCAAAAAAGCTTCTGCCCCCAAACCGGGAGGCGATAAAATTGGAAGAAGAAAATTAGATACGCATTTTATTGGCTTGCAAAAGCTTGGTGCCGATTTTAATTTCTGCGAAGACTCTAAGGTGTTTCAAGTTAAAGCCGATAAGCTAAAAGGAACTTATATTCTCTTGGACGAAGCTTCAGTTACTGGTACTGCCAACATTGTTATGGCAGCAGTTTTGGCAGAGGGAACCACAACCATTTTTAATGCAGCTTGCGAGCCCTATTTAAAACAACTTTGTAAAATGCTAAACTCCATGGGAGCAAAAATTGGAGGAATAGGGTCGAACCTACTCACTATCGAAGGTGTGGAATCACTGGGAGGTTGCTCACATAGACTATTGCCTGATATGATTGAAATAGGTAGTTTTATTGGTTTGGCAGCCATGACAAAATCGCATATCAGAATTAAAGATGTTAGCATTGAAGATTTGGGAATTATCCCCGACGTTTTTCGCCGATTGGGTATTGTTGTCATAGAAGAGGGCGATGATTTGATTATCCCCGAGCAAAATTCATACGAGGTGGAAACCTTTATGGATGGCTCCATAATGACCATTGCCGATGCCCCGTGGCCAGGCTTCACTCCCGACCTTATTAGTATTGTTTTGGTTACAGCCATTAACGCAAAAGGTAGTGTTTTGATACATCAAAAGATGTTTGAAAGCCGTTTGTTCTTTGTAGATAAATTGATAGATATGGGAGCCCAAATTATTCTTTGCGACCCCCATAGAGCAACCGTTATAGGACTAAATCATAAATATCCACTACGTGGAATACAGATGGTTTCGCCCGATATTCGTGCCGGAGTAGCACAACTTATTGCAGCCTTGTCGGCAAAAGGAATTAGTCATATTCATAATATTGGTCAAATTGAAAGAGGATACCAAAATATTGATGAAAGGCTAAGACAGCTTGGAGCTAAAATTACCAGACACGAGGACTAAAATTATTTTGAAATGAATATAGGAATAAATGGTTTTGGAAGAATTGGAAAAATCGTTTTTAGAATTTTGCAATTTCATCCAGAATTAGAAGTGAAGCTTATAAACGACCCCATGCCCTTAGAAACTATGGTTTATCTCCTTAGATACGACTCCATACATGGACCATTCAAAGGGAAAATTGAGCAGGGCGAAGGCGGTATATTTGTAAATGATAAATTTATACCCGTAACTACTGAGGTGGACCCCGAGAAGATACCTTGGAAAAAATATGATGTAAGCGTAGTCCTTGAATCATCGGGAAAATTCGCCACACGAGAACAGCTTAAAAAACATATTTTGGCAGGAGCCAAAAAAGTGATTCTTTCGCGACCTGCAGATGAGCTATTGGATTATACTCTGGTGCTTGGTGTCAACGACGATGGGTTTAAAAATGAACATAAAATAATATCAAATGCATCGTGTACAACAAATTGTTTGGCACCTTTGCTAAAACTTATAGATGGAGAGTTTGGGGTTGAATCAGGTTTTCTAAATACTGTTCATCCATACACAAATAATCAGTCCATAATTGATGCTCCTCACCCCGAAATAAGGAGGTCGAGAGCAGCATCGAATATTATTCCAACAAAATCTACTGCCATTGAAGCTTTGTTTAAAATATTGCCCAAATTCAAAGGCAAATTTGATGGCTTTGCTACAAGAGTGCCAGTTCCAGATGGCTCTTTTATTGAACTCTGTCTCAATCTGTCAAAAAATACCGATGTGGAGTCTTTCAATAAATTTATCAAAGAATCGGTTAAAACAGAATTGAAAGGAATTGTAGATTATACCGAAGACCCAATAGTATCCAGCGATATTGTAAACAACCCTCACAGTGCCGTTTTCGACTCCTTGGCAACAAAAGTTGTAAACAATAATTTTATACAAATAATTGCATGGTACGACAATGAGTATGGCTACTCAAATAGGGTTGTAGATACAATGGAAATAATGAATAAATTTGAAAAAGATGATAAATAATATCATATTCAGCCAGTGTAAACCCAATGTAAAAGAGGTATATAAAAAGATTTTTGAGAACGTAAGAATTTCGTGCGATGATGCATTGGTTTTGTATCAAGATGCAGATTTGGCTTCTCTATCTTTTATGTCTAGTTTTGTGAAAGAAAAACTGCACTCCAAAAAGGTTTACTTCGTAAAGAACTACCACATAGAGCCAACAAATATATGTATTCACAATTGTAAGTTTTGCTCTTTTTCCGAAAGAATAAGTGGGCAAGGTTGGTCGCACACCGCTGAGCAAATGCTTCAGGAGGTTAAGCAGCTGTCAAAAGAAATAAATGAACTTCATATAGTGGGAGCTGTTTATCCTGATTACGATTTAGACTTCTATTGCAATCTTTTAAGTGATATAAAAAAGCTACGTCCAGATATTCACATAAAAGCCTTTTCGGCAGTGGAAATTGATTTTTTGATAAAACATAGTGAACTAAGCATTTCTCAAACTATAAAAAAGTTGATTGATGCAGGTTTAGACTCAATCCCTGGTGGCGGTGCCGAAATTTTTGATTCAGAAATTAGAAATCAAATTTGTCCCAGCAAAACAGATGCAAAACAGTGGTTATTGATACATGAAGAAGCTCATAAACTTGGACTTTCTACCAACTCTACCATGCTTTATGGTTTTTTTGAAACATACGAACATCGAGTTCAGCATATGAATGAGTTGAGGAAATTGCAAGATATAACCAATGGTTTCAATGCTTTTATTCCCTTAAAATTTAAAAATTCCAATAATGAATTTTCACATATTGAGGAGATTTCCGTAGTTGAGGAGATGAGAAATTATGCTGTCGCGCGATTGTTTTTCGACAATATTCCCCATCTAAAAGTTTATTGGCCCATGACGGGCATAGAAAATTCTTTAACAGCTTTGCGGTATGGAGCCGACGACTTTGATGGAACCATAGAGGAGTCCACAAAAATATACGAAATGGCAGGTTCTGTTTCCAATCCATCTATTAGTGCAGAGAGTTTGAGTGAAATGTTGCAAAAAGAGGGATATGTGGCGGTGGAACGTGATGCCATGTATAATGAAATATAGATTTTAAATTTTATTATTTAATTCAATTGAAAAATTGTTAAAAGCCTATACTTTAGAGCACTTGTAAGTTTATAATACATATTTTTGTACTAACAAATAAACCAAAAGAGATATGAAAAAGGAACTAGAATCAAAAGTAATTAATGTAATAGAGCAACTTAAACCCTATCTTCAAGCTGATGGTGGTGATATAAGATTTGTAGAGCTTACAGATGAGAATGTAGTTTTAGTAGAGCTACAAGGTGCATGTGGATCGTGCCCACATAGCCAAATAACCTTGAAAAAAGGAGTTGAGACAGCAGTAAAAAAAGCGGTTCCAGAGATAGTATCAGTTGATGATATTAACTTGACTTTTTAAGCTGACTATTGCAGAACAAAAAATGGGGCCGAAAATTTCGACCCCATTTTTTGTATATTTTGTTTTGTCTCTATTCTAGTACCCACTGAAGCATACCATCAACAACCTTAAGTACATATGTTCCAGATGGTGGAGGTGCTTGAAGAGGTACCCATTCCATTCCATTCCAGAACATAATATCATTCATATTGCTTCCATTTGTATATCCTGGTCCGGCTGGTCCTTGAGGTCCTTGAGGTCCTTGTTCACCTGGTACGCCTTGTTCTCCTTGTGCTCCTTGTTCTCCCTGTTCACCTGGAGGTCCTTGTACTCCGGCAGGTCCTTCTGGTCCAAT
>LSQX01208062.1_pt1 | contig 44895 bp, 37 predicted proteins | sample 654561 | NCBI WGS metagenome assembly LSQX01 (sample SAMN04489861, study PRJNA283612) | anaerobic digester metagenome | isolation source: 4 biogas reactors fed with cattle manure at either 37C or 55C with and... | place: Denmark: Kongens Lyngby | collected 2014 | reverse complement strand
CCAGGGACATTAATATCCCGATTGATGAAGAAAACCTTGACCAGCTCAACTATATAGCCGAAAAGGGCTTTACGATGGCCAATGTGAATTCCGTCGCCGCAAGAGCTACAAAAAGAGCTCATTTTGACGGCGGAGTTCCCGGAATCACCCTCGAACTTGAAGACCGCAGCGAACACACTTTCGGAGGGATAGTGTTCTTCTTTGAGCTTGCCTGCGCCGTTTCCGGATATATCCTCGGAGTAAACCCCTTCGATCAGCCCGGCGTGGAAGGCTACAAGAGCAATATGTTCGCCCTGCTCGGCAAAAAGGGAGAAAAATATGACGCGATCCGTGCGAAATTCGATGAGAAAGCCTGAAAACGCTCCGCCAATTATAAAGAAAAGGATGGTAAACACAAATGCTTAAACTGATAGTCGGACTTAAAGGCTCTGGCAAAACCAAGACGATCATCGCTCTTGCCAACAAGGCCGTTGAAGAGAGCAGCGGATCGGTGGTTTTCGTGGAAAAGGGCACCAAGCTCATCCATGAGGTCAACTACCGGGCGCGGCTGATCGATTCGGACGATTTTGCCGTAAACAACGCCGAGCTGCTTTACGGATTCATGGCGGGCATATATGCCTCCAACCATGATGTGACCCATATTTTCATTGACTCCGCGCTGAAGATCTGCAACAACGATATCGGGCAGTTTGCCGAGTTCGTCAAACGCTGCGCCATGCTCGGTGAAGCGAATAATATCAACTTTATCTTCACCAGCAGCGTTCCTTTCGAAGATTTGCCGGAAGAAATCAAAAAGTACGTAATGCCGCTTTAATCGGCAGCCGAACAAACAACAACAGCCGAGGAGCACTTCCCGGTGGGAGTGCATTCTCGGCTTTTTCATGATATAATGCCAATTAACAAAACCGGCGAAACGCCGCAGAAACTGTCGCATCAGGCCGAATACGACCCCGAAGACCCGTCCGCCCGCGATGTCGGGATAGGTACTCTCGGAGAGAAAACGCTGCACGCGGCACTGAAGAACTATTACGAACCTGACGCCGCCTTCCGTGAAATCAAATACCGGGGGTGTGTCGCGGATATAATGCGCGGAGACGATATCATCGAAATCCAGACAAGCAACTTCATTAAACTCAAACCGAAGCTGTCCAGATTCTGTCCGACAAAAAAAGTTACCGTCGTTTATCCGGTTGCCCGGCACAAGATGATACTTACGATAGACCCGTTGACCGGCGCCGCCGGTCCGAGGCGGAAATCGCCGAAAACCGGCTCCCCTTATGAGATCTACTCCGAGCTTACTCACATCATTCCCTTCCTTGCCGAGCCTAACCTAAAATTCAGGGTGGTTATGGTCGATGTCGATGAATATCGGGTGCCGCGGGACAAATGGAACGGCAAAGTAAAGACCTTTACAAGAACCGAAAGGATTCCGACTGCCATCGGCGAAGAATACGAAGTCGGATATTCGGTCGGCTGGGACGCGCTTATCCCGGATGAAATCAAGACTTTGGATTACTTTACAATAAAAGATTTCGCGAAGTTTGCATCGCTGAAATACCATGCGGCAAACGCGGCGGTTAATATGCTGGTTTATGCCAAAGCCGCGAAACGTATCCCCAAGCCGGAAAGCATGAAGGCCGCTCCCAAAAAGCGCGGCGAGAAGCTTTCCGAAGCCGAAGCCGCCGCACGCGAAGCGATCAAAAAAGATGGCAGCCGCAATTTCTATCAGCTTGTGAAAAACTCTCCGGACAAACCGGAAAATGAATAAATTCACCGCCCCGGTATTCCCGCGGGCGGTATTGTTATGCGGCGAGGTGCGTTTTTTGCCGAATGGTTATTTTTCCCTTTCGATCTTATATCCCGGCTGTGTTCTTGCAACGGTCACTTCAACTCCGGCTTCGGAGCCGATGAGAGGCAGAAGCTCCCTCAAATGGGTGGCAAGCACCCAGATTCCGCCTTTTTTCGACCAATGGCAGAGAATCGGCCATAGTCCCGCGGCGCCTTCGGCGTAGGCGGTGGTCTGGAAGGTTTCATTCAGCAGAATCAGGCTGCCGCCGTCCATTTCGCGGTTGATATCGGCCACAAGCTTTACTTCGCTTTCAAATCTGCCGGAAACGTCGCCGTCGAGGAAATCTTTTTCGGCGGATGCGAAATGGGTGAGAACCGAGCTGCGAATTGATATCAATGCTCTTTCCGCCGGGATCGGCACACCTGACTGTCCGAGCATCAGGGCGATTCCTATCGAGCGCAGATATACCGTTTTTCCGGTGTTGTTGTCTCCGACGACGATAAGCCCGCCGTCTTCGAGGAAAACATCGTTGGGTATGACGTCCGAAGCGGCGCGGTGCGCCGAAGCAGCGGTCAGAAGACCGTCTTTCAGTGCCTTTATATCGATTATCCGGCTGCATTCACTTCCTATTTCGGGATAGATAAGCCCGACTTCTTTTTCTTCCATGAATGCGATATATCGCAGGGCAGCACGGTAAAAAGCGCATTCTTCCGGTATCCGCTCGAAAACGCCGTAGAGCGCCGAAGCGGCGGAACTCATCAGCGCGGAGAGATCGGAGACTGATTCGTTCAGAAGCAGGAGCAGATTGCTGGCGTCTTCGCCGATGTCGACGCTTTGAACCGGGCGGTATACCCCTTCATCCGGCTTTTCCTCTTTTCCCCGCTTCATCAGCCGCGACAGCAGTCCCGGCTTTTTCTGCGATTCCTCACCCGAATAAAGATCGGTCGAGAGACGGGCGCGGACGTCGGTAATCGAAAGATAATCGTCGAAAGTCGGAGAGATATCAAAGGCGGCGTTTGACGCGGCGAAGGAGTCGTATCTTGCGCAGATCGAGTCAAGGCTTGCAAGCGCCGGATCATGACATATCCGTTTCGCTTCCTCTCTGAGCGCTATAAGAGCTTCGGAGCGGAGTTCTGCGGCGGTCAGTTCCGCCGAGATGCCTCTGATAAATGCGATTATCTTCCTCGTATACTGCGCCGCTACCTGAAGGCGGTAGCAGGAGCGGTAATACTCGGACGAGGCATTTGCAAGTCCGGAAGTCGAGCGGACTGCGGAACCGGCGGTTTTAGAGCGGGCGTCGTTCCATTCGCGCCTCAGCGCCGCCCAGCGGCCGAAGAGAGAGCCGAAGCGGTCGAACAGGGTCGGCAGCTCATAAAAATCTTTAAGCGTCTGCTGGCGCGACAGCACGTTCCCGCGATTCTGCGGCAGCGCCGCAAGCGCCGACAGAAAATAGCTCCGGGAGCCTATGTCCGGCACTATATATTCAAACATCCGGTCGACAGAAAGATCATATGTCAGTTTCGGTGTTTCGCCGTCCGATACAATCCGATCCGCCGATGAGTCGGGATAGGGGAAAAGTATGCTCAGCTTCTGTTTTTCGGTATTCATTGATGCCTCCCCGCATTTTTTACATTATAACCTATATTTCGGCGGCTGTCAAGACAAAAAACGCGCCCCCGAAAGAGGGAGCGCGTTTTACTAACGTTATTCAGTTTTTGTTTGCAAGATAGTCGATATATGCCGAGACTATTCCCGCCGCTTCGCCGCGTGTAATCGTCCTTGCGCCGTCGAAGCTGCCGCCGTATATTTCGAGCAGGCCGAACGCCTTTGCTATTGCGATATAACCGATATCGGCTTCCGAGACATTTGTAAGCAAGCTCTTATCGAGGGTGAAGATTTCGCTGTGAGAGGCGACTTCGCTCCAGCCTAAAGCTTCGATGATGCACTTTATGGCTTCGGTTCGGCTGAGCTTTTCGCGCAGTTCGCTGTCGGTTTCGCTTGCGGGGTAGTAGTATCCTCTGCCGGCAAAGCCTGTCATATCCCTGAGATCGGCTTCGGTTATTGCTGCGTCGGGATTGAATTTGTTCGCAAAGCGGATCACTTCCATATTGGCAAGGCGGTTGATCTGCTTTTCATATTTCGTGCCCGCAACATCGGAGAATTCGTAATACTGAACAGCCTGCTCATCGTTATAATAATTGTAGTAAGAATAAATATCGGCCGGCTTGTTCTTTATGGCGTCGATATAGATATATCTGCTCAGCATGGTCACCGCCATTGCTTTCACTTCCCTGCCCGCGGTGTTGGATGCGGAGAGAATATACTCATCTTTTGAATCAGTGAAGAACAGTACCCATTTGCGGTCGATGCCGACATTCTTCAGATATGTATCTGCGGCGGTGTCGGGTGAGACGGCCTTTTTGGGATCCGGGAATTCCGCTTTCGAATAGTTGGAGCTGAATCCGGAAATTTTGCCGGTTTCCGGCGAGACCGAAATATCGATATAGTCGTAGGTGAATTCAAGTCCGTTTACATAACGGGTATAGCTGACGCTGTAGTCGGAGACATATGTATAATCATAGTCTACGTATTCGTTTTCTTTGTATTCGGAGATTATATCTTTGAAGTAATCTTCCGCAAATTCGCGGCCGATCTTAAAGCACTCGTCCTTTGTATACCTGAAATTCTCCGCAGGACCGTAGATCGTGCCGTGACCGCCGTAATTGAGCAGTCTACCGCTTTCGGCGTCGACGGTTGCATAGGCGTAATTGTCGCCGCTTTTAAATGTAAGATCCCAGATATAAATAAAGCTGTCGTCAAATATCGAGTTCTGCTTGCTCAGCCGGCTCGATGAAAGCTTCATGCCGTCGATAACGGAAAGCTTTTCGTTTTCGAGGACGGTTTTCGCGGCTTCGTTCGCTTTGATGAAGGTGTCGAGAAGTTCGACCGATTCCTGCTCGGCTTCGGTAAGTCCGCCGCCGGCTTCTGCCATGGGCGCCGGCACGGCGGAATCCTCTGCAAACGTTCCGTTCAAATAACGGCTGCTGTAATCGTATTTGTATTTAGCCGCAGAGCCGTCGGTGAGATCGATAAGGATATTCCTGTAATCCTTGTTGGGGGTGTAGAAGAGGCCTATCTTCGAATATTCGGAGCCGGAGGGCGTGTATATCAGATATCCGAGCTCCATCGGAAGGTGCTTTTTGACGGCATCCGATACTTCCTTATCGCTTATGAAATTTCGGTTGTCAGGGAATTTAAGCGCCTGTGTCGCGCCGTTGAAAACTCCGAATACTTCGCCCTTTGAATCGACGGATACGCTGATCGATTCGGAATCAACCTTAAGGCCGTCGAAAACGCGGCTGAAGCTTATAGTGAAATACCCGCCGCGGCTGTATGATGCCGATGAGTTTTCAATCGAGAATTGTGAAGAAATCTCCGGGTAGAGGCGGTTGATCTCGGCAAGAGATTTTTCAGCTGCCTCTTTCATCGTGATATCCGGGATAACGGTGCTTTCATACGGAAAATCGCGGAGCAGCTGCCATGAATATACGACGCCGTCGGCGCCGACAGCGGCGTTCATTCCGGGGCGGTCTTCGCTGTCTCTCCAGTTAATCTCGTATATCAGAAGATTGCCGCTGATGTTTTCCCAGATGTCGACAGTTTTATAATCGTCGGTCTCGCCGAAATACTTCTTCGCAAGAAGTATAGCCTTGGCGGCGCCGGCGTCAGATTCGTCGACTTCCCCGCTCCCGATATAGGCATCATCTCCTATATATTCTTCGGTTGGGGGAGGCGGAACAAATCCTGGTAAAGCTTCCGTCACCGGTGTTATGGTTTCATATGCTTCGGGTCCTTCGGGGTCTTCTCGCGGTGATACTGCGATACTCGGCAGTGAGACGGTAGACGCCATCAGAACGGCTGACATGACTGCCGCAAGGGCGATGATTTTTCTGTTTTTCATAAAAATACCTCTTATGCAAGTTTTTGATTTTCGATAGTGTCACTTATATTGACGAACGGCAGGCAGAAAAGTTTCAAAGTTTTTGATTTTTTATATTCTGTCCTGCCAGCAGACGAGAATCGTTCCGTTTTTTACCGAGATTCTGACTTTCTCCGAGTCCCGGCGGAAAAGATTCGCCGCGCCGAGCGGGAAATCATCCGAAAGAGTGCCGTTTCGAAGCTCATATTCCGCGCCGATGATATCAACTCCCTCGGCTTTGCCCCGGTAGGCGAACACGCCGAAATGCGGCGCTTCGCCGCCGTTTTCTGCTGACGGGCAATCGAAAATCGGGTTTGCTGCTTCTATTTCGCCGTTATTAACGGCGGTGACAATCATATTTTCGCAGTAGATGAAAACCCGTCTGCCGTGCTGCGCCTGAAAGACCGCCGACTGTATGTTGGCAACGGTATGGTCGGCGCGGCTGCCGCTGCCGCCGTATATGTGAAATTCGGAGAAGCCACGCTTCACCCCTTCTTCTACCGCCTGAAGGCTGTCTGTAACGTCCTTTTTCTTTGGCAGGACGACAATTTCTCCCGGAAAATCGGGTTTTTCGGCCGAATCGAAGTCTCCGACCAGAAGGTTGTATTTTATATTCAGCTTATCGCAGTATTTGTATCCGGCGTCGGCGGCGATGACAAAATCGCCTTCGGATACGGCGATCTTTCGCCCGTAAAGGCTGCCTGCGGCGACTATTATGCATCTTTTGTCATTGCAGTTCATAATAAATTCACTCCGATGTGACTATTGTTAATTGAATATAAGCTCGTCTTGTGTTATAATCCGAGAGACGGAACAACCAATGAGAAAGGATTAATGTAATGGAAAAAATAATGCTCGGAGTATCCGGTCTTTCGGTGCCGCCGGTGGCTGTCGGCTGCATGAGGATCGGCGGAATGGATCGTAAGACGGCTGAGGAATTCGTCAGCTCCTCGCTTGAACTCGGCTTCAACTTCTTTGACCACGCCGATATTTACGGCGGCGGCAAGTGCGAGGAAGTGTTCGGAAATGTGCTCAAAACCGATTCTTCAATGCGGGACAAGATCTTTATTCAGACCAAGTGCGGCATCCGCAGCGGGATGTATGACTTTTCTAAGGAACACATCCTCAAAGCGGTCGACGGATCCCTTAAGAGGCTCGGTACCGATTACATCGACGTTTTGCTGCTGCATCGCCCCGACACGCTGATGGAACCGGAGGAAGTCGCAGAGGCGTTCGCCAAGCTGAAATCGGAGGGCAAGGTCAATCATTTCGGCGTATCCAATCAGAAACCGGGGCAGATGGAGCTGCTTGCCAAATACTTAGGCACCCCGATAGTCGCAAACCAGCTTCAGTTCGCTCCGACCAACACCGGGATGGTCGATACCGGGTTCAACGTAAATACCGCCTTTGACGGCGCTGTCGATCGCGACGGCTCGGTGCTCGAATACTGCCGCCTTAAGGATATTACGATACAGGCATGGTCGCCTTATCAGTACGGTTTCTTTGAGGGAGCGTATATCGGCTCCGACAAGTGGCCGGAGCTCAATAAAGCTCTTGACGCCGTTGCCGAAAAATACGGCATTACAAGCACCGGCGCCGTTGCTTCGTTCATTCTGCGTCACCCCGCTAAAATGATGGTTGTTACCGGTACTACGAAACCGAGCCGCCTCGCCGAGATAAAAGCCGGAACGGATATCAGGATCACCCGCGAGGAGTGGTATAAGATATATCTCTCCGCCGGCAACCGTTTGCCGTAACAATCGCGAACTCCGGTAAAAAACAGACAGAAAAGCTGCGGCAAATTTCGTATTTCGCCGCAGCTCCTTTTTTCAGTTAAGCCGGAAAAGACGACAGCGGTCTTTTTCCATATTAATCTTTATCTTTGTTGTTTCGACCGGGGTTCTGTAGCTTCCGCCGGAACCGTAATCGGGCAGCACTGCGTGGACCAGCTTCTTCTTGCGTATCTCCATTGTCTTTTCGCCGGAAGACAGCGCATATATTCCGATGTAATTGTGATTTACGTAAATCAGGTCGTCGGAACGGCAATATATATGGACTTCGTTCCTGTCGTAAAATTCTCGGAGGGCGGCGGCATCGTAACAATTTTCCGAGTCGCAGCAGATATATCCGATTCCCGATTTTTCGCTCGATTCGATCGCGCGGCGGACGGCTTCGGTCATCGCCGGGATAAGGAATATATATGCCTTATACGGGCGGACATTGGCCGCGGAAGCGAAATCGGCAATGCTGTAAATATCATACGGAGTGCCGGTATAGCCGAGAGCGCGCCTTGTGACTGCGCAGTTTTTAACCGATACGGCGTCCGGGCCGGCAAGCCTGTAGGAATTTTCGTCGATGAATACTGCGACCTGCGAAATAGAGGTTTTTTTCTGATCGTTTATCGCAAAAATCAGCGTCTCGCGGAAAGCGGCCATATCGCGCATAATCGCGGGGTCGGAGAACCATCCGCCCCACATATCAAACCACCAAAGTCCCGATTCGGTCGTCAGCGCCTTGATGAATGCGGCTCGAACCTGAGCTCTTGCGATTTCGGGGTCGGAAGAACCGAGCCAGATCGGCTGTCTGTATGTATCGGGCTCGACACAGCCCGGGCGGGCTTCGTCCGGATAGGTCGAAAGATGAGTGCGGATATCGCATTCGCTGAAATAAAGCTTGACGTGCAGTCGGATAGAGTCGGTCAGGCTCATATACGACATATATGTGCCGGGCAGGCGGCCTTCCGAGTAACTTATCGGAGAGGCGATAAAATCGATGTCGGGACAGGCAAGCACACGGTCGAGTCCGTGATGCCCGAGACGGGGATCCGGACATTCGAGGGTATAGCCGTAAAAACAGCCGACAATCACGCGGCGGCCGGTCAGTTCTTTCAAATAAGAAGAAAGACGGCAGATAGCGGATGAAGAGATATACGAAAGATATTCGAGGTATCTTGTATATGCGGGTAAGTCGGTATCGGATTCGGGATATCTTCCCTCTTCTTCGGGATATTTTTCGCGGATGAAGGCGGCGAACCCTTCTTTGTCGGCTTTCCCGCCGGCGGGATTTTCAGCGAACGGGAACCACTCCTGGGTGTTGCCGCCGCAAAGCTGATAGCCGACGACATTTTCCGCGTAATCGGATGCTTCGAGATGCCCGATAAATTCACGGAGCATGGAACAGACGTCGCACAGCCACTTTTCCGAAGCGAAACATTCGCGGCGGATGCCGCTGTCCGAGCAGATCAGCTCGTCGGGGTTTTCGTCGATCCAGCGCTCCGGCATACTTACGTCGACACGCGGGAGGATATGGGCCTTGGGAGATTTTTCGAGCAAGGTTTTAACATTACCGTCGAAAACGGAAAAATCGGCAGAATCGGGATTATCGAAGATACCCGGCTCAAAGGGGTGTATCCCGCTTCGGGTGTTTATGCCGAGGGAGCCGAAATAGCAGGGGATCGAAAAGAGCTTATACCCCGCGGAAATGAAATCGCCGTATTTCGCGCACTCGGAAAAATAGGTGATATACGCGGCAGCCGCTGTCGGTTTATCGTTTATAAAAAGCATGGGGGTGCCGCTGCGGGTGCGGACTTCCGAGCGGACGGGGACTTGATTTTGTGTGATTTCGGAATTCATACAGGCTTATTCTCCGGAAAATTTATAATTCTCTCTTGACATTCTTTGCTGTTTGTGATATAATAGAAAACGCTGTCGGGGTGTGGCTCAGTTTGGTAGAGCGCTTGGTTCGGGACCAAGAGGCCGCTGGTTCGAATCCAGTCACTCCGACCATGGTGTATCCGTTTTTCGGATATGCCTTTTTTGTTTTCTTTTAACATAAAAAACCATTTGATAATCGATATTATACCATAAAGCGAAATAAATTGCAATATACCAAATATTACCGTTAAAAAAATGTATGCGCTGCATATACGGCGATTATTGTACAAAATAGATAAAACGCCCGCTTTTTTTACTACGGCTGAATTTTCATTTAAATGTTGAAAAAATTTCCACGTTATGATATAATGTATGATGTATAAAAATCGCCGCTTTGCCGTAAAAGCGACAATCATATTTTTCCGGAGAAAAACATGACATCAAATCAGAACGACTTCAATAAACAGAACGATATAAAACAGGAAAATACGACCGCACATACCCCGGAAACCACAGCGGAAAACAAGCCCGTTCAGGAGGCTCCGATGCGTCCGGCGGTACTTCCCCGCACGGAAGAACAGGCAAATACGTCAAAAACACCTCAACCTGCGGGACAGCCGCGTGCCGCCGGAACGGTCAACGGAGCTGCAGTGCCTGACGGTGCGGCGTCTGTGAACGGAACCAAACCGCTCCGAGGAAACCCATCGGCTCAAAGAGGCGGAAAATCTAATGCGGGCGGCAAAAGCGCCGGCGGCCCCAAGAAGCCGATCGCGATACCCAGGCGAGAAAGAATCGACAATACCGGAGCACCTCCGGAACATGAAAAACCGAGAAATGCGCTGAAAATAAAAAATACCGCCTCGGCCGCCCTTGCGTCTGCCCTTTTGCTGTCAAACGTCATTTATTTCGCATCTTCGGGAGCGATAAACAGGACGGATAACAAAATCCCCGCCGATAAGACCGACGCCGCAACGATATCGGATACTGCGGAATTGACTCCGAATACGACAGCTCTGCCAGAAACCGAACCTTTTACGGAAGAAGATACGACCGCTGCCGAAACGGCTCCGGAAACCACGACAGAAGCTGAAACCACGGCGGAAGAAACCACCGCAGAAACGACGACGGAAGAAACCACTGCCGAGACAACCGCTGCGCCCGAACCGCAGAGAAACCGCAACGTCGCATGGTACGACTCGGAATACGGCGGGACCATAAGCTCGGCTACCGGCGGAAATATCGATGTGAGGATCGAATACACCGTTTCGATGAAAGCCGGAGATACCGAAGCGACGGTATCAGCTGCGGCTTATTTAGACTTCCTCAATCTGAACGTCCGCGACAAGCGGGTCGGGATACTCAAGATTGCCAATGTAGAAAAGGAATATTCGACCGGCGCCATCAAGGAAACCGACAGGGCGAAGCATTCGATCAAGCTCGCTTCGCTAAAGGTATCCGCTCCGATAGCGATGGGGAAAATTGAGCTGTCTGCCAACTGGGAGTTAGGCGGAAATTACGGCGGGCATTATATCGGAAATATCGTTGCGAAGGGCTTTGTCGAAATAACCGATACATACGAAGATATGCCAAAAATAGCTACTCTTGATGTAAAGAATATCCTTCAGACGCCGGAACTGCCCAACGGCTGCGAGATTACGTCTCTTACCATACTCTTGAATCATCTCGGATTCGATGTCGATAAGCTGACAATGTCGGATAAACTGCTGGACAAGGTAGTACCGTATACCGACGCAAATCCTTATAAAGAAAACGCCGGAAATCCCCGCGATGCGGTCAAATCCTACGGCTGCTACGCTCCGGTGATTTACAACACGGCGGTTAAATACTTCTCGAACATCGTTCCCGCCGCCGGAGACATGACTGTTTATTCCCCGAAAGACCTCACCGGCAGCCAGCCCCGGGAGCTTTACCGGATGATTTCCGAAGGGAATCCGATAGTTGTCTGGACCACCAGACAGCCGGATACCGCACCGGATATCCTCCGCAGCTGGACGGCGCCGGACGGCACGCACATCAACTGGAAGCATCCGTCGCACACAGTCGTGCTTATCGGCTACGACTACGGCGCGGGCACCGTCACAATCTGCGACCCGCTTTACGAAGGGACAACAAAGATTTCGATGGGACTTTTCGAGCTGCGCTACCGGCAGATGGGTTCGCAGGCGGTTGCGGTAACCGTCGAGGCGCACGAGTAAATCAAAGCTCGCGCAGCACAAGATCGGTGCTGCCCTGATTCAGACCGAATTCAATTCTCAGCACCTTCGGATGGTTTTTATAGCTTTTTCTTACAAGCTCGCGGATGGCGGTGCCGCCGTGGTAGCCGTGTATCACCCTTATTCGGTAAATCGAACGGTCTGCCTTACGCAGTCTTGCGTCTATGGCTGTCTTTGCCTGGGTTTTGTTCATGCCGTGAACATCGAGCTCGGCGACGCCGAAGTCATAATTTAAGGGCATATTTCCCTCCGGGTTCAATACTGTGTTATATATTAAGTATACCATCCGGCGCCAATATTTTCAACAGCGGACGGTAAATATTTGCGAAGCCAAAGGAGTGAAGTCAATATATGGATATCAAGCGTTTGGTCGACAGCCTCCGGGACTGCCCCTGCGGGCGGGCTCATAAAGCCGATATCAAGACTGTCGAAATCGGCAGCGGACTCAAAGCCGAAGCCGCGAATATACTGAACAAATACGGCTTCCCGAAAAGAATTCTCGTTGTTGCCGATAAAAACACTCTGAAAGCTTCCGACGGGATAATGGAGATAATCAGGGGCGGCGGATTTGACGCCGAGCTTGAGCTATACGAAAATCTACGCGTCGCCGAGATGGCCGAATGCAGAAGGCTTCAGGAAATCTGTAAAAGCCGCGGCTTTGAGGGAATACTTTCGGTAGGTTCCGGCTCGCTGAACGACATCTGCCGGTTCGCCGCGCTTCATGCGGACACCGAGTTCGCTATTTTTGCGACGGCGCCGAGTATGGACGGCTTTGCTTCCGGGACAGCCCCGATAACCGAAAGCAACTTCAAAACCACTCATCCCGCCCGTCAGCCCTCGATAATAATAGCCGACACCGCGATTCTTGCGAAATCTCCGGTTATTCTTAAATCCGCCGGATTCGGGGATATGATAGGCAAACTCACCGGTCTTGTCGACTGGAGAGTATCTCATCTGCTGACCGGCGAATATTACTGCAAAAACATCGCGGCGCTGACCGAAGAAGCACTCCGAAGGGTAACTGCGCTTGCGGACAGGATTACCGAGGATTCCGAAGAAGCCGCCGAAGCGGTAATGGAAGCTCTCGTTATTACCGGCATTGCGATGAAGCTTGCCGACAGCGTCCGTCCGGCATCAGGTGACGAGCATATAATCTCACATTACTGGGAGATAAAAAAACTGGAAGCCGGTCAGCTTTCCGATTTCCACGGACGAAAGGTCGGAGTCGCGACGCTTATCTGTTCCCGGATATACCGTTATCTGGCGTCCTTTGAGACGGTGGAACCGACTTGGGAAAAGCTTGACTGGGATGATATCCACCGGGTATACGGACCGAACTTTACCAAAGACATTATCCGGCTGAATAATCCCACAATCACCGAGCAAACCACGCCGGAGCTTATAAAAGAAAACTGGCAGGCCATAAGAGAGATAGTTTTCTCCACCCTTCCCGAAAACGAAGAGTTAAAAGCGCTTATGAAAGCCGCCGGTGCGCCGACGACGATCAAAGAGATCGATGTTTCTCCGGAACTCGGGCTTGAAGGCGTGATATATCATCCATATATGAGATACCGGATGACGCTGATGCGGCTGATACCGATGCTGAATATCCCCGTCGACCGGAAATCCTTTATCGAATGAGAACAGACAATATGAAGAAAAGCAAATATTACGGACTGCGCTTCGACGGGAGACGAATTCTTCTCGGCCGCCGCCCTTACTCCGGTTTCGGGGTAAATTATTTCGGGGCTTTCGCTCACAACTATATGAAGGAGCCGGAAGACGCCGGCTGGCGCGATGCTTTCGCCACGATAAAGACCTACGGCATAGATTTTATCCGCCTTCCCTTCTGCGGATACGGACCGGAATATTACGAGGAATACGACCTTGACCGCGAAAAGATGCTCAGCCGCCTCGACGCGCTTGTCGCAGAAGCGGAAAAGCTTCAGCTCGGTCTTATCGTAACTCTTTTCTGGCATGACGGCGCAATTCCCGCTCATGTCGGCGGCAAGCGGGCAGACTGGGGCAATCTCAAATCCGACACCTGTCAATACGCGCTTGAATACGCGGCGACGACAGTCAGCCGTTACAAGCAGAGTCCCGCAGTCTGGGCATGGGAGATCGGCAACGAATTCAATCTTTCCTGCGATCTATGCGACGGAAAGACCTGGCGGTGGCTGCCGCCGTGGTCAGACCGGCCGACCGGATATGACTATTACACCTCCGACGAGCTTAAGACATTTTTGGCTGCTGCCGCGGCGACAATCCGCGGCGCCGATCCCCGCCGGATGATAAGCTCCGGACACGGCGAGATGCGGCCGGAAGCGGCGTCTCTTGCCCGCGCTTCTTCGAGAATCAACGGACTGACGCACATCTGGACGCCCTCTTTTGAGCAGCAGACAAGGGCCGAATTCGATGCGATGCATGAAAAGCTCAACCCCAAACCGATCGATACCCTAAGTTTCCATCTTCAGCACGGCACATCAGACGGCTCTCAAAGATATATCGAAACCTTCGAGAGATTCGGAGAGCTGCTCTCCCAGAAACAGTATTTTGAAGCTTATAAGGAAACCGCCAAAAAGCTCGGCAAGTCACTGTATTTCGGCGAGATGGGCGATTATCTGGAGCTTGCAAACCGATCGGACAGCATAAAAAACTTCCGCGACCTTTGCTGTGATATAACCGACGCCGGAATCTGCCTTGCATCGGCATGGCTGTTTCAGGATTTCGACGACAGCGGCATGAACGGCGCGCGGCTTGCGGTTCTGGGAGAGGCAAACGATGAGCTTAAAGCCGCAGGAAAGGCAAGGCCTGACAAATACTGGCCGAAAGTCAGGGAGGTATCCGAAAAACAAACGAATAAAAAAAAGAGGTCCGGTTCCGGACTGAAAACGGCGGCTTTGATTGCAGCTGCGGCAGCCGCGGCGGCAGTAGCGTTTTCTGAAATATATAATAAAGACAATTCACGAAAAAAATAAAAGCTGCTTTTTAAAACAGCTTGATATCGATTATAGTATAACCAAGCCGAATATCAAACGGCTTTAAGTTTCCAGCGCTCCCCTGAAGTACTGCAAATAGTTTCTTATAATATGATGAAGCTTAAACGGCATTAAAATGATTATCTTTAAACTCAGATTATATAAACCAAAAGGAGAAGCCGAAATGAAAACAAAAAGAATCCTGTCACTCATCCTTGCGGCGCTGCTTATGACTGCGCTTCTGCTGTCCGCCTCCTGCGGAGGAAAGGACGGAGACGCACTTGACACGACGGCGGCATCGGCTGACAATGCGGAAGCGGAAACCACAGCCGAACTTTCCGATATCGAAAAGCGTCAGCTTATTCCGGACGACCTGCCCGACTCCGACTTCAACGGTTATGTATTTACGATAATGACTTATTCCCCCGGAACTTATTATCAGGAAGAGGAAACCGGGGATCTCGTCAACGACGTTATATTTCAGCGCAACCGCCAGGTTGAAGAGCGTTTCAACTTTGAGATCGCGGTAAACGCGCACCCCGGAATTGCCGAACTTGACGGCGCTTTCAAAAAGTTCGTCACTGCCGGCGAAAAAGCAGTCGATGTCTGCATTCCGCACCAGATTCAATCCGCCTCCGGTTTTGTTCTGGGACACTGCATACGAAGCTGGAACGATGTGCCGCATATCGATCTTACAAAGCCCTGGTGGAACAGTCAGATCAACGAAACTATGCAGATATTAGGCAAGCAGTATTTCATCGCCGGAAGCATCACAATTCCCTATCCTTTCTGCATGCTTTTCAATAAGCAGCTCGGTGAAAACTACGGAATAACCGGCGTTTATGACACCGTAAGGCAGGGAAAGTGGACTATGGATCTTATTTCCGAGTATACAAAATTAGTAAGCGAAGACATAAACGGTGACGGCGTATTTGACGAAAGCGATCAGTACGGCCTCGCCTGCAACAACGACAACACCACGCTTAACTTCATGTACGGCGCGGATATCTGTTCGGTTATCATTGACGACAGCGGTATGCCTACACCGAACGTCATGAACGACAAAATGGTCACGCTTGTCGAGAAGCTTTACAATCTGATCTACAATGACAACCGCACCCTCTACGGAGATTACGACTTCAATAACGCATCCTGCGTTCCCGCTTTTACCGACGGACGAGCCTTTCTCTTCGCCGGCGGAGTATCCGATGCTCAAAGTTTCCGATCCACCGAAGTCGACTTCGGTATGATTCCTTATCCGAAATTCGACGAGGCGCAGGAGGGTTATCATACCCACGTCGACGCCTGGAACGGTATGCTCTGCATACCGAAGACAGCTTCAGACGAGGATGTGGCTCGCACCGGCGTTATAATCGAAGCCATGTGTGCAGAGACCTACAAGCAGGTCATACCGGTTGTTTATGACATCGCTCTCGGCACCAAATATCTCCGCGACGATGAAAGCTTCGAGATGCTTGATTACATCTACGACGGTATCTTGTATGACTTCGGTTATGTCTTTGACAGCTGGAACGGATGCACCTGGATCCTTCCGCGAATGATGACAGACAAGAAGACCGACGTTGCCTCTTACTGGGCATCCGTCGAAAAGAAAGTCCTTAAACACTACGAAAAGATCTACGAAGCGGTTGAAGAAGATATTTAAATAATTACGGGCGAGAGTCAGCTTCCGGGAAGAAGCGGGATCTCGCCTTATTTGATCGAACCGAATAAAAAGGCGGGGTTGCCCTCGCCTGATTTTTTGCATTATTATTCTTCGTCGGCGTTTTCCCAGTTGTGGTAAACGTCGGTAACGTCGTCGTTGTCGTCGAAGTTATCAAGGATCGTCTGCATATTCTTGACCGCTTCTTCGTCGGTCAGAGTGATATATGTAGACGGTATTTTTTCGACTTCGGCCGATAGGATCGCGTATCCGGCGGCTTCTATATCGTCGCGGACGGCGCTTAATTGAGCCGGTTCGGTGGTGATTTCATAAACATCGCCGTCTGAGGAGAAGTCTTCGGCTCCTGCCATTATCGCGGTCTCCATCAGCTTTTCGGCGTCTATTTCGGCATCTTCGTCTTTTTCGATAACTATTACGCCTTTATCGGTGAAAAGGAATCCGACGGATCCGGTGACGCCTAAGTTGCCGCCGTATTTATCGAAGATGTGGCGGACTTCGCCGGCGGCGCGGTTTTTGTTGTCGGTGGTCACTTCAACGATAACGGCGACTCCTCCGGGGCCGTAGCCCTCGTAAGTTATCTCCTCGTATACGACGCTGTCGTCGCCGACGGCGCGCTTGATTATGCGCTCAATGTTGTCGTTGGGGACGTTCTGGGATTTTGCCTTTGCGATAAGGTCGCGGAGCTTCGAGTTGGTTGCCGGGTCCGGACCGCTCTCGCGGACGGCAACCGACATCTCTTTGCCGATTTTGGTGAAAATCTTCGCCCGCTGCGCATCGGTCTTTTCCTTTTTATGCTTTATGTTACTCCATTTGCTGTGTCCTGACATGACTTATTCTCCATATATATATCAAATCTTTTCCGGTGTCTTGAGGCAGATAAGTCCGAGCGAGGACTTAAGCGTATATCCGGCGGCGCGGGTAAGCGCAAGCCTGAAATTCTGAACTTCCTCCGATTCGGCGCCGATGATTCGGGTCGACTGATACAGGCGGTTGAATGCGGTCGCAACGTCGTAGCTGTATCTGGTGATGACCGACGGTTCATAGCCTTCGATCGCCGCCGCGACTTTTTCCGGCAGAAGCATCAGCTGGCGCAGCAGCGCAGATTCATATTCGTTCGGCTGATAATCGCCGGGGGAATACTGCGCGTCGGCAAGTTCTCCCGCTTTTGAGAGGATTGACGCGGTTCTGGCGTAGGTATACTGGACATAAGGTCCGGTTGCGCCGTCGAAGCTGAGCGCGTCTTCCATATTGAAGCTTATATCTTTTATGCGGCTGTTCCAGAGATAGTGGTAGATTACCGCTCCGACGCCGACGGCTTCCGCCGCTTCTTCGCGGTTTTCGATATCCGGGTTCTTCTCGGCGATGATGCCGTCGACTTTTTCGATGGCGTCGGCGAAAAGTTCGCGGAGCAGCACCATGTTGCCCTCGCGGGTGGAAAGCTTTGCGCCGCCTACGCTTATCGTGCCGTAAGGAACATGGACAAGCTTGTCAGCCCAGTCATAGCCCATAAGCTCGATGACTTTAAACCATTGCGCGAAATGCAGGCTCTGCCCCGCCGATGTCACATACAGCGCAAGGTCGAAATCATATGTTTCCTTGCGGTAGACCGCCGCGGCGATGTCACGCGTCGGATAGAGGGTTGAGCCGTCGCTTTTGAGGATCAGGCAGGGCGGCATTTTGTAGTCTTCGAGGTCGACGAGCCACGCGCCTTTGTCTTGCTTCATAAGGCCGCTTTCGCGGAGCTTTTCCACCTGCCGCGGCATTTTGTCGGTATAGAAGCTTTCGCCCTTCCAGGAGTCAAACTCAATTCCGAGCAGCTTATAGGTTTTTTTGTATTCTTCGATTGAAATCTCACGAAACCATTTCCAAAGCTCCAGATTTCGTTCGTCGCCGTTTTCTATTTTGCGGAATTCGGCTCTCGCCATATCGTCGAGCGACGGGTCGTTCTCCGCTTCGCGATGAAAGCGGACATAGAGGTCGAGCAGTTCATCAACTCCGCGCTTTTCTGTTGCGCTGCGATCGCCCCATTTATCGAAAGCGACAATCATCTTGCCGAACTGAGTGCCCCAGTCGCCGATGTAGTTGATGCCGATAACTTTATATCCGACGGCTTCAAGCAGAAGTTTCAGAGAATGGCCGATGACGGTAGTTCCCAGGTGTCCGATATGAAACGGCTTGCAGACGTTAGGGGAGCTGTAATCGATGACTACCGTCTTACCGCGTCCGACGTCCGAACCGCCCCATTTTTCTTTTGCGTCGAGAATAGCCGGCAGCAGCCCTTCGCGATAGAATCTGCCTGAAATTGTCAGGTTGAGATAACCGCCGGCTATCTCCGCTTTTTCGATAAAAGGCAGCTTTTCCGCGATGCCCTCTCCTAGCTTCGCCGCGATTGCCGGCGGGGCGGAACGGAGTATTTTCGACAGCTTAAAGCAGGGGACGGCGATGTCCCCCATCGACGGGTCGGGGGGGTATTCAAGAGAAGCTTTAAGCTGAGCCTCCAGCTCCTCTTTCGCCGGCAAAACAGCTGACGGAAAATACGCTGCAGCTGCCCCCGCAAGATACTCGCAAAGCTCTGTTTTCAGAGCTTCAAGTGTCATTTTATTCATTTATTTATCCTTAAATATTATCGGAAAACGTCGAAACACGCCGAGCCTTATTTGCGGCGGTTTCCCAAAACGACCAGCACTACCACAAGCACCGCGGAAACTATGGCGGCCGGGATAAGCCAGGTGAGCTTGGTGTCGCCGGTAAGCGGCGCCAAAACGCCTAAAACGCTCATAAAAGACGAGATAAAAACTGTAATATCCATGTTGAACTCCATGTAAAAATAAATACTCCGTACATTATATCATTTTTTGTCATTATTGACAAGGGATAATTATTAAATTTTTGTCAACATCCGCCGCGGTACTTGACAAAACGGAAATATTGCGGTATAATATGTAAAGCGTTTCGCTTAACACCGCTTTTCAGCCGATAACCACGATTATGAATGCCGACCGGAGGCGAAGGTCATGTCTGACAATGCAAAAAAACCGATGCTTGCAGAAATGCAGCACGTCAGGATAACCAGGCTTTACGATATTTACGGCGGTGTGCTGTCCGAGCGGCAGCGGGAGGCGATGGAGCTTTGGGTGAACGAAGACCTTTCCCTTTCCGAAATCGGAAATTCGCTGGATCTCACCCGCGCCGGCGCGCATGACAGGATAACGAAAGCCTGCGCGATAATCGAGGAGCTTGAAGCGAAACTGGGACTGCTTTCGAAAACCGAAAAATGGGCGCAGGAACTCCGCAAGATTATCTCTCTTTCGGAGGAAACCGAAGGGGGCGATAAAATCGCCGAAATCGCGGGCAAGCTGCTCGACGAGATTTAGAGTAACCACAATACCATGTATTTGATGATATAAATGTTTCAGGGATTAACCGAAAAACTTACCGCCGCTTTCAAGTCCTTTCGCGGCAAGGGGAAAGTCACCGAAAAAGACGTCAAGGCGGGAATGCGCGAGATCAAGCTTGCGCTGCTCGAAGCCGACGTCAACTATAAGGTTGTAAAGGACTTTATCAACAGCATCACCGACAGGGCTGTCGGGGCGGAAGTTTTGGAATCGCTTGTGCCGTCGCAGCAGATCGTAAAGATCGTAAACGAAGAGCTGACGGCGCTTATGGGCACAAGTCATGCAAAACTCGCCGTTTCGCCGAAACCGCCGACTATAATCATGATGTGCGGTCTTCAGGGCGCCGGCAAGACCACCCACTGCGGAAAACTCGCCGGATTGCTCAAAAAGGACGGAAAGCGGCCGCTGCTCGTCGCCTGCGACGTTTATCGTCCCGCTGCGATAAAGCAGCTTGAAGTGGTCGGAGCGCAGGTCGGAGTACCGGTCTTCAAAATCGAAGGGAACAACAGCCCGGTCGCTATTGCCGCGGCAGGCGTCGAATACGCTCAGAAAAATGACCTTAATACCGTTTTCATCGACACCGCCGGACGGCTTGAGATCGATGAAATACTGATGAAAGAGCTGCGTGACATAAAAGACTCGGTTCATCCGCATGAGATACTTTTGGTCGTCGACGCTATGCTGGGGCAGGATGCGGTCAACGTCGCCGAAACTTTCAACAATCAGCTCGACATAACCGGCGTCATACTTACAAAGCTTGACGGCGACACCCGCGGCGGAGCGGCACTCTCGGTAAGATATGTCACTCAGAAACCGATTAAATATGTCGGTGTCGGAGAGAAGCTGGATGCTATCGAGCCTTTCTATCCCGACCGGATGGCTTCGAGGATACTCGGCATGGGAGATGTCCTCTCGTTCATAGAAAAAGCCGAACAGCAATACGACGCCAAAAAGGCTGCCGAGCTTGAGGAAAAGATACGCGCGTCCGAATTCACCCTTGACGACTTCATGGAACAGTTCATGCAGATAAAAAACATGGGCTCGATGGAGCAGATCATGGGAATGCTCCCCGGAATGAATACCGCTGCGATGAAGGATGTCAAGTTCGACGAGCGGGCAATCGACCGAACGGAAGCGATAATCAAATCGATGACGCCGCTCGAGCGCAGAAAACCGAATATTATCGATATGTCTCGCAAGAAGCGCATCGCTCAGGGTTCCGGCAACAGCATTGACGATGTCAACCGCCTGCTGAAGCAGTTTGAACAGATAAAGAAACTGATGAAGCAGATGACCGGCGGAAATATGGGCGCAATGCAGGGGATGATGTCCGGCTTCGGCAAAAACAAAGGCAAGGGCAAAAATAAGCGCCGGTTCAGACGCTGACCTTATATTACACGCTATATTTTTTATTAAATATAAAATCAAATTTAAAATTATTTTCCGGAGGAAAACAAAAAAATGGCTGTCAAAATTCGTCTCAAGAGATGCGGAGCCAAGAAAAATCCGTTCTATCGCGTTGTCGTAGCCGACTCACGCACCAACCGCAGCGCTTTCATCGAGGAGATCGGTTACTTTGATCCCCTGACCGAACCCGCAAACATCAAAATCGACGCCGAAAAGGCGACTCAGTGGCTCAAGAACGGCGCTCAGCCGACCGAGACCGCAAAAGCTCTGCTTAAGAAAGTTGGTTTAATTGAGAAATAACCGAAAAACGGTTAGAATAAAATCCGCCGCGTCAAGACGCTTTGCGGACACGCTCCAAATACAGATTCGGAGGCTATAAATGGTTGATTTACAGCTTGTGCTGACCGATATAGCCAAGGCTATAGTCGATGATCCGGACCAGGTCAAAGTTACCCAGACATCGAAAGGCAAAGTTACCGAGCTTACGCTCACTGTCGCTCCCGATGAAATGGGAAAGGTGATCGGCCGCCGCGGGCGCATCGCTCTGGCAATACGCAGCGTTATGAAAGCTGCCGCCAATGTCGATAACCGCCAGGTCACGGTTGAGATCAAATAAGCAAAACCGTTCCTTTTCGGAACGGTTTTATCTTCGCTGCCGGTTCTGCCTGCCGGGTATTATGTATTCAAAAATGAGGTCTTGCAACACATGAGCCATTATTTTATCGAAGATAATACATTGAAGCATGATATTAAAAAAATAATTTATTATTATGCGAATAACCGATTTGAATTTACCACCGACTCGGGTTTGTTTTCAAAGGACCACATTGACCCCGCAACCGATATTTTGCTGAGAACCATCCCGCCTCTTTCGGGATCGCTGCTTGATATGGGCTGCGGATACGGATGCATCGGGATAGTTTTGGCAAAAACCAATTCACTGAAACTGACTCAGGCGGATGTCAATCAATACGCCTTAGAACTTACAAAGCGCAACTGCATCGACAACGGCGTTGAGTCAAATGTTATAAAATCCGACTGCTTTGACGGCATTTCGGGTTCTTTTGACACGATCGTCATAAATCCTCCGATTCATGCCGGAAAAGCGGTTACCTATAAAATGTATGAGGATTCATTCTCTCATCTGAACGACGGCGGAAAACTGTATATCGTGACGCTGAAAAAACACGGCGCGGAAAGCACCCTTGCAAAACTTAAGGATGTTTTCGGGAATTGCGAAACGCTTTACAAAAGGAAAGGGTATTACGTTTTCTGCTGCACAAAAACCACAGACCGGCAAATCGGCTCGGATTACGATGAATAAAATCGCATAAAATTACCGCTGCAAAACATTTTTGGTGTTAATACGGCGGTATTCTTGTTTAATTTGTATATTGCCGGTTTATCGGAATTTGCCGCAGCAGCTCTTTAATCGTCCGAGTCGGATTCGTCTTCGTAATCTTCCGAGCTTTCGCAGTCGTTTTTCTCGCCTCTGAAATGCTTTTTAGCCCGGGCGAACGACGAGCCGGAGGTATAGCCGACCATCCGGGCGGCGTCTTCCACCGTCATGCCTCCGCGGATATAAAGCTGCGCCATGCAGAGGCGGTATTCGCGGATATAACGGCCGATCGAAATCGAGACCGTATCGGCGAAGAGAACGCCCATATAAACCGAGCTTACGCCTCCCGCCACGGCCGCCGAGGAGCGGGTGACGCGGGGCAGGTCGCGCTTGATTTCCTTTAGGGCATTGATGACGCGGGTATCTGATAAAAGCGGGATCTCAAGCGCCTGCGGCGCGTAATCGACAAGTCCTTTCGCAGCATTCCGGCAGCCGTTGAGAACGCAGTCGTTTTCGCCTTCGGTGTAGTATTTTACATAGAGTTCCCGTATAAGCTCGAGATAACAGCCGATATCCCGCCTGTGGCCGAGCGGTGTGACATATACCTTTCCCGACGGAACCGCCGGTTTGTTTGTGAGATAGTCGATATACATGAACCTTGAGCCGTCAAGCTCATCGGAACCGGACTTGATCTCAAGCCGGCTTTGCGGCCGGGGGGCGATAAAAACGATGAGCCCGTCTTCGCCGCCGTCGAGTTTTCTTGTTATCGGCTTTTCTTCGTCTTCATAAAGCAGATCGATTCTGCTTCCGGCAAAAATATAGAGAAGGCGGCAGGCTATCGTGCTGAGACCGCGGCCGCCGAAATTCATAAGCTCTTTGTCCGCCGAATCGCTGATGCCGCCGACAGAGATTTCCCCGAAGCCGAGTATGACGGTATCCGCTTCGTCCGTATCAAAGCTTGACGTCCAGGCTGACATGGCTTACCTCTTTCCGGAATTATTTCCCCAAATTCGATTTATAAGCCGAAAGGCGGCTCAAAACAAGGGCGCAGCAGCCCTCGGCATTAAGATCGCCGCATTCGGCTCTTATATCCGCGTTCTTTATATACAGCTCGCAGCGTTTTTCGTAAACACCGCTAAGAGACTGGTCTTTCCCCAGCGCAACTCCCCGCGCTCTCAGCCCTTCGAGTCCGCCTATACGCATTTCAAGCAGGTTTATCGGAACATCGAGCCAAACGGAAATTCCGCCGGCTTTCAGCGATTCGACGACTCCTTCGCGGCAGACCGCCGAACCGCCGGTTGCGATAACGGCGCCTCTGATATCTATGGAGCGCAGGACTTCGGCTTCGTAATCTAAAAAGCCATCGGTTCCGCGATTTGTTATTATGTCCTTAAGCAGCATTCCTGCGCGGTGCTGTATCAAAAGGTCTGTGTCGATAAAATCCGCGCCCAGTGCTTTTGCAAGGAGCACTCCTACCGTGCTTTTTCCGCTGCCGGGCATTCCCGTCAGGATTACATTGCCTTCTTTTATATCTGTCATTTAAAGATTCCTGTTATTATTTAGTTATAATTATACCATTCATGCTGCATTTTGTCAAGCTTATAAATCAGCATCTCTTTAATGCATCGGGGTATATTGCCGGCAGTTTTCTTTTTTGTATGCAAAATCGCGCCAAATGCGGTGTGAGTTGTTTTAACAAATGAATTTCTTGTTTCGGTTGACTTTGACGCGGTTTTATGTTAGAATATCTTTCAAGGTTCTGATATAAAAAAAGAAATGCGGAACATTGACATGATAAATTATATAATCGTTTTATCCTCGGTGATACTGCTTGCCCTGCAATTTTCGGTGACGAAATTCTATCAGCTGAAATACGGCGCCGAAGCGGTTTCGGCTTCCCGGTTCAACGTGATAGTGCGCGGCCTGACTACCGTCATTTTCCTGCTGGCTTCGCTTATATCGCTCGGAAAGCTCAGCTTTTCTGGTGTTTCGGTGCTTTATGCCGCCCTGATCGCTTTTTTCTGCGTAACTTATACCCTTTTGGGGTTTGTTATAATGAAGCTCGGTCCGGTTTCGATCTACATGATGTTCCTGATGAGCGGCGGAATGCTGCTGCCCTGGCTTTTCGGAGTCTTTTATCTCGACGAAACCGCGAATATCGCCCGCGTGGTCGGACTTATACTTATGCTCGTATCGCTTGCGCTGCCGCTACTCGACAGCCGGGGAAAAGGTGACGGAAAGAAAATCAAGGGCAGCTACTGGATTCTCTGCGCCGCTGTATTCGTTTTAAACGGCGGCGTGTCGATATTTTCGAAGCTGCATCAGGTAAGTTCTGCCGAAACGGTTTCGACGATTGAGTTTGTCTTTCTTGCAAATCTCTGCAATTTCCTGATTTCGGGCGCCGCGCTGGCTGTTTCCCTGATTCGGAACAAACATGCTTCTTCGGATTCGCAAGCGGAACAGACGGAAAAACTATACATCGGCAAATCCCTGAAACCGACGCTTATGCTGATGATCGCAGTATGCGCCGTCGCAGCCGTTCTGGACGGAAGCGCTTACTTCCTGCAGCTGCTCGGCGCCGCCAAGCTCGACGCCTCGGTGCTTTATCCGATGGTAACAGGCGGAACTATTGTATTAAGCGCCGTCGCCGCACGGATTCTTTTCAACGAAAAGCCGGAAAGATATTCACTTGTCGGCCTTATTTTAAGTTTCGCCGCGACCTTCCTGTTTCTTGCCGCATAAAAGTATATTTGATCAGAGGTAATACCGATGCTCTTTAATTCGGTGGAGTTTCTCATCTTCTTCCCTGTCGTAGCGATTGTCTTTTTCCTGCTTCCCGAGCGGTTCCGCCGGTACTGGCTGCTGGCGGCGTCCTGCTTCTTTTATATGTCCTTTATTCCGTATTATATCATAATACTGGCATTTACTACCTGCGTTGACTTCTTCTGCGCGCTGCTTATCGGAAAATATCACGACCGGCCCGAACTGAAGAATTTCTTCTTTGCGCTGGCACTCGGGCTTAACATCGGTCTTCTGGTATATTTCAAATACCTCGGGATGCTGGGCGGAACTTTTAATCTCATTTCCTCGGCACTCGGCGGTGTAACTCTTGCCATCCCGGATGTAGTGCTCCCCATAGGTATTTCTTTCCACACCTTCCAGTCTATGGGATATCTCATCGACGCTTACCGTGCAAATGAAGCGCCGGAGAAGAGCTTTATCAATTTCAGCCTTTTCCTTATGTTCTTCCCGCAGCTTGTTGCCGGTCCGATTGAGCGGTTCGGAGATCTTTCGGCACAGCTCAAGAAGAGTCATCGCTTTACCTACGAAAACGTTTCGATCGGCGGCAGGATAATGCTCTGGGGAATGTTCAAGAAGATCGCCGTCGCCGACAACCTCGCAAAAATCGCCGACCTTGTTTTCGGTGATGTCGCATCATATGCCGGCTGGCCGGCAATAATCGGTCTGCTTTGCTTTACCGTTCAAATATACTGCGACTTCTCCGGCTATTCGGATATCGCAAAAGGAGCGGCGCAGATACTTGACATCCGGCTGATGGACAACTTCAAAACGCCGTATTTTTCAGCATCTCCCGGTGAATTCTGGCGCAGATGGCATATTTCGCTTTCGACATGGTTCCGCGACTACATCTACTTCCCGATGGGCGGCAACCGGGTCAGCACTCCGCGATGGGTATTCAACAACATGGTGACATTTGCGGTATCCGGCATCTGGCACGGCGCAAACTGGACTTTTGCATTCTGGGGACTGCTGAACGGCATTCTGGTAGTCTCCGGGCGGCTGCTGAAGCCTTTGGGCGATATGGTCGGCAAGCTTACTTCAGGTGCTTTGGGATATGTCCCGCTGCCGGAGGGAGTGAAATCGGCCGACAAACTCCCGGATGAAGCGAAAGCGATGTATATCGAATCGCGCGGCGGAAAGCTCTGGTCGGGAATACGGCATGTTCTTGCGCTGTGCACTACCTTTGCAGTGATTTCGGTAACCTGGATATTCTTCCGCGCCGACAACTTCCGCGACGCTTTTAAAATGTTCGGCAATATATTTTTGGCCGACGCCGGTGATTTTTCCTCACTTCCGTCTGTCCGTCTATGGGCCAGCGCGATCTGCACATTTCTGCTTATTGCGGTCGAATTGATATTCACCTACACTCCGGTTCAAAGCCATCTTGACAAGATAAGCCGGGGAGAAATCGCATCATCGAAGAGCGCGACTGCGATTCGTCTTTTCTGTTATGCGGCTGTAATAGCGGTCATCGTCCTCTTCGGAGCCTATGACAACCGGAGCTTTATCTACTTCCAGTTCTGATTAATACCTGAAACCGAACAAAAACGCATCAAAAGAAAGGAGCGCCCTGATGACGCTTGAACAATCAAAAAAGTGGTTTAAAGAAGCCGGATACGGCATGATGATCCACTGGGGTCTTTATGCCCTCCCCGCCGGAGAATGGAAGGGGAGAAGGATGGAGGATATCGGGGAGTGGGCGATGCAGTATTTCCGCATCCCTCGCGCCGAATACCATGCGCTCGCTTCCGCTTTCAACCCGATACTCTTTGACTCGGAAAGCTGGGTAAAGCTTGCGCTTGACGCCGGGATGAAATATATGGTGTTTACATCAAAGCACCATGACGGATTTGCCATGTATCGCTCGGAGGTGTCGAAATACAACATCGCCGATGCAGCTCCGTTCGGACGTGATGTGGTTGCCGAACTTGCCGAAGCCTGCTACAAGCACGGGCTTAAATTCGGACTTTATTATTCGCAGGACCTCGACTGGGACGAACCGGACGGCGGCGGTTACAATACCGGAAAGACCTGGTGCGGCGGAAAGGCCTGGTGGACCAACAACTGGGATTTCCCGGACAAAGAGAAGAAGGACTTTTCCCGCTGCTTTGAATCCAAGATAAAGCCGCAGGTAAAGGAAATCCTTACAAAATACGGCGAGCTTTGCCTTATCTGGTTCGACTGCCCTAATACCATTACTCCGGAGCAGACGGACGAACTGTATTCTTTGGTGCGGCACTATCAGCCGGGATGCCTTGTCAATTCCCGCATCGGCAACGGACGCGGCGATTATGCTTCCGCCGGCGACAACCAGATTCCCGATGATGATAAGGGAGATATGCTGTTTGAGACTCCGGCCACTTTGAACGATACCTGGGGATTCAAATACTTTGACTCAAACTGGAAAGACGCAGAAAAGGTAAAGGCGATCCGAAACCACTTAAACAACCGCGGGATCAACTATCTGCTCAACGTCGGACCCGATGCGCTCGGACGGATACCGGCTCCGGCTGAAATGATACTCCGAGCTGCATCGGATAACCGAAAACAACAAAAGTATTTTATGTCATAACCGCTCCCCAGCGGGTCGCCTATTTGATGGCAGATCAAAATAAATAAACACCGCCGAATTACACAAATCCGGTGGTGTTTTTTGTATGTTGTTTTCTATGATATTTAATGTTTTCGTAATCTAAAATTCAGGATTTGTTGCTATAATTATAATAACGATTTTTTAAAATACGGAGGAAATACCATGGATACCGCTAATTTCGGCACAACTCTTGTCACCTGGCTGAGCGCTGCCGGCATTAAAATACTTATCGCTCTCGTTGTGCTTCTGGTCGCGTTTAAAATTATAAACACAATCGCAAAAAAGTTTGACACCGCAAACGCGAAATCCGGCAAACTCGATCCGTCCACATCCAAGACTTTAACCTATATCTTAAAAAATGCAGCCAAAATCATCGTGGTGCTCTGCCTTGTAAGCTATCTCGGCATCGATACCACCGCCATGTCCGCCCTGATAGCTTCGCTCGGCGTCGCGGCCGGATTTGCTTTGAACGGCACCCTCTCGAATCTTGCCGGGGGCATATTGCTGCTGATTACACGTCCTTTCAAGGTCGGTGATTTTGTCGATCTCTGCGGGTATACCGGCACTGTTGAAGAGATCCAGATAGTTTACACCAAGATTGCAACCATTGACAACCGTTCCGTCTCAATACCGAACGGAGCCGCCTCTACCAGCAACATAGTGAACTATTCGGAAAAAGAACTGCGCAGGGTCGACCTTACCTTTGCGGTATCTCAGGGAACCGATTACAAAAAGGCGATGGAATGCATAAATGCGGTCATAAAAACGGAGCCTCTCGTTATACAGGAAGCCGACAACACGGTAAAAGTGATTTCGAATTCGGGAGCCGGAATGGAAATTACCTGCCGCGCCTGGTGCAGGAATGCCGACTACTGGACAGTTCTGTTCAGTCTTAACGAAAAAGTAAAGGACGCTTTCTCCGGATCCGGGATAACCCTGCCGCATCAGCAGGTTGATGTTCATATGAAAAACGGCTGACAGAGGGAACGCAGATTAACTATAAAAATTACGAAGAGGGGAAAACCCTCCTCGTTTTTTTATTCTTCTTCTTTCTTTTCGGTTTCTCTGTACGCTTCGGCGTAGAAATATTCCTGGCTGTCGAGCGGTTCCTTGCCGGTTATAACCCGTTCGTATCTGCCGTTGGACATAAGCCTTGAGCGCTTGACATTATCGGCAAGCATGACCCGGGTCATTTCGTATATCCTGTCGGCGATGCCTTTGTCGTATACCGGGGTTATGACCTCTATCCGGCGGGTGGTGTTCCGGGTCATCATATCCGCAGAGCCGAGATATACTCTTCTGCCGACGTTTCTGCCGTTGCCGAAGATGAAGATGCGGCTGTGCTCAAGGAAACGGCCGACGATAGATACTACCCTTATATTGTCGGTAACTCCCATAATTCCGGGCAGAAGACAGCAGATTCCGCGGACAATAAGGTCTACTTTTACGCCGTTCGAAGAAGCCTCCGCCAGGGCGTCAATTATGCCTTTGTCGGTCAGCGAATTCATCTTCATGCAGATATATCCTTCCTGACCGTAGTCCTTTTCCGTTTCGATCTCCCGAAGCATCGTCTGCTTCAGTGTATTAGGAGATACCAGAAGGTTATCATAACTTTCACCGGGTATACCTTTCATAATGTTGTCGAAAACCAGCTCCGCGTCATCGATGATTCGATCGTCGGCAGTTATAATTCCGACGTCGGTGTAAAGCTTTGCGGTTTTTTCGTTGTAATTTCCGGTTCCGACATGAGCGAGGCGGCGAACGCCGTTTTTCCCCCGGCGGGTGATGAGCGTCAGCTTTGAATGGACTTTAAGGCCTTCGATGCCGTATATCACATGGCAGCCGGCGTCTTCAAGCCGCCTTGACCAGTTGACGTTATTGTTCTCGTCGAATCTTGCTTTCAGCTCGACAACGGCGATGACTTCGATCCCGTTCCTTGCGGCGCGGCTCAGCGCGTCTATGACAAGGGAATTCGCCGCCATTCGGTAAAGAGAGATTTTAATCGATTCTGTCTCGGGATCGGATGCCGCTTCATTGAGCATACGCAGATAAGGCTTCATCGAATAATAGGGAAACGATAGGAATATATCGCGGTTCTGCGCCGTTTCTTCAATCGTCATATCCTCCGGCACATCCGGCTGATCGCGCGGCGAAAGCGGCGCATGGAAAAGTTCGGTATCATCGCCGAAATTCCTGCGAATCTTTGATTCAAGCCCGTATACCGATCCCAGATCAATCACAGACATCGAATGAAAATACTGCTGTTCATTCAATCCCATCATCGAAGCTATGGCTTGTCCGATCTTTTCCGCTCCCACATAAGATGCGGAATAGGTTTCCAGCCTTACCGGAGTCATTTTTTCGCGGCGCTTGATTATAGCCGTCACATAGTCGCGGTAGTCGATCTCGTCATCGGAAAAATTATCCTCGACAGCAACATCGGCATTCCGGGTAACGCGAACCGTTGTCCGACCGATGATATCGTAATTTTTGAAGATATCCGATGCGAACCGCAGCATAAGATCCTCTATCGGAACAAAAGTCATTCCGTCGGAGGAGAGCTCCTTCGAAGAAGGCAGCGATATTATGCTTCCGAAAGCGTTTGATATTGCGACTAATCCGAGTGTTGCCTTCCCGCCGTCTTTTTTGGGTCTGATCGATACGACAAGGTAGTGTTTCAGATTTTCCAGCATCGGAAGCTGGTGCTTTGCATCGAGTATCAGCGGAGTGACATAAGGCAGCACTTCGCGCTTAAAATACTGTCGGGCGACGCGGGCGATATCGCCCTTAAGACTGCCGGCGCCTATGAATTTAACACCCTTTTCCGCAAGCGCGGAGGTAAGATTTCTGTAGCAGCTGTCGCGCAGGGCGTAAAGCGGGCGGGTTTCGGCATACATTCTTTCAAGCTGCTCGGAGGCCGTCATGCCGGTTTTTCCGTCCGGCGGGTCATCCGGAAGCAGGCTGCGGTCATACATCGAACCGACGCGCACCATAAAGAACTCATCCAGATTCGAGCCGAATATCTCGATGAATTTCATCCGCTCAAACAGCGGAACTTCGTGTGCCTGCGATTGCATCAGCACTCTTTTATTGAATTTGAGCCAGCTCAGCTCTCGATTTTCGTAATATGAAATCATGGAATTAACCGAGGAAGAAACTTAATCCGCCTTTCTTCTGATCTGAAAATGCCGGGAGTTATTCCTGGTCGGAGAACGAATGTTCGTGCCGAATGCTGTCGTCGATGTCTTCGGATTCTTCCGAATCTTCGATGAAGTCTTCGAGGTCTTCCGTTTCTTCGGACCCGGGCGATCCCGCATCCTCGAACTCGATTTCGATTCCGGCTTCGGCAACGGGTTGCGATTTTCCGGCCGCTTCAAGCTCTCTTATACGGCTGAGCAGATATCCTTCGCGGAGACCCGAACCGGAAATGACGATGTTTTTGGGATTTACCCGGCGGACAACCGCCGCAAACGCCAAAAGACCGGAAACGATCGTGTGCAGACGCTCCGGCATCAGGCGGATAAGCGTCTTGATGCTGTTTTTGTTGAGGTCGGTATAAAAATCGACGGTATCAAGAAACTCATTGTATGAAATGGTGTAACCGGACATCGGCGCGGGTGCGCCGGTCATCTCCGCATGAAGTCTTGCGGCGGAACGGGCGGTTCCTCCGACGATATACAGAGTGTCGCCGTAAGAGCTGAGCCAGTCGACATGGCTGATTCTGCCTTCGACATAACCTGTGATCTTCTTCTTTTCCTTTTTCGACGGAATTATTTCATCGACGAATTTTCTGTAGAGCGAAAGACAGCCGAATTTGTCCGAATAGGCTTTTACCGCAAGACCGTCGACAAATCCGAGCAGCTCTATCGATCCGCCTCCGAGGTCGCAGAGCATACCGGTTCTGACGCTGCCGCCGAGGGCATATTTCAGGCCGTCGAAGCAGAGCAGCGCTTCGTTTTCTCCGGATATAAGCGAAGTGTCGAGACCGGTCTGAGCCTTGACTATCGATACGACTCTCGAAGCGTTGACGATATACCGAAGCGAAGCCGTTGCTAGGCTGAATATCCGATCTTCCGCGACATTAACTGCGAGCGCCAGTTTTTTATATTTTTCCAGAGTTTCGATAAGCCGGCTGATACCGGCATCCGACATGATCCTGCGGCGCTTGTAGTTTATAAGTCCGATCGTTGATGACTCGGTAAGCACGAGATTAAGTCTCGTCTCTCCCTCCTCGGATGTCATTACATCGTATATATTCATCTTAACCGTGTTCGAACCGATGTCAACGACTGCATAGCGTGTTTTCTCAAAGCTCATAAATATTGTCCTTTATTTATAAAAAAGTTGATTTCTTTAGCTGCGGCCGAGAGAAGCCCAGTATTCTTCGAGGCAAAGGCCTCTTTCGTACATTTTGCATGCGTGGTACCGGCCTACATATCTGAAATGCCACGGTTCGAAGGTGATTCCGGTTATATCGACTTTATCCGCCGGAAAGCGGATGATGAAGCCGAATTTATGGCAGTTTGCCGCCATCCATTGACCTGCCGGAGTATCCGCAAAACTGACATCGGCTGCCGAGAGGTTATGCATATCGAGACAGAGCCCCGACTGATGCTCGGAAGTTCCCGGAACCGCAATTATCTGCGACGCGGCGGCGTAAGCTTTTTCATCGCCCAGATAGCTGTATTGAAGCAGCCGGGCGTTGAAGAGCTGGCTCTGATAGTTATAGTCGCGGTAACCCGAAGTGACGGTTACATCGTCATACCCCTGCGCCCTTGCCTCGGCAAGGAAAGCTTCAAGCGATTTTGCGGCGTAAAGCCGAATCTGCTGAGTTGCGCGGCCGTCCTTTCGGGTGTCTATGATATCCACGAGGTCATCCGGTGCGTAATCCTTATCGAGCGGATGGGTTGTGTTGATAAGCGTCAGATACTCGTCACCCTGCGGATTCATGTATTCTTCGTACATGCTGAGATCCGCCTTAAAGTTAAAGGTATAGTTTTCCCATGTCGTCTCCGCCGGAGGCTGCGCTGCCGGCTCGGTGACGGCGTCTGCGGGATTTGCGGGAATCCCGTCGGGAACTTCGGCGGCTGCATCCGTTTCTTCGACTATATCTCCGATATCCGGCAACAAGGCATTCCCGTCGGCATCCGTTTCGATGTTGGGCGCAAACGGATCAAGTGTTGTCGAGTCGACGGGTGCATCGGTCCGGGTCTTCGATTTAATTGCCGCGCTGACTGCGATTACCGTGACGATAATTATCAGCGCGAGAGCTGCGAAAACGGTTATAGCGCCTGTGATGACGCGCTTTTTCTGCTTTTCTTCCCTGCGTCTTCTGACCTCTTTGGCGAGTCTTCTTTGCTGCTCCGCCATGCGCGCTTCGGCGCGGTGGCGGGACTCGGCGGCGGCCTGCTCCGGCGTCATCCGACCGTAATTCTCTCCCCGGTAAGGTTCATTCAGCCGACGGCTTTGACTTGTCTGCCTAGAGCCGCTCATCTCGACCGGACGGTATCCGCCGGTACGAGGGGAAACCGGGCGGGGGGGCTGTCCCGAGCCTGTATTGCCGCCGGGAGTTCTCCGGCTGCCGCTCTGGTTCCGGGGATAATTATGCTGCTCCTGCTGCGGTTGCTGCCCCTGTTGAGGCTGATAATTTTGGTAACCGGAAGTATTTTGCCTTATATTCCGCGGGGGAGCGCCGCTCTGATTATTCCCGCGCGACGGTCTGCCTCCCGCGCCGCTTTGATTCGGGTTCTGATTGTTCAATTTATATTGCCTCGTATACAAATATTCGTTGACGGCATAACTGTTTCACTCAACAATATCGGTCAGCGGTATCGATTCCGGCGGCGGCTGAGCCGCCCGCCGCGCTTCCTCTTCTGCTGCTTTCTTCAGCTCTTCCTGCCTTTTGGCTTCCTTCAAAGCTCTTACGGTCACAGGGTCCGTCTCCTTCAGTACTTCGTCGGGAAGGCTGTTTTCCGCGATATTGGGGATCGGGTTTTCGTATTTCAGTGAAAAGGACAGCGGTTTATCGGTTGAAACCGGTTTTCCGTCCGAAGGGGCGATCTCAACGATCGAACGTTCGGGATTGTATTCGGCTGTCATGTTCATCACATAGTAATTGAAGAACTCATACGGAATCCAGACTTCGTTCGAAATAAGCTGCGCCTTGTCGGTTAGACGAACCGTGTTGCCGTTTATCACGGCAGTGTCCCAGCCTATTCTGAAGCTGACGATGTCTCCGTATGCCGACTTTGAGTTGTCGTAGTTGGTTTTTGTTATAAAGCTGTATTCGCCGGCATTGCCGGTTACGGTAAAGCCGTATAGATCGGCGAAAGTATTGAAATTCACATAAAAATGACCGTTTCGCTTTACCTTTGCAGTATCGTAGCTCCAAAGATGTGAGTCGGCGGTGAAATAACGCCGGTGATAATAGATATAATTGCCGTTAAGTTCTCTTGCCCGGTCGCGGGTTATCTCTTCGCCCAAAACATAGATAACGGTGTTTGTGTCGAACCGGTTTTGAAGCGACCAGTAATTCAGGTTCAGATACATAGCGCCGACGCAGATAATCATTGCCGATACAAACATTATGAGAAACAGCTTTATATTGCTGAATATTGCTTCGAGGCGTTCCGCCCGCCTGCGTTTCAGCTCCGCCTGTTTTGCGCGGCGCTGCGCTTCCTTTCTTTGCCTTTCCCGCTGCAGTTCGGCCTGACGCCGGAGGCGCTGCTGCTCCTGTATGCGGTTCTGCCTGAAATCATTGCCGCCGCTTCGCATATTGTTTCGTGAGCCGCCCGGAGCGCCTCCGGCGCCTGCGAAAGCGCCGCTCCGATTATTCTGAGTGCGGCTCTGCGGCCTTGTTCGGCCGTTGTTCGTTCTGCCGGAAACGTTCCCACGGTTATATTGGCTGTTTGCCGTTTTCATGAGACCGTCCTTTTATTCAATTAAAGTATTCTGCCGTTACTGACGGAGATATACCGACAGTTCGGAAAGCCGGCGCCCTGCATAATTGATAAGCGATTTTTCGGCTTCGCAGTAGATATATTCTTCGTTTTCGCCGGGGATCCCGGTCCTGTATCTGCGGCAGCCGAACCGGCAGAAGCCGAGTATGCCGCAGCTTCGGCATTTTTCGCCAAGCTTCGGAAATCCTGTTTCGAGGAATTTTTTAGCGGCGGGAGACTCGAAGAGCGTTTTAATGCCGTCTTTTATATAACCCATCTTCCATTCGTCGAGACAGTAAAAATCACAGGGATATACAGAGCCGTCTCCTTCGACGACATACTGAACAGAGCAGCCTCCGCGGCTGCCGCATTCTTCCGGCATGAGACCGGCGGCGGCTCTGACAAGGTCGTCAAATCTCCGAACAGAAACACGCTCGCCTTTTCCGGTAAGATATGCTTTGATATCTCTATACCAGCAGTCAAAAAGATTCCGCTGAAAGAGTCCCCAGTTTTCGCAGCTGAGGCTTTTTCCGCTTTCATCGACACTGTCGATGCAGGGGATAAACTGCATGAAATTCCAGCCGCGGGATTTGTAGTCGCTGTATATCCGGCTTGCCTTCTTTGCCGTCTGATCGGTGACAACTGTAAGGATATTGAATTCGGCTCCGGAGGCTTTCAGGTTTTCCGCCGCTTTCAGAGCCGCTTCGTAGCTGCCCTTCCCTCCGGGAGCCGGGCGGTTTGCGTCATGCAGCGGCGGAGTGCCGTCTATCGAAAGGCCGACAAGCCAGCTGTTTTCTGCGAAAAATTCGGCAAACCCGGAGTCTTCCGCAACAAGCACGCCGTTTGTCTGTATCGTAAAGCGGATATCAAGCCCCGGCGCAATTTCTTCGGCTGCCGAGATAGCTTTTTCCTGAAATCTTTTAAAATTTGCAAGCCCCCACAACGTCGGCTCGCCGCCCTGAAAACTGAAAGTCAGGCTGCCGGATGCCGCTTCGACGGCTGATTTGATCAGCTCGTCGGCGGTTTCGTCGCTCATCCGCCCGAAATCCCGCGTCTTGCGCACTAAAGTCTCGGCGCGGTAAAAGCAGTATCTGCAGGCGAGATTACACTCCCCGGATACCGGTTTTATCAGCAGCGACAGCGGACGCCGTTCGTTTCCCGTCACAGCTTTCTGCCTTCCCTGAGCTGAACTTCTCCCGTCCAGCCGATAAGCGGGTCGCGGCAGCGCTTAAGCTCGTCAAGCAGGCGGAGGCGGTAGTCGGCGATTATATCTTTATATTCCGGATTTGAAATTTCATTTGAAAGCTCGTTAGGATCAAGCTCGCGGTCGTAAAATTCGTCGATGTCGGTAGCGTTCCAGATGTATTTGTATCTCTCGCCGCATATCATCCTCGAACAGTAAAGCCCGAACTGCTGGCCGTTATAGGTGGAGACGGCGGTATCGCGGCCGTCGAATTCAACTCCGCAAAACAGATCCGCCGACATATCCTTCCCCTGGAACAGCCCCTGAGGGACGTTTACCCCCAACATTGAGCAGAGGGTGGCGGGGATATCAAGCATACTCTGGGTAAAGCTTTTCACCCTCATCGGCTTTATATGCCCGTCCCAGCGAATCGCCATCGGGATGTGGGTTATGTCGTCATACATATTGTAGTGCTTGTCTATCAGCCGGTGGCCGCCGCACATATCGCCGTGGTCGGTGGCGTAGACGATTATCGTGTTTTCGATCTGCCCCGTCTTTTCGAGGGCGTCGAGGATATGGCCGACGGCGTCGTCGTATTGGCTGATTATGCCGCGGTAGAGGGCGGCGGTGTATTTCCAGCAGTTTTCCCAGGTGAGGTCTTCGAGTCTCCAGCTGTAAAGCTGCTGATGCTGAATATACGGCTTGCCTTTGAAGTTTTCGCCCATGCTTCCCCACGGCTCGATCTCGTCGGGGTCATACATTGAAGCAAAGGGTTCGCTCGGACGGCAGGGCAGATGCGGCTCCGGGGAATCGAGATGAATATACCACGGCTTATCCGATTTCGAAAGCTCCTCGATATATCCTATCGCATGGCGGGCGACCTGATGGGTGAAGCTGTCTTCAAGCGGGACCGGGTTCTTTTCGCCGAAATAGCCGTTTGTGTATTTTATATCCGGGTATTTATCCGATATGTATTTATTAATTTCCGCACGGGAGATAAAGCGGTCGAAGCCGTAGTCGGACGGCACGGCTTTCGGGTCGACTTCCCAGCAGCCGATATAGGCTGTGTTATAGCCCATATCCCGGATTTCGCGGGTCCAGCTGAACATCGTTTTATCCATGCCGCAGACCGGGAAGACGATATGCGGGTTCCAGAGTCCGCCGTAGCTCTCCGGGCGCATTCCGGAAAAGAGCGCCTGACGTGCCGGGGCGCAGACCGGAATAGGGGTATAGCAGTTTTCGAAAAACGCTCCGTTCCGGGCGATCCGCTCAAGATTAGGCGTTTTAACATCAAAGCGGCGGCTCATTGAAACACAGTCGTAACGCTGCTGATCGTATTGTATATATAAAAGATTCGGAGCCTTTGCCATATTTATCCACTCCTTCGCATCAGACAGCACCGCCCTTACGTGAATGGGCTGTCTTTATGTTAATCAGATGTATAATTATAGCATGGGGGGCGGAATATTTCAAGTATATATTAATGGAGACGGGTAAATTTTCTCATTATTTTTTACATAAAACATAAAAACCGGCGGCGCTCACAAAGAAACGCCGCCGGAAATGTTATTTCAACCGATTTTTCACTCGGAATGGCACTTTGCGGTCTGCACTCAGATTCTTTCGGCGCGGTCGCAAAGCTTGAGGAAATCGATGCAGCGGCGGACTTCGCCGAGACCGGTCGGAGAAAGTCCTTCGCTTTCGACTATCATAAGGATGTTGTTTTTGATGCAGTAATCGCGGACAGCTTTGACCGGAGCGTCGCCGAGGCCGACCGAACGCCCTTCTCCGCCTTTGATTCCGTCTTTGAGATGAATGACGGCTACTCTTCCCTCGAGCTTCTTAAGCAGATCGATCGGACAGAGATCGGCATTCCACGCCCAGAAAGTGTCGATTTCGAATTTCATCTTCGACCTTGCCTGGAGCTCGTCGTGAATGACATAGCCTTCGGCGGTCTTGTAGAATTCGTGGCTGTGGTTATGGTAGGCGAGCACAAGTCCTTCCGCTTCGAACTTCGGAACGAGCTCGTTTGTCTTTTCGATAAAGTCATCAAGTTTTTCTTTGGTGCCGAGATCGGCTCCGGGGATGATGAACGCCTTTGCGCCGATCGTCTTATGATATGCGGCGGCTTCTTCGAAATTGTTGTAAGCCCAGTGCCAGTCGGAGTGGCTGCCGGTGCAGACAAGACCGTTTTTATCGAGCATCGCTCTGACATCCTCGGCTGAATGGCCGAAGAAGCCGGCGAATTCGATATAATGATAACCCATCTCGGCTACTTCCGTAAGAGCCATTGCAAGATCTTTGCCGGTAAGGTCGCGGACGCTGTACATCTGAAGACCGTATTTCATGATAAATCCTCCGTAATATCTGATTATTTGTGGTTTCTTTGCTCAACGGAATTATATCACATATCCGCCGCTCCGTCAAGCGTATTTTAATAATTTCCGGAAATTCCGCGCATTCGGCTTCTGATTTTTGTCGGCGAAACTTACGCTTATGCAAATTCCGGCGGTTTATTTTGATTTTTTAGGTTGACAAATGCGGCGGATTGAGTTATACTGTTTACGAAGTTATTATCCACGGAAAAGGAGATTTTGAAATGTCCTGCATAAACGTTACAATCTGGAACGAATTCCGCCACGAAAAGCATGATGAGGGAATCAAGAAAATCTATCCCGACGGAATTCACAACGCGATCAAGAATTACCTCGACAAGGTCGACGGGCTGAACGTCCGCACCGCCACCCTTGACGAGCCGGAACACGGACTTACCGACGAAGTCATCAACTCAACCGATGTTATGCTCTGGTGGGGGCATATGGCTCACGGAGAAGTGAGAGACGACATTGTAAACAAGGTCTGGAACCGGGTTCAGAAGGGGATGGGGCTTATCGTCCTCCACTCCGGCCACGCTTCCAAGATTTTCCAGAAGATCACCGGCACCAGGTCCTACGACCTTAAATGGCGCGAGGACGGCGACATCGAGCGGCTTTGGGTCATCGACCACAACCACCCGATTACCCAGGGCATCGGCGATTATATCGAGCTTCCGAGCGAGGAAGTTTACGGCGAGACATTTGAGATTCCGACTCCCGATGAGCTGCTATTTATCTCCTGGTTTGAGGGCGGCGAAGTCTTCCGCTCCGGTCTTACATACCGCCGCGGCAACGGCAAAATTTTCTATTTCCGTCCGGGACACGAGTCGGTTCCGACTTATCACGACCCGAAGATACTCAGAGTAATCGAAAACGCAGTTAAATGGGCTGCTCCGCTCGGCTATCCCGACTATCCCTCGGGTTATGTCCGCCCGCTCAGCCCGGTAGGCGGGAAAATCATTAAATAAGCATTATTCGGATTTACAGCAGCCGGACTTTCAGCGCCGGCTGTTTTTTGATATGATTCGAGAACATTCATCAACGCTGAACGCCTGTCAGTTTATATAAAATACACGAGGGGTTAATAAAATCTCCTTGCATTTTTGTCACAAATCGGATATAATATTTGTTAATCAAAAACAATCAAAAATCATCTTACCCGCCCGGGTTTTCCGGGCATCTTATCAAGAGCGGCGGAGGGACCGGCCCTGTGAAGCCCGGCAACCTGCAAGGAGATGTGCCTTGCAAGGTGCCAATTCCTGAGAGATGAGAATTCTGCACACTTTATCCGCGTATCCGTTTTTTCGGTGCTTATAAATAATACGGATAAAGTGAGCGCACGTCATGCCGTACGGCAACAGAATTTTCAGCTTCCGGGAACACCGGAAGCTTTTTTCACGAACAAAACATTATATATCCTTAACTTAAAGGAGCCCGAAACAATGATAAAAAGACAAATTTTCACTTCGGAATCGGTGACGGAAGGTCATCCGGACAAAATCTGCGACCGCATATCCGACAGCATCCTTGACGCGCTGCTGAAGCAGGACGAAAACTCCCGCTGTGCCTGCGAGACCATCGCCACGACCGGGCTTATCTCGGTAATGGGCGAGATGACTTCAAAAGCGGTAATCGACATTCAGAAGATAGTCAGAGCCGCCGTTGCGGATATCGGCTACACCGATTCATCGATGGGGTTTGACGCCGAAACCTGCGCCGTCATCAATATGCTGCACGCTCAATCTCCGGATATCGCCCTCGGCGTCGACCGCTCGCTTGAAGCCAAAGCCGGCGAGTTTGACGACGGATATGACACCGGCGCCGGAGATCAGGGGATGATGTTCGGTTATGCCTGCGACGAAACGCCGGAGCTGATGCCGATGCCGATTTCCCTTGCTCACAAGCTTGCCCGCCGACTCACCGAAGTGAGAAAGAACGGCGCGCTTCCCTATCTGCGTCCCGACGGCAAAACTCAGGTCTCCGTCGAATACGAAGACGACAGGCCGGTAAGAGTCTCGACCGTCGTCGTTTCGTCGCAGCATTCGAAGGAAGCAGAGCTTGATAAAATCCGCGAAGATATCATAAAGAACGTGGTCGATCCGATAATCCCGGCTGATTTCCGCGACAGCAATATGAAGATATTCGTCAATCCAACGGGGCGCTTTACGATAGGCGGCCCGATGGGCGACTCGGGACTTTCGGGGCGCAAGATAATCGTCGATACCTACGGCGGATACTCCCGTCACGGCGGCGGCAGCTTCTCCGGCAAGGATGCCACGAAGGTCGACCGTACCGGCGCTTACGCCTGCCGTTATCTTGCAAAGAACATCGTCGCTGCCGGCCTTGCTTCCCGCTGCGAATTGCAGATAGCTTATGCCATCGGCGTTGCGCGTCCGGTTTCGGTTATGGTTGACACCTTCGGCACCGGAAAAGTCGACGACGCGAAAATCGAAAAAGCCGTCGTACGCAGCTTTGACCTCCGTCCCGCCGCCATTATCGAAGCTTTCGGTCTCCGCCGTCCTATCTTCTCGCCGCTTTCCGCATACGGACATATGGGTCGGGATGAGCTTTGCGTCGGATGGGAGAAAACCGACCTTGTCGAAAAGCTGCTTTCAAGCATCTGAATTTATATCTTCGCCGCGGCTCTTAAATCAGGGCTGCGGCGAGCTTTTGTATTGACAATCGCATGATTCGGGTGTATAATATTAGAGATTGATTTACTGATTGTTTTCATGATCCGGAGCCGATATGTCCGAAAAAAGAAGGAAGAAGAAAAGCGACGCCGCCAGAAAAAAGGACGGCGCCGTTTCCATGCCTTTCGGCAGCTACGATCCGGACGAAGACGGAGGATTTGCCGACACGGGTTTTGACGGCGGGTTTGACGACTTTTCATCGAGCGGCTTTGATTATCGCCGTGCCGAACCGCTGACAGCCGATGAACGCGAGGAGGAGCTTGCCGCATTCGCTCCCGAGGAGACATGGCAGCCGCCGGTATACGGCAGATTTGATCTGACACAGGACGGCGGAGACGCAATGCTGCGGGTATCCGGCGTTATCACCCGTGTGATTTACCGCAACGAAGAAAACGGCTACTGCGTCTGCGAACTTGAACCGGACGAAAATTCGGCAGATATAAAGGCGAATGACGGCGAGATTACCATTACCGGCACAATTCCATTTGTTACCGAAGGGCAGATACTGCGTGCGATGGGGGTATGGGAAACTCATACCAAATATGGACCGCAATTCCGCGCCGAATCCTGCGAAACCGAGATGCCGCACGGAGCGGAGGAGATGTATAAATATCTCTCCTCCAGAACGATTAAGGGCATCGGTCCGAAGACGGCGAGACGGATTGTCGACCATTTCGGAGACGAGACTTTTGATGTTATCGAAAATCATCCCGAATGGCTGACCGATATCGCAGGCATAAACAGCGAAAAGGCGGAACGGATCTCCGAGGAGTTCAACTCTCAGTTCGGCGTCCGGACGATGGTAATGCTCTGCGGAGATATAGTCGGCGGGGCGGCGGCGGCAAGAGCCTACACCCGGCTCGGCGGCGGCGCGGTAGAAAGGGTGCGGCAGAATCCGTATATTTTAACGCAGCATGACCTTGAAATCGGTTTTGAAAAAGCCGACGCTCTCGCCGCGACCTTGGGTATACCGAAAGACGACCCGGAAAGGCTGCGCTGCGGGCTTGAATATATTTTAAGCTACAACGCCTCACGCAACGGTCATGTCAGCCTGCCGCGGACAAAGCTGCTTGAAGCCGGAGACGCTTTTTTCTCGCTTCCCCGCCCGATAATTGAAAATGCGCTTGACGGACTGCTGCGTGACGGCTGGCTGATGGCTTCCGTTGAAGACGGGGAGCAGCAGATATACCTTAAAAGCTATTTTGAAGCCGAACTATATGTCGCGGAAAAGCTGAAAGCCTTGAGCCGCGTACGGATGGATGACCTCTGTGAAGATTCGGCGCTTGAAAAAATAATTCTATCCGCGGAACTGGATTTCGGGCTTAAATACGCTCCCTTACAGCGAAAGGCGATATCCGACGCTGTCAGCCGGGGGGTGCTTATCCTTACCGGCGGACCGGGAACCGGAAAAACCACCGTTATTCGCGGACTGATACGGATTTTTGACCGGATGGGGCTTGAATGCGCCCTTGCCGCGCCGACCGGCCGCGCCGCAAAACGGATGAGCGAAGCCGCCTCCTATGAAGCGCGGACAATACACCGGCTTCTCGAAGCAGTTTTTCAGGAAGACAGCGAGACGATGGTTTTCTCGCGGAATTCGGACAACCAGCTTGACGAAGATGTCATTATTATCGACGAAGCCTCGATGATTGATATTATGCTGATGTCTTCGCTTTTAAAGGCGGTAAAGCCGGGCGCAAGGCTGATACTTGTCGGAGATGCCGATCAGCTTCCCTCCGTCGGTGCGGGAAATGTGCTCTGCGACCTTATCGCAAGCGGGGCTTTCCCGGTGATATCTCTGAATGAGATATTCCGTCAGGAGCATCAGAGCATGATAGTCGTGAACGCTCACCGGATAAACAACGGCGAAGAGCCGCTGATAAACACTCCCGACACCGACTTTTTCTTTATCGGGCGAGCCGAGGAACGAATCCCCGAAACGATAGCCGACCTTATAATGCGGCGGCTTCCGGCAAAATACGGGGAAGACATAATCCCGCAGATACAGGTCATAACGCCGTCAAGGAAACACATCTGCGGCACCGCCGCGCTGAACTCGCTGCTCCAATCGGCTCAGAACCCTCCGTCCCCTTATAAAGCCGAGCATCACACCAAAGGAGCCGCCGGTATTTTCCGCGAGGGGGATCGGATTATGCAGATTAAAAACGACTACAACCTAAGCTGGGAGCGCGGTCCGGAACGCGGGACTGGGATTTTCAACGGCGATATCGGCAGGATTGAACTTATCGACGAAGACGCGCGAGAGCTTATCGCCGATTTCGGCCAGTCGGACGGCGGACTCGGAAACGCACAGCAGCTTGTGAAATATGATTACACTCAGATATCCGAGCTTGACCACGCATACGCCATAACCGTCCACAAGAGCCAGGGGTCGGAATATCCTGTTGTCATAATGCCGCTTTACTCATACACACCGCTTTTGCTGACGCGGAATCTGCTTTATACCGCGGTCACGAGGGCGAAGAAGATGGTCATTTTGGTCGGCCGGCGGGATGTACTGACTTCGATGATCGACAACGCGCGGCAGACGCTCAGGTATACGGGTTTAAAAAGGCTGCTCGCCGTTGATGGACAGGTATGAACGCCCGCCCGATAATCGATGCGCTTGCGGCGCTGCTCTCCCCGCCTGCCTGCGTCGGGTGTGGGAAACGGATTGCGGCGGACGAAGCACCGCTCTGTTCCGGATGTCTTGAAAGATTCGAGGGCGAAAAATCGGCTTTTGAAGCTTATTTACACGGAAAAAGCGCTCCTTCTCCGCTCGGGGAGGAATTTGCGGCGGAGATTTATCTTGCCGCCTATACTCCTTCGAGAGCTGGAAAAGATGTTATCGCCGACAAGATGGCTTATGCGATGAAGAACGGACGCAGCCGCGAGCTTTATTCTTTTATTGCCAGACAGCTTGCCGTGAAGCTCTATATAACCGCCGTCGACGGCAGAAAAACGCCCGGGGGGGATGATGAGCTGAAAGAACTTTCGGAGAGGTATGACTACATTATCCCGATTCCCCGCTCGAAAAAGAACGCTCGAAAATACGGAGTTGACCAGAGCGTTGAGCTCTCAAGGCGGATGAGCGGGATTACCGGCGTCCCCGCCTTTGAAGCGCTGAAAAATGTCTCGTCTTCGGTTCAGCATGAGCTTTCAGCCGAAGAGCGGGCTGCAAACGCCGGCAGCTCTGTCGGATTTGCAAAAACCGGATATAATGAGCTTATAAAGGACAGAAGCATTCTGCTGATAGACGATGTCGTCACTACCGGCTCATCGGTTAAAGCCGCCGCGGCATTGCTTTACGGCGCTTTCTCGATAACTCTTCTGGCGCCGTTTAAAACCACAAAGATAAAATGACTTATATAAAAAAGGAACAGCCAATGAAAACAGATATTGAAATCGCCCACGAAATTGAAATGAAGCCGATAACCGAAGTCGGCACCGTCCTCGGTATTCCCGAAGAAGAACTCGAGTTATACGGCAGATACAAGGCGAAGATAAGCGAAGGCTTCATCGCAAAGGCGATGAAGGAATATGAAAACAAAGAGGATAAAAGCGGACACAAGCTTATCCTCGTTACCGCGATAACCCCTACGCCGGCGGGAGAGGGCAAGACCACTAATACAATCGGTCTCGGCATGGCTTTAAACAAGCTCGGAAAGAGGGCGGCGGTCGCGCTGCGCGAACCTTCTCTCGGACCTGTCTTCGGAATCAAGGGCGGGGCGGCCGGCGGCGGATATTCGCAGGTGCTGCCGATGGAGGATATCAACCTTCATTTTACCGGCGACTTCCATGCGATTACCTCGGCAAACAACCTTCTCTGCGCGATGCTGGACAACTCAATTCA
>LSQX01082230.1_pt1 | contig 44932 bp, 36 predicted proteins | sample 654561 | NCBI WGS metagenome assembly LSQX01 (sample SAMN04489861, study PRJNA283612) | anaerobic digester metagenome | isolation source: 4 biogas reactors fed with cattle manure at either 37C or 55C with and... | place: Denmark: Kongens Lyngby | collected 2014 | reverse complement strand
AAAAAATATCCTGTTGCCAAGCTGATGTGTGAAGTGAAGAAAGCCCTGCAACAACCTTGCTTTCCTTTCAACAGAGTAGCGCTCACTATGATCCCCCGACAATTTAAAAGTACGGGACGGATCAGAATCAAGGGGGTGCGGATTAACAGGAAAACGGTTATCCCAAGGCATCAAAAAGTTACCGGGAAAATCAATAATATCCATTATCAGCCTGTCGTTTGAAAAAAAGCTACTTGAGTTACTGTTCACTGCCCCCTGGTAACTAATACCATAAGAGCCGTTATTTCTGCTTTTCCGGGAAAAATTATATCTCAATTCCTGGTAAAAAATATTAACATCTCCCTGCCCGTTAATATGCAGCGCAGGTAAAAATGTGCCATCCGCATCCCAAATATCAAAAGTTCTGCTTTTCCTGTAAGAGCTGACCGATGTCCAGTATCTGTTCTCATCACGAAAAATACGATATACAACCGAGGCATCCGACTGCTCCTGCTGAAACCCTTTATCCCCGGTTCCATCTAAAGACATCTTATTATCAAAAAAATCTCCTTCACCGCTATTGTCTGCTACCCATCGATTGGCCATTGCCATTCCGGGTTGTTCTTTTTTTAAATAGCCGGCCGTAATATTTAACTTATGGTTATAAAAAGGCAACAATTCAACAGAAACCCTCCCCCCTGCAGCACTTTTCCCGCCCAGTGTTCCTCCAAAACTGTTTTCAACAAACCCGTCACGTACTTTATAAATACCGGATGTCCTTATATAAAGTCTCTCTTTAATTGCAGGTATATTGATATTTCCTTCGATCTCCTTATAAGAAAAATTACCTCCGCCGGCAGTAATTGAGCCTTTAAAATCATTTTCAGGCTTTTTGGCAACCACATTAATTACACCTCCGGCAGCACTGCTTCCATATAAAACACTTTGAGAACCTTTTACCAATTCAATCCTTTCAATATCAAACAGATCAAATAACCCTCCGCTGTAATATCCCGCCGGAATGCCATCTGCCAATAATAACAAAGAGGGGGAAGCAGCCGTAAATCCGGGAATATAGCCTGCCATATCTTCAATATCGGAGATATTTAAAATATCAGCAAGTGCACGTGATAATGAGGTTACTGCAGCGGGAATATCCTGAATATGTTGTTCTCTTTTTTGAGTTCCCGATATAAGCGGCCCGATATGTGCAGGATCAAGATCAAGTGCAACATAATGAGTGTTCTGCCCCTCCTGCAAGTGGTAATCGATGGTTTTTGTGCGAAAACCGGTATATGAAAACTTAATCCTCAACATCTCCGGCGGGAGATTGGTCAAAATAAAAAGTCCTTCTTCATTTGTATGAACTTTCCTTTTCATTCCTTCAATTTCCACACTGACACCACAAAGGGGATTCCTGTTTATATCTCTGACCCTTCCCCTGAATACTGCTTCAGGCATTAATTCAGTTATCTCTTCCACGTCACGGTACTTCCTTTTAACACGGCCTCTTTTTTTTGGCTGCCCCGACAACCCGGCAACAATTGAAAACAACAAAAAAATCGTTAAAGCAGTTCTCATAATTAATATCTGTTTACTCTGTTTAACGAAAAAAAATGAAAAATATTTATTTGCCGGATTTCTTTTGTTTCAATTGTCACTGTCAGGTAAAATCACAATTTAGAGAAAGCACTTTTTTAACCTGTTTTTTAACCCATACCTACAATCATTTTTTATCTTTGCCCGATTAGAACCGGAATTACAAGTAATAGCATAAAAATGGAATATAATTTCATGGAAATAGAACCCAGATGGCAGAAATACTGGGAAGAGAATAAAACATTCAAAACAGTTGACGATTTTACAAAAGAAAAATATTATGTCCTTGATATGTTTCCTTATCCGTCGGGTGCCGGCCTTCATGTTGGCCACCCTGAAGGCTACACTGCCACAGATATAGTAAGCAGATATAAAAGGATGAAAGGATATAACGTGCTTCACCCTATGGGTTATGATGCTTTTGGGCTGCCGGCCGAACAATATGCAATAGAAACCGGCACACATCCGGCAGAAACGACAAACAATAATTGTGACAATTTCAGGAGACAAATTAAATCGATCGGGCTTAGTTATGACTGGGACCGTGAAATAAATACAACCGATCCGCACTATTTCAAATGGACACAATGGATATTTAAACAGTTATATAATACATGGTTCGATGAAATTTCCAATAAGGGACGTCCCATATCTGATCTGAAAATTCCTGAAAAAGTTATAAAACGCGGTAAAGATGCCGTTAACCGGTATATTGCAGATAAAAGGCTTGCTTATTATGATAATGCGCAGGTTTGGTGGTGTGAAGCATGTAAAACAGTATGTGCTAATGAAGAGGTTCTCACTGACGGTTCACATGAAAAATGCGGACACCCGGTGACCAGAAAAAACCTTAAGCAGTGGCTTTTAAGAATACCGTTATATGCAGAGCGCCTATTGCAGGGACTTGAAGAGCTCGATTGGCCTGCAGGAATTATCGATATGCAAAAAAACTGGATTGGCAAGTCCACAGGGGCTGAAGTAAATTTCTCCATTGAAGGCCTTAATGAAAAACTACCTGTTTATACTACCAGGCCGGATACTCTTTTTGGTGCAACATATATGGTAATTGCGCCGGAACACAAGCTGGCTGAAAAAATTACAATAGCTGAAAAAAAAGAAGAGGTAAAACAATATATTCAAAAGGCAGCTCTTAAATCCGACCTTGACCGCACTGATTTAGCCAAAGAAAAAACAGGTGTTTTTACCGGCAGATATGCTGTTAATCCCGTAAATAATGAATTGATCCCGGTGTGGATTGCAGATTATGTGCTTACGGGATATGGCACCGGGGCTATTATGGCTGTTCCGGCACACGATACAAGAGACTTTGAATTTGCACAACAATTTAACCTTCCGGTAGTTTGTATCCTTGATCCAAAAGATGCAACAGATCGTGAAGAGGTGCTGAAAGGGTTGAAATGCTGGACTGAAGACGGAGAGTATATTAATTCGGCAAATAATAAAACAGGATTGGATATTAATGGATTAAACAGAGCCGCAGGGATCCGGAAAACAACAGAATGGCTTGAGGCTCACGGCTTAGGCAAAGCAGCCGTTAATTATAAAATGCGCGACTGGCTTTTTAGCCGTCAAAGATACTGGGGAGAGCCATTTCCTGTCATACACTGGGAAGATGGAGAGATATCCCTGCTTGACGACAAAGAACTTCCGCTGCTTCTTCCCAATCTGGAAAAGTATACCCCCGGTGATTCGGGAGAATCACCCCTTGCCAATGCCATTGAATGGTTGCAGGTAACTGATAAAAATGGCCGCAAAGGGCGCCGCGAAACAAATACGATGCCCCAGTGGGCAGGATCATGCTGGTATTATCTCAGATATATTGATCCCCTTAACGACCGGATGCCATTTGATCCGGATAAAGAAAAATACTGGATGCCTGTTGATCTGTATATAGGAGGAGCCGAGCATGCAGTATTGCACCTTCTTTACTCAAGATTCTGGCATAAAGTACTTTACGACCTTGGCATTGTATCGACCGATGAACCTTTCAAAAAATTATTCAATCAGGGAATGATTCTGGCGTATGCCTATGAAACGGCTACCGGCGCAAAGGTTACATCAGACCTGGTTGAGGAGCACGAGGGCAGGCACTTTCACACAAAGACGGGAGAGGAGCTTAAACAAATAGTGGCAAAAATGTCTAAGTCACTTAAAAATGTGGTTAACCCTGACGACATCATTGAGCGCTACGGAGCTGATTCACTCCGTCTTTATGAAATGTTCATGGGACCACTCGATGAACGCAAACCCTGGTCTGAGACGGGAGTTAAAGGTGTGTTCAATTTTTTGAATCGTGTCTTCAGATTTTTTGGTGATACCGGTAACATCAACTTGGAAAAAGAAAGTACTGAAGTAGCAAAAACACTTCATCAGACAATCAAAAAGGTCGGATCTGATATTGAAAACCTGAAATTCAATACTGCTATTTCCGCTCTGATGGTTCTCAATAATACAGCGATGAAACAGGGCACAGTTTCAAAGGATACCGCTGAAACATTTGCAAAACTTCTCTCACCCTTTGCGCCTCATCTTGGTGAGGAGCTCTGGTCTGTATACGGACACAACAAAACAATTTCTTATGAACCCTGGCCTGAGGCAGACGAAAGCCTTCTGCAGGAGGATAGTTTTGAATATCCTGTTTCATTCAACGGAAAAATGCGTTTTAAAATTGAACTTCCCCTGGATATGGAATTGGAGGATATCAAAAAGACGGTACTGTCTGACCAGAGGGCAGAAAAATGGCTTGCAGGAAAATCATTGCGTAAATTTATCTTCGTATCAAAAAAGATTATTAATATTGCTGTAAATTAAAAGGTTGATAATAAAATACAAAATTTTAAACACATGAAAAATTCATGGGCTTTTATTCTGGGGATCTCAATTATTATTGCCTTTAGCATATTTGGATGGTCTTTTATTCATTCAAGACAGGTACAGCAAACAGTCAGGGTAGTAGGTTACGGAACGAGGGAATTTGAAAGTAATATTGTCAAATGGTCCGTTAGTTTCTCCGAACGGGTTCCACTGAATGGTACCCGCGAAGGTTATATTACCATGGCTAATAAACTTGAAGAGTTCCAAAAACTTTGGAAACAAACCGGTATTAATTCATCAGAATTTAAAGTTTTTCCTGTCAATGTTAACCGGGAATATGGACAGAACGGACATATTGGTTATACACTGGACCAGCGTGTTTATATCGTATCGAATGAAATAGAAAAAGTAGAACAACTTGCAATCGATCCAAAATTGTTTGTTCAAAGCGGATTGACTTTTGATAACTCAACTATGGAATTTTTTAGCAGCGAAATTGAGGAGATCAAAAAACAACTGCTGGGCGATGCCACAAAAAATGCCTTTGAAAGGGCGGAAGAGATTGTCTTACCTACAAATATGAAGGTCGACAAACTCATATCTGCAAGAGCAGGTGTCTTCCAGATAACTGAACCATATTCTACCGAAGTGGCAGGCTATGGAATTCATAACACAAGCTCACCCCGGAAAAATATTAAAGTTACGGTATCAGCAGAATTTACACTGAAGTAATAAATTATCAGATATTTTGTTTCTCTCTTATTTTCAGTTTCTGCCCTATTGATAACCTGGAGCGGTTATTGAGGTTATTAAGCTTTAAAATATCGTCAGGAGAAATACCGGCATACCTGCGTGCAATTTCCCAGATAGTATCACCATTTTTTACTGTATAATATTCATAGCCCGGATCCAATTTTTCCTGTTTTGATGCAGTGTCGGATCCACTCCCTGCGTTTTTCCCTATCATAGCCTGTTTCTGGGCAAATGTCATTGTATTTACCCTTTCATATTTCTCCTTCTGATCCTCTGAAACATATATTACGATCTTTTGTCCTGCCCTGATAAGGTTACGATGTATATTATTCCAATATCTCAGGTCGGCAGAACGAACATTAAACCAGGAAGAGATAAATCCGATATTATCGCCTGACTTAATTGTATAAAGAATCTTCGCCTTCCCTTCAATATCAGCAGGAGTAAAGTTCGATGCTGAAAGAGTGGCAGGATTGGCCAGTGTATTATCAGGAAAATATTTTTCACGCTCATAAGCATAGATCAGGGAATCCCGGGATATAAAATCCAAAATTTTTGATTCAGGCAAAATAAGAGGATAGAATTTATCTGTTTTGGCAGGAATAACATCGCGCCTGTACATTGGATTTAAGGACCTCAGTTGTTCCTTTTCAATATTTAGTGATGCAGCCACCTGATCGAAATGGAGATACTTATTGACCATTACGGTATCAGTAATAAAAGGAACATCAGGCAACAGAGGCACAAGATTATGTTCCTTATAATAATTCATGACATAGGAGGCAGCAATGAAAGCCGGTACAAATTCACGTGTTTCACGGGGTAAATAGTAGTATATAGCCCAGTAATCAACTTTATTGCCGGCCCGGCTGACAGCCCGGTTGACATTTCCAGGACCGCAGTTATAAGCTGCAATTGCCAAATGCCAGTCACCGTAAATATCATATAACTGCCGCAAATACCTGACTGCAGCTTCCGTTGATTTCAGGGGATCGCTCCTCTCGTCAACAAAACTGGTAATTTCCAGGTTATACTGTCTGCCTGTCTGATACATAAACTGCCATAATCCGTTAGCACCTGCTCGTGAGCGGGCTTTGGGATTTAGCGCAGATTCTATTACAGGCAGGTATTTGAGTTCAAGTGGCATTTCATTTTTATCAAGCGCCTCCTCAAAAACAGGAAAATAATAAGCTGAAAGTCCAAGCATCATCTCTACCAGGTTGCGCTTCTTTTCGGTGTACATACGGATAAAATTTTTCACCAGCTTATTGTATGACAAAGGTATGATCTGTTGTACTTCCTGCAAACGCGATATATATACAGAATCAGGAAGATCGGTAGGATAATTACCAAAATCAGCTCTGTTCATTGTATCCGGATGGAACAAATGTTTTATGTACCATGTGTTTGCAAGACTATCCATTTTCTCGTTGAAAATTTGACTCGGATTTTCATCAGGTAACCCCACGTGCCCTATTTTCAGGGTGTCGACATATAACAAAGTATCAACAACTAATAATGTGTCACTTATAACAATTGAGGTGGTATCAAAAACTAATTTATTCCCTTCGTAATTTGCCACAGCATTACCTGAATTTTCTAATTCCTGTGCAGCCGGTCCGGAAAATATAAAAACCAGAAGTGCAGATATTAATAATCCTGAAAAACTTTTTCGCATACATTAAAAATTAAAAGTAAAATTTACACAATAATAATAATCATTGTTCAGGTTAACCATCCCGGGACTCCAGTGCATAGTGAGATCTTCGCTTATATCAAAATCAAAAAGGTGTGCATCTACACTTGCATCAACTATGTTTAACCCATAAAATCCCACCATGCTTATAAATAATAAATCTCTGTTCCTGCGATAATAATCCTGTCTCTTTATAAGTCCGTCCTTAAAATTTTCAAAATGTGTAGGGTTATTAAGGTCATAATATATTAACGCTTCAATCTTTTCATAGAGCTTCGTTTCAGGATCCTGGTCAACCAGATGCTGGTAAGCAGTCTTATTAAACTGATACTTGTCATTATTCCAACTGATAAAGTATCCAATCGTGCCGAAGCCGATATATATCACCGGAATTTTCCAGTATTTTTTGTTATATGCCTGGCCCAGTCCCGGCAAAATTGCAGAAAATATTGTAGCCTTTCTGGGTGAATGCACCTCTTCAGTAACAATATCTTCAGTTAATAGAGAATCCGGCTCTTGTGGCCTGGCACGAAGGTTAAACACTGGCACCAACAGGAGAATCAGCAATACACTATTTGTCAAAAAACCCCTAAAATTCACATATTTAATTTTTGTTTAAAAATAAGAGTTTCGTTCAATAGTAAAATTGACCTGGATACATTATTTCTTATTTTCAATAATTTTAACAATTTTGTCCAGGTCGTGGCCTGATTTGAATGGTATAATAATTTTTCCTTTACCCTTTTCGTTAACCATCAATCTTATTCCCCTTCCAAACAGCTCACCAAGCTGGCCTTTGTATATCCTGAACTGTTCAGGCAATTCATTTTTTTTCTGTTTATCCGCTTTCTCCTGATAGCTCTGTGCCAGGTTGCGGACAATCTCTTCAACTTTACGGACAGAGTAATCATTATCAATAGTCTCCCTGCAAATCATCTCCTGAATATCCTCATCCTGAATATTTATTATAGCTCTGGCATGGCCCATGGTAATTTCTTTGTCCCTTAAAGATTTCTGGATAATAGCAGGAAGTTTTAAAAGTCTGAGATAATTGGCTATAGTTGAACGGTTTTTCCCCATTCTGTTGCTTAGGTCCTCCTGTGTATGATTACACTCATCGAGCAGACGCTGATAGCTCAGGGCTATTTCAATCGGATCAAGGTCCTCCCTCTGTATGTTTTCCACAAGGGCCATTTCAAGCATACCGTCATCCTTTGCTTCACGAATGTATGCAGGAATAGAATCCAATCCAGCTTTCCGGGCTGCCCTGCATCGCCTTTCACCAACAATTATCTGGTAACGGTCTTCTCCTGCTTTTCTTAATGTAACAGGTTGAATTAATCCTATTTCACTGATTGAAACAGCAAGTTCTTCCAAAGCCTCCTCATCAAAGGAAGACCTTGGCTGGAAAGGGTTGGCCTCTATCTGATCCAGTCTGACCTCACTTATCCTGGCCTGTTTGATCTTTTCGGCATCATCGATTAATGCCCCTAATCCTCTTCCGAGTGCATTTCTTTTCACCATTACCAAATTTGTTAAATAATTACTTTTTTATCCAGGGTCATCTTAGTCATTTTATTTCTCTGTAATATTTCCCGCGCAAGGTTCATATGATTAATAGCCCCCTTTGAGCTGGCATCATACAACACAACTGGCTTGCCGTAACTAGGTGATTCACTCAGCTTTACATTTCGCTGAATAACAGTTTCGAAAACCATGTCCTGAAAATGGCGTTTGACCTCTTCAAATACCTGATTTGAAAGGTTCAGGCGGGAATCAAACATAGTCAGCAGAAAACCTTCTATCTCAAGTGCCGGGTTTAGTCTGTTCTGTATAATCTTTACTGTATTCAGTAATTTACCCAATCCTTCAAGGGCAAAATATTCACATTGAACAGGAATTATGACAGAGTCAGAAGCAGTCAATGCGTTTACAGTAATCAATCCCAGTGACGGAGAACAATCAATTAATATAAAGTCGTAATTCTCCTTAAGGCGGATAATTGTATTTCTTAATACCTTTTCGCGGTTGGGCAGGTTTAACATCTCAATCTCAGCACCAACAAGGTCAATATGGGACGGAATTATATCAAGGTTTTCAATTTCCGTTTTTAAAATGACTTTTTCGGGTTCAATCCCGTCAACAATACATTCATAAATACTAGACTGTACATTCCTTACATCAAATCCGAAACCAGATGTGGCATTTGCCTGAGGGTCTGCATCGATAACCAATACCTTCTGTTCCAAAACAGCCAGACTGGCTGCCAGATTAATGGCAGTTGTTGTCTTCCCTACCCCGCCTTTCTGGTTTGCAAGTGATATGATTTTTCCCATCTGTACATTAATTTAAAATATTTAATTTCAAGGCTTCAAATTTAATAAAATAGCCTTAACAAGCCCCCCATTTTTTTAATCAGTTGATAAAATTGGCCACCTAAGCCGGATCAACATCGATAACCATTGTACAGTTGCTGTTTTCCGGACTGTTTTTAACATCAGCGACAGACTTCATTATAATTTGTTTAGCTTGCCGGACGGACCTTTCTTGTTTAATTTTCAACCAGATCTCATTTATATACAATAATTGTATCCGGCCAACAAGGGGAAAACCGGGCCCCAGAACAATAAAGGGAAATCTCTTTTTCAGCAAAGCAGCCAGTTGTCGCGCAGCCCGGTTAACTGTCTCCGGTTTTTTATGCTTCACTGTTATTTTTATCAGCCGGGAATAGGGAGGGTAACTGAATAATTTCCGTTCTTCCATTTGCATATTGTATACCGAATAAAAGTCCTGGTTCCGGATATAGCTTATCAGCGGGTGATCAGGCTGAGATGTTTGCACAACGACCTTCCCCCTGCTGTGTTTACGCCCCGCACGTCCGCTAACCTGGGAAATAAGCTGAAAGGCCCTCTCATGGGCACGGAAATCAGGATAATTAATAAGATTATCGGCATTTATTATCCCGACTATACTAACATGTTCAAAATCCAAACCTTTTGTCACCATCTGGGTGCCGATTAAAAGATTGATTCTCCCCTTCCCGAAATCCTCAATTATATCATTAAAGGAATTTTTTGTCCTAGTAGTATCATAATCAATACGGCCGATTTTTATTTCCGGGAACAAAAGCGCTAATTCCTCTTCAATTTTCTCTGTTCCGGTACCCCTGGTTTTAACTTCAGAAGAACCACATTTATGGCATTTACCCGGCATGGGAATACTATATCCACAATAATGGCATTTAAGCCGCTCGTCAAATTTATGATAAGTAAGACTAACATCACAATTGATACATTTTGGAATCCACCCACATTCAAAACATTGAATAAAGGGAGAGTACCCCCTTCTGTTCTGAAAAAGAATAACCTGCTGATCATTTTCAAACGCTTCTTTCATTAACAGGAAAAGCTCCGGTGTGAGTACCCCTTTCATCTGTTTCTTTTTCATTGCCTTACTGACATCTGCAATAATAATCTCCGGCAATTCAAGGTTTGAATATCTTTTCACAAGGTTTACCAGCTTGTACTTACCGGATAATGCATTAGAGTAAGACTCATAGGAGGGGGTCGCTGACCCCATAAGGACATTTGCATTATGCTGACTGCCAAGTATAACTGCCATATCCCTTGCATTATAACGGGGGGCAGGGTCAAATTGCTTAAAAGAATTCTCATGCTCTTCATCTACAATTATCAATCCCAATTTTGAAAAAGGAAGAAACAAGGAAGACCTGGTTCCCAATACAATCTGATATTGTTCATTTACCCCTTTCCTGAAATTCAGAACTTCCCGCCAGATTTCCACACGTTCATGACTGCTAAATCGTGAATGGTATACCCCTGTCTTATTACCGAAGACATTTTTCAGCCGCTGTATGATCTGGGTTGTGAGAACAATTTCCGGCAACAGGTAAAGTACCTGCTTACCTGATCTGATAACCTCGTCAATGAGATGAATATATATTTCGGTTTTTCCACTGGCAGTAATCCCGTGGATAAGGACTACCTTTTTTTGATCAAAACCTTCCCTGATCTCTTTAATGGCCTCTGACTGATTATCACTTAATAAATTAATTCCGGCCTGATATTCATCATTATTTCTCAGGAGCCTGGATTCCTCTTTCTGAAATTCAATCATTATGCCTTTCTTTATCAATGCTTTAATGACTGATGCAGAAACACCTGTTTCACCTGATAGCTCCTTTTTACTTATACAACATCTGCTTCCTTTATCGAAAAGGCCTGTTTTTTCGCAATAATGGATCAATAGTGACTGCTGCTTTTTTGAACGCCCGAGTGATTCAATCAGGGAATTTAACCTGAATTCACTCCCGTATTCGGGATTTAACTTTAGCCAGGTTGAGGTCTTAGCTTTATATTTCGATGCGATCTTCTCTTCAATCCTGATTAGTCCTTTTTCCAACAGAGAGTTCAAAGCTTTATAAGAAAACTTATTCCCAAGTTTTTTCTGAAGCATATCAAGTGAAATTATTCCCTCGTCCGCCAGATCAGTTATCATATACTCTTCTCCGGTAAGTATACACTCGTCTTTATTACCGGTTAATATTACCTTTGATTTACTCTCAAGAATCAGGCCGGGAGGAAATGCTGCCCTGAATATTTCTCCAAGTGTACAGCAATAATATTGTGCCATCCACTTCCATAACTTCAAATTATCAGGGAATAACAAAGGTTTATCATCCAGAATCTGTATTATATCCTTAATCTCTATATCAGGAGGTGGAGAATCAGAAATTGAAAGAACCAGCGCTGAAAAGAATTTTTTTCTGCCAAACTGCACAACAACTCTCTGTCCGGGAACAATTTTTCCTTCTAACTCCCCGGGTATCCTGTAAGTATAAGTTTCCTGAAGTGACAATGGTAATATTACATTTACATATAACCCGGGCATAGAGATCATTTTAAGCTTTACTCAAGTTAGCGAATTTACTAAAAATAACGAGCTGCCATCACTTGTTAACCGAATGTATTTTTAATATGCAAGGCTACTTCTTTCATCAACCATTCAGGTGTTGAGGTTGCTCCGGAAATGCCTATCGATGCTTTACCTTCAAACCATAGCGGGTCTAAATCTGCCGGTCCTGAAATATAATGCGCATTGGGATTGACCTCCCGGCAGACGGAAAACAGATATTTGCCATTTGAACTCTTAGCTCCGGCTACAAAAAGAAACAAGTCAAAATTTTTAGCGAACTCCTTTAATCGTGGCACCCTGTTGGCAACCTGACGGCATATGGTATCCCTGATCTCAACCTTAACACCCGGCTTCATATTTTGCTTTATCAGCCGGGCAATTCGCCTAAATTCATCAATCCTCATTGTAGTTTGTGAATAGAGACAAACCGGCCTCGTATAATCAATTTTATCCAAATCCTCAACACTCTCGATGATAATCCCTTTGTTACTAATCTGCCCGTTGAGCGCAACAACCTCAGCATGCCCCTTCTTGCCAAAAATAACTATCTGTCCCTCATCAGGCAGAATCTTTTTATAAGAAGCTTTCACTTTTTTTTGCAGGCTCAGAACAACCGGACAAGTTGCATCGATCAACTTAATATTATTTTCCCGTGCATACTCATATGTTTCTGGTGGCTGGCCGTGTGCCCTTACAAGCACTGTTTTGTCTTTCAGCCGGTAATACTCCTCTTCTGAAATGGTCTTAAGTCCGGACCTTTCGAGTCTGTCAACCTCCATACTGTTGTGAACAATATCACCAAGACAATATAGGGGTACATTATTTTTCAGCTCCTTTTCAGCATGCTTAATCGCCTTGATTACACCAAAACAAAATCCTGAATAGCTGTCGATTTCAACCTTAATCATTAAATTTCTTCAATACAAATTTATTATCCAATAATCTCTTTTACTTTATTCAGCGTCCAACTCAGCTGCTCTTCCCTGGTTAGAAAGCTGTTATCTAACTCGATGGCATCATCAGCTTTTTTCAGCGGACTTGTTTTTCTTTCAGAATCAATTGTGTCTCTCTCATTTACATTTTGCAATATCTCTTTAAAATCCACTGTATCACCTTTTTCTGTCAACTCCATAAAACGTCTCCGGGCGCGTATCTCCGGTGACGCAGTCATAAAAATTTTAAGCTCAGCATCGGGAAACACAACTGTCCCTATATCCCTGCCGTCCATTACAATTCCTTTTCTTTTCCCATTTTCCCGCTGCTGCTTAACCATTTCATGTCGTACCTCCGGTATAGTGCTGACAGGACTGACATTTTGAGAAACCTCCAACCGTCTTATTTCCTCTTCAACATCTTCACCATTTAAGAAAGTAACATTTTTTTCATTTATCCCATCCCATTTAAAATTGATCTTAATTTCTGATAAAGCTGAAATGATCTTGTCCTTATCGGGCCGGCCATCGGTTATCCAACCATTACGGAGGGCAAATAAGGTTACAGCTCTGTACATCGCCCCACTGTCTATATAAGTATAACCTAAATTTCGTGCTAAAGATTTAGCCAGTGTGCTTTTCCCGCAAGATGAGTGCCCGTCTATGGCAATAACGATTTTTTTTCTGTCCATGTTATTTAAGGTTTCAACAAAGATAGCGGAATTTTTAATTCAGATATATTTGTCCTTATTATTATATATCATTAAGATTAATGGCCAGGGAAAAGAGGTTTGATGAGCCGGCCAGATGAAAACGGGAGGTGGCAAAATCAAGCCTGAACCTTTTAAGTCTTAATCCAAACCCCATCGAAAACCCAACAGTTGAAAGCTTATCGTCGTATTTCAGTTCCTGTCTGCGCTGATAATTGTAACCTGCCCGCAAAATAAAATTCTCTGTGGGCAGTATCTCAATGCCGAGCACTGCATGACGCATAACCTGTTTAGCAAAATTTTCATCACGTTCATGAATACCATCCGGCGTGAATTCCCTCTCTCCTTGATATCTGGCAAGTTTCCAGTTATTCAGATGCTGCATGGTCAGTGAAAAAATAACCGGGGCATATTTCAGACGGGTGCTTATCCCTGCCTGCAAATCAAATGGCACAGGTTCGCGGTTCCCATCCTGATAATAGGTTGTAATCTGGCCTCCAATATTGCGTGCTGTCATTCCGACACTTGTCAGGCTGTCCCGAAAGCTGTAATATACACCAAGGTCTGCTGCAATTCCAAACGACCGGTAACTTTCGAATACAGATAATACGGGTTTTAGATTTACACCATATCCAATTCGTTGATATTCATTGGAATATATCATGTTAAGCGCATACTCCGCAGCAGTAAAAGTAAGTCCTGTGAGTTCCCCTTCCCCGGTGGCTTCCCTGAAATCACCATAATTGATATAGTGCATCCCTAAAGCAAAATTACCGATATTTTCATAGGATCTGGCATAAGATGCGTAACCATAATTGATATCAATAAAATAATTTATATAATTAACCAGTAGGGTATTGTGCATGCCTTTATGTAACAAAGCCGGATTATGAAACGGAAGATTGAGATCTGAGGTATCTGAAATTGCAACCTGTGTACCACCCAGAGCTGCTATGCGGGCTGAATTAGTAAGTTCGAGAAATTGGTAAGTAGATTCTCCTCCAATCTGTGACCATCCGGTATAGGCAGAGAGCAAAAAAAGAATTAAGAGGTAAATTTTCCGGTTCATTCGCTTCATTATATCCACTAAAACGCTAAAGATATTGAAATATTACCCTACAGAAGCCGGATGAACGCCATGTTTTTTCAATAATTTATCAGTTTTCTGAAAACCTCAGATACCACGGTACAAATTATGCAATTTTTATATGACAGTTCAAGTATCCCGAGTCTTTCGGGTGTACTGTATTTAATACTCCCCATCTATAAAGTCTGAGCTTCTATTACGTTTTGTTTGGGTGATTTTCTTACACCTGCCTGTGCCATGAACAGGCCTGAAATTACAATAAAAATTCCCAAAATCTTCTGTATACCAAGACCTTCATTTAAAATAACAAATGACAAAACAGCTACAAAAACAGGTATCAGATTTACAAATGTATTTGACCGGTTTACCCCGATTTTTCGTATACTTTGAGTAAAGAACACAAATGCCAGGGTTGAGGCAAAAACAGCAAGTAAGATTATTGCCCTGAATGCACGGGGATGAAACGGAGTCAGAAGAAAATCATTAAAATCCACTACAAACCATATTGGCAGGAAGAGAATTATCCCGATCATATTCTGATAAGCAATTATAGTCAATGTATTGTAACGTGAAACCACCTTCCTGAGCACAATTGAATATGCAATAGCTCCAAAAACAGCAATAAATTCAAGTCCGACTCCCAGCGGGGAAGCATCAAATCTGAATGAGCTGTCGAGCACCACCAGGGCAACTCCAATGAATGATAAAATGAATCCGAGTGCATTTTTCAGTGTAACTTTTTCCCGGAAATAGTACCATGCAGCAATTGGAGATAGCAGTGGAATTGTTGCAACAATAACTGAAGCAGTGGTAGGAGACACGTACATTAATCCGTAACTTTCCCCCAGAAAATAGATGAATGGCTCAAAAAATGCCATTAAACAAAACAGGGCAAAATCTTTCCCCGATGGTTTTTGCAATCTTTTCATCACCAATGCAATAACTATAATAAGGGAAGCAGATATTATAAGCCTGAACAGAACAACTGTTATTGGTTTATAAGCCAGGTATGCGATCTTAAACCAAACAAAGGAAAAACTCCAGAAAAATGCGGCTCCAAGTGCAGAACCATAAGCAATAAAATCCTTATTTCTCATTATTACAAAAACAGTCTGTAAAAATAATCTTTTATGTCAAATTTCAGACATGATTTTTTAAGATGAAGAGATCAGATTTTTTTCGGCTATATGAAAAATTACATAAATTGCTAACGCCAGAAAAATACCGAAAATATTTTCGCTCAGGTCAAAAGGAAGTTTAACTCCTGAAACGATAAGAATCAGGGTTGCCGTACCTCCGCCGATCATAGACCAAAAAGCTCCTCCTGCACTTCTCTCTTTAAGAAATATACCGGCAAGAACTGGAATGAACAGGCCTGATACCATAAATGAATAAGAGTGCAACATCAGTTCAAGAACATTGGGAACTTTCCATGCCAGTAACAAAGCAGTAGCTCCCAGAATTAATGTTGCCACCTGTGAAAACAGTAATATGTTGCCTGACTTGTGTTTTTTGAATATATCGGTTATTAAATTGCCCGATGCCGCCATAAGGCAGCTATCTGCTGTAGACATAATAGCAGAAAAATATGCAGATAGGATCAGGCCGGTCAAGCCTGCCGGAAGTATAGTCCTAAGTAACAGCGGTAAACCCATTTCCGGATCCAGTGGCCCTTCTGTACCTATGATGCCATTTTCAAATGCAACCCTTGCAAACAGGCCCAGTAGTACGCCTGTAAATGCCATCAGCGGATACTCAAACAACCCGGCAATAAACCATGCCTTTTGTGCCCTTTTTTTGTCACCCGCAGCATAAATTCGCTGATAAAGGGTCATGCCTATAAACCAAATTGGAACAATAGTAACAGACCAGTTGACCAATTGATTCCATGATATTGAAGTCAGTTTAAAAAATCGGGGATCAAGTGTGCCCACCAGAGCTTCATAACCTCCAATACTGACATAACAAACAGGCAATCCGACAAAAACCAGTCCGCCCATTAATAAAAGCCACTGAAACGTATCAGTATAAATTACAGCTTTTATGCCCCCTGCAGAAGTATAGATAACAGCTATAACTCCCATAATTATAAGGGCTTGCTGCATTGAAATACCGGGAAAAGTTGCTGAAGCAAGTTTTGCACCTGCAAGAATCTGAGAGCTTGTGAAACCCAGATAGCCAATTGCTGAAATGATTCCTGCAATCAGAGCTACCCGCCCATTATACAGTTGATTTAAGAATTGCGGGAAGGATAAAAAATTATGTTTTTGTGCCATTTTTGACACTTTAGGAATTAGCAATACTGCACTTAGCCATGCTCCTACTAGTCCTGTAAATAACAGCCAGGTTCCCGCGAGTCCCATAATAAAACCAAGTCCGCCAAGCCCGATAGAAAAACCTCCGCCGACATCAGTAGCGACAACCGACAACCCAATATGAAATGAGCTCATTTTTCTTCCTCCGACAAAATAATCATCGGCAGAGCTGTTCTTCCGCATAAAATAAAATCCTATACCAAGCATCCCGGCCAGGTATATTCCGAATATTACATAATCTATCCAGTGCATAGACTTTAATCTAACCCTGTGGTGTCATGTTATCAGGCACGTCCTCTCCTTTTTCGTATAACAGAAACCGTTTACAATTATTCCATCCTTTAGGACCCCTGTTACAAAAAACATTTCTGACAAGGAAAATGGGTTTTTTTATATTGTTATTTTCATTCTTATATACTGAACAGTCTTTTGCATACTTACAGAGTTTCCCTAAATGCATATTAAATTTTTTTATAAAAAATGTTCATACTTTCGATACTGCCCGATATGTTTGTATTATTTACCAAAGTTCCGGAATATCTGTATTCAGCATTGATAAATGTTTTATTCATACCGGGTTCTTTCAACCTGGCAATGGTATAAAGAGTCTTTACGCCGGCAGATTTCATGGCCTCCTCCATCACTGACAGCAGCTGTCCTGCAAGCTTTTGGCCTCTATACCGGGGAAGGACGGCAAAATCAGTCATTTCGGCATTTTTTTCTTCCATATCTGTCTCAGCTGTTGAAACCGCTATCAGCTCATTTCCCTCTTTGATACCGAAATATCTTGAATGGTTATTTTCCATTGTTTGCATAATATATCCAGGATCATTCACAGGGAAAGGATAAGATGCAAAAACCTGTGTGAAGACTTCTGAAATGGCTTTGGCATCTTCTGCCTGCAGATTATGGGAATTGAACCGGGTGTTATTCCCGGCAGTCACTTTTGAGTTATTTTTACCATTGCCAAGTAACTCGATAAATTTCCTTAACTCCCCTTTATCTGCAACAGCCCTGTTTTTATCCAAAAACTTAGATGCTATGATGCAATCTTCCTTTCCGCCAAAAAAACCAGGGATAAATGCCTCTGCCCTAAAGCCGTCTGATATAAAATATGGTAATAAATCCGGCCGTATCTTTCCGAAGATCTTTGTATATCCCTTATCCCGGGCAAGATTATCCAGTCCTGTGATAAGCCTTTCCACATCAGAATTTCCTGTTTTAAGCAGATAGATGCGGTTATTCAACTTTCCATGCTGAATCAATGAACCTTCAAATATTTCAATTGTGTCCCTATTCATTGTCCCTTCTTTCGTGCCTCGCATTGTGATTCGGAATCAAAGAAATGGTTTTATCAGAATCTGACAATAATTTTTCGATACCTATCGATTTCATTTCATCAGGTTCATCAAGTTTTAAGTCAAGATTACAATTTTCGCAATCCCTGTCACAGAACTTAGACACATAACTTTCAGGTTCTGTGTATGTGGTTATTATACCTTCGTAATTACGCAATATCACTTTATTTGTTGACCATGATATAATATAATTAGGCATAAGTGGTATTTTACCTCCTCCTCCGGGTGCATCCACAACATAAGTAGGAACTGCAAATCCGGAGGTATGCCCTATCAGGCTTTCCATAATTTCTATCCCCTTGCCAATAGGCGTTCTGAAGTGAGCTAATCCTTCCGACAGGTCACACTGATATAAATAATAGGGGCGGACACGATTTTGAACCAATTTGTGAACCAAAGTTTTCATAATCCGGGGACAATCATTTACATCAGCCAGAAGCACAGATTGATTCCCAAGAGGAAATCCTGCATCTGCCAGTTTGGCAAGTGCCTCTCTGGAGGAGGCAGTTATCTCCCGGGGGTGATTAAAATGTGTATTGATCCACAATGGCTGATGCTTTTTCAAAACCTCCACCAGGCCATCCGTAATTCGGTATGGCAGAACCACAGGCATCCTGGTTCCGATCCTGATCACTTCAACATGTGGTATTGCATGTATTTCAGATAAAAGCCAATCCAGATAACTGTCAGACAGCATAAAAGGATCGCCGCCTGAAAGCAATACATCGCGCACAGTGGGAGTATTTTTTATATATTCTATACCTTTTCTCAGCTGTTCCTTATCAGGGATTGAATCCAAATCCCCTACTTTCCTTTTCCGTGTACAGTGCCTGCAATACATTGAACATATATTGCTGACATGGAATAAAACCCTGTCGGGATACCTGTGAGTGATCCCTTCAACCGGACTGTCTAAATCTTCAGAAAGAGGATCCTTCATATCAGTTTTCAAAACAGTTAATTCATTAACATTTGCAAAAGACTGCTTGAAAACAGGGTCATTTTTGTAATTTGAAGTATCAATCAAAGAGAGATAATAGGGAGTGATTGACAAGGGGAATCTTTCCAGAGTCTTTTTCAGATCTGACTTCTCCTCCGGTGGAATGTTTATTCCTGTAAGAAGTTCAAATTTTTCTATAGTTTTTATTGAATGTTTCAGTTGCCATTTCCAATCTCTCCAGTTAGACAGGTTACTTTCCGGACCTATCCTCCTGGCAATTTCTTTTTGAGTTTTATTAAATATTTCCATAACAAATAGTTTCTATGCGAACAAAAATAGTAAAAAATAATAACTTCATTAATTTTCCGGGCAATACAACTCTCCGGTTAACTTCAATATTCACTAATAATCAATGAATTACCATTTCCAACTCTTTTTATAACAGATAGAGTTAACGAAGAGTTAATTTAATTTGGTTGTTACAGGAATTATTAACTTTTCCGGTTATTTATATCAACATGGATATCGTCGGCCGGGAAAGAAGGGAAAGCTTCAATATCATTAATGTCCAATAGGTTAACAAGAAATTCAAGGCTTTCAAAAATCTGAATAACTATTTTATTGTCAAGTTTATCGAGCCTCTCTGACAATTTCACCTGAAGCAGCGAAGGGATTTGTTGTAAAAGTAAATCTCCTTTTGAAGTAAGAGCGATATTCACAATACGTTTATCTCCCTGCCTGGGCAATCTTGCAACCAATCCTTTGATCTCCAGCCTGTTTATTATACCGCTTATGGTACTTGAATTAAGATTCAGGAACTTTCTTAACTCCCCCTGAGTAGCCTGATAATTATCAGAATTCTTTAAATAATTGAGGCACAGCACCTGGGGTATACTTACCCCATACTCCTTTTGTATCTTTTTAGATTCAATATTTATTGAACGAACAATTTTACGGATTTTAATAAGAATTTCAGTTGTATCCATATGCCGGGATATAATTAAAACAGGTATTTAACAGTCAGTGCAAGGTCAAATACTGTAATATCAAACCCATCCCGGCCAAATACATCAAAAAAAGGTTTTATCTCAATACCGGCCGATACCGGAATTTCATTAAAAACATATTCAAGGCCTGCCAATCCGTCAAGCCCTGCAAGAACCGATGTTCTTGTATCATACCAGAGAACCTCATCACGATACCTTTCCTCATCCCAGCTTTCGAAGCCGAAGTGTAACCCAAATCCATAATAAAACAACAGCTGATGTGAAAAAGGGAACAGGTCATACCTGAAAAATTCAGCAAACCCATGCAACCGGATCCCTCTGTCCTGAAATGACACCAACGACTTAAAGGCATTAACATCGCTTGTATAATAACGGTACTCAAGGCCTGGTGAATGCCATGACGCCCTTATTCCGACAGCCTGGTTATATCCTTGTCCCGAGGCAAAATTTAAGCAGAATAATAACATTGATAAAACCACAAAATATCTCATAATAACAAATTTTATCGGGTGAAAGTTACTTATTTTTAACGAACTCTATTTTTAAATGTTTAAGTAAAATATTTTTTATTCCATAAAAAAATAAAATATTATATTTGCACCCGCAATAAACACGGTGGATGTAGTTCAGTTGGTTAGAACGCTGGATTGTGGTTCCAGAGGTCGTGGGTTCAAGTCCCATCTTCCACCCTTAATTTTAAAGGGCCTTCCGGGCCCTTTTTTATTCCTTAAACCGGTACAATCTCCACCACGGTGTTGTGGGTGACTGATGATGTTCCCAGTGATATCCAAAAAAATAACAGGACAACATTGCTATAAAATGATTCTTTTTTAGTGAACGTGCATAATGAGGTTTCATCTCTTCGGTGAAAGGTCTTCTGTGGGGTAACCAGGTACCAAAAAAAAACAGCTGGAAAGTGGAAAATATAGCAGGTGCTACCCAGAAAGAAATCACTTTTATCTCACTAAACCATATTAATAAAATATTGAATGTAATTGCCATCAACAAAATTTGCCACCATGTAGTATAATTTCTCATGAAAGAATACCACCAAACAAAAAAGTTATTACTTTTCATTGAAAAATCAGGATCTTTTTCAGAAGCAGGAAAAAGATGGTGCAAATAATGTTTCTTCGAAAGTACACGAAATGACAGAAAGGCAAAGAGTATGGTCGAGAGATAACCTATAAAATTGTTTACCTTCCGGTTTCGTGAAACAGATCCGTGCATTGCATCATGTGCGGTAATAAAAAGGCCTGTATACAAAAAGGTCTGTATAAGAATATGCAAATAAAAAAATATTGAAGAAAAGTCTGTCTCAGCAAACAACAGGCAATATAGCAAATGTCCAAACCATAGGATTATAATCAATATAGCGATAAAAATTCCCATTAAAAATTCAATATCTCTTTCAATTTTTTATAACCTGACTTACTGACTTTAAGTTTGGTTTTATTGTTTAGGATGACGACATATGATTCTTTCTCATATTGTTGCAATTCCTTTATCTCATTAACTTTCACTATCGACGAACGATGGATACGGACAAATTCTGAGGGATTAAGAACTTCTTCAAGATATCGCATTCTTTTCTGTTTAACAAACCTTCCCTCATCTGTGTGAATAAGTACATAATCGTCCATTGCTTCGATATAAATAACCTGGTCAACCGGAATGATATGAATTTTACTCCGGTCTTTAACTACGATCCTGTCAAGGAAGCCACCCCTCAACTCTTCACTTAACTTGCTTGTCGATTCAGAATTAAAGTCACCTTTGATAATTCTTTCTGAAACCTTTTTTATCGCTTCAAGAAAGCGTTCTCGCGAAAAAGGTTTTAACAGATAATCTATTGCATTATGTTCAAAAGCTTTAATAGCATACTGATCATAAGCAGTAGAAAAAATCACTTCAGGTTTATGATCCAGCAGTTCCAGCATTTCTAATCCGGTAATTTTAGGCATCTGGATATCCAGGATAATCAGGTCGGGTTTTAATTCATTGATCATCTTAACCCCTTCAAACCCATTTTCACATTCTCCAACCAATTCGACATTATCAGCACCCTGCATATAAGATTTGATTAGGTTCCTCGCTAACAACTCATCATCAATAATTATAGTTTTTAATTTGTCCTCCATATATTATCAATTTTGTGGAACAAACAAAGTTACTACAAATTTATCTCTTTTATCTTCAACTTTCATCAGCGAAGGATTACCATAAATGATCTGAAGACGATCCCTGATATTCCTGAGTCCTATGCCCTCTCCTTTTTTTGCAATTACGTTTGGATCATAATTATTGGTAATAGTTATTTCAAGCAGGTCATCAATACAGGTTGCCCTTGTAACAATGTCGACCGGTTCTGCTGCTTCGTAAACCCCATATTTAATCGCATTCTCATATAAAGGTTGTAAAATCATATTGGGAATTGTCGCGTCAAAACAGCTTTCATCAACATCGAACAGAGCATTAAGTTTTTCTCCGAACCTAACCTTCTCAATCTGCAGATAGTATTGATTATTCTTTATCTCCTCTCTCAGGGTTACTTTATCAGTCTGAAAGTGCTTAAATGAATAGCGCATATAAGATGACAGGTTGATAACCATTTCGTGGGCTTTCCCGGGATCGCTGATTGTAAGTGATGATATACTGTTAAGGCTGTTAAACAAAAAATGCGGATTTATCTGAGATTTAAGGGCATGCAGTTCAGCCTCCTTTACAAGGGACTTGAGCCTGGATTCATTAATAACCTTCTCCCTGAATCCCTGATAGTAATTTACAGCATAAAAAAAGAGAACATAAACTAAATAAAGCATATAGCCGAAAAAGACATTTGCAGGGATTCCGGTTTCAGACCACTCATCAAATTCAGGATGAAGCAGTTTCATAATTACCACTCCCAGGTATAACCATATCAACACAATTATTGTTGCAGCCATAATGTGTGATGTAATAATCCTGCCAACACTGTTGTTTTCTATTGTAGAATATTTGATCACATACCATATCGGTATGCCAATAATCGAAAACATAAAAGGAAAAGCAAAAAATTCAACTGAAGCAACGCCCGGATTGACACCATAGGCAACCCATCTCAAAAGTACGTTACCTGCCATTATAACAACCCAGACGAATATATAAAAAAAGGCCAGCCTGGGTTTGGAAATAAACGGGTGATTAAGATACATTTGAGTCAATTATATTTTATTTCAATTCCTCCAAAAGCGGTATAACCTTTTATCACCATCTTCTTTGAAGGATTAGCAACTATTTCGGGTGCTGAAAGAATACGTTTATCGCTTACACCGCCAAAAATTGAATTAACTTCATTTATTATAGTCCAGTCGGGGGGCACTTTAAATCCACAACCTCCAAAAATGGCTACACAATCAATAACAGCTCCGGTTTCTGCAAGATTTGCCTGGCGCATATCATATTCCGCACCTCCAAAAATAGCTGTGATCTTTCCCCCCAGAAAATTTTTCGAACTAACAAAAGTTTCCCTTCCTCCGAAAATAACTATATCGTCAAATGTGTCATTAGAATCGCCGGATTCACTTTTTTGCAGCGGTAAAACGTTATTTCTTTTTCTTCCTGTTAACAGTAATGCCAAACCTATGGCAATGATCAATACAGGCCAGCCCAGCCTTTTTAAATGCAGGGGCAGGGTGAAAATTTCGGGTATCAGAAAAAATCCTCCTGTAACTATTAATATCGTACCGGTTGTATTATTGCCGGCAATTATTAAAAATATACCTAAACCGACAAGCAGCATCTGCCACGAAACAAACACGTCAGACCATAATGCAGGAATTATATCAAGCCTGAATAAAATCCATATTACTCCGGCGAGAATTAAAAACAGACCTAATAAAACTCTTTTGTCAGAATCCCTTTCCTTTTCCATTTGATTAAATTTTAATGTTAATCAAATATATACTTAATAATAGCTTAACACTCTTAACATTCGGTTAACATGCGATATATATCGGTAAACAGGGAAAGAGGGAAGTCAAAGAACTACTTTAAAATAATCATTTGCCGTTCTGAAACTTAGACCATGAATCACGGAGGGGCACAGTACGGTTAAACAGCAGATTTTCTTCAGTTGAATCATAATCAACATTAAAGTAACCCAATCTTTCAAACTGGAAGTGGTCTAGTGGTTTTGCCTTCCTGACAGATGGTTCTATAAAACATTCTTTAAGTACTGTTAAAGACTCAGGGTTTAGAAACTGTCTGAAATCAATGTCTTTATGTCCGGTCGGGTTTTCATCATTAAAGAGCCGGTCGTAAAGCCTGACCTCTGCTTTTACTGCATGTGCAGCCGATACCCAATGTATTGTTGCTTTTACCTTTCTTCCGTCAGGTGAATTTCCGCCCCTGGAAGCAGGGTCATAAGTACAATGAAGTTCAGTAATTTCACCTTTTTCATTTTTTATAACTTCAGTACACGTTACAAAATAGGCATAGCGCAATCTCACCTCCCTGCCGGGAGCAAGACGAAAAAATTTACGTGGCGGGTCTTCCATAAAATCATCACGTTCGATATAGAGTTCCCTTGAGAAAGAAACTTTTCTTGTTCCCATCAGGGGATCCTCGGGATTATTTATAGCTTCAAGTTCTTCTGTCTCTCCGACAGGGTAATTTGTTATTACCACTTTCAACGGATTTAAAACTCCCATAACCCTTTTTGCAATTTTATTCAGATGCTCACGAACACTATATTCAAGAAGTGAAACATCTATCATACCGTCAACCTTGGTAACCCCTATCCTTTCAGAAAAATTCCTGACAGATTCCGGAGAATATCCTCTTCTTCTTAATCCTGAAATAGTGGGCATACGGGGATCATCCCAACCATTCACATAACCCTCTTTGACGAGCTCAAGCAAACGACGCTTGCTCATAACTGTATAAGTAAGATTCAACCGGGCGAATTCAATCTGTCTGGGACGATAGTCTGAATCCATTAACTGATCAATGAACCAGTCATATAAAGGCCGGTGAACTTCGAACTCAAGTGTGCATACCGAGTGAGTAATCCCTTCCCAGTAATCGCACTGCCCATGTGCAAAATCATACATCGGATAAATACACCATTTATCTCCGGTACGGTGATGGCTTGCTTTAATTATCCGGTAAATTATAGGATCCCGCATGTGCATGTTGGGTGATGCCATATCAATTTTAGCTCTTAAAACATGGGAGCCATCAGGAAAATCTCCGGCAGTCATTTTTTCAAATAACCTGAGGTTCTCCTCCACCGGCCTCATTCTGCAGGGACTTTCAAAACCCGGTCGTGTCGGTGTGCCCTTTTGCCGGCTGATAGTATCTGCATCCTGATCATCAACATATGCTTTCCCTTTTTTAATTAAATCAACAGCAAACTGATGCAGTTTGTCAAAATAATCTGAAGCGTAATAGAGCCGGTCACCCCAGTCAAATCCCAGCCAGTGAACATCCTCCATTATTGAATCAACATATTCTGTTTCCTCTTTGGCTGGATTGGTATCATCGAATCTGAGATTACATTTGCCTCCATATTTTTCTGCAATACCAAAGTTCAGACAAATCGATTTAGCATGGCCAATATGAAGATAACCGTTAGGCTCCGGCGGAAAACGGGTATGTATCCTTCCACTGTTTTTCCCTTCTTCCAGATCCTGTTCAATCTGTAAATGAATGAAATTAGGCCTTTTTGCCATCTCTTTGTTTTCAGAATTAATTGTCATATAATTATAGATTACTTACTGATATTCGAAGGTTGCAAAATTACAAAAGGTTTGTCCAGAACAAAATGTTAATTCTATTTTATGGCATTGATTGCATTTTTTATTAAATTTGCAGCTCTTACTGAAAAAACGGTCTCTTGGCCGAGTGGCTAGGCGGCGGTCTGCAAAACCGTATACGGCGGTTCGAATCCGCCAGAGACCTCAAAAAATCCTGAATCCGGTTGTATGTCAATGAAATACAGCCGGATTTTTTTAATCCCGACTATTTTAGCAACCTTTCTGCATTTGTTCTGGCAATCTTTTCATAAGCCTCTGCAGAGATCAGCTTCTCCTCTTTAAGTTTTCTGAAGTAGGGCACTATTGGCAACTCTTGCGGAACATTTGCTATATCGGTACCAAAGTACAGGCGGTCCTGAAATTCTTCCATAAATTTATATCCGAATTCCGGATCCCTGGATATGGCATTAAATCCGCTACCCGCCGACAGGTCACCATGTAGGTTAGGATACTGACGCATCAACTTAACCACTCTTCCTTCCTTTTCAACCGGTCCCCGCGGATAACCTGATCTCTCATCAGGATTTTTTAATATCCCTATCTCAGACCAGAAGACCTGGGAGTGTCCGAGAAAAATCAGTTTGGGAAACGACTTTAAAACATTTTCCAGCCTTGGAAGCCCGGGTTCATCAACACAACCATAATAGCCGCCAACCTGGGGGGCGAGATGAAAAGTAAGAGGTAACCCGGCCTCCTCTACCTGACTGAAAAAATTCATATTGAGCGGATCATCCAAAAAAATATTGGGTATATACTCACCAACCCCTTTGAAACCTGCTTCCTTATATGCCAACAGCAATGGAAGAAAATTGGCTTTTGTGCTGTTTGTAAGATATCTCGGGTCAAAATTACAAAATGGCACCAGCCGTCCGGGGTATTTGTCACATATCTGAAGGGTTTCTTCAGGTGTGACAATGGTATACCTGCACTCGGGTGACAATGTGCTTAGCACCACAGCCTTTGCTATTCCGGCATTATCCATCATCTCAATCAGTACTTCAGGGGATGGATAATGAGTTCCGTTAGAACGGGTAATCTTTGGCAGCCTCGGGAAACAGGTATGCAGATGAATATCAAAAAAGCCATTTTGAATATCCTGATTTACCGGTTGCGCTGGTGTCTCTTTGCTATCGCTTAAAGGACCGGCAGTTGCCCCGGTAATAAGAGCAGAGCCAATGAAAATTCCGGTTGACCTGATGAACTCTCTTCTGCCTCGCGGCAGAAAATGATCCTGGCGTGAATTTGACATTTTTATATAGATTTTAAAGCTTTTCAGTAAATATAGCAAGCATGGTTTTGATACCATCCCGGTAATTTCCCAGTCTCAGGTTCTCATCAGGACCATGCTGATTATTGTCGGGATTAACTGTGGGCACAATAACAGCAGGTGCGCCAAGTGCATTAATAAACGGTGCAATGGGCAGTGAACCTCCAAGTATTCTTAACCTGACAGGTTCTTCACCAAATGCCCTTTCCATAGCGCTGTTAAGCCAAATACCGGGAACTGACTCCATAGAAGTACGAAAAGCCTGATACCAGTCAGGTTTTTCAATTTTAATTATCCTCCCGTATTTCATACGCTCCTCGTCTGTAGGATCTTTTTCAGTTAAATAAAAGCCTTTACCCTTTATATGTTCCTTCACAAGCTGTATTAACCTTTCAGGGTCACTTTCCGGAACTGTCCTGATATCAATCTCGGCAATACATTTATCGGGTACAATATTGGTGACGTTTTCTCCGGTATTCCCTGCCTGCAATCCCCTGATATTTAGGGACGGGTATTGTAATGACTCCTGGTAAGAATTGCCTACCCTGTCGGGTGAGGCAATACCAAGTTTTCTGTTCAGCTCAGCCTCATCATCAGGCACTCTCTCAAGTATAGCTTTCTCTTCGTCCGAAAGTTCAATGCCGTCATAAAACCCCGGAATTATTACCCTGCCCGTCTCATCCTTCATTGAGGAGAGCAGTCCGGCCATTATAAATGCAGGATTTGGGGAGTAATTACCATAATGCCCGCTGTGCAGGGCAACTTTTGCTCCATAAGCAGTCAGGGCGACACGGGTTATCCCCCTGGCTCCAAAACACAGGGTTGGCTTATTGGAACTATGGTTAGGTCCGTCAAATATTACTATTAAGTCGGAAGCAAGAAGCTCTTTATTGGTATTAACAATTCTTTCCAGGTTTGGAGAGCCTGACTCCTCTTCAAAATCCAAATAAACCTTTATATTGAATTCAGGGTCCGCTCCTGCATCGTCAAGTGCATCGATGGCAGCAAGAAACATTGCAACAGGACCTTTATCGTCAGAAGCAGATCTGGCATATAACCTGAAATCCGGGTCAAAATTCTTCTTAACATGATCAACAGCAATCTCTTCCCACACCCCGCTATTGTTAAGTTGTTTAATAACAGGTTTCCAGGGATCTTCCTGATTCCAGTCCTTAACATTTACAGGTTGTCCGTCACCATGCATATAAAACAGTACTGTCTTTGCGGCAGGGGAAGTCTCCTTTTCGATCAGGAGGGCTGGCAGAGAGGGCGATGCCAGCCTTTTCACTGAAAAATTGCGTAATTTGAATGCTGACTCAAACCATTCAATATTTTTAGTCAGCATTTCGGGACTGTTAGCATCATTCCGGATTGCCAACATTTCCATAAACATATCAAGAGATGAAACGCAATATTTGTTTGCAACTTCATTAAGTTCTTCACGGTTCCACTTATGTTGTGCAAATGTGCCGGAGGATAACAGCATAATAAAAAAAGTTATCAATATTCTTAAGTTCATTTTCAATAACCTTAGCTCAAATTTGTATATAACCGGTCCGAATTTGCACTTGCATGACAGATAAGCAGAACATTATCAATCGGTTACATCATAAGGCATTCCGCTGTATTTATGAACATATTTCAGCTCTCCTGCCTGAATGAAGCTGTGATTCATATGGTCACGTTCATCGAGTCCGATTCTCCTTACAACATCTGCCCATGAGTTAACATCGGCATATCTTTTAATAAACTCATTGGTAACCTTTTGTTCTTCCCATTCGGGATGCTCCCTGACCATATTGGCATAAACCCTTTCTGCATGGTTTTCAAACTCTGCATTGAACATAAATGCTCTTTTTGGATTAAACCAGACAACTAATTTTGCAAAAACGATGTAAAACAGAACAATGAAGAATGTAATAAAAGGAGACAGATACCATTTATCTTTCATCCCCTCTTCAGCCATCTTCTGATCAATGACCAGGAGATGTGTATATTCATTGTCCTGTGCTTCACGGGACCATTCTATGATCTCATTAAACTTCCTGACTTTTTTCAGTTTTTTGTACTGACGGGTCTGTTTCATATAATTTCTCATCTCCCAGGCCCGGTAAGGAATACTGGCCAGTATCTCCAGCAATTTTGCCTTGGAAAGAGTATTTTTTGACCCTGCAGTCAGATCCATAAACCAAAAGAATACCCTGGCGGAAAAGCTGTATTTATATGCCGGAGTATCAAGAGTATTCTGTTGTTCAAGTTTCAAATCAATTTTTGATTTTGTCATATATACCAAATAATTTATAATCCCTTTATTTGTGGTGCAATCTAAACAAAAATTCTTTTATGCAGATCTGAAAAATAAAAAAATTGATCCTAAAACCCATCCTTTAAAATCACTATTTTGGATCATGTAATTTTCAAGTTACCAGTCCGGCATTCGACATAAAAATATTAAATTTTTCTGTTTAACATTGATCAAAAGGTAAAAACATGCTGAAAATTTCAAACTATAGTCAGGCAAGATTCGGGAAAATAATATCTTTGCCATATTTAATAAACCCACAGTTTTTAATAAAAACTCAAAATCCGTAACAAAAAAATCAATCATATATGAAAATTACAAAAGTTGATGCTTTCCTGATGTCTTTTCCTATGCCTGAGCCGGTCGTCCTCCCGTTTTACGGAGGAGTGCGCACGATCCTGAAAAGAGACGCAATGCTGATTAAGATTGTTACAGACACAGGATTGGCCGGTTATGCTCCCGGACCTGCACATGAAAGGGCAGCCCGTGAGATTAAAGATGTTATTGGCCCCTTTCTTGAAGGAAGAGACCCGCGTGACTGGCAATCATTCAGTTTCAGAGGTAATCCTGACATTTCAAAAACTTATCATGCAGCAGAAATTGCCCTTATCGACCTTGTTGCCAGGTACGAAGGCTGTCCGTTGTCGGAGCTGCTCGGGGGACGTAAACGTTCATCAATAAAGCTCTATGGTAGTGCGGGGATGTATATGTCTCCTGAAAAATATGCAGAAGAGGCAGCTGCCATTGCCGGAATGGGATTTCCGGGTTATAAAATGCGGCCTGCCTCAGGGCCGGAAGATGACCTGCGGACTGTAGAGCTGATGCATAAAGCAGTTGGGAATACTACTGCCATCATGATCGATGCCCACACATGGTGGAGGATGGGCGACAAAAGCTATTCACCGGAAACAATTACCAGCCTGGCCAGGGAAATAGCTGCTTACAATCCCGAATGGCTTGAAGAACCCCTTCCACCGGAGGACCATCAGGCCTATCATCAACTGAGATCAAAAGGATATATAAAATTAGCATCGGGAGAACATGAGCAGGATCTGGAAGGATTTAAAAACCTGGTTGAAAACAAGGCTGTCGATTATCTGCAAATGGATGTCTGTTGCCAGGGGGGATTTGAAATGGGAAGTAAAATCTTCAAAATGGCAGAAAATTCGGGACTCAGATTTGCATTTCACAGCTGGGGCACCCTACTTGAGGTAATAGCTGCAGCCCAGATAGGAATATGCTGGCCGGAAAATGTTGTAGAATGGCTTGAATATCCCTGTTACTCAGGCAAGGGCAAACCTGGAATGTATCCGTTTCCTTTGTCTGACGAAATACTAAAAGAAAAGCCGGAAATTATCAATGGCTGCATGAAAGTTCCCGACACTCCCGGACTGGGCATTGAGATTAACGAAGAGGTAATTAACAAATACCCATTTATAAAAGGGCCATGGTCATTTTTTAAACTGGAATCACCTGCGGAAACTGTTGCCGTTACCGGTGACCACAGTGTAAAATGGATAGAAGGGTAAATCAATAAAAATTCATATGATGCAAAAACTACCTTTGATAAAAGAAATGCATGTAACACCAATTGCAATTACCGATCCTCCGCTGCTTAATGCAGCCGGTTTACATGCTCCTTTCGCATTAAGAACAGTTATAGAGTTAGTAACAGAAGACAATATTTCCGGAATAAGTGAAATTCCCGGCAGTAAATCAGTTAACGATGCCCTTTGTGGCATTAGCGATTTCATAATCGGAACAGACCCTTACCAGTTGAACCATATTTTTGAAATTCTTAAAACCAGTTTTTCTGATGAGGGTGACCAAAGAGGAGACCAGCCCTGGGATAAGAGAAAACTTGTTCATATATTCTCGGCAATTGAAGTAGCCTGTCTCGATATAATCGGAAAAGTTTGTAACAGGCCGGTGGTTGACCTGTTGGGCGGAAAATGCCGTGACCGCGTGCCTTTCTCAGCCTATCTGTTCTATAAAAAAGAGGGAGCCGGCGGGGAACAGGGTTTCAACAAATATCCCGGAGCTGAAGGTTGGGCAGCTGCACGACAGGAGCAGGCCCTTAATCCCGCGGAAATTGTCACTCAGGCAAAAGCGATGGTAAAAGAGTACGGATTCAAATCAATAAAATTAAAAGGAGGTGTTTTTCACCCTGAAGAAGAGTCTGATGCAGTCATTGCCCTCAGACAGGAGTTTGGACCGGAAATACCACTGCGCCTGGATCCAAACGCATTATGGCATGTGGATACTGCAATAAAATATGGCAAAAAACTTGAATGGATACTTGAATACCTGGAAGATCCTGTCCGTGGACAAACTAATATGGCTGTTGTTAGAAAAAACCTTAAGACACCTTTGGCAACCAATATGTGCACAACCTCATTTGAAGACCTTCCCGGCAGTATTGAGACAGGATCTGAAGATATAATATTGTGCGATCATCATTTCTGGGGAGGATTGCGATCCTGCCTGCAGCTATCAAGGTTTGCAACTACATTTAACAGAAGCCTGTCAATGCATTCCAACTCACACCTGGGTATTTCACTTGCAGCGATGGTACACCTGGGAGCTGCAATTCCACACCTTGATTATGCCCTCGATACTCACTATCCATGGCAGTCGGATGAGATAATAGAAGAGGGTCCGTTTCATTTTGAAGACGGTTCGGTTGCAGTTCCTGAGGGGCCCGGACTGGGAGTTACAATAGACAGGGAATCAGTTGCAAAGCTCCACGAGAAGTATCTGCAATGCGGACTAACCGAAAGAAATGATGAGATAGAAATGCAAAAAACTGAACCCGGATGGATCTTTAAACAGACGAGATGGTAAAGATTTGCCGGCAGTGGTTAACAGCCTCCTACTGTTAACCACTGCCGCAACAGGAGATTATCAGCAAAAACTAATTGATGATTTATTAACTGTCTATACCAGAAAGTTGTTCAACCAGCAAGGCAAGGGAGCTATGATCAAGTTCACCTTTATCCAGTGCCAGCAAAGCATCCATATTTACAGCAACCTGCGATGCTGCTGACAAGGGTACTTCATATTCCCTGCCAGCCTGCAAGGCAATATTCATATCCTTTCTGTGAAGTTTAATCTTAAAGCCTGGCATAAAGTTTCTGTCAAGTATCCTTTGTCCATAGCGGTTAAGAATTTCGCTTTGTGCAAGTCCTCCAAGCAGGGCCGTTCTTACCTTTGCCACATCAACACCTGCTTTCCTGGCAAGTGTCAGGGCCTCGGCCACTGCCTGAATAGTGATACCAACGACAATCTGATTACAGGCTTTGGTCATCTGTCCTGCACCTGCTTCTCCTATCAATACAGAGCTTTTGCCCATCACATCAAATAGCGGCCTGGCCCTGTTAAAAGCCTTCTCACTGCCTCCGGCCATAACTGACAGAGTGCCCTGTTCAGCACCAGTTTGTCCGCCTGAAACAGGGGCATCCAATGCTTCAACACCTATTTCCTGCAATGCTTTATAGATTTTTATAGCTGTTGACGGTGCTATAGTTGACATATCGATAAAAAGAGATCCCTTACTGATACCTTTAATAACTCCGTTAATACCAAATACTACATCTTCCACTTCAGGTGAGTCGGGCAGCATGGTAATTACAATATCACACTTTTGAGCAAGCTCTTCTGGTGTTTTGCATGTCATCGCCCCGGCTGCTGTAAGTTCTCCGGATGACTTACTACTCTCAAGAATAACAAGTTTATAACCAGCTTTGATCAGATTTAAAGACATAGGCCTGCCCATTATCCCTAATCCTATAAAACCTATTTTCTCAGTATTCATAATGATATTATTTAAAAATTAAAAATTTACTTACATTGTCTTATTGAGTACTATACAATATCACTAAACCATAGGAAAAACCAATGCTCCGATATAGGTGATTATAAGGCCGGTTACTCCCATAACGGCCAGCATTGAAGAGAAGGACTTCAATGTTTCACCCGGCGTAAAATTACTCATCCTGCTGATAATCCAGAAGCCGCTGTCATTCATCCAGGGAAAAGGTTTGGATCCGCAGGCAATAGCCAGTCCCAGGTATAATACATGATAATCAAGCCCGCCATTCCCCGACATACCCGAGAGTATGCCTGCAGCTGTAATCATGGAGACAGTTGCTGATCCCTGTGCAGTCCTTACTACTGCAGTAATAATAAATGCCAGCGGGATAAGTGCCATCTGGTATTCCCTGGTTAACTCTGCAATTTTGAGGCTAATCCCTGTCTGTTGCAGCATACCTCCAAAAGCTCCGCCTGCTGCTGTTATGAGAATTATAACTCCTCCGCTCATAAGGGCATTCTGAACCGAAGAGGAGATCAGTCCCGGATCACCGGATTTTTGTCTGGAAAGCAGTAATAAAGCTACTAAAGCACCTATAACCAGAGCAATATTTTTATCTCCGATAAACGAAATAACCCCCCTCACATAATAGATCACCGAACCATCACTTGCATCACCCATAAAAGCCTCTGTTATCCCATTCATGCTTATAAACAAAACAGGCAGCAAAATTGGCAGAGAGGAGAACCAGAGAGGAGGAAGGTTGTCGCTTTCTGTTTTAGAAAGTGCCTCTATCTGAGACACCCGGGCATCCGGGGAATCCCTCAGGGGTATAGATAATTTTTTATCGATCCACACAGCATAAATGTAACCGGATGTAACTGCAAAAATGCCGACAATAAACCCGCCTGTCATCATCATATGGATAGGAATATCCATAACAGCCACCAAAAAAAGAGGTCCCGGGGTGGGAGGAAGCAGTGAGTGTGCCATTGTACCTCCTGCTGCAATGGATAAGATAAGTAACAGATAATTCTTTTTTAATCTTGCTGCCAGTGCTTTTGCCAGAGGCACCATAAGATAAAATACAGTATCAAAAAATACAGGAATAGCAAGAAAAAAACTGCTGACAGTAAAGGCGAAAGGGGCTTTCGAAATACCTGTAACCCTGATCACCGACCTGACAATACGCTCTGCCCCGCCACTCTCAAGCAGGCATTTGCCTATCACGGCAGCCATCGCTATTAAAATCCCTATCTGGGCTGAGGTATTACCAAAAGCACCGGCTACTCTTTCACCGATACTTTTTTCAGCCAGGGCCACTGCCTCTGCAGCTGACATACCGCTTGCCAATGCAAATTGTTCAATGCTTGAGGCTGGTGTCATAAGCGCAACAATAAAAGCTGCGAGCAGGAGTGCTATAAAGGCATGCAGCCTGAACCATATAATTCCCGCAACCATTACCAATACTGCAACAAACAAAATAAAAAAAGGATCAGTAACAAATGCAGGCATGGTTATATTCATATCATATAGTATTTCCTGACCTCAGGTCATTGAGTTTTTTATAAACACCACTGGCTCCTTCAACAACAAACGATGCGTCTGAGCCGCTTCCGAAAAATCTCATGCCCATTTCATGATAATCACGGAAATAAGTGAGGTCCGGCAGAAGAATACCAGCTGTCTTATTATATTTCATCGCTGCTTCAATGGTTTTTTTAACAGCATCTTTAAAAAGAGTATGATCGAAACGTCCAAAAATACCCAGTTCCATTGAGAGATCAGCTGGCCCGATAAATAACACATCGATCCCGTCCAGGGAGGCTATCTGTTCTAACTGGCCAAGGGCACCCCGTGATTCTATCTGTACGATACCGACAATCTCTTCCTGCCCGTGAAAGTATTCATTGAAATTTCTTCCATACTCAGCTGCCCTGACCATTTTTGCAACACCCCTGATTCCTGCAGGCGGATATCTTAACCCTCTGGCTGCTCTTTCCGCTTCGTCTAAATTATTAATCCTGGGACACATTACACCCTCTGCACCCATATCCAAAACACGGTGTATCCTCTGCCTTTCGAAGCTCTCCACTCTGACCAGGGGAGCCGCAGGAGTATTTTTAACTGCCTGAAGCTGGTGTAACAGGTCATTTTCCGTGCCTGCCCCATGCTCAAGGTCAATCAATACCCAGTCAAATCCTGCATGGGCTATAATCTCAGCTGTAAGTGAACTGCCAAGATTTAACCAGCAACCTATAACAGTTTCATTGTTGCGTAGCTTTTTCTTTAGATTCATGTGAAGAGAACTTAATATTAAGTATAAACCATCTGTCTGTTTTTATTCTGTCAACTGCATCTGGTATAAGATTCAAACAATACAATAATACGATTTTACAGATAGAATTCCACAATTCAGGGACTAATTTTATTAAGTTTTGGGTTTTCTCCATTCAGGTATAATAAATAGTCAAATGTTATTAAAACCGAAGTAACCTGTCTACAGAAAATATTTATCCGTAAAAGTTGCAGATATTCAAAACTTTTAAGGCCCGGGAATGCTTAAAGTTATATAACAAAAAAAACAAAAATTATGGCAAAGATAAAATTGAAAGGAACCCCTTTAAATACAGTGGGAGAACTACCCCGTGCAGAATGATCAACCTCCTCTTCACGGAATATTTATTTTTATCAAAATCATTTTTTTTTATTATTTTTGTTAGTGTATAATTAAGGTAAAAAAATGAAAAGAAGAGATTTTATAGTTAAAGGTGCAGGTATCGGACTTGCGGGGGCACTTATTTCAAACTTCGGCGGACTGAGTGCTGTCGGCATGACCGCAGAAGAGGGTCAGTATGATCTGGTTGCAGTCAGGGGAGGTGAAGCAGTCGACATGTTCGACAAGGCAATGGAAGCTCTTGGGGGAATGGGTAAATTTGTAAAATCAGGACAAAAAGTTGTTGTAAAGCCCAACATAGGCTGGGATGCCCCTCCCGAGAGGGCAGCTAACACAAATCCTCAGCTCATAGCCAGAATTGTAAAAAGTTGTTTTGAGGCAGGGGCCTCACAGGTGGTTGTATTTGATCATACTTGTGACCAGTGGAACCGTTGTTACAGTAACAGTAAAATTGAAGAATCTGCCCGTAATGCAGGTGCGAGAGTAGTTCAGGGCGACGATGAATCATTTTACAATGAGGTATCTGTACCTGATGGCAAAAGCCTGAAAAAAACCAAAGTTCACAAGGAAGTGTTAAATGCTGATGTGTTAATTAATGTCCCTATCCTTAAAAATCACAATTCCACAACTGTTTCACTGGCAATGAAAAACCTTATGGGAGTTGTATGGGACAGACGTTATTACCATAGCAATGACCTCAGCCAGTGCATAGCTGATTTTATTACTTACAGGAAACCAGACCTTAATATTATTGACGGGTACCGTATGTTAACCCGTAACGGTCCCCGCGGAGTATCGACAGCCGACGTTTCCGACCTGAAAGCCCTTATCGCCGGGAGAGATATTGTCGCTGTGGATGCAGCAGCAACGCTGATGTTTGGAAGTGATCCAAAAGATATAAACCATATACGGATAGCAAATGAAATGGGACTTGGCACAATGGACCTGAATAAACTCTCCATTAACCGTATTAAAATGGGATAAGCTTAATATTATGACATTATACAGGTTTCTCAGGAAGAGCAGGATAATTATTGCGTCACTCATATTCATCCTGGTATTTATAATATTTAATGATTTATATGAATGGATACCCTCTGGTATAGCACGAACTGTTTTGTCATTCCAGTTCGTTCCTTCATTACTCACTTTCCTTGCAACCTTTTCATTAATTGCCGGAGGTGGCTTCCTGCTTATATTATTGATCACATTGATCACCGGAAGAGTATATTGCTCCATTATTTGTCCCCTGGGGATAATGCAGGATATTATTAACCGTATATCACGCTACACTTCAAAGAAAAAACGATTTTTCAGGTTCAAAAAAGAGTATCCGGTGTTGAGATACACCTTTCTGGGTATTATGATAATCGCACTCATAACAGGCCTTGGTTGGATCACAGTCTGGCTTGACCCTTACAGTATCATGGGACGTGCATTTACATATCTGCTTAAACCCCTGATAACCTGGGGAAATAATATGGTTGCAGTCCCATTGTTCCACAGTATGAATATCTATTCTTTCTTTCACCACACCCTTCTGCACCCTTATGTTTTACCGGTAATTTTATCTTTAGCAATTACCGTAGCTATAGGATATTTTGCCTGGAAAAGGGGCAGGTTATTTTGCAACACTATTTGTCCGGTAGGCACCCTTTTGGGTATTGCCTCACGTTTTTCTTTTTTCAGGGTGAGATTCGACCGTAATAAATGCACCCGGTGCGGAAAGTGCGCCGCAATCTGTAAAAGTGAGTGTATTAACATAAAGAATTATTCTGTAGATAATTCACGTTGCGTTGTTTGCTTCAACTGTTTAGATGTATGTCCGGAGGCAGCATTGTCGCTAAGGCCGCCTTTGAAGCCAGCAAAAACAAAATCATATTTAAGGACAGCAGAAGCTGCTCAGGAAAGTGTAGGCAGTCACGACAGCAACCGAAGAAAAATTTTACTTACATTTCTTGCATTTCTTGTCGGTAACCGGATTTATGCCCTTAAGAAAAACAGAATGCCGGAAAACCAAAAAGACCTGCTTATCAACGAAAAAGAGCATCCTGTCGCACCCCCGGGCGCAGGTACAATAGAACGTTTCAATAATATTTGCACAGGTTGTTCATTATGTGTTTCTGCCTGTCCTACCGGAGTACTCCAACCCGCGCTTACAGAATATGGTCTTGCTGGATTTATGCAACCCCACATGGATTACCTCACTAATTACTGCAATTTTGATTGCACCAAATGCGGAGATGTATGCCCAACCGAAGCAATACTACCTCTTTCACTTGAAGATAAGCACATTACTCAAATAGGAAAAGCTTTTTTTGTCAAACAAAACTGTATTGTTTTTACAGATGAGACAGATTGTGGTGCATGTTCTGAACATTGTCCTACAAAAGCTGTAAAAATGGTACCTTACAAAAACGGGTTACTGATACCTGAAGTAGAACAGGCAATATGTGTTGGCTGTGGTGCATGCGAACATGCCTGTCCGGTAGGAGCTCCGTTTAAAGCTATTTATGTAGATGGAAATGCTGTGCAACAGTTTGCTGAAAAACCTGTCGTAAAAGAGTTAAAACAGCAGGGACCGGAGGAAGATTTTCCTTTTTAACAGGATCAGCACCTGTTATTACATATGCTTTCCGTGATAAGATGCATTTCTATCAAAATCAGGACATAGTATGAATGGCAATCTTGATTTAACACTTTCAACATAATCAGCTATTATGAGATAATATGTTATGATCTCACCCGGTTTTACTAATGCGATTAGAACCGGGTATATGGTTGATCTCCTGTTCTTAAAAGAATTTAAAATGAATTCAAAATCCTTAAGTAATATTTATCTTTTCAATCCAACCTGCGAATATGCAACAGCAAACGGAAATTCATCATGGCAGCCAAATAAGCTATTAACAAAAATGGAAGAAGACATGGCAACACTTCCTCTCTTTTTTGCCAAAGCAGACGATATAGTTCTTGTAAAACAAATTCCACCAGCCGGTTACACGGAGTCCCTAAGATTAATAGGCATTAATCCTCCACATTTTTATTTACTGAACAGTTTATCCGACAACACCGGGCCGGTGACGAAAACAGCCGGATGGTTGTTACCCTGGGGCTGGAGCCCTTCAGCTCACAGGATACTATCGCCTTTAAAACAATATTGTTCAGAAGATTTCCTCAATTCACCTGTCTCTCAGTGGTCCTCTGAAAACCGGGAACTCTATTCAAAAAAATTTGCTGTTGAGGTACAAAAAGTTATTATTTCCAAACTACCCCGGGAGATAATGCCGTCAAAATACCTGGAACCTGCTATATGCAGCCGGGAGGATGAGATCATGTCACTTGTGCAAAAATGGGGAAAGCTGATAATCAAAGCTCCATGGAGTACCTCGGGCAGAGGTATTCAACCAATTACCAAACTCCCTGTTGTAAGGAAAGTGTGGGAAAAAATAAACGGGATGATAAAACAACAGGGATATGTAATAGTAGAACCCCTGCTTGACAAGAAGTCAGATATGGCACTTCAATTTAAAATATCCGGGGGAAAGATAACTTACCTTGGTATCAGCCGCTTTTTTACAGACAGAAAAGGACAGTATCAGGGGAATTTTTTGAATGGCTGGCCCGATCATAGTGACAGGGAAACTGCCTTTTTTGTTGACTCACTTCCATCCGTTCTGACAGGTCCCGTAATTGAAACCCTTGAAGCTTCAGGTCTTGGCAAACTATACGAAGGACATTTTGGAGTTGATACATTGATATTTTGTATGGATAATCACCGGCTTAAAGTAAATCCATGCCTGGAAATCAACTTTAGATATAACATGGGACTGCTTTCACTTACCCTGGAAAAATTTATAAAATCTGACAAGCAGGGCACTTTTCGGATATTCTATGAAAAAAGTAAATCATTTTATGATTTTACAAAAGAGATGGAGACCAGGTTCCCTCTTAAATTAAAAAATAAAAAAATTGAGTCAGGTTTCTTTCCATTGACACCTGCAACGGAAAAATCAAAATTTGGTGCATATATGCTAGTAGATTAAACAGATTTTTGTAATTTTAATTGATCCAAAATAATAAGTAAAGTACACTTTATGGAAAACTCAGACAATCTAAGCTCTAAACCAAAAAAACTTTCCCGGAAATTTTATAGTCAGGAATTAAACAAACTTCAGATCGAACTGGTAAAACTTCAGGAATGGATTAAAATCAAGGGATTAAGGGTAATTGTAATCTTTGAAGGCCGTGATGCTGCAGGTAAAGGTGGTGTCATTAAGAGGATTACCCAGGTGTTAAATCCAAGGATCTGCAGGGTTGTAGCCCTCGGAACTCCGACTGAGCGTGAAAAAACACAGTGGTATTTTCAGAGGTATGCTGCTCACCTGCCAGCAGCCGGAGAGATGGTCCTCCTTGACAGAAGTTGGTATAACCGTGCCGGGATTGAAAAGGTGATGGGATTCTGTACCAATGAAGAGTACTGGGACTTTTTACGGTCATGCCCCAATTTTGAGAGAATGTTAATACGTTCGGGTATCATACTTATAAAATATTGGTTTTCTGTAAGTGAAGAAGAGCAGGAAAAAAGATTCAAAGCACGTAATTCAGATCCGGTCAAAAGATGGAAATTAAGTCCTATAGACCTTAAATCCAGAGAGTTATATGTAGAATTTTCTAAAGCAAAGGATGAAATGTTCTCTTATACTGACACGAAACTGAGTCCCTGGTTTATGGTGAACGCAGATAATAAGAGAAGGGCCCGGCTGAATTGTATCCATCATATGTTATCGATGATACCTTATGAAGATCTGACCCCTGATCCTATAAACCTGCCTCCGCGAAAGGACAGTAAGGGTTATGTCAGGCCTCCTATCAATGAAGTGACTTATGTTCCCGAAGTATATTAAATAATATTGATTTATCTGAAAATAAAAGATTTAATAAGAGTCACACTTTTGTGTTGCCTCCATAAACTTTAAAACATCGTTAATCCCGAAAAATGAAGTAGCTCCGTTTTTAGTGCTATTCAGCGCTCCGGCAGCATTTCCAAACTGCAGCGCATCCTGAAGAGATTTTCCATTGAGGTAAAAATGAAGAAATCCGGCTGAAAAAGCCATCCCTGAACCGATATTATCAACCTTTAATATTATGTAACCCGAATCAGTGAAAACACCTTTGTCTTTATGATAAGCCATAACACCTTTCCCACCCCGGGTAATAAGTACCAGCTGAACCTTATATTTTCTTGTCAGGGCTTCTCCAAAATCCATTATATCTTTACAATCAAGGTGAAGCTTTTCGATTAAAAAACCGATCTCTTTCTCCTTGACCCTGACGATATGGGAACATTTCAGTAATTCCTCAACTACCCCGGCATTAAAGAAGTGCTGAAATAATTTCAGGTCAAAAAATTTAATTGAGGCAGGAGACTCTTTAATAAGCTCCCGTAGTGTATTTTTAGAAATGCCAAACCTCTGGGGAAGTAACCCGAAAAAAATGCAATCAGTATTTTTGGCCAGCTTAAGCGCTTCACTGGTAAATTCAATATGATCAAATGCTACATCGGTGGGAACCCTGTAAACAGGTTCATTATTTTCATCAAAAGTTATTTTAACAACCCCTGTGGGGAATGCTGAATCAATTTGAATATAATCAGTAGAAATTCCAAGTTCAATCAAACGGTCAACAGCCAATTGTCCAAGTTTATCATCTCCCACGCGTGAAAGGAGAAACCCCTCCTCACCGAATGAATTACATCTGAATGCCATATTTGAAGGTGTCCCACCCAATATATTGCCTGACGGTAAGATATCCCATACTACTTCTCCGAATGCAAGAATCGTTTTATTCATAAGTAATATTTTCAAAAAACAAAAATAACGATAATTAAAAATATATCAGGCAACAAGCACAAAGGTTTAAAAATGAAGCCAAACTATTAATTCAAAGCTTTTGTTGTTATCCGGAAAACTGATCCAACCTGCTTGCGTCCAACCGCAAAAATACAAAAAGTAAAATTGTAAATGACCATAATGAAGATCCTCCGTAACTAAAAAACGGCAAAGGGATACCGATCACCGGCATAATACCTATAGTCATGCCGATATTTACCGTGAAATGGAAAAAAAGTATGGAGGCTACTGTATAACCATAAATCCGGGAAAAGGATGAACGTTGCCTTTCGGCCATCCACACTAACCTGCTAAGCAATCCAATAAATAAGAGTATCACTGTAAATGTCCCCGCAAATCCCCATTCTTCACCTACAGTACAAAAAATAAAATCAGTACTCTGCTCCGGAACAAAATTAAACTTTGTCTGTGTGCCATTTAAAAAACCTTTCCCCCACATTCCACCTGATCCTATTGCAATCTTGCTTTGATTTACGTTATAACCCGATCCGAGAGGGTCAGACTCAATTCCCAGCAGTTCATTTACTCTTACTCTGTGATGTGGTTCGAGAAAGTTATAAAACGTATAATCAACCGAAAGGGAAAAAAGTAGTGAAATAATAAATATTGATGTTATTATGACATAATTTTTTAATCTATTTCTAATACTATAAATCAACAAAATAATTCCACCTGATAATAAACAAATTCCAAGCAGCATTTCCCGATTGACATTTAAGGCTGCCAGTTCGTTGACACCTGCCAGTATGAGGTATAAAACAGGAAAAATCAACACTCCTTTTAAAAAAAATTTAATCCCCTGATTAAATATAAACAGTGTTAAAAGAAGTATGCAGGAAAGCAGAATAAACATCGTAAATCCTGAATAGAGCAGTGAAAGGATAAATAAGAAGGCAGTAAAAGTCAGAAAAAACAGGACTATCCCTGAAAGTCCTTCTCTGTACAACACTAAAACCAGAGAAAAATAGACCACTGCAGAACCTGCATCATTTTGGAGTAGAATCAATAACACCGGAAGCAAAATTATAAAGGCAACTACTGCCAGGGATTTTGTTTTGGTTATATCGAATTTCAGGGAACTCATATATTTCGCGAGGGCAAGACCGGTAGCAAATTTTCCGAATTCGGAAGGCTGAAATCCAAAATCTCCAATTAAAAACCACGATCTGGAGTTATTTATTTCTGTTCCGGCAATCAAAACAAGTATCAGTAAAAAAATGACTATTGAGTAGATTATATATGAAAAAAACACATAAAAATTTGACTCTATCAGTAATATCATGAAAGCGATTACAAAAGCTGCTGTAATCCATATAAGCTGTTTCCCGTAACGCTGGGAAATATCAAAAATAGATTGATGATCAGGATCATAAACCGCAGCATAAATATTTATCCATCCGGCCAATACCAGTATAAAAAAGATAAATACAGTTAACCAATCAATATTTGTCCATAAACTATTTCTTTTAGGCACACTACTTAGGTTGATAAGGATTTAACAAATTTGCTTCTATCATTCTACTTTCCAGCCATTTACGATTATCTGATATAGAGTCGGTAAGGTACTTCTCAATTATCAGGCTGGCAATGGGGGCAGCATATCTTGCCCCCCACACACCATTTTCGATATATACAGATATAGCTATCATGGGATCATCTTTTGGAGCGAACGCCATAAAAACGGAATGGTCAGACCCGTGCGGATTCTCTGCAGTTCCGGTCTTCCCGCATACTGCTATTCCTGGAATATGAGATAATGCACCTGGCCTTACTGCATCTTCCATTCCCTGCACTGCAGGCTCAAAATATTCCGTAGAAATCCCGACATATTTCCGCATTCTGAAAGTGTTGTCAATTTCTCCCATGTCTATTGACTTAATTACATGCGGAGGATAATAATAACCCCGGTTGGCAACCGCAGCAGCATAATTGGCAAGCTGAAGAGGAGTGATACCCAGCTCACCCTGTCCGATTGCCAGTGACCTGACCGTCATTGCATTCCAGTGCCCTTTACCATAAATATTGTTATAGTATGACTCATTGGGAAGGCTGCCTGCCGACTCACCATTAATGTCAATTCCAAGTCTCCTTCCTATTCCGAAATTCATGACATGGTCCCTCCAAATATTATAGCCTTCAGCCGATGTCTCATATTTATACAATATAGACCTGAAGGTGTTCCACATAAATGGATTACACGATTCACGAATAGCCTGTACAGCATTTAAGGGTGAAACATGGTCATGAGTGCAACGAATAGGATATGATGCCGGCCCTGAGCAGGAAAAATAGGTATCAGTTCCTATTGCCCCTACCTGTAATCCGACCAGGACATTCAATACTTTAAAGGTTGAACCCGGGGGATATTCAGCCTGCAAAGCCCTGTTAAAAAGAGGCTTCAAAGTATCGGAGAGCAACATAGAATAATTTCTGCTTCTGATTCTTCCTGCCAGAAGTCCCGGATGATATGCAGGAGCACTTGCAAGAGCAAGTATCTCACCTGTTGAGGGTTCAATTGCTACCACACTTCCTCTTTTATTTTGCAGAAGTGTTTCAGCATAAAGCTGAAGATCTATATCCAGAGTTGAGGTTAAATTACTGCCAGTAACCGGAGGAATATTTTCTTCCCCGTCCAGAAATGACGTTTTAATCCGGTTATGCACATCAACAAGATATTTATTTATCCCTTTTTTTCCCCGCAGCCATGACTCATAAGTCTTTTCAATCCCGCTTTGTCCGATATAGTCTCCCATGCTGTAATAACTTTCCCGGTCCATATCCTCCCTGCTGACTTCCCCGACATAGCCAAGCAAATGAGCTGCGGCGGAATAAACATATTCACGCAGTGTTCTCGACTGAGTATGAAAGCCGTTATATTTATATATTAACTCCTGAAGGATGGCATAAGTTTCAGGCGGGATCTGTTTAACAAGCACAGAAGGTTTATAATATGAATAATCTTTAGCCAGTTCAATATTCCGGATTATCTCATCCTTGGAAACATCAAGCAGATTACATA
>LSQX01336747.1_pt1 | contig 44964 bp, 28 predicted proteins | sample 654561 | NCBI WGS metagenome assembly LSQX01 (sample SAMN04489861, study PRJNA283612) | anaerobic digester metagenome | isolation source: 4 biogas reactors fed with cattle manure at either 37C or 55C with and... | place: Denmark: Kongens Lyngby | collected 2014 | reverse complement strand
ATGTTGAACCATAGTCATGGTTACAAAGGCTAATGCCATGAATAGGGCAGCATAGGGAAACAAGGTACGGTAACTTACATATTGCAAAAGAGCACCGGATGCTACAGGCGTCAGAATTTGAGCCGCCATGGAGAAAGTGTAATAATAACCGGTGTATTTTCCTACATTCGAACCCTTCGACATTTCCACCACCATCGGATACGAATTAACATTGATAGCCGCCCAGCCTGAACCGATAAACACCAGAAGCACACTTAACAAGGGGGTGTATGTGGTAAAAAAGAACGCTGCCACAAAAGAAGCAAACAGCATCATGATTCCTACCAATATCGTCTTTTTGCGGCCTACCTTCGATGCGATAATCCCAACCGGGATATAGGATAAGACAGCTGCACCGGTAGCAATCAGCAGGTTGGTTGCAAAACCTCCACCCTGAATCCCCAAAAAGTCACGGGCATACTTGGAAAAAGCTGTCGTTACAGCATTGTATGCCATAAACCAGAAGAAGATAGATAACAGAATGAATATCAGACTTTTTTTGACATCAGGCTCCATCTTTTCTTTTACCCCTGAGTTCGCCTCTTCAGTGCCTGTTTGATGCCCGTCTGTCGCCTTCATTTCGGCAACAAGCTTGTTCTCTTTTACAGCAAGTGCAAGTATGACCACAGCAGCGACCATTAATCCCGCAATGATCGCAAAGATTGGAAAATAATCTGCTTTCCCGGTCTTGGGAATTAGTACGGAAATCAGAACCAGTGTGATTGCTCCACCGACCGCCCCCATCAGGTTTATAACAGCGTTTGCTTTGGAGCGAAGTGGTTTTGGGGTAACATCCGGCATAAGAGCTACGGCCGGAGAACGATATGTACTCATTGCAACCAGCGTCACCAGAAGAGCCAGAATGAATAATGTAAAGCTACCCATATTGTCACCAACAGGCATTAATACCATGGCGACAACTGCAAGTGCTGTGCCACCAATAATAAACGGCATTCTCTTTCCAATGGGTGTAGATGTTCTGTCGGATATTGCACCGAAAAGAGGAAGCATAAAAAGGGCAAGAATATTATCAAGTGCCATGATAACACCAGCCAGAGTATCTCCTATCTTAAAGGTATCCTTCAGAATGAGCGGAACAATTCCTTCGTAAAGCTGCCAAAACGCACAGATTGACATAAACGCCAACCCAATGATTGTCGTCCTCCAATAATTTAGCTTCATCTCCCTTTACCCCCTTATTACTTTTTAACATAGCATTTCACGGTATAAGTGTCAATAGTAAACAACACCCCGTAAGCGAGCGCTATTTCTTTGTATATACCGCCACAGTTTGGACATTAAATAGCGTTTGGCATTTGTAGCCAATATCTGTTGCATGTTTGGAGTTTTTTACCTACGACCTCTTTTCTTTGTTTGCTGAAGATATCCCAAATAAACTTCCCAATAGACCCAGAAGAATGCTAATCCCCATAATCGACGTCACCGGCCAGAATGCAAGCTCATTCAACGCTGGCAATGGGATAAACGGAAGGATTCCTTTCATCTGGCCATACGCTTCCCGAAGCAAATAAACAATGGATATCGATGCCAGAATTCCTCCCAAAAGGGTCAGCAGCATACCGACCAGCAGGTACGGGAACCCAATGAAGCGATTTGGCGCACCCAGAAGCCGCAACGTATAGATATGCTCTTTATTCTGATAGATTGCCTGGCGTATCATATGGGAGATCAGTACCATCGTGGTAATACTGACAGCCGCTATGATAAGATATACCAAAACCTCCAGAGCCTGAGCAATGCCCTGAAGCTGTTCCAGGATGTCCCTGTTGTCCCTTACATAATCGATTCCCTTTAGATATTTAAGCTGTTCGAGAACGTTATCCATTTTATCTAAATCTATTCTGACCTCGATAAAAGCCTCAAACGGGTTTTGTTCAAAAAGCTCAAGAATTGAGGCTTCATCCCCCAGAATTTCTTCCATGCGATGATGTGCTTCGTCGGTACCGACATAGCGTGCATCCCATACCCCATCTATGGTTTTGATGAAATCTACAAGCTTTTCTGCCTCAGGAATGTTGATATTCTCTTCAAAATATGCGCTGATTTCCGCTTCCTGCTGCAACATGTCAACAAATTGGTCTGATATTCTCCAACCCGAAACCGCCAGACCAAAAATAAATAGAACCAGCACTGTTCCAATAAAAGAGAAGATGTAGGAGAGCCTGTTCATCCAAAGCACTTTTCCCGCTTCTCTGAAAAAATAGCCAATATTACGAAACAACCTCATCATTCCTTACCCCGTCGCTCTATAGTAATATTCCCTTTCTCGATATGGATCAAGGTTACATTTCTTTGGTTTTCTATCAGATGTGTAGCATGGGTTGTAACAATTACCGTGGTGTCTTTATCCTTGATTGATTCAAGCAGACTTAATATATTCACGGCATTATCCATATCCAGGTTGCCAGTCGGCTCGTCTGCAAGGATCAATGCGGGCTTTCGGGCAATGGCCCGTGCGATAGCCACACGCTGGGCTTCACCCCAAGAGAGGTTCTCTACCCGTGTATATGCTTTATGTTCCAAACCCACAACCGCCAAAGCATTGCTGGCTTCTTGCTTCATTTCACGGTATGGTATTTTTAGAAAACGCATCCCCATGATAATGTTTTCCATGGCGGTTCTTCCTTGAATCAGCTTAAACTCCTGGAAAACTGGCCCGATTTCTCGACGCATCTTTCTGATTTTCCCGGTATTTCTTCTGGAAATTGGCCTTCCCAAAACACTCAGCGTCCCTGATGTGGGATATTCTATTCCCATCATCAGCTTCAACAGGCTGGTTTTCCCCGAACCACTGGGGCCTGTAATATAAACAAATTCCCCCCGGTCTACTTTCAACTGAACGTTTTTCAGTGCCATGGTACCATCTCTGTATTGTAATGAAACCCCGTACGCCTCAATCATCATCTGCCCTCCCAATTCAAAATAGCGGTGCAATCAAAATATCCATATATCCTTCAAAGGTTTCCACAGACTCTATGGTAACAATCCCTCCCAAAATGTCCTTAAAATCAATCTTTAAGGAACCATCAGCCAACAGCTCGTTGATGGAACCCTGGGTCAGCGGCATACCATAAAAGCTGCCTTCATCAATGACAAAGGTTATACTGCTTTTTTCTTCAATAACATAATGGCATTTCAGTGACAACTGCTTTTCAGGGACTTCTCCTTCGATCACGTCTGGATGGAAGCGGAAAATCAGCTTCGGCAGATCAGGTTGAGCCGCCAAGACATCATTAATGACCTCATCGGGAAGAGTAACCCTGATTTTCGGGAACTCCAGTTTCACATCCAGCCTGTCCAATGGTAAATTCCCCCGCTGAATGATGGTATTAAAATAATAAATGATATTCGAGAACAGAACTTTTAACTCATCCCACATGTTTTCAATATAGTTTAACTCTTTCTCAAAGGTTTGCCGCTGATCGGACAGGGAAGCCAGTATTTTTTCCTGTTCCCCCTTAAGAACAAGCATGTCATTAATCGCTTTTTCAAGCTCTTCCCTGTTTTTTTGAACAAGTAGCTCTTTTTCAGAAAGCTGGGCTTTTTCATCCTCCAGCTGCTCCTTCGTCTGATTAATGGATTGAAGGAGTTTATCAGAGTTTCTGCTGATATCCTTTAACAGATTCAAGCTCTTTAGAAATGTGGTAAGGTCGCCGGCAGAAAGAAATGTTTCCAGATAGGAAGCCGGACCTCTTTTCTGATAGTTTACAAGGACCTTTTTCAAAACCTCACGCTGTTGTTCATAACTCTGTTGATTTTGCTCAATCCTTCCAGAAAGAGTGTCCATGTCGGATTGCAGCATTTCAAGCTGTTGATTGATCTGCTCTTCTCTTTTTTCCATTGTATCAATTTCCTGTGAAAGGGTGAAAAGATCTTCAAGAACAGCCTTCTCAACTTCAGATATTTCCTGGATCTTCCCCTCAACCTCTTCGATAGGTTGTACCTGGCCGGACACATGCCCTGTATAACCGTTAAATACAAATAAAATGAAAATGAAGATGATCGTGAAAGCAATAGCTTTTAGTGATTTTCTATGTTTTAACATACTCTTAACTCCATAACACTTCGAAGATTATCAAATAAAATGAAAGAGCCAATAGCCTTGTCCAATATGAAATTATTATACCATCAACCATCTTTTCTTTCCACAGTAAAATACACTTCCTCTATTCGTGTCCTTTGGAAAAGACAGGGGTATTTAGGGCATTTGATAAATATCATGAGCTGGGAATTCAGACTATTTTCCGGTTTGCGTATCCGGATTAATTTCAACGTGTTTTTTGGATATCCCGCTTCTTTCTGTCTTTACACCCAATATAGAAGCAGACTGATAGCCACCGATAATATTATAAAAGGTAAACCCATTTTGAGTTAAGATTCTGTCTGCAACATACCCACGCAAGCCAACCCGGCAATATCCTATGATCTTTTTGCTTCTGTCCAGTTCATCCAGTCGCTCCCTCAGATTGTCAACAGGTATATTGATGGCTCCTTCAACATGACCGTGTTCAAATTCTGCATTGGTGCGCACATCAAGAAGAATATAATCTTGCTTATCCATCTTTGCCACTTCATCCCAGGTAACCATATGTGATTTTCCAGACAAAACATTCTGTGCAACAAAGCCTAATATGTTTACCGGATCTTTCGCCGAAGAATAGGGTGGCGCATAGGAAAGCTCCAATTCCGTCAAGTCATTTACTGTACCATTCAGTCGAATGACCGTTGCAACCACGTCAATCCGTTTATCAACACCACCATAACCGATTCCCTGCGCTCCAAGCACCTTCCCCTCTTCATTGAAAATAAGCTTTAACGTCATTGGCAGCGCACCCGGATAATAGGATGCGTGGGAAGCAGTATGAATATGAACCGCCTTATATGGAATATTTAGCTGCTGAAGTGTTCTTTCATTGCTACCGGTACTGGCAGCGGTCATTTCGAATACTTTCAGGATGCTTGTGCCCTGGGTGCCTTTGTAACTTGAAGCGATGCCAGCAATATTGTTTGCAGCAATTCTTCCCTGTTTGTTTGCAGGACCTGCCAGCGGAACAGCAGTATTATGCCCGGTAACAAAATCCTTTACCTCAATCGCATCTCCAACTGCGTAGACGTCGGGTGCATTGGTCTGCATTTTTTCATTGACAATGATATGTCCTCTGGCGCCAAGCGTAATGCCGCTATCTTTCAAAAAGGCCGTATCCGGAGCTACACCAATGGCCAGGATCACAAGATCCGCATTCAGTTTCCTGCCGCTGCTAAGGGTAATATCAACCGAGTTTTCTTTCTCTTCAAAAGCTTTTACCCCATCTCCTAATAACAGTTCAATATCATTTTTTAGCAATTCCTTTTCAACAATTGTCACCATATCCGAATCGAATGAAGCCAGGATATGCGGAGCAGCTTCAACCAGAGATACTTTCAGCCCTATTTGTGCGAGGTTTTCAGCCATTTCCACGCCGATAAAGCCTCCGCCGATAACAGCAGCACTTTTCGTCTCCTTTGAATCTGCCAATGCCTTGATCGAGTCCATATCCGGAATATTACGCAGGGTAAGTATTCTGTCACTGTCAATCCCGGGTATTGGAGGCTTCAGCGCCTTAGCACCAGGTGAAAGAATCAGTGAGTCATAGCTTTCTTCATAAAACCCTTTATTCTCGCTGCGAACTGTCACCTTTCTGTTTACTGTGTCAACCCGAATTACTTCACTATTCGTCCTTACATCGATATTAAACCGAGAGTTCATTGATTCTGGCGTCTGAACCAGAAGCTCGTCTCTCTTCTTAATCGTTTTTCCAATGTAATAGGGCAGACCACAGTTTGCAAAAGAGATATATTCGCCACGTTCAAATAGAATGATATTCGCCTGTTCATCAAGTCTTCTGAGTCTTGCTGCAGCAGTCGCCCCTCCTGCAACCCCTCCGACGATTATAACATTTTTTCCCATAACAATCCCTCCCGCAGTAATGTGCATAGATTAAAATGCCCCAAAAGCCCCTGCCTTAACAGTAAAATCGTCTATTGCCTGGTTAATCGAGAATACTGATACCGGCCAGAGTTTTCAGGTGGACAAGGATATCATTATGGTCCAGCCCTTTACGAAGCTTAAGCGTAAAACGTACAATTAAGTAGTGCTCTTCATCCTCTTCGATATCGACATTGGTAATTCCGGTACCCGTTTTTCCAATATGAGAAGCAACTTCGCCAAGCTTCCCAGGTGTGTTCTCCATTTTTACGGTAACTTCTGGATTCACTTTTGATTTACCTTCGAGAATCCTTTCAAACCTGCTTAGCGAAACCAGTGTTAGAAAAACAATCGCTGCCGTCAGAATGGCCGCGACATAGAACCCTGCACCGGTGGCAAGCCCAATACAAGCCACGGTCCAAAGGCTTGCTGCTGTAGTCAGTCCTCTAACACTGATCCCCTGTTTGATGATTGTACCGGCACCAAGAAAGCCGATCCCGCTGATTACTTGTGCCCCGAGCCTTGCAGGATCCAGATTGACAACGCTACTGTATTTGTGAAAAAGATACTCAGATGTAACCATTACCAATGCAGAACCGAGAGAAACCAAAACATGCGTCCGCAAACCTGCTGCGCGCCTTTTGTTTTCTCGTTCAATTCCAACAATGCCACCTAAAAGAGCAGCTAAAAACAGTTTTAATGCTATGATTCCGACAGACAAGCCAACCCCCCCAAAAAATCAATCAAAAAACAAATCCCAATAATGACATTTTACAGTATTTCTTGAACATATACGATGCTATTTATTCCGATGGTATGATTATATCCTTATTCTCTCAAATGTCAATATTTCGTCCCTACCATACAATGTTATTTTACAGTATCTGTCTCATAGAGTAAACCGCACAGAGTCGTAATCAAAAGCTCCTAAGACCCCGTGCCCTGAAGGTCACGGGATAGCGGAAGTGTATTTTTAGCCACGAGGATTATAACCACTAATGGGTCGGGAATAAACCGTTACTTCAGTGGCGGGCTTCAATCCCCCAAAGTAGCAGTTGATAAAATGCTCGCTTGGCCACAATTCGCGCAAGCGCTCATTGATATTTTATGATCTCGTGGGTACTTCTATGTATTACCACATCTTTGGTAAAATAAACAATTCGGTTGTGTTCAATGAATCCCGGTACTTGTCCTTTGCCCCTACTTGGTTTATAATTAAAACGTTATATATGAAACGAAAGAAGATATTATGAAGAGTTTTATTGATCTTGGCATTACACCACCCATTCTTAAAGCGTTGGAGGAAATGGGCTACAGCGAGCCGACAACAGTGCAGGAACGGGCTATACCCCATATTCTAAATAATGAAGATTTGATTGTTATGTCCAAAACAGGCAGCGGCAAAACTGCCGTTTTTGGCGTATCCATGTTACAGATGATTGAACCCGGGAGGACGGAGGCCCAGTGTTTGGTTCTGACACCCACAAGAGAACTCGCCGTACAGGTCGATAATGATCTGAAAAACATAGCAGCCCACCTTGAACACAAAACGGCAGCCGTTTATGGGCAGCACAGCATGAATGTTGAAATCCAGGCCTTGAAAAGAGGCGCGTCTATTGTTACTGGAACACCCGGACGAGTATTTGATCATATTCGCCATGGAAATCTGAATACCCGGAGTATCCGCTTTCTGGTTCTGGACGAAGCTGACAGAATGTTGGACATGGGCTTTATCGGCCAGGTTGAAAGGATCATTCGCACACTTCCCAAAAACAGGATTACTCTTTTGTTTTCCGCAACTATTCCCCCTGAAATTAAAAGAATTTGCAGGGAGTATATGAAAAATCCTGTTACGATCGAAATTGAATCCAAGACTAAAACCGTAGATACCATTAAACAGGTTTATTATCGGGTAAACCATAATGAAAAGCGGACACAATTGAACCGCTTGCTGTTGATGGAACAACCCGAAAGCTGTATCATTTTTTGCAATACACGTATTGCGGTTGATCAGGTTCAGCGGTTTCTTACGAGGAAAGGATATGCTACCCGTGCGCTACATGGAGATATCGCTCAAGGAATACGTATGAGGACAATGAATCAGTTCAAAGAGGGCATCTTCCATATTCTTGTAGCTACAGACGTTGCTGCGCGCGGCATTCACATCGATGATCTGTCACTCGTGATCAACTATGATATTCCGATAGAAAAGGATAGTTATATTCACAGGATAGGACGTACAGGCAGAGCTGGCAACGGAGGAAAGGCGATTAACCTGATCACCGGTGATGACCTTATGACCCTGTATGAAATCGAAGAACATATTGGTGTTTTAATTGAAGAGGTTCCCCTGCCTTCGGAGGAAGCATTCATTGAGCAAAAGGCAGCAGCGGAAAATTGGATTAAAGCCAATTCTCTGAAAACTAAACCTTCATCGCCTCAAGGCAATCGTTCGAATCCCGATGATACACAAAGAAGCAAACAGAAAAAGGCTTCAAAGAACTATAGGCAGGCAGAAAGTCCCCGAAAAAACAATCGATATAGTAAATCTGCAGGTTCTGGCCGCCAAGAGAAATTCAACGATGCTGGTAATAAAAAAGGAACATCACAGCACGTCAGGGATAAAGTTAAACCTGAACGTGAGGGTAATACAAACCGACAGGATAGAACCGGGCAAAACCAGCGGAACAAGCCCCGGTCTCAGTCCCAATCCAACCAAAAATCATTCAACCGGTATAAATCCGACCAACAGACGCATAAATGCGCAATAAAGAATGAACCTTCATCAGCTCAACAGCGCGATAATACAGGAAAGAAAACCTATCAGCAACGAACCAGACATCTATCGAGTTCGACAAAGCCGGTTGCTTTCCGTGATGTGGGAGCGAATGCAGGCTCTGCTAAAAAGGGCACTCAATCAGGCGGCTCACCGACCATATCAAGGCGCATGAACGATCAGACGAAAAATTCTGCTCCTGCCAAAAAGGAATCCTTTATCAAACGCCTATTCAACCGGTTATCAGGTAAATAATATCGTCTTAATTTTTCCGCACCTGTGTTTTAAAGTCTGACGAAATTGACGATCAAACCTGAAACCGGCCTGTCATTTGCTTTAGTCTCTCAGCTGACAGTGAAAGAACACCTGCATTGTCAGCGATCGTATTCATTAACTCATTCTGCCTGCTTATCGAGGCCGCTGTTTCCTCTATCCCCGCAGAATTTTCCTCTGAAATGGCAGCAACATTTTCTACTGCTGTATTTACTTTCTGTACATTGTCAGATATTTCCTCAAGACCTGCTGAAACGTGGTTAACCTTATCAACCATTGAATACACTTCAGACTGGATACGGTTGAAGATTTCCCCGGTAACTTGAATATTTGCAGTACCCTCACGTACATTCTCATAACCATTCTCAAGAGAATCCGCAATAAATTTTGATTCTGCCTGTATTCTGGTTACCATATCGGTGATTTCCCGAACGGATTTTGCAACCTGTTCCGACAATTTCCTTATCTCATCGGACACTACCGCGAAGCCTTTTCCTGCTTCTCCTGCCCTGGCTGCCTCGATAGCCGCGTTCAATGCCAGTAAATTTGTCTGCTTTGCTATGGTATTGATGATTTGGATAAGATCTGAAATCTTATCCAGTCTTTCATCAAAAATCCTTACTTTTTGAACCGTGTCCTGGAAAACATCATGAATTTGCTGCATTTTATCGACAGAGTCTTCCATCTGTCTTGTTCCGTTGCCAACCACCTTTAAAATATCTTCAGAGGAATTTTGAAGATCGTCTTGATTCTGATTCGCTGTTTCGATTAGCCCGGAAAGAGCTGAAATCGATCCAGCAATGTCTGAGGCAGAACTGGCCTGCTCTTCCGCACCTGCAGACATTTGCGTCATCGTATCTGAGATATGTCCAATACCTGAATTCCCTTCAACAGCAACCCTTTTCATCTCTGTGCTTTCACTCTCAACCTTATCAGCGGCTTCTTTAATTCCACGAATGATGCCCTTTAGTTCCAGCAACGTTTTATTTATTGAGCCAGATAGTTGAGCCACTTCATCCTTGCCGTCAAATCTTATTGTCTCCACGTTCAAATTACCATCCGATATCTGATTCAAAACGTTGACAACTTTATACAGGTTGCGGCTTATGTTCCTGCTAATGAGGAATACAATAACAGTTCCAAGGGTCAAAGCTGAAATTATCGAGATGATCAGGCTAACAATCGCATTCTGAACGTCCTGGCTGGCAGCATGTATAACCAGCTCCATTTCCTCATCAACTTCATCTTTTATACGCTCAAATAATAGTTCTGTAGGATCTCTCAGGCCTGACACCTTAACAATCGCCATGATTGCTTCTTCTTCAGATTTTGGTATGATCTCGTTGTGAAAAGCATCATCGACGGTTTCATTGTTTTTTTCAATAATGCTAAACATGTCGAACCCATCACGGGTATGGATATTGGCTCTTAAACTCTCCTGAAGGGCGTTGAACTCCTCCTGTAAGGCTTTATATTCATTTACCAGCCTTTCTCGCGGTAAACTGATGTAATCGAGGATAACCAGTTCCTTTGATTTGAATATCGCACTCATTTGCGTCAGTTGAACAGCCCGGGAAGAAACAGTTTGTATTTCATCGATAGCATCCCTGATCTGATATAAAGACATGGTCACATAAGCCGCTGCAAAGATAACCAACAGAATGGTCGTAAATAATGCAAAGTTGTACTTCAATCCAATTTTTAAGTTCTTCCACCTCAAAAAAGACATGTTAGCTCTCCCCCATCACATCAATCAACTTGGGATATCAGAAACCGTTATTTCCCTGAATGTTGCAATTGAATAATTTGTCAAATACGATGCGTTCAAAGCGTCTTTAAACAGTCATTAAATCTGGTAGCCCATAGCAAGTCAGTAAATATATTATGTCCTATAGTTTTATTACCAACAATCTCTAATTTATAACAACGTATTATGGAATAGAAAGGCGTTTTGGCGCACAATTTACGCAAGCGCTCATTAAATGGAAACGCATTCGGCTTAAGACGGATATTCACCGAGTCCGGTTTGCAGAAGTTTTTAGAAAATTGTAGAATTCACTGGCGTTCTTCTGATACAATAAAGTAAATCCTGTTATGCAAGGAGTTTTAGTATGAAAAAAAACTATACTGTAATCCTGTTTGTCGGGCTTATTTTTGTTGGTCTGGTCATTTCAAACCTGTATTTTTTTAAAAAAACAATGGATTTGAACAAAGAAATTAACAGGATATTTGAGTTGGAAGCCATGATCGATAATTTGAAAGCAGAGCATCAGGACGAAATCGACAACCTGAATAAAGAACATGAAAATGCCATTAATTTGTTGACAAATGAGTATACGCATAAAGTCGAAACTGTGATTAAAGCGCTGAACGCCTTCGAGTATGAGTTGGAAGAGTTCTACAAGAACAAGCACATCCTTCAAAGGGATTATCTTGAGAATCTAGAGAAGATACGAGAGGTTCGGGAGGAAATCAACCTGGATTAACAACTTGCATCCCCATTATCGTTCTGCATGTTCAGATGCAGCCAAAGCATGCGTTCCAACTGATTGTCATGTGATATACACGATTGAACTTAACATCAACATCATGGCTTACAAATTTACTTGGGATGCCTAAGAGGCATCCGCTTTCACATATTCTACCGAAACCACCTCATTATTCTCAAGAATGAAGCTAAGATTGCATTCCCCTTTGGTATAGGTATACTGATTGAAAGACTGAACATAATTAGAGCCATATGCGTCCACAATGTCTTCAAGAGAAGCATTCAAGCCAATACCTTCATAGGTGGTAACGCTGTCATCCAAAAAATGAATGGAATAGATATAATCTTTGCCATCCTCGGTATAGGTTTGGAATTCAAAACTGTTGTATGAGTAAATTTTATCCATTCCCTGAAAGGCACAGCTAGGTGCTTCGAAATAGTGCATCGGCTCACCCAGCGCCTTTAGAATGGGTTCGGATAAATCATCTATACCCATTTTAACACCGTTATACTCAAAGAAATAAGCTGGTCTATCGGGAGCAGCGGTCGCTTCAGGGCTTGGTTTGCTCGCAGTATCCGGCTCTGAGACATTCTGACTATGACCCCCGTTGAGGAGCAAAGCCGTCACGATGCCTGCAATCACCAATATTGCTAAAACAATAACCATAACTGTATTTTTATTTTTCATGGATTATCCCTCTTCCTTTTTCTTATTAAACGCCTTGATATATCCCAATAACTCCAGTTCCGAAAATTGCATTTCTATCGTTTGGTTATAAAATGCAATCTTTCCATCCCAGATTTTTTTAAGTTCCGCATCTTCTCTGTGATCCCTCAGATTATATTTTTCTGTCAGTATTCTCCCAAAATACTCAGACATTTTTTCAGCTCCGGAAAGATTCAAATGCAATCCTCCGTCATAAGTATCGGTGCTGTAATCAATGCCTATCTCATCAGTATAATCCAAAAAGTTTATATAATAAAGATCATTTTCCTCTGCATAAGCACGCATTTGCTCATCCCATTCATCATACCAATGGGGATACAGGCTTGGAGCCTTTATTAAAACAAGTTCAATATCATTTTCTTTGCATAAGGCAGTCATTTTGTCCAAATAATGATAACATATTTCGCTAAACTCATAGTTCGGCAGTCTCTTCTTTGTTGGTATTGTTGTCACCGCTTTGGTATCAACACGCATCAGGTATCCGTTATGGGATATTCTTTCCCGTTTCAGCCAATATTTCAAATCCTCTGAGGTTAATTCACTCCATCTGGAATGGTAGCGGAGGATCGGAAAAAGATACGTAATAAACTTTTCTTCTTCCATCATCGATGCCCTGATAGCCTTGAGCTTGGTAATAGACATGGGCATATCGTCCAAAGCCATACGGTTGTATGCCTCTTTTTGCGGCACATCATACTTCATGGACAGCACATTAAAAACCACTACTTCAGGTTTTTCATAGCGCAGGGTTTCCTCAAGCAAATAATAGGAATGCCATATCAACTGCTGGGCACTGCCACGAATAAAGCTGGTAATTCCGAACTTTTCCCACAATGTAATGGGTGAAAAGCTTTCGTAAACTTCACAGTCACCCACGAAAATGACATCGTGATCCTTTTCCTTTTCCTGATAATACTCGGAAATCAAAGCTCCTTCAAGAATTTGAGTCATATATTTGGGCATGAGAAGTTTCTCAAGAAACACCAAAATGATTATTGTAACCAAGGCTGCCGCGGCAACCTGTAATATCTTCGTTTTCTTCATCATTCTCTTCCTCGTGAAACATGGGACGGTTTTACCCATTGATATATCACTTCAACGTTACTTTATTACATGGTTTCGTTCGTTTTTTTTCAAAACCAAGGTTAAAATTGGTTATATATAAACTGATTGCTGTCGTAGCCAATCCCATACGCACCTAAGGTGATAACCGATATCAGCAGGACGATGTTAATCGCATAACGCAACAGCAAAGGTCCATTCTCCATCTTCTCCCAAACGTTACCACTTCTTTGCTTCAAACTGAACATCACCAATATAACAACACCTATAGCCAATACATAGTAATCGGATTTCTCCAGTCCTAAATCAAGCAGTGCACCCTGAAATACGTCGCTGAATCTCCACTTTGTGAACATCGTACCAAACATTTTAAACGAAGTGCCCACATCTCTGTAGCAATCCAATATTCTGATCGAACACATCAAAAGAAAGGTGCGCATCACCTGGAACAAGCGAAAACCATAGGTTCCGCGCAAATTAAACCGATTATGAAATTTTGAATAAAACGGCTCAAACTCTTGGGAAACAATAATCACAAAACAGTTCATCAGCCCCCATACAATAAAATTCCAGCTGGCACCATGCCAGATACCGGTTGCAAACCATACGGTTATGGATGACAGGTATACCGGAACCCGTTTCCCAATTTTTTCTCCCAACTTGGTCCTGCTGGTTTTTGACAGTTTCAGCATGGGTGAGCTGATGGATATCGGATAGAAAACATAATCTCTGAACCATGTTCCCATAGTAATGTGCCATCGTCTCCAATACTCCGTAATGGATTTGGAAAAGAAAGGCCGCTGAAAGTTCTCCTGCACCTTAATTCCAAATACTTGCGCGATACCGATTGTGATGTCTATGCCGCCGGTAAAATCTGCATATAGTTGTACGGCATAAAATAACATACCGATAAAAACAAAAATGCCCTGGTAGTTCTCTGGATCCTTCGTGATCGTGTTCACCGCCACCAGAATACGATCCGCGATGACCAATTTTTTAAAAAAACCCCATAGGATTCTTTGAAGCCCGAAGGTGACGTTCCTGCCATCGAATGAATGCTCTGCAAACAGAGTTTTACTCAGATCATCAAATCGGCTGATCGGCCCCTGAATCAACTGCGGGAAAAAAGATACGAATAACGCAAGCTTGCCCAGGTTTTTCTCGGGCAGATATTTCCCGCGGTAAACATCAACAAGATACCCTACCGTCTGAAAGGTATAAAAAGAAATTCCCATCGGAAGGGCCAGATCCATGAAGGATATTTCTTGGGAGTGAAAAAGACGCAGGACTGCATTGGCATTGGAAATTGCGAAGTTTGTATACTTTAGCACCGCCAGGATTCCCAGATCTACAAACAGGCACAAGATCAGGAGCTTTTTCTGCTTCGCTTTAATGCTCTCTCTGTATGCTTTCTTTTCATCTCTGGATAGGGTTGCCTTGTTCTCCTTCAAAAAGATATCTCGTCGTGTATGAAGCTTTCCGATTTCTATGGTGATCAGATAGGTGGTTAAAATTGTAACCACCATAAAGGCCAGGTTGTCCTAACCCGAATAGCTATAAAATACAAAACTGGCCACAAGCAGAAGCATCCACTGGAACCTCTTCGGAATCAGGTAATAGGCGATGAACAATATCAATAAAAATAAAATAAACTCATAGGAAGTAAATAACATAACATTCGGATCCTCTTTAAAAAGTACTGGGTTGGTAAAACGCTCCAAAACCTTTCCAACGCATATGGCAAACAGGTCTTTTCATTAAAGCGTCATGTTGGAGATTACTCATCCTGCAGTCGCTCAATCAACCGATATAACGCTTCTGCCGAGTTAAAATTTTGCGGAATGATCTCGTCCACTGGGATTCTCACATCATATTCTTCATGGATTTCCGAGATCAGAGTAATAATATCGAAAGAATCCAAAACCTTTCCGTCGATCAGTGATTCATTGGTTTTAAAGTCAACCTCTGGATGCAGCTCCTGCAAAATATTCATTAATGCTTCCATTTAATCAGACTCCTTTTTTCGGATATATTTTTTCTTTAGTAACAGGCGATTGATTTTCCCGTTATTCGTCAGCGGCATTGTGTCCAGCTTATCCACCAGATTTGGAATCATATATCTGGGAAGCTTGCCTTTGGCATATTGAACCACTTCAGCCTTTGAAGGGCTACCCATATAACACAGGATTATCTTTTTTCTTTCATCATCAAAGATACAGCAAGAATTTACAATTCCGTCCATCCGGTTCATCACCATCTCAATTTCGCCCAGTTCAATACGGTGACCCATATGTTTGATTTGATAATCTTTTCGGGATAAGAAAACCAGTTCCCCGTGCTCGTTATACTTCCCAATGTCCCCGGTACGATATATCAATTCCGGATACTTGTCATTCAAAGGGTTTTGCACAAACACCTCGCCGGTCTTGTCAAAATCCCTGTAATATCCCATCGTCAGGGATGTACCGCGAATACAGATTTCACCGGGTTCTCCCTTCAAGGCCTCTTTGTTATTCTCATCCAATAACAATATTTCCTTGTTTTTAAAGGGTTTTCCGATGGGGATGACGTCCTTCTCGGTAAATTCTCTGTCCACTTCATAATAGCATGACATTCCAGTAGCTTCCGTCGGTCCGTATAGATTGATAAACCTTGCGTTGGGTAGGGTTTTCTTCCAAAGCAGGAATTGCTTCATCGGAAAAACCTCGCTGCCAAACGCAATAGTATGCAGCGTCTTTGGAATTACCTTGTCGAATACACCCAACCCGGAGATCAAGGTTAGGGCTGGAACCACCCAGCATATCGTATTAATGTTTTTTTCATTCAGAAACTCCACCAGTTTCAGAGGAAACATAAAAAGCTCTTTGGGAATGATCACTGCAGTCGCGCCAAATTTCAGGGTTGGATAGATTTCCTTCAGGGATGCGTCTACATACAGAGGTGTCTGATTCCCAAATATCGTATTTTCATCAATCCTTAGGATATCCGACAGGTTCTCAATATAGTCTATCACCGAACGGTGGCATGCAACAACACCTTTGGGTACACCGGTCGATCCGGATGTAAAAACAACATAGACAGGGTCTGTATCGATTGCCCTGTCGGCGATCTGCTTCAGGATCGCTTCATCCGGACTGGTTTTCGCAAGCTCATCATAATCACAAACCCTTCCGGCATAGGTAAATCTGCGAATTGCATCCCGGGTCGAATCATCACAGATAATCGCTTCGGGCTGAAGTCTCTCGAAAATCATCTCTATCCGGTGAGATGGCATTTCTTCATCTATGGGAACATAATAATTTCCGCCATATACAACACCCAAAAAGGCAACAATTGTTTTGGGATGCTTTCTCATGAATACCACGATCGGTTTTTTATATAGCCCCATTTGTGCCAAGGCCGTTCCAACTGCCCTGGCACTGTCATATACTTCCTTGAATGAAAGCTGCTCTAACTCATTCGCATAGCAGGTTTTGTCGGGACATTTGTGCACAATATTCTCAAGATACTCAAGAATATTCGTTTGTCTGTTCATTTTATCATAACTCCTGTCCTGTCTTTCAGTACCGTCACATAAGGTTGCCCGTCGGATTGGATTAACCTCTGGCGCTTATTATTATATAACCAAATGCTTATATTTGCTATTCAATCTGCCACCACACAGCAGGATCGATTTTCTCGCCAGAACCTCCATTGCATCCAGATAACCCGAACCCAGCGGGTAATCCCTATGAATCATGGATAATTCCGTGCATCCCAAAATGATGGCTTGCGCACCATGCTCTCTTAACTCGTTTTCAACCGAAACAAAATCATCCATTAAAACAGGCTTGTTTGCCTTGATGCTTCCATAAATTATTTCCATGATTCGTTCCTGACCGGCAGAAGAAGGCTCAACAACCGAGATGCCCTGTTCGTTCAAGCCCTTTTTGAAAAAACCACTGGCAATCGTCCCATCGGTGGCCATCAGACCAACCTTCCTTATTCCCTCTTCTCTTAAGCAGGCTGCGGTTTCGTAAATCATGTCAATAATGGGTACCGCTATTCTGTCTTGCAGCTCCCTATAAAAAAAGTATGCCGTCACGCATGGAATTGCAATATATTCAACATTTTGACCTGCAAGCAGCCTACCGGCAGAAATAATTGCATCCAATGGGCTATCCTTACTTTTTCCAACAATAAAGCTTGTCCTGTCAGGGGTATCCGGCCTGCAGCAAACGATCATTGGGATATGTTCATTGTCGGCTCTGGCATCTGTCATCTTAGCCACCAGTTCCATAAAATACGCTGTTGCCAATGGCCCCATGCCTCCGATTACACCTAGCTCCTTCGTAATTTCTCCCCCTTTACCCAAACTGCAATCATGCTTTTTTGTTTTCGTATATGTTGAACCCATCAGTTTTTGGCTCGGAGAGCCAGAATTTCTTCGGTTGGTTTCGCTTCCGATACGGGATAGTTTTCCCTGTCATAACGATAGTAATAATTGTTTGGTCCAGCACGCCTTGAAAAAGCATCAAGCTCTTCGGTGGTCAACATAAATGAAACCAGCTTAGGAATATGGATACAGGCATCAAAATGATACCATCCCTGCCCATAATTGACCATATGCCAGTAATGGTTTGTTTCTTCGCCCATCGATGCTCTTTCCACGCTTAGGGTCTGAATACCTATCCGGTTTAGCAGCAGCTCGGACATGGAATAATAGGTAAAGCAGTCACCCACAGCCCTGGTAATCCCTCTGTGGGCTTCCTTCATCCAATCTGTTTTATCAGACGAACCGACGTAGGTTAAATGGGTGTTGATATATTTATAAATCGCCCAAGACTTTTCCAGTATGGTCATATCCTCTGTTGTGATTTCGGCCAGTACTTCATCAGCAAGCTTTTCCAATTCCTCTTTTGTAACCGATTGCTGCTTAACCGTAACCGTTACTTCCACAGTTGTTTCGTTGCCAGAGGAATCTACGGCCGTGTAATAAAGGGGATATTCCCCTTCAACTTTCAGGTTCACCTGGCTGCTGTCAACAGAAATCGAAACTTCCCCGTCCTCATCGTCCTCAGCATATACGCCCTTCTTATAGGACACAGGCTGTCCGATATATACGGTGGTTTTTTTCGCACCATATATTTGGGGTGGAACCCTATCCACCACCTCAATGACCGAATCATAAAGGATACCATCAACATTGACCTGAACCGGGAAGCTGCCAACACGATCAAATTGAAGGGAATCCTCTACCAGGGACAGATTGTCCGCATGGACCTCAGGTTTTAGAAATGATGTCATATCGATTTCTTCCGTGCCTTTTTCAACCTGTATGGATTCCAGAATTTTTGATATTCTGACACTTGTTTCATATTCGGTCGTGTTCCCGGAGGTGTCTGTAAGAACCAGTGTAACAGGCTGGGTGTTTACCTGTGTAAAATCAGGAGGGTTCTTGTATGTAACCGTAACATCAGTAACATCCTCAATTGATGTAACAAAGTCTTCAGGTTTAATTTCTTCAGGCTCATTCCTCTCCAGCTTCTTTACGCTTCCTTTTGGTGGCGTGGTATCGACAACCTCCAGAACCGATTTATATTTTCTAAGGCCAACCTTGATCTCTATATCATATTGACCAGGGACAGAGGCTGAGAGTAAAGAAATGTCGGTGATATAAACTGCTTCAGCATTAGGCTTGTTTAAGAAATCAATTGCGGATGGTAACTCGCCCCCCGCTTCAATTGTTATACTTTCTACTACTCCTTTGCCGCCAAACATAATAATTAAAATTATAATCTCCACTACCAGAAAGATACCAATAAATTTAAGGTATCTTCGTTTGGGTCTTCGTTTCAAACTTATCCACCTCATTATATCCATTTCCTGTTTATCTATACAGGGCTCGTGCTAAAAAAATACGTATCTATGATACCACATGAGCAAATTCAATTCTATAGGTTTTTATCAAATGCTCCTAAGACACCTGTTTCTCACACCCTATATACTTGAAATACAGCTGTGCATATCGGAAACTACGCTTCATATGCAAGAGCTGTATAGTTCAGTAGCAGACACCTTTTTTGCCACTTTGATCTCAGTTCAAAGGAGCATACCGTTCCATCACCTTTTCTGCCGTTTTAATACCATCCACCGCAGCGGATATGATGCCGCCAGCATAACCTGCTCCTTCTCCAACGGGATAAAGGCCACGGACATTGCTTTCAAATCCCTCATCACGGCTGATCCTTACCGGCGAAGAACTGCGGGTCTCTACCCCAGTAAGGATACTGTCATGCATTGCAAAGCCCTTGAGCTTCTTATCAAAATAAGCAATCGCCTCTTTCATGGTTTCGATCACATACCCGGGCAGGCATTGGCTGATCGGTGCAAAGACTACACCGGGCTTATAGGTTGGCTTTACACTTCCCCATCCGGTGCTGAGCCGGTCGGCAAGAAAATCTCCTGTAAGTTGAACCGGTGCCCTGTAATCATTTCCGCCTATCTCAAACGCCAAGTGTTCCCACTTCCTTTGAAAATCTACACCAGCCAGCGGATGATTGCCAGAGAAATCAGCAGGGGTCACCCCAACCAACAAAGCCGCATTTGCGTTTTCCCCATCTCTTTTATATTCGCTCATACCGTTCGTGACAACGCAGTTTTCCTCGGAAGCTGCAGCAACGACGTACCCTCCCGGACACATGCAGAAGGTATACGCGGATCTTCCGCTTTTTGAGTGAAAGGAAAGCTTGTAATCAGCTGCTCCAAGACCAGTTTGTTCTGCACTGGCTCCATATTGGGCAAGATTAATTACATGCTGGGGATGTTCTATCCGTACACCGATGGAAAAGGATTTCGGCTGCATCAAAATCCCTCTCTGATACAAGACCTCAAATGTATCCCGGGCGCTGTGACCGATTGCAAGCAACACAATATCGCAGCGCAATTTCTCATTATCGTTGATGATAACTGCTTTTATTTTATTCTTTTCAATGATGAAATCCGTAACCTTGGCCTTGAATCTTACTTCCCCGCCATGGGCGATGATGTCCTTACGAATATTTTTCACCGCATTTTTCAACAGATCTGTTCCAATATGAGGTTTGCTGATGTATGCGATCTCTGGTGGCCCGCCTGCTGAAATGAGTTCCTTCAGTACCCTATCGCATCGTCTATCACTGATCAGCGTTGTCAGCTTTCCGTCGGAAAAAGCACCTGCTCCGCCTTCTCCAAACTGCACATTGCTATCCGGTTCCAACAGCCCTTTGTTCCAGAAACGATTTACTTTGGTTGTCCTTGTATCCACATCCTCTCCTCTTTCCAGAAGGATGGGGCGATATCCGTTTCTTGCAAGCATCAGACCCGCAAACAACCCCGCAGGACCCGTGCCAATGACGATTGGACGTTCAGTCATGCGTTCGGTGCCGGTTTGTACTGGTTTATGGATTTCTTCAGGTATCGGTGTCAACCCTTTCGAAGTGCTCTTTGCATAAATCCTTTTTCCATTCACGAGCTCAAGGTTGACGGTATATACATAAACAATGGCATCCTTTTTTCTTGCGTCAATGGATCTTTTGAATATTGTGAAGTTCTTCAGCTGTTCATCCCTTATTCTTAGCCTGGAAAGTATTTTTTTCCGCAAAGCGGCTCTTTCAGAATGCTCATCCAGGGCTTCATCAATTCCTATCCTGATGTTGGTAAGCCTAAACATACATCCTCCTCACAGATTCTGTGAAAATCTCTTTCGTTGATCCTATCAGATGTTCTCATGTAATTACTTTTTTTCGATAATTTACGGTATAACATAAAGTACATTCAGGCTGTTCCGCTGATGGGCTGTTTCGTATATGAGAAAAAGCCTCTCTTTTACTCAGCCGCATATTTTCCCGCGATATAGCCTGATGACCAGGCCCATTGCAGATTGAAGCCCCCACNNGTCCATCAATGTCCATAACTTCACCGGCAAAAAACAAGCCCGGTACCAATTTTGATTCCATGGTTTTTTCATCGATCTCAGCTGTATTGATACCTCCAGCAGTCACCTGAGCGCTGGGCCAGCTTCTGGTTCCCCTGATCCTAAACCTCCAGTCGGTTAGCAATTTGATAAGTGCTTCCCGTTCTCTCATCGAAACATCAGCAACTGGCTTCTTCAGATCGTCGAGCCCTGCTTCCCGCAGTACAACCGGGATCAGCCTTTTGTTTATCAACCCCACCAGGCTGAAATCGACAGGCTTACCGGTATCCAGACTGAAGCGCCGGTTGATAATTTTTGTCAACTCTTCCACTGGTTTTTCCGATAGAACAAGCTTTAGCATCGCTTTTTTCCCCTCGCGAAGCAGTTCACCAGCCTTTCTGCTGATCTGCAGAACAGGTGGACCCGATACCCCGTAATTAGCAAATAGAATGTCTCCCCGATCCTTCGCCAAGACCTTGTTGTTATGCAGAATTTCCGCAGTACCTACAAACTTCACCCCTTCTATTCTTTTGAAGAAGGAGCCTTCAAGCATAATTTGTACCAGTGCTGGAAAAATATCAACCATTGTATGCCCAAGCTTTAAGGCCAGTTCATAGCTGTTTCCATCAGAACCTGTGGAAGGCATGGCTTTCCCGCCGACTGCTATAATGACTCTGTCGGCTTGATACATGCCACCGTTTTCGGTTTCAGCTATGAACAAGTCTTTTTTTTTCTGGATTCGCCTGATACAGGTGTCTGGAATTACAGTAATTNNATGTTCAGACATGGGGAAGACCTTCCCCATCTCCTCGATTTTATAATCAATCCCCAATCCTTCAAAAAAGCGGAGGGTATCCTTCACTGTGAAGGCTTTCAGCGCTTCACTTACAAATTCAGGGTTTTCGCCGTGATACCAGGGCACATCGGCATTGATATTGGTATAATTGCATCTGCCGTTTCCCGTCACCAGTATTTTCTTTCCTATCCTCGGATTTTTCTCCAGTACGGTAACCTCTGCGCCTGCTCTGCGGGAAGAAATCGCTGCTATCAGACCGGCAGCGCCTCCTCCAATAACAAGTACCTGTTTTTTCATCTTCATGCCTGTTTCCTCACCATATGATAAACCGTATCGATTATTATCAGTGTACCACATATTTTAACATTTATTTTACCAAACAATTGAGGGTGGGCAGAATTTGTTCGTGAACTATGCTAAATCATAAGTTATTGATCCATATATTGATTTATGGTATACTCCATAAATCACTGTTTGTATATTTAATTAGCACTAAGGCGGGTTAGGCCCTATAACGTGCCACAAGCATTTGTATTATATTGGCCCCTGCCCCGGGAGGAAAACAACATATGGATTCCATCAAAGATAACAAAATGGGCTCTTCCCCCATTTTTCGATTAATCATCACCATGTCACTGCCAGCTATGTTTTCCATGCTGGTACAATCCTTATATAATATTGTCGACAGTATTTTTGTCTCGAGTCTCGGTCAGGACGCGCTGACAGCCTTATCCCTCGCATTCCCTGTACAGACCTTGATGATTGCTATGGCTGTTGGCACCAGCGTAGGTGTGAACTCATTGATTTCCCGCAGGCTGGGTGAAGGCCGACGTGATGAAGCAAACAGTGCCGCAACCCATGGTTTGGTGCTGTCAATTATTTATTGGCTTGTTTTCGCACTGCTGGGTATATTTTTTACAAGACCTTTCTTTGAAAGCTTCTCAGACAACCTGGTAGTTGTTAATATGGGTACCGATTATATACAAACTGTTACGTTGTTCTCGTTCGGAATGTTTATCCTTATCGATGTGGAAAAAACCCTGCAAGCCACCGGTAATATGATCTATCCAATGATCTTTCAGCTAACCGGAGCCATACTGAATATCATACTGGATCCCATTATGATCTATGGTTTGCTGGGTTTTCCGAAGATGGGTGTAAAAGGAGCAGCTGTTGCGACTGTTACTGGACAGATATTATCCATGCTGTTTTGCTTGTACATTATGTTTACTAAGAGCCATGCTGTCCATTTTAAATTAAAGCGTTTCAAATTTCGCGGTAAAACCTTGAAGGATATCTACAAGGTAGGTTTTCCAGCGATCATCATGCAATCCATTATGTCTTTCCTTACAGCCAGTCTGAATGCCATCCTGATCGGTTTTTCAGAAGCTGCCGTTGCAGTTCTGGGGGCCTATTACAAACTAAACTCCTTTGTATTCATGCCTGTATTTGGGTTGATGCAGGGGGTCATGCCCATTATGGGGTTCAACTACGGTGCAGGGAATAAAAAGCGGGTGACGGATACTCTGAAAGTGGGCTGCTTGATTGCAGGAATAGTTCTTACCTTGGGAACGGCTATCTTTTTTGCATTACCTGACCGTTTGCTGAAAATTTTCAACGCATCAGAAGAAATGCTGCAAATAGGAGTTCCGGCATTCCGTATCATCAGTATCACTTTTGTAACCGCCGCCATAAGCATCATGATGTCCACATTGTTCCAAGCAGTTGGGAATGGTCTGTACAGCCTGGTGGTCTCTATTCTGCGGCAACTGGTGATCATTCTTCCTGTTGCATACTTTTTAAGCAAAATTGGTTTGGGCTATGTGTGGTATGCTTTTCCGATCGCCGACATGGTCGCTTTTATCGTCAGCCTGCTGCTTTTCAGGCAAATGTACGCAAAAAACATTAAAAACCTTGTACCACTAGCCTCAGAAGTTTGAGTGTTAATACCGCTTCAGTTTGCCGTTTTTGCGGAAATTGTCCCATAGGTTGTTCAGCCAGGGAAGCAGGTAATAATCCAGTCCAAAGCCGCGTCCCGCTCCGCCCATGGTTGCTATGGAAGCGAATACCATCCACCAGGATTTCTCATATAAACCCGTTGATGTGAGGAACATCATCATCAAACCAAAAGAGATGACCGAGCCAATAAAGTTGAACGCACCACCTAAAAGCATCAGTCCGACTGCAATCTCAAGGATGACAACCAACACTTGGAAGAACATCGCTGTCGCGTCATTCGCAAGCACAATATTCTGCAAAAACCAGTTAACAAGGTTAAAATTGCCGATATGAAGCACCTCAAGCTTTGCAAACATTTCAGTACCTATGATGCTCCCTTCAACCAAACTTCTTTCCTCTCCCAAAATAAAATGGAGAATGCCCAAATCCAAACTAAATGTCTCATGCAGTTCGGTGATGTAACCAGCACTTCCGGTGGCTGACGTTATGCCATCGGTGCTCATCCCCAGAAAAGATGCAAGCTTGGCCTCTGTCAACCAGTTCTGGGTAACCTTTTTGATGCCTTCCAAAAGCCATGTAACACCAAAAAACATTCGTAACGGTACCAACCACCATACCTGCATTCTTCTTGACCAATGCTTTTCAGGCAGGATTTTTCTTTGCTTTCTTTCATAGAATTCATGGTAAAGGTATCTTCCAACACCCTTAAATCCAACTATCCCAAACAAGTAATGGATGTTGACCAAATATTTCATCAGAACTGCCAGGAAGGCAGGCAGAGTTTTTCCCATGATCTCAGCGACGCCATAAAAATTCCCGACGGATACCATGCATCCATGCAATTTAATCGTAACCTTGTCCGGCTCCTTCTTCCGTATGGCGTTTAAAATATTCTTCGCCGCACCTTCGGCAGAATGTAATGCGGTTTCAACCATTGCAGGGTATTCCTTGCCGTTTTCGTCACGCATTCCGCAAATATCTCCAATGGCATAAACATTTTCATGTTCAGTCCTGCAATACTCGTCCACAACAAGCCTTTTGGAAGGTTTGTTTTTCTCAACGGCCATCCTTTCAACAGCTTCACCGGCCGTAACCCCTGCTGCCCAGATTATGGTTTTTGAAGGGATAAAGCTGCCTTCGGTTGAAAATCCATCTGGCGTGATCTCTTTGATGCCTGTATCGAGCATAATCTCAACCCTAAGCTTCTTTTCCAGATAGCGATGCGTTTTTGCCGCGTTTTTCTCACTAAGGCTGTTTAGAACCCTTGGTAGCATGTCTACCAAAATCAACCTTACTTTTTCCCTGTCGATTTCATGCTCCCGGGCCATCTCCCTGGTCCAGTGCGCCAGCTCTCCAATTGTTTCCACCCCGGTAAAGCCAGCCCCTGCGACAACAAATGTCAACAGCTTTTCAATCTCCTTTTCATCCTTTTCTGCTGCCGCTTTCACAAAACATTCTTTTATATGCTCTCTGATCTTTATTGCGTCTTCGTAGGACCAGATTGTAAAGGCTGCTTCAGCCGGAACCCCATAGAATTCAGGTTTACTGCCTGTGCCAAGGATCAGAAAATCATACCTATATTCATGGTTGTTAGAGGCAACCTTGTTGTTTTGAAAATCAAATTCGGTTAAATCATCTTGAACGACTTTCACACCGGTATTGTGAAAAATCTCTTTCAGCGGGATTTTAACAGCCTCTTCAGACACCCTGTTTCCAGCAACTTCATGAAGCTCGGTCAGCAGCGTATGATAATCGTGTTTGTCGATAATGGTGATTTCCAGATCGTCCTTTCCCTTTCGTCTGTTCAGATACAATGCGGCTTTTATGCCGCCATATCCGGCTCCTGCAATCACTATTCTTTTCAAAGCCATAACTCCACCCCCGTTTTATTTCGTAGCCTAAAGCTGGAACTTTTAATTAATTTTGTTTTAAACATCACCCGGCCGCGTCATAACTTCAATTTTGCCCGATATGAAATGTAAAACATCCCATGGTTTATGGTTAATTATACCCTCGCAAAGCTTGGCTAAACCATTTATTTTGTGAAACTGATGATTTGATTTTCTGTATCTTCGCGCCCCGACGTCCAAGGTTATGGATTTCTTTACTGCTCAGGGACTCTGTCATGAAAAATTAATGTAGAAACCATACCTTTTTTAGATTTTTTTGTTATAATAATGGTATAGCCAATATAAAATAATATTGCGGGGTCATGCCATGTACATAAGAAAAGTTTTGCTCTTCATTCTAGTTATAGTTCTTACATTTGGGATGCCATCCCATGCAAACGAAGCAGCCCCTCCCACACCTGCTCAAAACGACTTAAGGGGCGTATGGGTTGCTACTGCCGCAAATGCGGATTATCCGCAAAAGCCAACCATCAATCCAGAAGTATTAAAGGCAGAAGCAGTCAAAATTTTAGACAACGCAAAAAAAATTGGGTTGAACACAATCATCATTCAGGTCAGGCCTGCAGCAGATGCGATCTATCCCTCAAAATACTTTCCCTGGTCCAGGTTTTTAACCGGTGGTGAAGGGCTTCAGCCCGAACAGGGCTTTGATCCTCTTGCATTCTGGGTTGAACAGGCACATCTTAGGGACATGGCACTGCATGCATGGATTACTCCCTTTCGGGTAACCAAGAAGGCCTCCAGTGAACCCGATCATCACTTTTCCTCGCTGGCACCCTCCAACCCGGCAAAGATACATCAGGATTGGGTGATCAGGCACTCGGATGGGAACCTTTACTTTAATCCGGGCATTCCCGAAGTCAGAAAACTTATTCTGGACAGCACTTTGGAAATCATCCATGAATATGACATTGATGGTATTCATTTCGACGGTTTCTTCTATCCGGGTAAGAGTTTTCAGGATCAATCCACCTATATGCAGCATCGAAAGGGAAATGAAAGCATTGAAAACTGGCGCAGAAACAATGTGAACTCTCTTATAAGCGAAGTTTCTGCAGCCATCAAAGCCTCTGGAAAGAATATTCGTTTTGGTATCAGCCCATTCGGTATATGGGCAAACAGATCAAGCAATGCTCTTGGCAGTGCCACAGCCGGTCAGGAATCCTATCATCACCAATATGCCGATTCTCTGCAATGGATCCAAAATGAAACAATCGATTATATCGCACCTCAGGTTTTCTGGAATATCGGGTACACCATCGCCGACTACAAAAAACTGTCGGAATGGTGGATAAACGCGGTTTCTGGAACAAACGTTGATTTATACATCGGCCATGCTGCCTACAAGGCTGGAAACAAGGATCTGAAAAGCCCGTGGTATGGAACAGCAGAGATAGAAAGGCAGCTGATATATAATAGATGCACTCCCGAGATTAAGGGTAGCATTTTATCAAGCAGTTCATCGCTTTTGAAAAATGCCGCATTATCAGAAGCCATTCGCACCCTTTACCAGAACCCGGATCAGTATCGTGTAGAGATTCCTGTATCCCTTTCCAGACCTCTGGAGGATCTTCGCACAAGCTATTCCCGGTTTTATCTAAACGGGGCATCCGACCCGGAAAAGCCTCTATACCTAAACGGAGAACCCGTCACCAACAGGTCGAAGCAAGGATACTTCGGAGTGCTTGTGCCTTTATCGGAAGGTGCCAACACCTTTACAGTTACTCAGGGAACTTCACAGGATACCCGTACTGTCTATCGAACAACTTCCGAACCTTTAAAACCAATGGATTCAGCTGATATCATCAAATCATCGGTTTTTCCTCAATCACAGGAATACCGTTCCCCGGGTGAAAAAATCACCCTTTCCTGCAAAGCCCCGGTTGGTTCCGAAGTTACTGTAGATATAAACGGACAAAAGCTTAAAATGGTATCCGGCAAAAGCGATTATCGCAGCGGTCTGTATCCGGTGACCTACACTTGCACTTATACACTACCATCCTTTACAGGTGCACCCCGTGTTGTTGATCTCGGTGCGCCGGTTTATACAATGAACTACAAAGGGAACGTAATAACAAGGAAAGCACCCGCCCATATCGGTGTAATCATGGAAGGTGCCCCCTATTATGCGAAGGTCGCCGGGGATATGATATATACGTATGCGGTTCCCAACACTGATGGCGGGGGTGTTCATGAGCTTTATGGGGGAATGGTGGATTTCATTACCGGCATGACCGGAAATTACGCACGTTTGTCTACAGGTCAATATGTGAAGAAATCTGCTGTAAAAATATCATCGGAAAGAACTGAAAAGCCTATCATCAAATCATCCGAATACATTACGGGGGAAAAATGGGATGTGCTAAAGCTGAATATTGAAGCATCTCCTGCATCATATATCACCTCTGACGGCAAGATATTCAACATTCATATTTCTGCTGGCTCAACATCAAAACAACCCGTACTCCCGGATAATCGGCTGTTTTCCTCGATTGAAATGTCGGCTAAAAAAAATACTACTCAATACACGTTGTCTTTGAAAGAAAGCCGAAATATTGAAGGTTACTATATGGAAAAAACAGCAGACGGGCTGGAAATTCATTTTAAGCACCGCATATATGCCAAAGAAGGTGAAAAACCTCTTTCGGGTATTACCATCATGGTAGATCCTGGCCATGGTGGCAGTGAAACAGGAGCAATTGGCCCTCTTGGCTTAGATTACGCTGAAAAGGATATGAACCTTGATAATAGTTTTAAACTGAAGGCCGAGCTGGAGTCTCTGGGTGCGAAGGTTCTGATGACGCGAACCACCGATATTGATTTGTCCCTAAACGATCGCTTGGCCGCCTCAAAAAACGCAATGCCCGATATGTTCATTTCAATCCACTCCAACAGCATGCCGGACAATGTTGACATCTCGGAATATTTCGGTTTCTCTACCTACTATCGGGAAGCTCACGCCAGGTTCATTTCGGAAGAAATGCTTGACTACGTTACCACTACACTGAACCGAAAAAACCGCGGCATACACGTGAAGAACTTTTATGTCATCAGGGGCACATGGACCCCCTCATTGCTGATTGAATGTGGTTTTGTCCCCAATCCTGTTGAGTTTGAATGGCTGACCGATGAAAGGGAACAGCAAAAACTGATGAAAACGATTGCCGAATCCATCGTCCGCTATTTCAGCCAATGAGTGGCATTCAAAGAATGCCACTCATCAGGTTGAGGCGTACTGAATAGGTTCAACTGCCGGTCTGGACCTCAACAAGGCGTGTTGCACCATACTTTTCTCTTAGTTTTGGTTTTTCTATCTTTCCGGTTGGATTCCGCGGAACCTTGTCGAATATAATTTTTTTGGGTCGCTTATACCGTGGCAGCGGAGAGCAAAATTCGGCGATTTCCTGTTCAGAGCAATCAAAACCAGGCTTCAGCTCAATGATTGCGGTTGCTATCTCACCCAGACGATTGTCTGGCAGCCCAATAACAGCAACATCCTTGATGGCATCATGGGCGCGGAGAAAATCTTCAACCTGTACGGGATAGATATTTTCACCACCACTGATAATTACATCTTTCTTCCTGTCGACCAGATAAATAAAGCCATCTTCATCCATCCGGGCCATATCCCCGGTAAAAAGCCAGCCGTCCCGTAAAACAGCAGCAGTTGCCTTCGGATCGTTATAGTAGCATTTCATCACCCCAGGGCCTTTGACAGCCAGTTCCCCGACTTCACCCTGTTTCACACAGGCCCCGTTCTCATCGGTAATCTTCACTTCCCATTGATAACCCGGTATACCAATCGCGCCAACCTTATGGATGTTTTCAACCCCCAGATGAACACATCCGGGCCCGATGGATTCGCTGAGGCCGTAATTGGTGTCATACGCATGGTCTGGAAAATATTTCTTCCATCGGTGAATAAGGCTTGGAGGAACAGGCTGTGCACCAATATGCATGAGACGCCATTGAGAGAGGTTGTAGTCTTCCAGCTTAACGTCTCCTCTTTCGATCGCGTCAAGGATATCTTGCGCCCAAGGAACCAACAGCCATACAATGGTGATTTTCTCTTCCGAGACTGTTTTGAGGATCCATTCAGGCTTAATTCCTCGTAGCAATACGGCCTTACTGCCCGACAGCAAGCTGCCAAACCAGTGCATCTTTGCGCCGGTATGATAAAGTGGTGGGATGCACAGGAAATTATCCTCCCTGGCTTGCCCGTGATGCTTTTGTTCAGTATAGCAGGATGATACCAGGCTTCCGTGATTATGTAGGATTGCCTTTGGAAAACCGGTAGTCCCTGATGAAAAATAGATAGCTGCGTCATCTTCATCTGTGAGCGTTATGTTTGGCGCTTCCGATGAGCAATTGGCAGTGAGGCGGTCATAGTTTTCTGCAAAGCTGGGGCGGTTCTCTCCGGTAAAAAACAGTGTCTTCACTTGCGGAATCTGATCGAAGATGTTTTCTAATCGGCCAATAAATTCAGGCCCAAATATCAGTGCAACAGTATCGGATAATTCCAGACAATACTTTATTTCTTCAGCAGTATAGCGGAAATTCAGAGGTACAGCTATTGCACCGGCTTTTAAAATTCCAAAATAAATAGGTAGCCACTCCAGGCAGTTCATCAAAAGTATAGCTACCTTATCACCCTTCTTTATTCCTCTTTTAATCAGAAGATTTGCCATCCGGTTCGCTTTCTCATCGAAAACACGCCATGTCATATCTCTGCGGTATTCTCCAGCAGGGTTATTTTCGATCAACTCATATTCACGCCAGATAACTTTGTGACTTTCTTGAAGGTCCAGATTGATTTCTGTTAAACATAACTCTGAACCATAAAGTTTAGCATTGCGTGACAAAAATTCAGTAATAGGCATTTACTAATCCTCCCGTTCTACCTTAGCCATAATAATCAAAATGAAAAAAGACCGTACTAACCGTCTGAATTCTACAGTCTATTATAGATCAAGTTAATACTTTGTTCAACCCTTCTTTACCGGCGCTTCGGAAGAGCTAACCATAGCTTCTTTACTGGCTTGCCTCCAAAACCTTTTCACTGTATAATGCTATCCCTTTGCCTGCATTAGGATGAATATGATCCAGTAGATAATCCGATGGTTGGTATTTTGTTAACAATGCTTTGAGGGAAGGATTGGGGTTGATATACAAATGCCCATTCATAATACAGTAGCTTCGAAGTGCTTCTCCATATTCGTGCAACATCTCATCCCGCTCCTCAATAGATACTCTTGTATAGGGATCATTCGCCTGGGCAAGCCAAGGGCTTATAAAGACAAACTTAGCTTCAGGGTTTCCATCCAGAATTTTACCTATCAACGTATCAATGTTTTTTATATAGCTTTCTTTATCCATAGCACATATCTGCTCATCCCGGTACCTGATATCGTTGGTTCCAATAGCGATCACGTACAATTGTGCATTATTGGCCAATATCGTTTTTGTATTATCAATAAGTGTACGAGTCGTCCCACCTCCCCAAGCCTGCTTGTATACGATCAGGTCGGGAAACGCAGCAACCAGCGGTTCATACCAGCCATAACCACCGTTTTTTGTTCCTTCTGTCAGGCTGTCACCAACAAAACAGACTGATTTCGCTTCAGACAACAACCCGAATAATACCGTGTTTCTCATATCCTCAGTAATTTTTATAGGGCATACCTCCTGCCTAACATATCCTTCCGGAAACAAATAATGTCTTTCCTGTATCTGGTCGATAGTTAATGGCGTCCCCAGCATGACGGATGTGACCGTGTTAACCACCTGTTCCACCCGCTCGAACTCGTATCTGCTAATTTCTCCCTGCAGCACGTGGTCATTGACGATACTATAAATGGGGAGTGCACGATAATTTCCGTTGATGGGGCATTGAGTATACATGGGAACCACGCCTGCACATATAATTTTTTTATCTATGGGATCGAGGAATATTTCTACAATCGCTGTAGCATCCCCATTCTTTTCCGTATATGAGTTTGCGAAATTCCCTGGACAATTGACAATGACAGTAAGTTTCTCCTTACCCGCTTTATCTGTTGCCCGCCGAAATTCAATCGGCTGTACAGCATGGGCGTGATCACCCAGAATTATATCCGCGCCTGCCTCCACAAAAATATTGTTCCATGTATCTTGATAAAGGTCGGTTTCGTGGGAAAATTGTGTCCCCATATGCGGAATAACCACTATTTTATCCGGCGGATTCTCCATTTCCCTGATCCTTTGAAAATCATTCAGGACCATCATTTTTACTTCTTCAAAATATTCATCCGATGGGTCTGCCAGAATCGATGTCAGCGATGGGTTCTCCCGCAGAAAGTATTCACCTTTATAGTAATTGCTGCCATATGTATAGGCAAAAAAAGCGATCCGGATTCCTCTTACTTCAATCACCGGAACGGAGGCCTTTTCAGAAGAATTACGCCATGAGCCTACGTGCATCAGCCCTACCTGATCCAGGACATCCAGGGTCCTCATTGCCCCCTCTTCCCCTTTGTCCAGAAGATGATTGTTCGCGGTGGACACCAGATCGATGCCCGATTCCTTAACAGCATATGCAAATGCATCTGGGTAATTCAGATAAAGCGGTATGCCATCTCCGAAATTGCTTGTGGAGTATCCGACTTCTTCCCCGGCCATCGGGCCTTCAAAAATCCCGATAGCTAAATCCGCTTCGGTCAGATAATCTTTCGTATATGCAAACATGGGCGTAAAATCATACTCACCTGTGGAATCCTGATAAGCATTTCTGACCTGATCCTGTAGTAGAATCAAATCCCCGACAAAAGCAATGGTAACGGCATCCTTTAGCGCTGCCTCCTGCTCACTGGTGATTACTGAGTGAATAACATCGTCAAAATTTTGCTGGCTCAAGTTTGCTTGTACCGTCGCTTTCCGGGCAGGTTGAATTTTGGGCAACATTGGCAGCATCAGGAACAGGAGGAGTAAGGATACTATGGCAGCAACTCGTTTCGTCTTTTTCTTAGCATATAATTCATTAAATGCGAAAAATTGCATGGCTTTGTTAATGAATTGGTTGAACTTACCGGCGACCATGTCCGATCCCAAAACAAGAGTAGTTATGAAAGCCGCGCCAAATGCATAGATAATGTAATAATCTGAATATGTCGCAGCAGGAAAACTCTTTGCGTATGCGAAAGTGATAAACCGATGTAAAACATATATGGATAATGAATTTTTGCCCCATTTGCACAGAAGCGGTATAGGCTTTACAGGGGCTAGAAGAACAAGGGCAGCGGTCACTAAACCGGCCAGACACAATAGTGTTATTCTGGTAATGGCATCCGTTACAGAACTGTAGCTATTCATCAGAAAATCAGTTTCGCCCAGCCAGGGATTCCTGTTTAAAAACAGAACCGACAGGAGAGCAGCATACAGCAGTGACAATATTCCTATGATATAAATTTTAGGTTTGCGATGATATATGAGGTGACGTGTTTTTTCAGCAGGCAATTTGTACCCAATATGAAAAAACGGGAAAAACGCAATCGTACGGGCAATCGCAAGGACATTGGTAACATCCTTCCAAAACCCAATCAGGATCGCAGCAGCAACGCAAACGATGATGAAAAGATTGGATTGCGGTATGTATTTCTCAACTGCGCGCCATATGATCAGGGACAATAGAAACCAGAATGAATAGCTGGGTGTCAGTAGCTGAAAAGACGATCCAAACACAGCGACGCTTACGATCATGATAGTGGTATTAAAAAGAATGTATATCAATGCCAGCTTAATAAGAGATTGCTTTGATCGGGAGTGCTCACTTTTGCTTAAAAAGCCCGACACAAAAACAAAAGCAGGCATATGGAAGATATATATGAAGCTGAGGATGACACCAGCAAGACCCGTACCCATATAGCCCCATATAAAATGGCCAAAAACCACCAGAAGAATCAGGATTCCTTTGATATTATCCCAATAGGGAACTCTTTCTCTTTCAGACTTAATCGAACCTTCCGACATTATATACCACCTGGTTTAAATTATGGATTCAGATGTCACTATCAGCATTATTCGGCTTTTTATGAACCCTTTTCCTTATTATAGCATGAAATCGCTTAGACTTGGCAATAAAATTCGATTGGATTCCGATCCTTTTTCTTACGATTCGATGAATGTAAACAGATTTTTCGCTATTGTTACCCATGAAGCATCAAGAATATAAGTCCGGAAGTACACAAAAGTTGAACTTTAGCATATTTTGTCAATGATGTAATTGTATTAATAATATTTACATTTATATCCTCGTTATGGTATTATAATATTTGTATATTATAATATACCAATATTAACTTATTTAAGGAGGTAGTGTATGAGAAAGTTGTTTTCACCTTCATCAAATGGCTACTCTAAAAAAATACTACTGCGAGTAATTGTTGTTACAATGATTATAACAGCATTTACAGCATTCACCCCGCACAATGTTTTTGCAAGCTATCAAGAAGGTATTCATGAAGGCTCCTTTTATTTTTGCTGGACTAATGACAAGGGAACAGTAAACTACCAAAATACAACGCATAATGCGTATACTGTTTCCTGGAACAGTAATGGAGCAAGTGGCTTTAACTTTACCTGCGGAAAAGGGTGGCAAAGCGGCAACAGATATAGGAAAGTATACTATGAAGGCAGCTTTGATCCCGGTAACAATGGATATTTGGCTTTGTACGGATGGACTAAGCTTCCTGAAGGATCTACCTACCAGGTCGCAGAATATTACGTCGTTGAAAGCTATGGTAACTGGACGCCTCCAGGAACAGGCCCTGATGTAGTATCATTAGGTACGGTGGAAAGTGATGGTGCTACATATAACCTATACAGGACAACGCGGATAGACCAGCCATGGATCTTGGGAGGAAACGGTTCATTCTATCAGTACTGGAGTATTCGTACGCCCAAAAAACCTACGGGAAATAATTTAAGTGGTACCATTACTTTTAAAAATCACGTTGAGGCATGGGAAAAAGCAGGTTTAACCATGGGAGACTTTAGTCCGTTCTATCAGGTCATGGAAACTGAAGGGTATGAAAGCAAAGGCAGCTCCAATATAAAAATGAGTGGCATCATAGATGATGAGGCTCCCTATGTAAGAACAATAAGTTTACTAACCCGTTATCCTGATGCGGGAAAGGTTATGTACATCGACAGCGCCGACAAAATGAACCCTTCAACAACCGTAAGTATGACAGAAGAGAAGGCAATGTTTGAAATACAATTCTTATGTTATGAGCATATAGATTATTATGATTATGTAGAATGGGCACCCGTAGTAGTTTTAAAGTCCAAGCGTACTGGTAAGTATGTTACGGTAAGAGACAGCACCGGCCGCGTGAGAGCGGACAGCGATACGATATCAACTGCACAAAAGTTTCACTTTTTCGATATCCGTGGTGATTGCTGCTTCAGATCTCTCTATAATGGCAAGAGTCTATGCTACACAGGTATATGCAGCAATGATGACGTTTTCTTGTCAGGAGGTATTTTCGACGTCTATTGGCATTGGGATTATTGATCACAGCAATTAACTAAGCCTTAAAGCTGATTGCTGAATAATTCAGTAATCAGCTTTTTATACTACTTATATCATTACATCAAACACAACATGTCATGTTACATACCATGTCTCTTTCCAAATTTAAAGATACCTTTTACCACATCGAAAATCTGATTTATGCTTTAAACAATGCGGTAGATGGTACATGGCATATATTCTCCCAATGTGTTCGGGTTCTTCGGTTTTAAGCTGATTTCCGTTGTTGTCGTAAATGAATACCGTGTGTTTTGCAGCAGTACCATCTGTTTTGGTGACAAAGTTCATCAGGCGGTTCTGTGTGTTGTAGTAGTATGTATTAGCTACAGTCTGTACGTTCTCTGTGATTGACTAGGTTTCACGGTTTCCTGCCCTGTCGTAAGTGTAGCTGGTTGTCCTGCCTCCAGGCTCGGTTACTGTTTCAAGCCTGTTGAGGACATCATAAGTGTATTTGTATGGCATAATTATTTTTATCGGGACTTAGGTCCATTTGGTCCATAATAGTTTAAATGCCATGACTCTTCAAAATTACCTATTCCATCTTCTTCTATATATTCTGTAGCATTTTTTTTGCAATATCCCCAAAAGCCATAACCTTTGCCAAAGTCCTCAACCCAATGACGTATGCCACAACCAATTTTAGCCTCTTCTGCCAAGCCAAAATTCAAATCTAAAGCGCTCCCTAGACCATGATTACTGGTTCCCGACCCTGCAAGGGATCCGTCAGGATACCCATATTTATTTGTGTACTGGTTCTTACCAATAAGAGAACTATCTGTTAATGAATCCGGAATGTTGTCCCATCCTCCACTTTCTGATATGTAACCTAATTTGGCTGCCAACGAGTTAATTATTGATATTGCATCTTTTGATGTAAAATTCGGTTTTGCTGCATTATTAGGTTTCCCTCGCCTTGTCCAATCCAAGAAAGCTTCGACCTGATGATGGTAACAATTCTACCTCCAACGCACCAAGTTTCACCTTTATACTCGTAGATATCTGTCGGGTATACTTTTTCTGCATAAGATGGTCTTTTATATCCTAATTCAAAAAGTAATTCTGCATTTTTCTTTGACAAACTCAATTTTACTCAGCTCTAAATCGTATTTGAGTGCCGTTAATTATTACTAAATTTTTGAGTTAGCATAAACATTGGCTTCACATAATCATTTTACTATATTTAGAATTAACATTATTGTTTTGAGTACTACATCTTTCCTTTATTTGTTTATTTTGTATACTATTTTATACATCACCTCCATGATATGTCAATACGTGTCTGCTGGATACTTAAAAATAAGTATGGCAAAAAAGGCCACCTCGGCCGAAACCGTGTGACCTGAATAAGTCTGGTGTATGAATTATATGTTACTTACCGCAACCATCGATAAGGCGCATCAGTACACGCTCTACCGCAGGAATATCCGTGCAAATCCAATCCGGTTGCTCGGCAGCAAGCTCTTCTTCGGTAAAAGAGGTTGTAACCGCGATGCACCTCATTCCCCCGGCCTTTGCGGCTCTAATTCCGTTTACGGCATCCTCAACGACGATACAGTTTTCAGGGTTTACCCTTATTGCCTGCGCGGACTGAATAAAGACATCCGGCGCTGGTTTTTTGTGTTTCACATTTTCAGCGCTGACTACAGCGCCGAACAGTTCCATGGAAATACCAGCTGCCTTCAAGTTTGCATCAACCTTAATCATGTCAGCAGCACTACCCAAAGCAATTTTTACTCCCTTGCCATGCAGCCTGCTTAGAAGTTCGTGAACACCTTGGAACACCTTTATTTTGTCCTGAACGATGTCCAGATAAATTTCATAAACTCTTTTTTTCATTTCTTTTCGGTAGGATACACCATATTTTTCGGCAACTCCGCCAATAAATCTGTCTTCGCCGGCGCCCACAAAAGGAGTGAAATCATCCGGCTTGGCCCACACGCCATATTCCTGTAAACCTAACATTGCCGCTTCCAAAATAACCGGTTCTGAATCAACCAGAACGCCATCCATATCAAAAATAACTGCAACCACGCTGAATCTCCTTCCTGTTTCCCATCTTTTCCGAAGACGGGGTTCCTTCATGTGTTTCAGATATAATACATTCATCACTATAGCACACAGCAGGCTTTGATATCAATCAAAGCCTGCTGTGTGCTTGATAATTTGTATACGGCTCGATCCGTAAAACAAGGCACTTTCAGCGTCAGCGTTTGGCGCACAATACGCGTTTGCGCTCATTGAACGGAGTTTGATGGTGTTCTGTATATTTCATTGCGAAACTGATATTGTCATACAATTTTTGAATGACTCGTCGCTGATGTAAGCTAGAGTATCATTAAGAATTGCATAAAACACGGCAGCCCAAATAACCGCTACCCATAACCCCTTTGCTTTCATCAGCTTATGCAAGCAGGTTTCCGTGTTTCTACCACAAAACTATTCAGTGGACTTTGATATGTACCTGTGATCTTGGTTATGCATGATGAAAAAACTACGAATTGTATCCCTGTATGCTTCAGGATTTCCAATATCAAACCGCTTGCCCTTCGGAACAGCAGCGATCATACCTTTGGTATTCAGTATTTCATTGAGCACTGGCGTCAACTGATATTCACCATTTTCAACTCGTTCTTCACGTATGTTCCTTTCCAAGATTTCGTAAACTTCCGGAGTTAAAATATACTGCCCAAAAACCGCAAAGAATTTTGTATCCCCGTTTTTCATTTTGACGGCAAGGTTTTTCTTAGCATAATCGATGGATGGTTTTTCGAAAATTCCTGTAGCTGCAAGATACGATTCTTCCTCGTTTGTCCAATATCCAGTTACAACACCATGCTTTGAAATATGCTGAAGAGAAACCTCAGAAATTAGAACTGTAAGTTTTCCTCCCGAAAGCTCATAGGCCTCTATTGATTGGACTGCGCAAGGTTCATCACATGTTGAAGAAAACAAATGGTCTCCCAGTATAAGGAGAACTGGCTCACCATTTGCAAAATCTCTGCTTTGATACACCGCATGACCAAATCCAAGCCTTTCGTCTTGATAGGCAAAAGAGATTTTCCTGCCAATCCTCTGTATTCTTCTATCATACTCCTGCATCTCTAAAGGAACCTTTCTCCGATGCTCGTCAGAGAGGTCACCTGAAAATATTGCTTCTATGGCTTCCCGATCTTTTTGGGCTACAATAAGGCAAATTTCTTCTATCCCCGAATTATCAAGCTCTTCAAGAAGAATTAACAGTGCGGGCTTTACTAGACCGTCCTTATCAATTACAGGAAAAAGCTCTTTTTTCATAGTACGGGTGGCAGGATACATCCTTGTCCCAAAACCCGCAACAGGAATGACTGCTTTTCTGACACTGCTGCACTTTTTGATGTTTAGGGTGTATGCTTGCAATCCATATTGATTATTGAGAAACTCCACAAGCTTTTTTTGATCTTTCTTCGTTTTCGCAATGAATTGAATGGAACCATCCCCCTGCGATCCGACACCTTTACCTCCCCATACATACTTTTGAAGCCTTGGATCGTTCAGTACCGTGTGAAGTTTTTCAGACTTTAGTTCTTCAGGAGATGCCGGTGCAACCTTCCGGTCAAAAATCTTCTGTGCCCGAAGCATAAGCTGACCAATCCTTTGGGCATCTCCTTTCTTCATAGCCTTTTTTACCTCGGTAATAATCCTGCTGTTATCCGGCCCTAATGCCTCATGAACCTTTTCTTCGATTGGGTTGCTGGCAAAAGGATAGCATTTATTCAAATCCGATAAAATCTTTCTGGTATCTTTGTGGGCTTGTAAGTCAGCAAAAACCCAGTAGAGTTCTTTGCCGACATTAATTCGCTCTACATTTAAAATGTCCCCGTCGAAGGTCATCCAAATGGGGTTTTCGCCATATGCACAAGCCTGATCCAATCGTCCACATCTTGATGGAGTTAATAGTTCACCCCTGTATGCAATATCCATCTCTCCGCGTACATTTAGTCGTAAATCGTACAACTTGTTAAACGCTCTGGCAACCAATACACAGATGGCTGCACTGGATGAAAGACCCTTTTTCATCGGAAGTGTCATTTCATAACAATATAGTTTTATTCCCTCAACATTATAGTATTGAACAATATATGCGGCAACGCCGGCTGCATACGAAAAAAATATTCCCTTTGCAGCAATATCCTTAAGGACTTTGACATCCATTGGTGCTTCAAACACTTCGGTTTCGGTACCGTCCGGAAGCACAGATTGAATCTTCAAATTCTTTGATTTTTCAGCCTTGGCTTTGATATTTTGCTCAACGCCTACGATGATTGCCTGGCCAGGTACTATATTTGAATTGAACCTGGTGTATGAGCCTGCCCAATCAGAGTGCTCTCCAAAAAGACATAGACGACCAGGTATGGAGAGATCAATGCTATTGGTAATGGCTGTTCCAGTATTCATATTACATTACCCCCAATCACTTGTAACATTCGTGCTTCTCATATTTCTCTCTGTCGATTCCTCTTTGGTTCATACGATCTAACGATGTATACCTTTTCTCAAATGCTGATAATACTGTGTAACGATGTTTACTGCTCTCATATGCTGATCAATACTGTAACGATGTTTGCTTGCTCTCATATGCTGACAATTGTGTGTGTGCTGATTTGGATTCCTGAATGGTCACTTAATATAGCAGACTTGTGGTTAATTTTGCATATATTTCGGTAACAATATGAAAGTTTGATATCATTATACTTTCTTCGTATCCTATTGTAAACAGTTTAGGCATTGTTTTACATATTTCACGAATTTATTACCTGTTCCGTCAAGATGTGATTCGTCAAACCGAGGAGTATTTCCCGTCATAATTTTTTCTTCAGGTTGAGCCCGAAGGATTATAAACACTATCGTTGCGAATGATAATCAGCATTTATTTCCTCGAATGCTTTTTTTGTCGATTTTTATATATTCATGTACCGCTGAAAGCCATCTGTTGGTTTCTATACTGTTGTAACAGCTCACTTTTGTATGTTCATGTACCGCAGAAAGTCCTGTATGGGCATGCTGAAGGCTCGGGTAGTGCAGCATAAGCATTCTGCTCACGGGAATATGCAAAGGGATTTGAAAGCACACCCAGAAGTTTGTCCATCAAACTGTAGTCTTCCTGGTTCACAGCAGCTTGCAGTGCCTCTTCCACCCGATGATTTCGGGGGATAATGGAAGGATTGCTCTTTCGCATCAAATCTCGTGAAGCGGATTCTGTTTTCTGCTGTCTGTTCAGTCTGCCTTGCCATGCTTCATACCACCTGGCAAATTCTGGGCTGTCAAAAAGGATTGAATCGGTCATGGTATCTAACGTTAAATTTCGGAATGTATTGGTATAATCTGCAGAATAATTGTGCATCAACTTTAATAGTTCTTCAATAAGAGAGACATCTTCTGGTTCTTCACCAAAAATCCCCAGTTTTGCCCGCATGCCTGACAACCAGTAATCGTGAAATAGTTTCTTGAAATGCTGAATCGCATTTTGTGCGAGTTGAACGGCCCATTCCTGATCTTCATGCAACAGCGGCAGGAGAGTTTCTGCGAACCGTGCCAGGTTCCATACAGCTATATCTGGCTGTCTGCCATAAGCATATCGGCCACCCGTGTCAATGGAGCTAAACACCGTATCCGGATCATATGTGTCCATAAAGGCACATGGGCCATAATCAATCGTCTCTCCGCTTAGTGCCATGTTGTCGGTATTCATAACCCCATGGATAAAACCCACCAACTGCCACTTTGCAATCAAGGCTGCCTGGCGCTGAACCACTTGCTGAAGAAAGGCAAGATAACGATTCTCCTCATTTTCAGCATGAGGAAAATGCCTTTGTAATGTATAATCAGCCAGGCTGCGAAGTTCTTTTTCCGAACCCCATTGAGATGCAAATTCAAATGTCCCTATGCGGATATGGCTGGCTGCAACACGAGTTAAAACTGCACCGGGTTGTTCCTCTTCCCGAATGACAGTTTCACCTGTTTTAGCAACAGCCAGACTTCGGGTGGAAGGAATACCCAGTGCATTCATGGCTTCACTGATAATATATTCCCGGAGCATCGGTCCAAGAGTTGCCCGACCGTCGCCCCTGCGGGAAAAAGGAGTTCTACCCGAACCCTTTAACTGAATATCAAACCGTTTACCTGCAGGAGTAATCTGCTCTCCCAGCAACAAAGCCCTGCCATCTCCAAGCATTGTGAAATAGCCGAATTGGTGTCCTGCATAAGCCTGTGCAATGGGGTCTGAGCCTTCGGGAATACGATTTCCAGCAAGAACAGCTATGTTTGCATCACTTTTCATTTCACTTGTTTCAAGGCCAAGCTCCTGCGCCAATGGTTCGTTCAAAATAACCAGTTCCGGTGATCGCACCGGAGTCGGATTCATTCTTCTAAAGAAAATCTCCGGCAATGCCGTATAACTGTTATCCAGATTCCACCCTGCCAAAGCATTTGTCTTTATTTCTATCATTTTTGCGCCTTCTTTCCTCATTGCTCTATTTAGCGTTTACTGCATCGAATGATTTATTCAGTCAGGTTTTGCCTGATATTACATCAACTTCTGAGAAGTCAATAAGGCCTTGGTGGCGGGCATCGGTTTACAACATCGGACTGATTAAGGTGATTGTTGGCCTGCCAGGCTGTCGATACAGAATGAACAAATCGGTTCCAGTTTATACCGCGTATACTACCCTTACGGTTGGATACGATAACAATGTGGGAACATAACGGTTAAGCCAAGACCAAATTGCTCTTTGAATGAGCGATATGAGCAAGCCAAAGATTGCAATTGGATCGAAAGGTTTGTTTGCAATCGTATGGAGAATTCTGTTCGGTAAGGAAAGGGCTTGTTATGGTTGATTCCAAATTGATTATAGCAGGAACCCAACTTATCGTACAGGGTCTGGTGAAGATTATGCAGGGTGCCTAACTGTTTATATACAGCCGAAAGGTTGCATATAGCTGAGTAAGGTATTTTGTATTGCCGATCGAACCATGATTATGGATAATTATCTGCTTCGCTGCGGTCAGAAGATCGTAATAGGTATTGAGTTATTCATGATGGTGAGAGCTGGATCGTTATGTTCCCCTTTTGGGTAATACGAAAGGAAACAGGGAAAAGCAAACTTGACCCTGTTTCATCCTTGCTACATGCGAAACGGAACCATGCGAAGTCAAAATGGATGCCGGGCAGAAACAAAAAAGTTACTGTGTTTCAAATGAAAACCCTTTAATATGTACTTTCTGTTTGAGTACAAAACAGATCGATGTGATTCCCCGCAAGCGTTTTGACAGCTTATATGTTTCCTCCTGGTAAACATCCCAAATATACGGCTTTTGGTAAACGACGTCTGCAATCAGTTGACTTTCTGCCTCTCCCGGCATTCCTTCATAAATTTGCAGATGGTATTCGTCATCACTGGGGGCATATATCGGAATGGTGATTGTATCAGAGCCAGAACTTCCGAAATCAAGGTTGTGAAAACCAACCTGTGTCTCACCATCACTACTTGTGGAAAAGCCTTGTTCATTCCCTTCTCCAGCCTCTCCCTTGCAGTAATCATACAGACCACCTGTGATAAATTCATACGGATTTTTGTATATTACGCCGATACCCTCCGCTATAAATTCCAATTCGGATAAGAGCTTTGTCTTATCCGTGCCATTTCGACTGGTACATCGGAGCCTGAACGCTCCATCCCCCACCGCTGTCACTTTTGCCATAAGTCCTTTTGCTTCAACCCTGGCAACATTTGAAGGAATTCCAGCATCATTGACCACACTCCATTCCACATCCCGATAAGAGGTGTTTTCTGGGTACAGCCTTGCCTCAACGGTTATTTGCTTTTGGGGTTGATCAAAAACCCTTTCTGTAGCACAAAGAAGTTCAATCTTTCGCAGTGGAATTTCGTTTGGGATGCCCACGATGCATGGCATATCCTGATTCTTCATTTGACAGGAAACCCCATCCAGAGTTTCCCCTTCGGGCGGAAGGGCTTCGAACTGCAAAGTCTGGCTTTCCATTCCTATGGAAGAGACTTTTATAGAGACCTCTCCTGTCTCCAGGGTTGAACCAATGATGGCCATCAGCTTGCCGCTGAAAAGTCTCCTGCTTAACCCCTTATATTGATCATAGTCTGTACTGTCTCCGTTATCCAATCCAATCAATCGGCCTGCTCCAGAAACCTCAACGTGGACACGGTTGTTTGCATTTTCAACGGGATTGCCTGATCCGTCCTCTGCCATGATTTCAACAAAGATCAGATCTGTGCCGTTTGCTTTCAATTTCTCTTTATCCGCACTCAGTCGGATATGCTTTGCATCCTTGAAGGATTTCCTGCTATCGGTGGCAATGATTCTACCTGCCTCATCGTAGGCAATCGCTTTAAGTTCACCTGGCGTGTATGGTATCTTCCACCATGCGAAAAACTGCATTCCGCTTGAAAAATCAACGTCATGGGTACCGATGAGCTCCCCGTTCAGTAGAAGCATAATTTGGGGAGCATTGGAGCATACTCTTACATCAATCATTTGTCCCGGGTTATAGTCCCAGTATGGAAAAATATGAACCATGGGATTTGTTTTGTAGTCCGTCCATGCAGCTTGATAGATGTAGTAGGAATCCTTTTTAAAGGTAGCGGTATCGATTTGACCAAAATATGAATTCTTTGTTTGATAGGGTGTTGGTTCGCCGATATAATCGAAACCAGTCCATAAGAACTGGCCCAATGAAAAGGCCGCATCTCTTTCAGAAGCAATGCAAAATTCGGATGATTTAGCACCCCAGCTTACCTGACTGTTTCCGAGTGAGGAGCACTGCTCATCCTCATCCGTGAGAATAGCCCTCTCGTAAGGAAAGTGGTAAATTCCCCTGCTTTGTACCACAGAGCTTGTCTCACTGCCGAAGATAACCCAATCGGGATATTTTTCATGGTGCACGTGATAATACTTCTCTGCATAGTTGTAACCAGCAATTTTTAGTATATCGGCACATTTCTGACCGTTTTCCCAAGGCATGCAGTTGGAGCCTATGGTAACCCCCGCATTGCCTTTCGGATCAAACTCTCTCACATATTCTTTTAGCATACGGGTAATTTCCTGCCCTCGTTCATCCGTGTGGGTTTCATAGATTTCATTACCAATGCTCCACATCAGAAGGCTTGGGTGGTTCCGATCCCGTAATACCCAACTACTGACATCCTTATATGCCCATTCTTTGAAAAACCGCGCATAATCATACTCTGTCTTAGGCTTTTCCCACATGTCAAAGGCCTCTGACAGCACAAGCAATCCCATCTCGTCCGCCAGATCCATCAGATCAGGAGCCGGCATATTATGGGCAGTTCTGATCGCATTCACACCCATTTGCTTCAAGATAGCAAATCTTCTTGCAAGTGCGGTTTTATTAAATGCTGCACCCAGTGCGCCCAAGTC
>LSQX01008816.1_pt1 | contig 45082 bp, 42 predicted proteins | sample 654561 | NCBI WGS metagenome assembly LSQX01 (sample SAMN04489861, study PRJNA283612) | anaerobic digester metagenome | isolation source: 4 biogas reactors fed with cattle manure at either 37C or 55C with and... | place: Denmark: Kongens Lyngby | collected 2014 | reverse complement strand
CAGTTCTTCAATCACCTTGCCCATATCTACAACCACACCATTAGCTATTATACATAGAGTATTAGGATACAAAATTCCTGATGGTATTAAGTGGAGCTTAAATTGTTCATTGGCTACTTCAACTGTATGACCAGCATTGCTTCCTCCCTGGAATCTGACCACACAGTCGGCTTTTTCAGCCAGAAAATCTGTAATTTTCCCTTTTCCTTCATCTCCCCACTGACTACCGATCAATACTGTGGCTGACATCAGTCCACCCCCTGCTCCACGTCGCCCATGGTTTTCACTCCAGTAAATTTCCTATATATGCCTGTTACCGGCAAACTCATATTAGCAGAAGCCCCTGTCAGTGTCAATAAAGGTTATCATGTACACTGTATACCTGAAACCCGCCTTACTCCAGCTCTTATTCTATATGAACTTGTGTCTTAATTAGGTATTTAGTCCTTGATCCAGGATTGGTATACCACATGGTATCGTTTACTCCAGGCTAATTCCCATAATAAGGGGCAAGGCTCTTCTGGTGCCCCTGCCAGGAACGGGTCTTTCCTGCCATCCTATCCACTTCCTCTTTAATATTAGGCTTGCTCGGGGCTTGCGGCTGGTGTTTGCTCTAATACATGGGGATAGGCTTCTTGGATAGAGGCAATGGGTACTATTTCTATTCCCATATCCTTTGCTTTTATTTCTTCTCCATTATCATAAGGTATAAGTACTTTTTTGATACCCGCCTGACGGGCAGCATGAATCTTTTCATGCAGTCCTCCTACCGCTTTTACCCGACCCCGTATGGAAATTTCACCACTTACCGCAATATCCTGACGTATAGCTATTCCCTTGATGGCGCTTAATATGGCCAGGTATATGGCAGCTCCTGCCGATGGACCATCTACTTTGCCACCGCCAATAAAATTTATATGCAAATCATAATTATATATACTTTCCCCAAATTGGCCCCGGATTACCGAAGCTGCATTGAAAACCGAATCCCGAGCCATGGAACCTGCCGTATCATTAAAACGCACTCTACCTTCGCCCGGAGCATCGGAGGGAAAAGCTACCGCTTCAATTTCCAGCAGCCTTCCCCGGTATCCGTAGGCACCCAGACCAAAAATTTTACCTATTTCTGAATACTCAGATGCTCTATTATCTACACTCAGAGCTATCCTGCTATTTTGAATGGCTTCGTAAACCTCATCCCGACTTACCGTAAGTCTTGGTCCCTGCTGGGTCCCGTATTGGTTTAGGGCTATAGAATAAGCCTCAACCAGCAATTTGTTGGCAGTTCTTCCATCATCAGCATAATAGCTGATTAGTTCCTTTACTTCCTCTTGAATTTGGATACTCAGTTTTTCCGCGGCCAGACCAACGATCTTTTGTATGTCTTCTGCCTTCAAAGCTTCAAAGAAGACTTCCATACAGCGAGATCTTAAAGCAGGGTTTATAGCTTCGGGTCCCCGGGTAGTAGCTCCAATCAGCACAAAATCAGCTGGTACCCCTTGCTCGAACATCTGCTTGATATACCTGGGTATACGCTCATTATGGGGATCATAATAAGCTGATTCAAAGGCTATTCTTTTGTCTTCTAAAACCTTTAACAGCTTATTTTGCAGGGCTGGATCCATTTCCCCAATTTCATCTATGAATAGTATGCCTCCATGAGCATCACAGACCAGTCCGGGTTTAGGTTCAGGTATACCTTCTTCCGCTAGATCTTTGCGTGCGCCCTGATATATGGGATCATGGACCGAACCCAGCAACGGATTGGTGGATTCTCGAGGATCCCAACGCAGGGTGGTTCCATCCACTTCTATAAAGGGGGCTTCTTTGCTGAAGCAGCTTGATTCTGTTTCTTTGGCCAATTCCAGGGCTAATCTGGCACAACTGGTTTTCCCCACTCCCGGGGGGCCGTACAATATCATATGCTGGGGGTAGGGGGTATTCAGCTTGGCTACTAAAGCATTAATGGCTTTCTCCTGTCCAATAATCTCGCTAAAAGCAGTAGGTCGCAATCGGTCCAGCACCGATTTACTTAAGCTTATACTCTCCATCTTCTCCAAGCGCCCCAGTTTTTTAAGAGTCTGGGCATTTTCAGGAGAATTTTTCTGCTCTTTCAGTATTTGTAGTTTTATATCTTGAATATATTCATTATGCTTTTCATCCATTTTTTGCTGAATACTGTGGTGCAAGTCTTCTTCAATCAGCCGCCGAGTATACATTTCAGAAAAAAGGTCTTCCAGAGCAGTTGTTTCCGCAGCCAGATCCTCTGAATGGGGTAAAAGGCTGATAGTTGGATCTTCCGACAGTATTCTCCGTAAAGCCAGAATTCTCTCGGGCAGAGATGTAGAGTTCATCAATTCAATAGCATCCAGTTTATTAGCTTTTAGCACCAATTCCTGGGTTCCATAAAATTGCTGCAGTTTATCATAAAGACTGTCTACTCTCCAAGCGAATACGTTGTGGTTGACTTCCGTACTGTTGCTATCTTCAACCTGGTAATATTTCACCGTGACCCCCCTATTTTATTCTGCTGCTACAACTATTATTTGTATCTGGGCTTGAATGGCAGGGTATATTTTTACTTTGGCTTCGTAAGTACCCAGGTGTTTAATGGGTTCTTTCAATTCGATTTTCTTCCGGTCGATTTTAGCCCCATATTCTTTCTGCAGTGCTTCAGCAATTTCTTTGGCGGTTATAGCTCCAAACAATTTATCACTTCCCCCGGTACGAGCCATCAATTTGACGGTTTTACCCTCCAGCTTTTCCTGCAAAATCCTTGCAGCAGCTTCTTCTTTGCCCTTTTGTTTTTGCTTTTTAAGATCCTTTTCCTGAGTTTCCTTAAGCCTGGTTGCGGTAGCCTCTAAAGCCAGACCCTGGGGTATCAAATAGTTTCTGGCATAGCCATCGGACACTTCTTTTATTTCTCCTATTGTGCCCAATTTCTTTACATCTTTGATCAAAATTACTTTCATTATTCATTCCTCCTGCCCTGCACGCAGTTTCCGAAAATCAATCAGAGAATCAAATAGTCCAATAATGCTTAGAAATATAATAGCGGATAAGGGTAAGACAATAGTCAAGAAAATTATTCCCATTATAATAAAAACCCGCGGGAATCTTCTCCTTCGTCCTATTTGATAGGCAATGGAAGCCAGTCCATAATATACCGCTATAGGGGCCCCGGTCCATAAAATATTAGACCCCAGATAATATATGTAGTTTAACTCATCCCGGCCCCAGATCCAAAAGCCTAGCCCAGCTATTACTATCCAGACCAGCTGCCAGGGCATAATCTCTTCTTTAAAAGCTTTTTTCTTTAGACGCTCATTATTTGCCTTTTGGGCGGTATGCGCAGCTAAAAGCAACATGAAAAACACTGCTATGATTGCCTGAATGTAGTAAATGGCTGGCAAATGCCGGGCAAAAGCAGCTATAGTTCGCTTCAAGGAGCTCTCAAATTCCTCGGGACTTACCCCCATTTGCTCATAATTATCAAATATGCCTAATTGTTCATAAACGCGAATGCTTTCTGCCGCCGAATTCTCCAGCTGGGCTTGAAATTCGTTAACCCCTACTCCGCCTGAGTAAAGATAGGACCATAACAAAAAAATGCTTACTCCCAATACAGCAACACTCACTCCTGCGTTCTGTATCCGATAATAATCCCAGTTACGGCTGGTCAAAAGGGACATGGTAAGAGCCGCTATTCCAAAAAAAGCAAGATAAAACAACAGCTGGCCAGCTCCAGCCATAATGAACAATAAGACCAGGTTGAGAAAAAATATAGCCATGATTTTATTCTCATCCAAATACAGGGCCGCTGCAATTAAGAAAACTCCCCAGGCTGTAGCTGGTATCAGGGCTATTCCAGGCAGCAAAGCCATGGCCACACAGGCTAACGATGTAGCCAGAAGAAAGAATAGTATTATTGGCAATTTATCCCCTCTTTCTGTCGTCCAGGTAGAGCATTAAATACCTCATATCCTCATACCATTGATCTTTTTCATCAGATTCCATTATGCCAGCTTGCAGTTTTTGATTAGCCAAGTAATCCACCGTAGTAAAATCAATTCCCAGTTTCCGGCCCAAGATATAAGCAATGCTTATTATGGCAGCCAAAGAATCACAGGTTTTGGCATGGTCATTTTTAAGTGTAGCTTTAAACAGATCACTCAATGCCTCCACTAGTTGTGCTTTAAGAGATTCGCTGACTCTTAGATTACCGGCAAAGACCTCGCTGTTATTTTTCCTCAATCCTACCACCCCCCTATGTAATTCTATTTAGTTCCATAAATTTCCTGCCCAGAAAATAATAAGCTAAGCCCTCAGCTAGCTGAGGGCTCTATAAGCTTTATTCGGCTGTATATGGTAGTAAAGCCATGTTTCTGGCTCTTTTAATGGCTACTGTAATCTGTCGTTGATGCTGAGCACAGTTGCCAGTTATTCTTCGAGGCAGGATTTTTCCTCTTTCAGTAACATAGCGGCGTAATTTGGGAATATCCTTATAGTTTATATGCTCGATCTTGTCCGCGCAAAAATTGCACTGACGCCTTTTTTTTCTTTTATCCCTTTTCAATACTTTTTTCCCTCCTCATCAGAAAGGTATTTCATCTTCATCCTGATGATCTACTATGTCTATATCGCTTAGGTTTACTTCTCGACCAAATTTTCCCCAATCATCAGTGTCACGGGCTGAACTGGTTGGCGTTGAACTTGCACTGCTCGTCCCAGCCCGGTCCAGAAACTTAACCTCATCGGCTACTACTTCAGTTACTCTCCGGCGCTGTCCATCCTGGGCTTCATAACTGCGTATTTGCAGTCTACCCTCAACAGCAACCAATCTACCCTTACCCAGGTAATTTGCACAATTTTCAGCCGCCTTGTTCCAGACTACAACTGGAATAAAATCAGCTTCGTCCCTTTTAAATTTGCGATTTACAGCTACGGTAAAAGAAGCAACTGCTGTTCCGTTTTGAGTGTATCTTAATTCTGGATCCTGAGTGAGACGCCCGATTAAAATTACTCTGTTATACAAATCCAGCTTACCTCCCATCCAGTTTATTTCCACTATTCTTCCAATCGAATGATCATATGGCGCAAAAACTTATCTGATATTTTTATAACTCGGTCTAATTCATCAACAGTTCGAGTTTCTCCGTTAAAATGCCAGACAGCATATATTCCTTCGGAGTAATCCTGAATGCTGTATGCCAACCTCTTTTTTCCCCAACCGTCAAGTTCTTTAACGAATTCGCCGCCAAAATCAGCAATTATCTTCTGCAATCTCTCTCTGGCTTCAACGAAATCATCTTCTGATAAATCCGGCTTGAGAATGAACATCATCTCATACGTGCGCATAGTTACACCTCCTCCCTATGGACTAGCCCTTTAAAAAGCATAAGGCTCCAGTATAACTGGAGCAGGGACTTCAAAATATTATACCAATATAATTATAGTCTGGCAAGCCTTATCTAAAGTCTTCCTCTAATAAGCAAACTATCCAGTTCGGATATGGGTTTCTCAATAATAAAAGTATGGTTGAATAAAGCTTTTAGTACCGCTCTGGGTTCCTGCTTTTCTTGATCCTTAATGGCAATAATGCAGAATTTATGAGTACGAGGCATATTTTTGACCGTAACCAAGTCCCCGGTAGAAAATCCAGGTTTACCTGCTCTATTATTAATCATTTCTTTCTACCCCTTTCAGCTTAGAATCCCCCTGCTAGCATGCTATGCAAAAGAGGCAGAATTTGTTAATCCTACTTTCTTAGTTTTCAACTCTCTGCATGCGTTTTTCAAATTGCATCCGCGGTAGCATTACTATGCGTCCACAGCCCTGACACTTGATCTTTATATCCGCTCCCATACGAGTAATCTCCCAATGGTAACTGCCACAGGGATGCTTTTTTTTCATACGCACTATATCTCCTAATTGGAATTCTTTCCTCTGCATCTTACCCTCCCCAGCATATACCCAACTCTACCCATCTGCTAATTAATTAATATTTGATTCCCTGGGAAAACCCCAGCAAACCTGGTTTGGATGCATAAGGGGAATCATTATTTCTTAACACTGGATACCTAATAGTTTCTGATCCGTATGTCCTGAAAACCCGGGCTTAGAACCTTGCCCACCAGAAAATAGTTACACCGCAACTCTTCCATGGCCTGGCCAAGTTTATCGGCCTGATCGGCCCCAACTGCAATTAATAACCCTCCGGCAGTTTCAGGGGAAAACAAGATATCCAATATGGCCAGGTCTACATCTTCCGTACTATGGTATTTATCCTGTAAATAGCTGCGATTCTTATAGGCACCGCCTGGTATTAATCCCATTTGTGCGTATTCCATGGCACCTTCCATCAATGGTACCCGATCCGCATATAACTCCACTGTTACCTGGCTGGCTGCTGCCATTTCGTAGAGGTGACCCACCAGGCCAAATCCAGTCACATCAGTAAGGGCATGAACCTCTACCTTTTTCAGCCCTTGGGCCGCAACCTGGTTCAAGCTGCTCATCCATTTACTGGCTTCCTGATAGGAGGCTTCTGAAATCATCTCCGCTTTTATAGCGGTAGCCAAAATACCATTGCCAACAGGTTTGCTGAGATACAATAAGTCACCGGGCCGGGCACCGGCATTGTCCAATACCCGGTCCGGATGAACCAATCCAGTAACGGCCAGACCATACTTAGGCTCCAGGTCATCAATAGTATGGCCTCCTACCAATAGAGCGCCTGCTTCTACAACTTTAGATAATCCCCCTGCCAAGATGCTCTGCAGCACCTTAAGATCTTCACAGGCGGGAAAACATACTATATTCATAGCTAAGAGGGGGGTTCCACCCATGGCGTAAACATCATTCAGGGCATTGACTGCCGCAATCTGTCCAAACAAGTATGGATCATCCACCATGGGAGTAAAAAAATCCAGGGTCTGAATAATAGCCTGTTCGGAGTTTAATCTAAATACTCCGGCATCATCCCTTGTATCAATCCCCACTAATAAATCCGGGTGAGTTGGGGGCTTAAAGTCCCGCAATATTTGTTCCAGGGCCCCTGGATCGATTTTTGCAGCTCACCCAGCGGCCCTAACCATTTGAGTTAGTCTTTTGTTTTCCATAGGGTCTCCCCTCCTCCTACACCAGTGCTTTTTCATTGATGGATTAAACAAGTTCTGATCTCGTCTAGATCCACTAAAAATCTTGCATAAAGGCTCGATAAGCCTTAAAGGACATGTAAAGATCCGCTTTGCTAACTATTTCAAAAGGCGAATGCATTCCCATCACGGCTACTCCACAGTCCAGCACTTCCATACCATAGTAGGCCAGATACTGAGCTACCGTACCGCCTCCGCCGATATCTACTTTTCCTAATTCTCCCACCTGCCAACATACCCCGGCCTCTTCCAAGAGTTTCCTGATTCTGCCCAGAAACTCTGGATTGGCATCACTGGATTCTGCCTTACCCCGGGAACCTGTAAATTTGGTTAAGACTACTCCTCGGGATAAAAAGCTGCAATTTCTCTTTTCGAATACCTCGGGGTAATTTGGATCCACGGCGGCATTAACGTCGGCAGAGAGCGCAAAGGAGTTCGCCAGACAGCGCCTGAGACCCAGATAGCTGGTAATACCGGCTCGATGCAAGATTTCTGTAAGCAAATTTTCAATCAGCAGCGAATGTAGACCGGTATTACCCACACTTCCAATTTCTTCTTTGTCCGCAAAAAGACAAACTACGGTCCGATAAGGGTTAGCTACCTCCAATACTGCCTGCAGGGAAGCAAAGGCACTGACTCGATCATCCTGCCCATAGCCCCCGATCAGGCTACGATCCAATCCTACCTCCCGGGCTGGAAATGCTGGCACCAGCTCCAGTTCAGCGCTGGTAAAGTCCTCTTCTTCGATGTCATAGCGGTCCCTTAACAACTGCATGATGTAATTTTTAACCGGACTCTTGCTTTCCCCATCCATAGGGATACTTCCCACCAAGGCATTTAATCCTTCCCCGCTAATGGCTTCAGACATTTTTTTCTCCATCTGTTCCTTGGCCAGATGCGGAAGCAGGTCAGCAATGGTTAGTACCGGTTCTTCCTCTTTTTCTCCTATGACTATACTTACTTTTTCCCCATTTTTCTTAATTACCACCCCATGCAAGGCTAAGGGAATGGCTAACCATTGATATTTCTTTATACCTCCATAATAATGAGTTTTCAGCCAGGCTAGTCCCTCTTCTTCATAAAGAGGCCGGGCTTTTAAGTCCAAACGAGGCGAGTCAATGTGAGAAGCTACAATATTGATGCCCTCTTCCATGGAATCCTTTCCGATAATAATTAAGGTACAGACTTTCCCTTTATCCTGCATCACTACTTTCTGTCCCGGCTTCAGCTCGGTGCATTCTTGCAGAGGGATAAAACCCGCCTGGCAAGCTTGTTCATAAATATAGTCCACCGCTTCTCTTTCCGTTTTACTCGCATTCAGAAATTTTAGGTACTGCCCAGCAATTTTATGTACTGCTACCTTTTCCTCCGGGCTCAGCACCGTCCAACAGTTTTGTTCCAACTGTTCAACTTTATCCATAAAGTTTGAAACCCCCTTTTTCATAAATAATAAGAATCTTTCTATATCTTTCCCTGCTGCTTGCTTTTTAAATCTTCAGGCTATAATTGGCCTTACTCCTGGCAGGGTAATCTGGATCAGCTTATTCCGGCCCAATTTTTTAATATCTCATAAGTCTGCAACATATAGGAAGCACTTAATGATTTATCAATGGTCTCTACTAGCGCCAGCATTAGGTAAAATCCCATTTCTGAAGCTAATAACAGTGCCGGATATAATAAACCCAGAATTATACTTAGTATAATTAAATTTCTGCTTACCGCCAAGACTATTCCCAGCAAGCTATTAATTGATGACAAGAAACCCCAGGTCAATAAATTCTCTATTCCTAACCATAATAACTGGGTTAACTTGCTGGCTACCAGGAAAATAACTATGAAGGACAAGGCCATGATCAGCAGATAGGCCAGGTAGTTAGCTGCGTCACCTAAATTTAATCCATTGATGACCATCTCATTGTCAACCTTTAAGGCCGTCAGAGGTATGTTACTTCGTATGCTTTCTGCTAATGCTCCAGTAAGCCCGTAATATTCCTGTAGATAAGTAGCCAGATCCCGATAATATATTACAGACAGGAAAATACCTGTTGCCAGACTAACAATGCTGCCGACCGCATGCAAAAAACCCTTGTGAAAACCAGACCACCCGCTGAGGGCAGCAATCGCCAAGATCATATAATCAAAGGAATTTAAAGACATAAACTGATCCCCGTTTACTTAAAATTATCATAATTATAACACAGTCCTATGCTGTGGGATTTTAATTAGTATTCCAGCTATCATCTTTGCTGGATGCGGGCTCTGATGACATATTTATGATGCTGGTTTATTTAACGATATGTTTTAGCCCGGTGCTTCTGATTCCATATCTTACTGATTAATTCAAGAGCGGATTGGCACTTGCCCTGGCACCCATTTTCTACAATAAATAAAATTATCTTGCTTTATTCCCCCTGCTTAGAGAAACCACTGTAGATATTTCCCGGGAAATAAAATTTCTGGTCGTAAAAAACCACCGGCACCTATCGCCGATGGTTGATGATGGAAACAGTAAATATATTAGATTACTCCAGTGAAGTAAATAGGTCTGCAAAAACTAGGTTCCACAATCGCTTCTGACGGCTTTTTCTCAACTCATTTGATGGCCGGGATGGGTAAGTGTGCCAAATAGCTCCCCGGGCCACACAGGAGCTCTGAGGTTAAATTTTCATAATGGTGCGAACAAATGTTTTTATGAGAAAATCTGAGTCCTTTTTCTTAATTATTGTCATTTACAGAAAATATAAAACCTACTCTAATTATCTGAAATTATATAAAAAATCGGCTGACTCCAGTCGCTGGAGCGCCGATAATATATACTGGCGGAAGCGTGTGAGAATCGAACTCACCCGTGACGGGACCACCGCCACACGACTGGATTTGAAGTCCAGGCGGCCCACCAGGACCGATCCGCCTCCTTGTTATTGATACGCTTCTGCCAAGGCAGCAGGGCTTCTCGAAAAGCTCTTTCTTAGTAATTGTATATCTGCTTGAGGTTAAATCAACACCTGGACTCGAACATCCCATGGGTTACGGTTGGATTTTATTTAACCAAGCATGCCAACTAGGATTATAGATTCCCCCAAGCCATTTGTCAAATCATTATTGTGAGACCATTTTTGGCTTGCTTGATATTTTGAGCTTGGCGAAACCAAACTGTGATCCTTGTAGGGGCTTCCTTATTCTTCGGCTTCTACTACAATAACTGATTGAATTTCATAACCTTTTTTCTTAAGCTCTTCTGCTATTTCTATACCATTTAATTCTTCTATGCGAATAATGGTTTTATAGCGGAATTTTTTCTCATCATAGTATACTACTGTATTGATAATATTGATCCCATGGGCAGCAATGATGCCCGTAATTTCAGCCAAGCTACCGGGGCCACTGGGTACATAAAGGTCAATCCTGCTATGGGGCTGTTTCACCCCTAGAATATCAATTAAAGCGTCAAAGATATCGGTTTCAGTAACTATGCCAACCAATTGTCCCTGGTCAACTACCGGCAACCCACTGATTCTATGTTGGCGCATGATTTTGGCTGCGGTTTCAATATAGTTTTTGCTATTAATTGTAATCACCTGTTGGTGGCGGGGAATTATGTCTTTAATCTTGGTCTTGGCCAGCAGATAATTCAGTTCATGAATGCTTAGCGAAGTGGCGGCCGATGGCGAAGCCTGGTTCAAATCACTTAAAGTAACAATTCCGATCACGTCTTGTTCTTTGTTAATTACAGGCAACCTTCTTATATTGCTCTCTTTCATGATTCTGAAGGCTTCCGTTATGCTGGTGTCTAGACTTACAGTTTTCACATCCACCGTCATACGGTCTTTTACTTTCATTTTTTACCCTCCCAGGTAAGCCTTTTTTACTTCTTGGCTTGTCAATAATTCATCCGCACTTCCCTGCAGTACTATTTCGCCGGTTTCTATTACATAGGCCCAGTCTGCAATAGAAAGAGCCATATTGGCATTCTGTTCTATAAGCAGTATAGTCGTTCCCTTCCTGTTTATGTCTTTTATTATCTCAAAAATCTCCTTTACCAGCAATGGCGCCAAGCCCATAGAGGGCTCATCCATCAACATTAATTTGGGTCTGGCCATTAAGGCCCGCCCAATGGCCAGCATTTGCTGCTCTCCTCCGGACAGGGTACCTGCCAGCTGTTTTCTTCTTTCCTGTAAACGAGGGAAGCGATCGAAAATTTCACTCAAGTCCTTTTGTATTTCTTTTTTGTCTTTGCGCAAATAGGCCCCCATTTCAAGGTTTTCCAACACCGTCAGTCCTGGAAACACTCGCCTTCCCTCGGGCACTTGAGATATACCCAGTTCAACTATCTTATCCGGAGCCATTCGAGTGATTTCTCTATTTTGAAATTGGATCTCTCCCTGCTTGGGCTTTAATAATCCTGATATGCTCTTTAGCATGCTGGTTTTTCCAGCTCCATTGGCCCCTATTAGAGTAACTATACTCCCTTGCTCTACTTCTATACTTACGTTTTTTAAGGCCTGAATGGCTCCATAATATACATTGATTTCTTTTACCTGGAGCAAACTGTTTCCCCCTATCTCTGCTCTTGCTTGGTTTTTTTTCTGGCGTCTCCCACTCGATGAGTGAAGCGAATTTTGTCATAATACTCTATTAAAGGCAGGGCATATTTACGAGTAGTATCCAGCATATCCCTGAAGGTAGCTAGACTAAGCTCCTTCTCCTGTGCAAAATACTGGTTTAGCCGGTTTTTCCCTTCCTCCAGGGCTTCTTGCAAGAAATACATATCCGGGCTAATTTTTACCAAAACCTTTTCACTGGTTAAATAAGCCAGTATTTCCATAAAGGCACCTTCTTCTATTGCCGCTGCCTCTCTTAATGCTTCTGCTGATGGGGGGGCAAATAGATTGTCCCCCATCTGGCGCTTAATCAGATGGATAGCTTTCAGCTCTTGCTCCCCTGGGGCCGGCACATGCCCGGGCAGTCTTATTTGCTGGTCCTGAATCTCGACTTTTTTATCCATTTCGAGTTCTTTCAGGATTAGGTTGAATGTCTTGGTATTTACATTTTTCGAAAACCGGCTGCGTATATCTTCCCGGGAAGGTCCCTGCCGCAACGGGTATTTTGAGTGATATTCCTGCAAGGCGTTGATAATTTTGTCTGCTAATTGTTCCAGGCCAAAAGTACTCATGTATTCATCTTTCTTCAGTGCTACCACTTTATGATCTTGGGTCATTTGTTCCAATTCCTGCCTGATTCTATCTTCGTCATTGCCGGTCCTTTTTGACAGTTCGTTTACACTGATTACATCTTGGGGATTGGCTTCTAATTCATATAAGAGCATTTCAGACAGATTCCCCTCTTCTTTTACAATCAGTTCGTTTAAGGTTTCTTCTTTAAAGCGCTTTTGTTTGCTGGCATTAGCATCGATAATAGTCCCACCGCCAATGGTGCTTATTGGGGAGTAATAGCGGATAACAAAAGGATCTCCTTTGTGCCCTACTACTGGTTTCTCCATGACGATCTGTACATAACCCTCCTGTCCAGGATGTAATTCATCCCCATCCAGCAGTACTATGCGGGCCATGGTTTCATCAGTTCCCAAATGAAACCGGATCCGATTCCAGTTCTTTAATACCCTGGTGCTGGAGCTTAGTAGGTGCAGGCGAGCATCCATGCGGTAAGTGGAAGAAAGGTAATCTGGGGTTGATAGCCAGTTGCCTCTTTCAATATCAGCTACATCGACTCCCTGCAGATTTACTGCTACCCGCTGACCCGCATAAGCCCTATCAACTTTATCATTATGTACTTGCAGTGTTCTAATCTTGACTTTCTTTCCACTGGGTAGCAATTCCAGAGTTTCTCCAGTCTCTATCCCGCCTGACCAGAGGGTTCCGGTCACAACTGTTCCAAAACCGGCTTTGGTAAATACCCGATCTACTGGCAGCCGGGCTTTGCCAAAGGTCGGTTTTTCTTTTACGCCATCTGATACTCTCTGTATTTCCTGCAACAATTCGGCAATTCCTTCTCCAGTCACTGCTGATACTGCAATAATGGCGGCATCAGCCAGAATGGTTGCGGACAAATATTCCCGGACCTCTTCCTCTACCAGCATCAGCCATTCTTCATCTACCATATCCTTCTTGGTAAGTGCTATGATGCCATTTTTTACTCCCAGCAACTCTATAATATCCATATGCTCTCTGGTCTGGGGCATAACCCCTTCATCAGCAGCAATCACTAGTATAACCAGGTCTATGCCAAAGGCGCCGGCCAACATATGCTTAATAAATCTTTCGTGCCCAGGGACATCAACGATGGCGGCCTTCTGCCCATCCGGCAGTACAAAAGGGGCAAAACCTAATTCAATAGAAATGCCCCGCTGCTTTTCTTCTTTCAAACGGTCAGTTTCAATTCCGGTAAGAGCCTTTACCAGGGTGGTTTTACCATGATCAATATGTCCTGCTGTTCCTAGTATTAACCTTTTCATTGCCATCCTCCTCTTCTGCCCATTCCGGTCTCTAAGTCTATTTCCGGCTGGGGTTAAGCAACAACTCCCTTATCATGGCTGCTATTTCCAGTTCATCTCCCGCTAATAGGGTTCTTACGCTAATCAGCATTTTATTGTCCTGTCTTCTCGCTACCAGGGCCAGCTTGCCTTGTCGCAGCTTAGCCGCTGCCTGCTCCAGGCTAATATGCTTGAATTCCAATTCCACTCCTGCTCCGGGCAGTTTATGGTTGGGATATGCGCCACCTCCTACCATGTCTTCCAGGGCCACTTTTTGGAGCTCCAGCAGTAGTTCATTGGCGGAATAGGCCGGGCTTGTCTGATTATGCACCAATATGGGAATATCGCTTAATTGCTCTTTTAATATACTTAAGAAGGCTTCCGCTTTGGCTTCCATATCCTCCTGGGTAGCCGCGAGCATTTTATTAATAGGTAGGTTTTCTTCCGGATAAGCAGACAGGTACTCCAACAAAGTGCCTTCCAGGCCCGCCAAAATCAATTTATCTACCCTTAAGGCCCTCAGCAGTTGGTTCTTTTTCATTTGCTCAATATACTTTCGTTTTCCAACTATGATCCCAGCCTGGGGTCCGCCCAGCATCTTGTCTCCACTAAAACTTATTATATCGGCACCTGCTTGGACACATTCCTGTACCGTAGGCTCTTTCTTTAATCCATCGGGCAGCAGGGAACTGATTATCCCGCTGCCCAAATCCAGAAATACGGGAATCTCTTGCTTCTGGCCCAGGCTCACTAATTCTGACATTGGTACTTCGGAGGTAAAGCCAATAATCTGATAATTGGAGGTATGAGCGGAAAAGAGCAGGGCGGTAGCTTCATTAATAGCCTGGGAAAAGTCTGATATATAGGTTTTATTGGTAGTACCTACCTCAACTAGTGTAGCCCCACTGAGCTTCATAACCTCCGGAATTCTGAAGGCTCCTCCTATTTCTACTAATTGTCCACGAGATACTATTACTTCCCGGCCTTCCGCTAAAGTAGTTAAAGCCAGCATTACCGCGGCAGCATTGTTATTGACTACCAAAGCGGCCTCAGCACCGGTAATCTTTTGCAATAAACCCTCTATATGAGAGTAGCGAGAACCCCGTTCGCCTGTTTCCAAGTCCATCTCCAGGTTGTTATAGTTCCTGCCTATCTCTTGCATATGGCTAAGCGCCCTTGCACCTAAGGGCGCTCGCCCTAAATTGGTATGTAAGACTACTCCAGTTCCGTTAATTACTCTTTGCAGAGTTCCTTTATCATCATTTTCAGCCTTTAACTTAATGCTGTCTATAATCGAGGTCAGGATGGCCTTTTTCTCAATTTCGGTATTTATTTTCCGCAGGCTTTCTCTGATTTCTTCTACTGCTGTTCTAGCGGTTTGAACCACATAATCTCTTTTATACCTAACCATTAGCTGTTTAATTTCTTCTTGTATCAATATTTCGTCCATGGACGGAATTTTCTTTAGATTTATCATCCAGATCCCCCTTAATCAACTTTGAAAAAGGCTGCCTTAATTTCCGCACCGATTTCTCTACCTGCCTTTGCTACTAATACTAACAGTATAATTATACCCAGTAAACCAAACAAAGGGTACACCTTGCTTACCAGGACGGAAAAACTCTGCCAGGCTATGGGCAGAGCTAAAATTAGTGTAAGTACAAGACTTAAGCCATAGCTTATACCCGTAAAGTGGCAAAAGCGCTGAGCAAATCCATAAGCATTGGCAATAGCAGTGGTGAGAATCCCTACCCATAATACCAGGGTATAAACCACTTTACCTATAGGAGAGATAAACCCTGCTACATATAGCATGGGCACCTCATAGTGTAGCACCATCGGCATAAACTTAATCAAGGCCAGATAATTAAATACTATCAAGATGCCTAGAATGGTCCCTCCCAAAATCCCTCCCCAGATGCCATCGCGTCGGCTGCCCAGGGACTGATATTCGGTTAGAATTACCATGGCTAAAGCAAAATTGTAGGCCACATACAAAATAGAAGCTATTATCCAGCCTCCCTCGGGCTGGGGAATTATCAATGCTGTATATGCTGCTATGGGCTCGTTTTTTACCACCAGGGCCGCATACCCAGTTATTATCAGCAGGCATGCTAGTTTTACCGGTACCAGGATGTTAAAGGATTTAACCAATCCATTTTTCCCTGAGCACAGAAATAAGGCTGCCAGTAGGGCTGCTATCAGAATTCCTGCTTCTTTGGGTTGGGATAAATGTTCAGAAAATATGGCTCCACTGGCCGAAAGCATTATACTTAGGCCCAGAAACAAGAATACCGCTATTAGCAGGTCAAATATTTTTGAATGTTTTTCTCCCAGCAACTCTTTTAGCATATCCTGGTAAGAGTTGATTTTATGCAGATGGGCAATATACATTAAGAGCGCTCCACAGCAAGCGAACAAAAACATAGCTAACAGGCAGCCTTTAATCCCCAGCTTTCCATGGGAAACAAAAAACTGGACTGTTTCCTGGCCGGATGCAAATCCGGCGCCCACTACTGCACCCAGATATCCCATGACTAGGCTAAATCTGCTTTTAATCCTATTCATCTCCAGATCCCTTAAATATATACTTCATAAATACGCTTCTTAAATCTAAAATACCGCATAAAAATATTACCAGAAGCACATGCTAACCTTGACTAGGGAAGGGTGGTGGGGGGTCTTATGCAAAACCACAGTAATCAAAGCTCCAATGTGTTTTCCCAGCATTTCACAAACCCCAGCTGTGTAAGCGGCCTTTCTAATGCCGCCTATAAGCTGTTACAGGAACTTGCTCAAACCTCTCGGCGAGATTTGGTTTACTTGTGTATTGGCACTGACCGGGCTACTGGAGATTGTCTAGGCCCCTTGGCAGGGAACAAGCTTAGTCTGCTCTTGCCTTCGGCTCATATATTCGGAACTCTGGAACAGCCTCTACATGCCCTGAACCTGGAGTCCACCTTGGATTCCATCTATCGAAGCTATTCACATCCTCTGCTCATTGCCATCGATGCTGGTTTGGGCAAATCGGATCGGGTAGGTTTTTTGACAATGAGCAGAGGCTCTCTATCTCCGGGATTAGCCTTAAAGAAGCAACTCCCGCCGGTAGGTGATATAAATATAGTTGGAACAGTAAATGTTTCGGGTTTTTCCGAGCATCTGATTTTACAGAACACCCGTCTCTTCATTGTATATAAAATGGCGGAAGCAGCAGCTCGGGCCCTTTTCTCGGCCCACCATCGGCACTGTATAAATAGGAGAGAGCGTAATTATTCTAAGACCATATCTGTTGAAACTCATTAAATGCCGGTTACGGCCCTAGGATCAAGGGTGCCCTTCTGGATCATAACTTCAGTAGTGTAGGGCGAGCCTTTAGCGTGTAGAGGCTCAGCTGGAGTATAGGGTTAACCCCTTGGAGTGTAGGGGCTCAGTTGGAGCATAGGGTTAACCCTTTAGAGTGTAGGGGGACCTGGTCGCCATTTCCCTGGCACTCCATCATTATTCGTTTACAACAATATTGAATTGCTAAAAATTTATATGCCAAATCATATGATTATCTCATTATCAGCCGGGCCCGAGCGGTCAAAGACCGCACCTACAATAGCAGCGCTTTAGGCATCCCCTATACTAAAGGGCGGCCTTATCCTTACGGATTTCGGCCGCCCTTTTAATTTCCGATATATTTATGAGGGCAGAAATGTTTCACGTGAAACATTTCTGCCTGATCTTAAATACCAATGATATCGCATATCCTTTCAAGGTCGTCCAAGCTATAATACTCAATAATAATTTTTCCTCCGGGGCTACCGCCAGAAACCTGAGCCCTGGTGCCCAGGCACAACTGCAGTTTTTCTTCCAAGTCTTTGACTTCGGGAGAAACTTCTAAGGCCTGGTCCCTACCGGCATCGGTCCGGGACCGACTTTTTCTTACCTTCTTCTCCAACTGTCGGACTGAAACCTTGTCCTCAACTATAGCCTGTGCCATTTTGACCTGTTCCTTAGGTTTTCCTATGGCCAGAAGAGCCCGGGCATGTCCTGCAGAAAGCTTTCCCTGCTCCAGCAGCTTTATTACCTCTTCAGGTAAAGCAAGGATTCTTACCATATTGGCCACATGGGAGCGGCTTTTGCCTATTCGTTCCGCCAGGGATTCCTGGGTGTAATTATAGCGGCTCATCATCTTTTTATAGGCTCGAGCCTCCTCCACCGGGGTCAGGTCATCTCGTTGCAAATTCTCAATAAGAGATATTTCTGCTGCCTCAACCTCCCCGATTTCTTTGACAATTACCGGTATGGTTCGTAATCCCGCCATCTGGGCTGCTCTCCAGCGTCTCTCCCCAGCAATTATTTGATATCCTTCCCCATCTGGTTTAGCCAGTATGGGTTGCAGCAAACCATGCTCTTGGATGGATACCGCCAATTCCCGCAGGGATTCTTCCTGAAATGTAGTGCGGGGCTGATCCGAGCGGGCCTTAAGTTGCTCCACTTCTATTTCCTGCATATTCTCCCCATCATATATGTTAGGCCCGACAGAGAGGAGTGCTTCCAAGCCTCTACCTAATCCTCTTTCCTTTTTAGGCACGTCTTAACACCTCCAACGCCAAATCTTGATATACCTCAGCACCCTTGCATCTGGGATCATATATTACTATTGGTTGGCCATGGCTGGGTGCCTCGCTGAGACGAACATTTCTGGGAACAATGGTCCGATATACCTGGTTTTTGAAATGCTTTTTTACCTGATCCACCACCTGTATAGAGAGATTGGTTCTGGCATCAAACATGGTAAAAACAATTCCCTCAATACCCAGACTTCTATTCATCCTCTTTTTCACCACTGAGATGGTGTTCATTAGCTGGCTTAATCCTTCCAATGCATAATACTCACATTGAAGCGGTATAATTACAGACTGGCTGGCATTCAGGGCATTCAAGGTTAATATGCCCAGAGATGGAGGGCAATCTATCAATATCCAGTCATATTCATTATATATGGGCCTTAATGCTTCTTTTAAATAATATTCCCGCTGTTCTCGCCCGGCCAGTTCCACTTCGGCCCCGGCCAATTGAATGGTAGCGGGGATGATATCCAGATTTTCAATCCTGGACCTGCGAATCACTTCGCTAACCCCTACTTGATTGATCAAAAGATCATAAATACAATATTTAAGCCGTTGCCGATTTATGCCCAGGCCACTGCTGGCATTACCCTGAGGATCGCTGTCTATCAATAAGGTTTTATATCCTTTTAAAGCAATGCAGGCTGCCAGGTTAATAGCAGTAGTGGTTTTGCCCACTCCCCCTTTTTGGTTGGCCACCGCAACAATCTTTGCCATTTGCGTAAATTCACCTCTATAAGCAGCAATGAAGCCATCCGCCAACACTCTGGGTCAGTAGGCTGGTCCATCCCGTGGGGGCTGAAACCGTCCTGGTGATAACTATAAGGCCAAGGCTAAAACCTGCTGTCAATATTCACTACCTGTTATTATATCAGAGATGCCTATTAATAGAGTAAAAACTAAAGCTTTCCCGGGTGAATTTTTTGCGTTGCTAATGCTCCAGCCTAAACCGAGATATTATCAGGCGTCTGGTAGTATCCTTTCCCTTCACCCCCACCCTGGCAAAACCTGGAAATGACAGGGGTTACTCCAGCGTATATAACCCTAATGCCTTTACAACCAAGCAACAAGTTACTTAACATTCATCGGACGTTAAAAAGCCCTGAAAAAAGCGGCAATATTACCGTTTCCGGGGCTTTCGTTCTTTTCTCCTATTCAATCCAACTCATATAAACTCGTTGTATAAAAAAACTGCTAGTTAATTGTACTCTCGGTTTACACCTTAAATACCGGTTATTCTTCGTAAGTTCTTTTTGCTCTTGCTAATCCTGATAATAATTTCGTATTGTTCTTCTCCTTCTCGATCTTCCATTGCTATATCAATTCCAGTCTGTCGGGCTCTCTTTACCGTTTCTTTAATGGTGTTAATAAATATCCTGGCGTCCCGGATAATCATTGAAACATTTTGCCTGTTGCTGTGGGCTTTGTTTTCGCCCGGAATATTATTGCGACTTAGCTTATCTACCAGTTCTTCTGTTTCTTTAACGGTTAAATCCTGTTCAACTATCTTGCTTAATATGGCCATCTGGGTCTCGGCATTGTTGATCTTCAATAGGGCACGAGCATGTCTCTCGCTAACCATGGCTGGATTGATACTTCCCTTAACCACTTCCGGCAGTTTTAAAATCCGCAGTTTATTGGCAATAGCGGACTGACTCCGGCCCACTTTGCGGGCTACTTCCTCTTGAGTCATCCCAAACTGGTTAATAAGGATATTATAGGCATGGGCCTCTTCAAAATAGTTCAATTCTTTACGTTGAATGTTTTCAATTAGTGATATGGCGGCGGCTTTTTCGTCGTTCATTTCCTGTACCATAGCTGGAATTTCCTTTAGTCCCAGCATTCTACAAGCCCTATATCTTCGCTCTCCTGCTACAATCTGATACCCATTGGGAATGGCTCTAACGATGATGGGTTGAATCAATCCATAGGCCTGGATTGATTCGGCTAAATCCGACAGGTCCTCTTCATCAAATTCCTGCCGGGGTTGATAAGGATTGGTCTGTATCTTTTCCAGTGGGAGTTTAATTATTTGCAGCCTATTCTTGTTTTTATCTCCTCTCCAGGGCCACTTTTTTTTACTCATCTATGATGCTCCTTCACAATGGCCGCTTAACCGGCAAACCTGGTCGCCGTGGGAATTTTTCCGGACTAGCCTGCTGCTTCCTTATCTGGATAATGGCTCTTTGACGATCTTCCCCTAGTGGATATAGAAAAACTTCCTCCACCACTCCCCCTAAGAGCTCAAGGATCTTTTCTGCTTCCTCTATTTCTTCCTGATACCGGGGCCCTTTCCACAGCCATACTATCCCACCTATTCGAGCCAAGGGCAAACAGTATTCCAAAACCACTCGCATACTGGCTACGGCTCGACTGCAAACCACATCAAAGCTTTCACGATAATCTTGGTGCTGACCAATCACCTCGGCTCTCTCCCTGATTACTTGAACGTGCTGAAGTTTTAGCAAATCAATGGCCTGTTTAAGAAAATGGCTCTTTTTTAAATCAACTTCCAGCAAAGTGTAGTGATTGTTTTTATCCGCTATAGCCATTACCAGTCCTGGCATTCCGGCGCCGCTACCTATATCTATTACTCGATAATCTTGAAATTGCCAGCGTTCAAAAATCTTTAGACTATCTTCAATATGCAAATCCAAATCCTCGCTGCTCATCCTTCTGCTAATCAGGTTGGTGTTTTGGTTGGCAGCCAACAAATAATTTTTGTATCTCTTAACATTATTTTCCATGCCCTGCTCTAATTCCTTCTTTTCTTTTCCAAATAAATGTATAAAACATTTATATCGGCTGGATTTACTCCTGTAATTCGAGAAGCTTGTCCCATGGAAGTGGGTCTTACCTCTTTTAGCCGTTGTCTGGCCTCGTTGGCCAAACCATAAACTTCATCGTAATCTATTTCAACTGGGATCCTACGGTTTTCCATTTTTTCAAACTTTTTAACCTGCTCTTGCTGCTTGGCAATATATCCCTGGTATTTCGATTGAATTTGGATCTGTTCCGCTATATCCTCATCCAGGACATTGATCCAATTCATATTTTCAAAATCAGATACTCCTATTTCCGGTCTTTTTAATAAGTCCCACCAAGACAATCGGTCTTTTAAAGGAGCACTGCCTTTTTCCTTAAGAAAAGCCGTTGCTTCCAGGTCGGCTGGAGTAAAAGTATTTTGCTGAAACAATGTTTTGGTTTTTTCCAGGGTTTCCATTTTGCTGTTAAAATCTTGCCATCGCCTATCGTCAACCAGACCGATTTCCCGGCCTTTAGCGGTCAACCTGATATCCGCATTATCCTGCCTCAATAGCAGCCGGTATTCAGCTCGGGAGGTTAATAAGCGATAAGGTTCGTCAATATCTTTGTTGACCAGGTCATCTATGAGCACCCCAATAAAGGCTTCATTTCTCTTTAAAACCAGAGCTTCCTTCTCCTGTACCTTTAATGCTGCATTGATACCGGCTACCAATCCCTGAGCGGCAGCTTCTTCGTAGCCGGAAGTACCGTTAATCTGTCCAGCCGTGAAAAGTCCTTCTATTGCCTTAGTTTCCAGGCTTAGCTTCAATTGAGCTGGAGGAACATAATCATATTCTATAGCATAACCAGTCCGCATAATGCGAACGTTTTCCAGCCCCGGTATGCTCTTTAATACCGCCATCTGCACATCCTCCGGCAGACTGGTGTTTAGTCCCTGCACATACATCTCATCCGTATGTCGGCCTTCCGGCTCCACAAACAGCTGATGAGCATCTTTGTGGGAAAACCGAACCACTTTATCTTCGAATGATGGGCAATATCGGGGACCTCGCCCCTTAATTACTCCAGTAAACATGGGCGCTCTATCAATGTTATCCATTACGATCTGGTGGGTCTGAGCTGTACTGTGAGTCAACCAGCACGAGAGCTGGGGTCTGTTGATCCGGGGGCTTATAAAGGAAAACGTCAATGGACGCTCATCCCCTGGCTGTTCTGTCATTTTGGAAAAGTCTACGCTTCTTCTGTTTATACGAGGGGGGGTACCGGTTTTAAATCTCCCCAGTTCTATTCCATTATTTAATAAACTAGCCGACAATTTCTGGGCTGGGAATTGATTACCAGGGCCTCCATCATAAATTACATCCCCTATGATAATACGTCCTTTTAAATAGGTCCCAGATGTTATTACTACCGCCTGGCATTTAAATCTGGCTCCGGTTTTAGTAATTACAGCGCCAACTCTATCCTGAGTGATTTCCAGGTCTTCTATTTCTGCCATTAAAACGTCTAGATTCGGCTGAGCTAGCAGAATTTTAAGCATTTCCCGGTAGTATTCCTGTTTATCGGCTTGAGCCCTTAGGGCTTGAACCGCTGGACCCTTACCGGTGTTAATTATCCGCATTTGTATTTGGGCTTTGTCAATATTGATAGCCATTTCCCCGCCCAGGGCATCAATCTCCCGGACCAGCTGGGCTTTGGCCGGACCGCCAATAGAAGGATTACAAGGCATTAATGCAATATGCTCCATACTCAGGGTGCACAGTAGTGTCTTACACCCCATTCGGGCTGAAGCTAAAGCTGCTTCGCAGCCAGCATGTCCAGCGCCTATTACCACTACTTCATAATTACCTGCCTGGTAAATCATTTTTGTCCTCCACTCCTAATTAATTAACCCCGTTTATCTATTTGCCAATACAAAATTCTCTAAATATTCTATCAATACTCTCTTCCTTTAAATCCCTTCCGGTAAGCTGACCTAGGCTTATCAAAGCATTCTGCATATCCACTCCCAGGCAATCCATGGGCACCAGTTCCAAAGCTTCCAGTACTTCCTGAATATATTGCCGAGCTTCTTTTAACAATTCCTTTTGTCTCAAGCTCACCGTAAATTCCAGCTGCTCATTATCGGCTAAACCAGCTGTAACCTTTTTTTCAATCATTTCCGCCAAGGATTGGATGCCTATGTCGTCTTTGGTGGAAGCCCATATTACATCCAGACTGGAAAAGTGACGCTCAATATCCTTCTGTTTGATGTTCTTTGCCATCAAGTCATCCTTATTAATAAGCAGAATAATACGCTCCTGCTTTTCCAGACTGCGGTAAATGTTCATATCTTCCTCTGTCATGCCCGCTTCCACATCCAGCACCAATACTACCAGATCAGCTTCGCTTATAGCCTGCCTAGCCTTATCGATTCCTATTTTTTCAACTAAATCGCTGGTGTCTCTTATCCCGGCGGTGTCAATAATTTTGACAGGAATACCTTGGATATTAACATACTCTTCTATCACATCCCTGGTAGTACCCGGGACATCAGTAACTATCGCCCTTTCCTTCCTCAACAAAGCATTTAGCAGGCTGGATTTGCCTACATTGGGCTTTCCACATATGGCTACACTGATACCCTCTTTGTAAACATCTCCCAATTCTCCAGCTCTCAACATTTTATCAATCCCATCCCGGCTGCTCTCCATTAACTCCCTTACCCGCCGGTAATCTAAATCACCTATGTCTTCCGAAAAATCCAGGCTGGCTTCAAGCAACATATTAGCCTCCAGCAGCAAGTCTTCCAAGCTTTTAATATACTGGCTGTTTTTCCCTTCCATTTGTTTTAAGGCCAGCTTAAGCCCCCGCTCAGTTTTTGCCCTGATTATATCTATAACTGCCTCCGCTTGAACTGCATCCATTTTGCCATTCAGAAAAGCCCGTTGGGTAAATTCCCCGGGCTGGGCCAGTCTAATTCCCAGACTCAATACCCGCTGCAAACATCTTTTGGCCGCCAGGGCTCCTCCATGGCAGTTTATTTCCACCATTTCTTCTCCGGTATAACTTCGAGGCGACTTCATAATAGACACCAATACTTCATCCAAAATACCCTGCTCTTCGTCCTTTATATAACCCAAAGTTAGGGTAAATGGCTTTCGAGATCGCAAGTCCTTGCCCGGAGCTCTTGGCTGAAACACCTTATTGATTTTTTCTATAGCACCTTCCCCACTTACCCTGACTATGGCAATTCCCCCTTCACCTAGGGGAGTGGAGATAGCTCCTATAATATCATCATACATGGCCTTTCTCCATTTCTTTTTACTCTATTAACTTGGATTTATAGATGGTTTTATAGTACTTTATATCATAAAAAAAGGCCCTCGCAAGGGCCTCTTCTTTTATCTTTTACTTTTTCACGGTAATAACTACCTTGCGATTGGGTTCATCCCCGGTGGAATATGTGGTTACCTGGGGGTCTCCTTGCAAGACGGTATGGATGATCCTTCTTTCCTGGGGACTCATGGGCCTCATAACCACATTCCTTTGGGTAGTCTTTACTTTATCAGATAGTTTAATAGCCAGCTTTTCCAGGGATTTTTCTTTTTTTCTCCTATAATCTTCTACATCCAGTACGATCCTGATTTTTTCTTCTCTATCTTTATTAACGATCAAACTGGTCATATACTGTAAGGCATTAAGAGTTTCCCCTTTTCTGCCTATTACTAATCCCATATCTTTGCCGATAATATTTATTCTTACTTTCTCTTGGTCCCGTTCTACTCTATCTATCTTGTAGTCGATTTTCATTTTGTTGAGTAATTCAACCAGGGTCTTTTTCACTTCTTCTTCTGGCTTTTCTCTTACAGTTACCTTCACTATCGCCGGCTTTTTACCTACTATTCCTAATATTCCTTTATTAGCCTCTTCTATTACTTCTATTATCACATCATCAATTTCGCAACCCAATTCATCTAATGCTGCTTTAATAGCTTCATCAACGCTTTTTCCTCTTTTTTCTATCGCGTGATCTTCCATTATTATTCTTTCCTCCTTTGTCCCTCCCTGTTTGGTCTGTATTATCCGAGACCTTCGGTTCTTCAGAGCTCACAGTTCCTTCTTTGGTAGAAAACTCCCCTTCGATAGCCAAACCTGGATTAGTTAAGACTTTATTTTGTTTGCTGTGCCAGTTAACATACAATTGCTGTAGTATACCCAGGATATTAAACATTACCCAGTAAATAGGAAGTCCGGCCGGCATTTTCAAAACAATCCAGGCCATAAAAAGCGGCATTATATATAACATTGATTTCTGGGTCGGATCTTTTGTATCGACCATAGAAATTCTTTGCTGCAGATAGGTAGTAAGTGCAGCTAAAATAGGGAGATAAATCGGAATTATATTCCCTTGCTCAATATAATAAGATACTGATTGCCCAATATTCGAGATTCCAAAAAAGGAGGCATGTTCTACCACTACAAATTCAAAATTAATCAGTGATTGATAAAATGCTATAAAAATGGGCATTTGTATTAAGAGAGGAAGGCATCCACCAAAGGGACTTACACCTTTCTCCTTGTACAATTCCATGGTTTTTTTCTGTAGTATTTCGGGTTCATCTTTAAATTTTTCTTGAATGTATTTTACTTCGGGTTGTATTTCCTGCATACCCCGCATGGATTTCATTTGTTTTTGAGTAAGCGGGAACAAAGCTATCTTTATTAATATGGTAATCAGTATTATCGCTAACCCATAATTTGGTACACCGAAAAAAACTGTGATCTCATACATGACCTGAATAAATTCAGAAAACCAGTGTACAATAGCCTGCCACAAATTAGTCCCTGCTATTTAGCATTTAAATAGCAGGCTTCACCTCCTTACTAACTGGAGAAGCTCTAGCTTCTTATATAGATGTCAATGGATAATTATCCCACCTAGCCGTAATGTTGGCTATGGAACCGGATCATATCCTCCTGGATGAAATGGATGACATCTTAAAATTCTCCTGACTGATAACCATCCCCCTTTAAAAATGCCATATTTTTCAATTGCCTCAATAGAATACATGGAACAGGAAGGATAATATATACATGTAGGTGATTTTATAAGGAATTTAACTTGTTGATATATTTTGATTAAGCCAATCAGCATGTTTTTCAGCACAGTCCTGCTCTCCTCATGACTTTTCGATAATCACTATTCACTTGATCCCAGCTGGCTTGTTTAATAGTTGGGCGAGCAATGACTACCACATCTACTTTTTCCTTAATTTCACCTATATTTTGATATATAACTGTTCTAAGTCTGCGTTTGGCCTGGTTCCTATACACCGCATTGCCTACTTTTTTGCTGGTTACAATACCATAGCGGCTATTTTTAGCTTCAGAGCCAATAATAAAAACCACTATATATTTTCCTGGTATTTTTTTCCCTTTTTTATATATATTATCATATTCTTTTTTCTTGTTGATTCGGTACTCTTTATTTAACATGGCAACCTTCCCAAAAACGCAGCTATCCAATAAAACAAAAGGTCGCTTGTTACGACCTATGCAGAAATAACTTTTCTTCCTTTTTTCCTTCTATTAGCTAATACCCTTCTTCCTTCTGCCGTTGACATTCTCTTTCTAAACCCATGTACTTTTTTTCTCTGTCTATTCTTTGGCTGGTATGTTCTTTTCATTATCCACTATCCTCCTCTATATCAACACTTTCTAATTATATTTATATGTGACCCTAGATGTCAAGAATTCTACAGTCTTGGCAACCCTTCTAAATTAATACCCAATCTGTTATGATTATACTATATTTTTACCTATATCTAAATTAGATTATTCCTGGGTTTTATAGATATTCTATCGAGATATCCACAAATATCTCTCTATCTAAAAATGCTTTTTGCACAAATTAACAGGAGGGTCACCTTAATGTCAATAGACTATGCTTTGATATGGAATAAAGTCATGGCTGCCATGCGAGAGGAAACAGACCCCACTAGCTTTGATATCTGGTTTTCCATGGTGAAGTTTCACAGTTGGAAAAATGACAATATATATGTCATAGTACCCAATTCCTTGACTAAAGACTGGATAGAATCCAGGTACCTGGATTGCATTCAAGCTAAATTTAAAGAATTAACCAATCGGGATATTAACCTATTTCTAACTACCGAACCATTCGTGGATAATGGATCCTCTAACTCTTCATTAAATATGAAGTATAACTTTGATTCCTTCGTGGTGGGCAACAGTAATCGATTTGCTCATGCTGCTTGTTATGCAGTGGCCGAATCTCCTTCCAAGGCTTACAATCCATTATTCATTTATGGGGGAGTAGGTTTGGGTAAAACCCATTTAATGCAGGCTATAGGGCATCAAATACTTAGAAAACATCCTCATTATACGGTAATGTATGTTTCTTCAGAAAAATTTACCAATGATCTTATCAGCTCCATAAAGGACGATAATACTCCTGGATTCAGAAACCGTTACCGCAGCATGGATGTGCTATTGATAGATGACATCCAGTTTTTAGCCGGTAAAGAAAGGACACAGGAGGAATTCTTCCATACTTTCAATACCCTGCATGAATCTAACAAGCAGTTAGTAATTTCCAGTGATCGACCTCCACGCAATATACCAACCCTGGAAGATCGCTTGCGCAGCCGTTTTGAATGGGGCTTAATTACAGATATACAGCCCCCGGACTTGGAAACCAGAATAGCTATTCTAAGAAAAAAAGCACAATCAGAAAATTTAAATGTTCCTTATGATATATTGGACTATATAGCCAATTCTATAGATTCCAATATTAGAGAATTGGAAGGTGCATTAATTCGCCTGGTTGCTTACGCTACCATTAGTAATAAGCCTTTGAATATGAGTACGGTGATGGAGGCATTGAAAGATATACTTCCTCCTCCCAGTCCTAAAAAAATTACCATTGAGTCCATTCAGAAAGAGGTTTCCTCTTATTATGGTTTAGGTTTACGAGAATTAGTTTCTAAAAAGAGAAATAAACATATTTCTTATCCGAGACAGATAGCCATGTACCTCTGTCGAAAACTAACTGATGCTTCCTATCCTCAGATCGGCGAACAATTTGGAGGTAGAGATCACACTACGGTAATGCACGCTAATGATAAAATTGAGAAAGAAATAGCCAACGACCAGGAAGTATTACAGCTTATTAATACTTTTTGTAAGAAAATTGATCCCAGTTTTCCCATCTAAACCGAAGCACTTATACACAGGTTTTCAAAGGCTTATATCACCTAAAAGCAGGCCTTAGCGTTATGTATTAACATATCCACCGCTACTACTACTACAACTACTAGTTGTTAATAAATAATAAATAAGATCCGGATCCAAAGACAAAAAAATGATTTCTTGGAGGTATTAGAGATGAAATTTATCATTGAAAAAAAAGAGTTGTCTTCTCTCTCCAGTTTGGTTTATCGAGCTGCTTCCAGCAAGAACACTATTCCCATCCTATCCGGCATGTTGATACAGGTTAATCCGACCCAAGGATTAACCTTGACTGCGACTGATATGGATATCGGAATTGTAGCTTCCACCCAGGAGGTAGAAGTGTTGACCGATGGGCAGGTTCTAGTAAATGCTCATTATTTTAACGATTTTATCAAACTGCTGCCAGATGGCATAATTACCATTGAGTTAAACCAGGAGGCTTCCAAGTTAAGTATTAATTACGGACGCTCTTCTGGATTTATTAATATTTACCGTGATTTTGAGTATCCTAACCTACCATTGGAGAAAATGGAAAAAAGGATGGAGTTGCCTCAATCGATTTTAAGGGAAGCCTTGCGAAAAACTTCTTTTGCCGCTGCCTTTAACCATTTTCGGCCTGTTTTTACGGGAGTTTTGTTTGATTTCTTAGCCGATCATCAATTGCGAATAGTAGCCTCTGATACCCATAGATTAGCCTATTATGCTTATGAATTAAAAGAAGAACAAGATAGAGAGCCCTTTAATTTTATAATTCCTATCCGGACCGTAAACGAACTGATGCGGGTTCTCAACGAAGAAGAGGAGAATATAAACATCTCTTTTGGTGAAAACAATGTCATATTCCATAAAGAGAATTTTACTTTGCTGTCTCGTTTGATAGAAGGGAGTTATCCCAATTATAGGCAGGTAATTCCCTTAAACTCCAGCTCCCAGGTATTAATTAATAGCAATGCCATATTAAATGCTTTGGAGCGTGCCAAAACCATGCCTACTGATGATAAATTAAAGATACAGAATGTGCAGTTTAAATTCAAAGAAAATGAAGTGCTCATCAATGCTTTTTCAGAAATCATGGGGGAATTGGAAGAATTTATTGAAGAAATTCAGATAGATGGAGAAAAAGAAGTGAATATTGCTTTTAACACTAACTATTTTTTGGATATTGCCAAAATTATGCAGGCAGAATGCCAAAATATGCAAATAGATTTGTCTGGATCCATTGGACCTGCTATAATTAAGAATCCTGAGAAAGATAATTATCTTTATGTACTGGTTCCCTTGCGATCTAGTAATTAAAGGAGAGTAGGATTTGAGGTTTGAAACTCCAAAAAATAAGCATCTCAAATTTTAGAAATATCAATGAGCTGGAATATCAGCCTAAACCAGGATTGAATATTCTAATGGGAGATAACGCCCAAGGAAAAACCAATATACTGGAAGCTATATTTGTAGTTGCTACCGCAAGTTCTTTTCGTACCAACAATGATCGTTTATTAGTGCAGCAGGGAAAAGAAAAATATGGACTTAAGGCAACTCATATGGTAGATAAGCGAGCTGTTAATACAGAGATAGAATACCATTGGGAGAGGGGAAAACAGCTTAGGATTAATTCAAAAAAGAGCAGCCAAAATAATCCCAATCGTCTGCGAGTGGTAGATTTTACTCCAGACGATTTATATTTGGTGAAAGGAAGTCCCTCCCGCAGAAGAAAATATATTGATTATATTTTAAAAGAAGTAACAACAGAGTACAGGCTTTTGTTAGATAATTATTATAAAATATTAAGAAGAAGAAATGAGGCTTTAAGAAAGAATGAAGTTAACGGTAAGTCTTATCGTGTAATAAGCGAATTATTTGCTGAATATGCTGCCAAAATAATCAAAAACAGAATTAATTTGGTCAAGCTCTTGGATAAGATTACTTCACATACTTACTTGCAATTAAGTCAGGACCAGGAAGAGATAAAAATCAAGTATGCTTTATCTTTTCCCTTTCAAGAAGATAAGATTAATTATATAACTCTTAATGAAAATCTAAGTAAATATTTAGAAGAGAACCGGGAAAATGAATTAAGAAGAAAAAGCACACTGGTAGGCCCACACTTGGATGATATTAATATTTACCTGCAAAACCAGCATGCTCGCCTTTTCGCATCTCAGGGTCAGCAGAGAAATATAGCGGTTAGTTTAAAAATAGCTCAGGTTTTAGCCTTTAAAGAAATAATTGGATTCTACCCGCTTTTATTGTTGGATGAAGTACTGGCAGAGTTCGATGACCCAAGAAAAGCCAGGTTATTGGATTATATTAATAGGGCCGAATATCAGAGTATACTTACTTCAGTAGTTAATGACTTGCTTTATCCTTATCAGGAGAGAATATCCCTGGTTAAATCAGGTCATATATTATGAATGGTGAAAAAAGCGCTTTAATCGGGTTAAAAAAAGCAGGTCTAAGCTGGCCTAATAGAAAAAAAGGAGATGGAGGTAGCTGCATGTATGTTCATCTAGGGAATAATTTCATTATAGCCGGAGAAAAGATTATAGCTGTACTCAATTATGGCGCACCAGTTTCGCCGGATTTGCAGGAAATAGTAGAAATTGCCCGCTTGGAAAACAAGCTAAGCAATATCAGCAATAATGGCAAAGAAAAAGCAGTTGTGGTATGTGATGATAGGGTATATCTGTCTCCTATTTCCTCAACTACTTTATTCAAAAGAGCGTTCAATTATTATTAAGGAGGGTTAAGACTTGGAGAGTCCCTTAAATGGATATAGTGCATCAGATATTCAAGTTCTAGAAGGTCTGGAAGCAGTTAGAAAAAGGCCGAGTATGTACATAGGAAGCACCAGTCCCAAAGGTCTTCATCACCTAGTATTCGAAATTGTAGACAATAGCATTGATGAAGCTGTGGGAGGCTTTTGCAATCATATCCAGGCCATTATTCACACTGATAACAGTGTTTCGGTATGCGATAACGGAAGGGGTATACCGGTGGATATTCATCCGCAAATGGGAATTCCAGCCCTGGAAGTAATTATGACGACCCTGCACTCAGGCGGAAAGTTTGGTGGTAGCGGATATAATATATCAGGTGGATTGCATGGAGTAGGCCTTTCGGTGGTAAATGCGCTCTCCCTGAGCATGGAAATTACCGTCAAAAGAGATGGCTATGTCTATAGGCAAAGATATCAAACCGGACAGCCTATAGGTAAAGTGGAACAATGCGGCATGACCGATGAAACGGGTACTGAAATACATTTTTTACCCGATCCTGATATATTTGAAATTACAGTATTTGAAAAAGAAATTATCGAACAACGATTGCGAGAACTGTCTTTTCTCAATAAAGGCTTAAGAATAACTCTCCTGGACGAAAGGGAAGAGGATGCTAAAATAAAAGATTTTCATTATGATAATGGATTAAAAGACTTTGTAACTTATATAAACAAGAAAAAAGAAGTGATTAATGAAATTCCTATTTATTTTGAAAGTCAAAAAGACGATGTGATTGTTAATGTGGTAATGCAATACAATAATGGATATAACGAAAGTTTATATTCTTATGCCAATAATATTAGAACCCAGGAGGGAGGAACCCATGAAATAGGGTTTAAAAACGGTCTCACCCGGGTTATTAATGACTTCGCCCGCAGGAATAATTTTTTAAAGGAAAGTGATGCTAATTTATCCGGAGAAGATATCCGGGAAGGTATAGTGGCTATAATATCGGTCTTGGTTAAGGACCCCCAGTTTGAGGGACAAACCAAGACCAAACTGGGGAATTCTTTTATTAGAACCATAGTGGAAAGCTCCGTTTTTGAAAGTGTAGAAGATTATCTTAACGAGAATCCGGTAATAGCTAAAAAAATTCTGGATAAAGCCATTTCCGCCCGCCGAGCTAGGGAAGCAGCCAGGAAGGCCCGGGAATTGACCCGAAGAAAAAGTGCCCTGGAATCCACTAGTTTACCGGGAAAACTGGCTGATTGCAGTAGCAAAGAAGCCCACTTATGTGAATTGTACATAGTAGAAGGAGATTCGGCAGGAGGCTCAGCTAAGCAAGGGCGAGATAGAAATTATCAGGCCATACTGCCTTTGCGAGGAAAAATTCTCAATGTACAAAAAGCCCGCCTGGACAGGGTATTGGCCAGTGAAGAAATTAAAGCTTTGATAACAGCCATTGGAACCGGTATTGACGAGGATTTTGATATTAAAAAAGCTCGCTACCATAAGCTTTTTATTATGACCGATGCAGATGTTGACGGCTCTCATATTCGAATTCTATTACTTACTTTTTTCTACCGCTATATGCGGCAATTAATTGAAGAAGGCTATGTATATATAGCCCAACCTCCTCTATATGGCCTTAAACGAGGAAATGAAATAAATTATTTTCATAAGGAAGAGGATATGAATCAATTCTTGAGTGAAAGCAATAAAAAATGGACCCTCCAGCGATACAAGGGTCTGGGGGAAATGGATGCCGAACAGCTATGGGATACTACCATGGATCCCGACAAAAGAACCATTCTGCAGGTAAACATAGACGATGCCATCCGAGCTGATGAAATATTTTCTGACTTAATGGGAGAGAATGTTCAGGCCAGAAAAGACTTCATTCAAGCCAATGCCGTATATGTGACTAACCTGGATATTTAGGGGTGAATGATAGGTGGGAGAAAAGAACTTGTTTGAAAAAATTATACCGATTGATATAGAAAAAGAAGTAAAAAAATCTTTTCTGGAATACTCCATGAGCGTTATCGTATCCCGAGCTATCCCTGATTTTCGCGATGGTTTGAAACCGGTACATCGGCGTATACTATACGCTTTGCATGATCAGGGCATGACCCATGATAAACCCCATAGAAAATCAGCTACCATAGTCGGGGAAGTAATGGGAAAATACCACCCTCATGGGGATGCAGCTATATATCAAACCATGGTAAAAATGGCCCAAGAGTTTTCTATGCGTTATCCTCTGGTGGATGGACATGGCAATTTTGGTTCAATAGATGGTGATTCAGCTGCGGCTATGAGATATACCGAAAGCCGGATGGCCAAAATAGCCTCCGAATTATTGAAGGATATCGACAAGGATACCATAGACTGGAGAGCCAACTATGATGACAGCCGACAGGAACCAGTCGTACTGCCGGCACGAATTCCCAATCTGTTAATAAATGGGTCATCGGGAATAGCAGTAGGAATGGCTACCAACATACCGCCGCATAATTTAGGTGAAGTAGTAGAGGCCCTTAATATGCTCATAGATAACCCCCAGGCGGATCTGGATGAATTGATGCAGGTTATACCTGGGCCAGATTTTCCTACCGCAGGAATAATTATGGGCAGTGAGGGTATTTACAAGGCTTTTAAAACCGGGCGAGGCAGTATTAAGATACGGGCCAGGTACGAGATTGAAGAGCGAAAAGGCGGGAGAAATGCCATTGTAGTAACAGAAATTCCCTATCAGGTTAATAAAGCCCGGCTGGTAGAAAAAATTGCCCAATTGGCCCGGGACAAAAAGATTGAAGGCATCGTAGATTTAAGAGATGAGTCCAGTCGCAAAGGCATTCGAGTAGTTATCGAAGTTAAAAAAGATGTCAATGTAAATGTAGTGGTCAATAAACTCTTTAAGCACACTCAGATGCAGGACAGTTTTGGCATTATAATGCTGGGCTTGGTCAAGGGGCAGCCGCGGACCTTAAGCCTGAAGGAGATATTGGAAAATTATCTGGAGCACCGGCAGGAAGTAATCAGGCGGGGCACGGAATATGATTTGAAGATTGCCCGGGAGCGCATGCATATAGTAGAGGGCTTGAAGATAGCCCTGGACAACCTGGATGATATAGTTAATCTGATAAGAAGCAGCAAGGACCGGGAAACAGCAAGGAAGGCATTAATAAGCCGATTCGCACTTAGTGAAAAACAGGCCAATGCTATTTTGGATATGAGATTGGTTCAGCTAACCGGATTGGAAAGAATTCGCTTGGAAGAAGAATATGAGGAACTATTAGCCAGAATAGATGAGTACTTGGATATTCTGGCCCGGCCGGAGAGAGTTCTGGCCATTATTAAAGAGGATTTAGCCGATATCAAAAAGCGTTATGGAGACGAAAGAAGAACCGAAATAGCCGCAGATGATTCTGATAGCGATATAGAAGATTTTATCGAGGATCATGAAGTTATGATTACATTAAGCAATCGAGGATATGTAAAAAGACAGCCCATAGACGCATATAAATCCCAACGTCGGGGCGGCAAAGGGGTAATAGCCAGTAAAATCCGAACCGAAGATGCTGCCGATAGTGTAGTAGTTACCAGTGTTCTGGCTAACCTGCTTTTCTTTACCAATCAGGGTCGAGTATTTAGCATGAAAGCCTATAAAATTCCTGAATCAACCCGGCAGGCTAAAGGGTTGCCCATAATCAACCTGATTGAGTTAAGGCCAGGGGAGATGGTTACTACCTTAGTGGCAGCCCGGGCTTTTGACAACACTAAGCATCTGATTATGGTGACCAGACAGGGAGTAACTAAAAAAGTGGCTTTATCGGCCTTTTCCAATATCAGAAAAACCGGCTTGATAGCAGTAAACTTGCATGAAAAAGATGAATTGGTAGGGGTTCGAAGAGTCGAAAGCGGAGATCGAATTATGATTGCTAGTTCCTATGGTTATTCGATAACCTTCGATGAAAAGCAGGTAAGACCTATGGGCCGAACTGCAGCCGGAGTGAGAGGGATACGCCTGAGGCCGGGTGATTACGTGGTTGGTATCGATAAATATCGGGAGGAAGCCGATGTGTTGTTGGTGACCGAAAAAGGCTATGGAAAACGGACCCACCTGGAGGAGTTCAGGGAACAAAATCGGGGTGGTAAAGGGTTAAAGACCATTGATGTAACCGATAAAAATGGCCCCCTGGTGTCTTTTAAAGTAGTAACCGAGGATGAAGAGCTGGTTATTTTAACCGGAGAAGGTCATGTTATAAGGTTGCTAGTGCAGGATATATCAGTACAGAAAAGGTATTCACGGGGAGTAATGATGATCAAACTTTCTGCTAATGACAAAATCGTCGGACTGGCTCGGTTTAAAGCCGAGAAAGAAGAGTAAATAAGGGAAGGGAATTATTATGAGCACGCCGGTGAAAAGAGTAGCAGCTATTCACGATTTGTCGGGATTTGGCCGAGCTTCATTATCGGCTATTATACCTATCATATCAGCCATGGGGATTCAGGTTTGTCCTGTGCCTACGGCTATATTGTCCACTCATACCGGAGGTTTTGACGATTACAAGTTTATCGATTTGAGTGAACATCTGGAAGCTTACCTGGAACATTGGAAAAAACTAAACATTTCCTTTGATTGTATATACAGCGGATTTCTGGGTTCACCTCAACAGATAGACATAATAAGTCAATTCCACCAGGATTGTAACCATAATCAACCCTTGATTGTAATTGATCCGGTTATGGGGGACAATGGGCAACTGTACCAAACCATGAGCATGGAAATGGTAGTAAAAATGCGTTCTTTTATTGAGCCGGCGGATATTATAACCCCTAATTTTACCGAAGCAGCTTTTTTATTAAATGAGGAATATCGGGAAAACATCAGCGAGGAAGAGGCCAAAAAATGGCTGTGCCGCTTAGCCCAGATGGGGCCAAAAACAGTAATAATTACCAGTGTGCCCGATATCCCAGGCCGGCGCAACACGGAAGTAATAGCATTTGACAGTAAAGATGGCCGTTTCTGGAAGGTGAAATGTGATTATATTCCGGCTTTTTTTCCCGGAACTGGAGACGGCTTTACCAGCGTAATAGTGGGAAGCATGTTGCAGGGCGACAGCCTGCCCATAGCCCTGGATAGAGCGGTACAATTCATATCCATGGCTATAAGAGCCAGTTATGGCTATAATTATCCTCACCGGGAAGGGGTATTGCTGGAGCGAGTGCTGGATAATCTAAAGGCTCCGGTAATGGTAAGCAGTTATGAAATACTGGAATAGCCAGTCGAAAAAATATTATCAGGTACTTATAGCATTTCCTTGTCAAGTAGGAAAGAATATAATATAATTAACAGCAATCTTTAAGAAAGTGTTGGCGATGAAGGGGATTAGTAAATACTTGAGGCAGTCAAGAGAGCAGGCGGATGGTGCGAGCCTGCCTGTAAAAGGTATTGAATCCACCCCGGATGCTGTCTGTGAAAGCAGATCGGTAGTACCGTTATAACTGGTTGAGCGGGTGTTTTAACACCAATAAGGGTGGCAACGCGGGATATACCTCTCGTCCCTATAGGGGCGAGGGTTTTTTATATTCTGGGACCTTATTTTAAGTATTTATCCAAGGAGGATTATTGATGATAGGACAACAGTATTTGCTGCTGCCAGGCCCTACTCCTATTCCTGAGCGGGTACAGCAGGCTATGAATAGGCCCATGATCAACCATCGGGGACCCGAATTCAGGGATATACTCCTGGAAGTAAACCGGGGAGTTAAAAGCATCTATGGTACAGATCATAATCTCTTGATTTATCCATCATCCGGTACTGGGGCGCTGGAAGCTTCAATAGTGAATTTCATATCTCCGGGAGATAAAGTCCTGGCCATATCTATAGGAGTTTTTGGCGATAGGTTCGCTAGCATCGCCCAAAATTTTGGGGCCCAGGTGGAAAAGCTCAGCTTTAAGTGGGGGCAAGGGGCAGATCCCAACGTGGTTCGAGAAGCAATAAGCAAGGACAAAGAAAAAAGGATTAAAGCGGTAGTAGTAACTCATAATGAGACTTCTACCGGGACCTATAATGATATAAAAGCCATCAAAGAAGCTATGCAGGATCATCCAGCCCTATTGATGGTGGACTGTGTAAGCGGCCTGGGAGCGCTGGAGTTCCAGATGGATGCTTGGGGGGTTGATGTAGCCTTAAGCGGTTCACAAAAGGCTTTTATGATTCCACCTGGATTGGGCTTTATGGCCTTTAGTGACCGAGCCCTTAAGATTCACGGCCAGAATAACAATCATAGATTCTACTGGGATGTTACCGAAGGATTAAAGTATTTGGAAAAAGGACAAACTGCTTTTACACCAGCAATTTCCCTTTTTTATGGACTGCAGGAAGCGCTGTCCATGATGCTGGCAGAGGGAGTGGATAATATAATTAAGCGGCATCTCCGTTATCGGAATATGGTCAGATCTGCCATTAGAGCCATGGGCATGGATTTGCTGGCTGCAGAGGAGCAGGCCTCTACGGCAGTGACGGCAGTGCTGGCTCCGGGAGGGGCAGGAGCCAACCAGATTAGAAGCCGCATGCTAAATCGATTTAATATCGTGGTAGCCGGAGGACAACAGGAATTAGATGATGTTATGTTTAGGCTTGGACATCTGGGGTATGTGAGAGAATTGGATCTTTTAGCGGTAATTGCCGCCCTGGAGATTGTTATGCTAGAGAGTGGCTTTAAGGTTGAGTTGGGGGCAGGTGTTAACCAAGCCCAGAAATTTATGTTGAGAGCTGAAGATTAAAAGAGAAAGGAGCATAACTGATGGAAAGCTTAAAAAAAGTTTTAATAACAGAGAAGATAGCTGAAGAAGGACTGGCCCTTTTAGAAAAGGAACTGGAACTGGAAGTGGATAATAGAGACGGAATATCCAGAGAAGAATTATTGGAAATTATTGATCAATATGATGCCCTCATCGTAAGAAGTGTAACCAAAGTCAACGAAGAACTGATCAAGAGGGGCAGCCGATTGAAAGTGGTAGGTCGAGCCGGTAACGGGATTGATAATATCGATGTGGAGGCATGTACCCGTTATGGAGTAATTGTAGCTAATACTCCGGACAGCAATACCATCTCGGCGGCAGAACAGACCATAAGTCTTTTGCTTTCTTCTATCAGGAATACGGCCTGGGCCAATAACTTCTTAAAAGGCGGTACCTGGGATCGCAAGCCCTTTAGAGGAGTAGAACTTTATGGCAAAACCTTGGGAATAGTGGGATTGGGAAGAATAGGGTCTATGGTTGCTACCCGGTTAAAGGCTTTTAATATGAAAGTTATTGCTTATGATCCATATATATCTGAGGAGAGATTTGATCGTTATGGAGCAGAGAAGAAAAATACTTTGGAAGAATTGGTTAAAGAAGCTGATTTTATAACCGTGCATACTCCTCGCAACGAAGAAACCATGCATATGATTGATGAAAGGATTATAGAGCTGGCTAAAGATGGAGTTAGGCTAGTAAACTGTGCCCGGGGTGGAATAATCAAAGAGGAAGCTATATTAAAGGGACTTGAATCTGGTAAAATTGCTTCCGCCGGATTAGACGTGTTTGAAATAGAACCCGCCCAAGACAATGCTTTGTTTAGGCACAATAAGGTGGTAGTAACACCCCATTTAGGAGCCGATACTTTTGAGGCTCAGAAGCGAGTAGGGGAAAACATTGCCGAACAGGTAATAATGGCTTTAAGAGGTGAAATAGTTCCCAATGTGGTCAATTTACCCACTATGCTGGGAGAAGAGTTGGAATATCTTAAACCATACATTATGCTGTCTGAGAAAATGGGCAGTGTCTATTATCAATTGACCCGCAACCCCATTAGCCGGGTGGAACTAACCTATAGTGGACCCATGACCCGTAACGAGACCGAGATGCTGACGGTGGCCTTTTTGAAGGGTTTATTGCATCCGGTTATGGAAGACAAGGTTAATTACGTTAATGCCAAATTGATTGCGGAAGAGAGAGGAATAAAGGTTTTCGAGCGCAAGGAAGAAACCAGCAGAAGGAGATATAAAAACACGGTAGAAGCCCGGGTGTTTAACCACAGTTTCAATCTTACTTTAGTAGGAACCCTGTCCCGGGCCCGGCAGCCGCTGCTGGTGGAGATAAATGATTATGAAACCGAAAACAACCTGGAAGGCTACATTCTACTGGTGGAAAACGAAGATCGTCCCCGCATTATAGGTCCCTTTGCCACCGCCCTAGGAGATAATGGGGTAAATATTGCATCTATGAAAGTAGCCCGTAAAACCAAAGGAGATATTTCCATAATGTTGATTAATGTTGATAATAAAGTAGAAGAAGAGGTGCTGGTAGAACTGGAAAAAATGGATGGGATAACGGCCAGGCCCAAATTACTATATTTTTAGGACTAGTCGCCATCAACTAATGGGTTAGCATTAGGCAAGGTCAGCAGAGGAGGGATTAACTTGTTAGATGCCAGGCAGATTAGAGCCTATCCTGAGGAAGTAAAGGAGCAATTAGCGAAAAGGGGAATTGCCGGAGCACTGGATGGATTCCTGGGCTTAGACGAAGAGCGGCGTCAGATCCTGGGCCAGGTGGAAGAACTGAAGAGTTTTCGCAATTCAGCTTCCCAGGAGGTAGGGCGGAAGAAAAAAGAGGGGCAGGAGCCCACTGAATTAATGGAGAAAGTCAGGCAGATAGGACAGGAAATTAAAGTCCTGGATGATCAATTAAAAGCGACTGAGGCCAAGATTGAAACCATATTGCTTAATATCCCCAACCTGCCACATTCCTCCGTACCAGTAGGGGAGGATGAAGCTAGCAATGTAGAAATCAGGCGTTGGGGTGATCCGCGCCAATTTGGATTTGAGCCCTTGGCGCACTGGGATATAGGAGTTAATCTTGATATACTGGACTTCGAACGGGCAGCTAAACTGTCTGGAACCAGATTTACCGTTTATAAAAGTGCAGGAGCCAGGTTGGAAAGGGCGGTTATAAACTTTTATCTAGACCTTCATACTGGGGAACATGGCTATCGGGAAATATTACCGCCGTTTATGGTAAGTGCTGACTGTATGCAGGGGACTGGGCAGCTGCCCAAATTTGCCGAGGATATGTTTAAGCTGGAAGGTAAGGAAATGTATCTGGTTCCTACCGCCGAAGTTCCTTTAACCAACCTGTATCGGGAAGAGATTATAGGACCGGGCCAGCTGCCCATATATCTGACCGCCTATACGCCTTGTTTCCGGGCCGAAGCCGGATCCCATGGACGAGATACCCGAGGGGTTATCAGACAGCATCAATTCAATAAGGTTGAGCTGGTAAAAATAGTAGAACCGGAAAATTCATATGAGGAATTGGAAAAGCTGACCCGGGATGCGGAAAAAGTACTGCAGCTGCTAGGGCTGCCTTATCGGGTAATGTTATTAAGTACTGGTGATATGGGTTTTTCAGCCGCCAAAACTTATGATCTGGAAGTCTGGCTGCCTAGCTATAAGGAGTACAAGGAAATATCCAGCTGTTCCAATTGCGAAGATTTTCAAGCCCGCAGGGCCAATATCAGGTATCGTCTGGCTCCCAAAACTAAGCCTCAGTTTGCTCATACTTTGAATGGTTCAGGGGTAGCGGTTGGGAGAACCGTAGCCGCCATATTGGAAAACTATCAGCAGGCAGACGGCTCGGTAGTCATTCCGGAGGTTTTAAGGCCATATATGGGAGGCCTGGATTTAATTAAAGCTTAGACCCAGTTTATGTGTAATAAAAGCCAAGCTGTTAAAAGAGAACCTTTGAATTGGTGAACAATGTAGGGGCGACCTGTGGTCGCCCGGTTCAGGGGTATAATACCACATTATATGTATATGTTTGGGTAGATAGATAGTTAGAATGATTACCTTTCACAAACAGAATCAGTTCTATTCAGTTTTGCACGAAGGTGACTTTTGAAGCTGGCGACTAGGTCGCCCCTACGGAGCAGACAATATCGCGGTCCCAAAGGGGCTAAAAACAAGACTTTGTTTATTGACATAAAAAAAGGCGTATGCTATACTTTCATTTGCATTGAATCTCAAAAATGCATCCTTCTCGATGGAGGGGTGTCCGAGCGGTTGAAGGAGGCGGTCTTGAAAACCGTTGAACCTTTGCGGGTTCCGTGGGTTCGAATCCCACCTCCTCCGCCATTATAGTAAAAAGTTACGGAGAGATGGCCGAGTAGGCTGAAGGCGCTCGCCTGCTAAGCGAGTAAGCGGCTAATACCTGCTTCGAGGGTTCGAATCCCTCTCTCTCCGCCATATTTGCAGTAAGAGAGCAAAACCCGAACAGATGGGTTTGGATGCATAAATGGATCAATAGGCGCCCGTAGCTCAGCTGGATAGAGTGACAGGCTACGAACCTGGAGGTCGGGGGTTCGAATCCCTCCGGGCGTGCCATATTTTCATTGCTGATTAAAAAGCAATAAAGGAAAACCGTTGGGTTTTCCTAATTTACTGTAAAAACCCCAGAGAACATGCGCCCGTAGCTCAGCGGATAGAGCAACGGTTTCCTAAACCGTGTGCCAGGGGTTCGATTCCCTTCGGGCGCACCATATGGTGGTGATTCCCATTAACAGGGATGAAGAATATATGAGAGCCGCGCTGAAATTGGCTTATCAGGCTGGACAAAAGGGTGAAATTCCGGTAGGCGCAGTGGTAGTTGTTGAGGATACAATAATTGCCCGAGCCTGCAATGAGAAAGAACTGCGCCAGGATGCCACTGCTCATGCAGAATTACTGGCTTTGCAGCAGGCAGCGGAATATATCGGCGGTTGGCGTTTAAGCCATGCCACCTTGTATACTACATTGGAACCCTGTCCCATGTGTGCCGGAGCTATGGTTAACGCCCGGCTTGGCAGTTTGGTGTATGCGGTGCGGGACCTTAAGGCAGGAGCGGCTGGAACCTTATTGGATATTGTCAGAACTCCCGGCTTGAATCATCAGGTTCAAGTTAAAGAGGGGGTATTGCAGGAAGAGGCTTCCCAGCTGTTAAAAGAGTTTTTCGATAATTTACGGAGAGATGGCCGAGCTGGCCGAAGGCGCTCGACTCGAAATCGAGTAGGCGGCTAATCACCGTCTCGTGAGTTCGAATCTCACTCTCTCCGCCAGAAAACAAGCAATATCAAGCATAAATACAATTGAATAGCGTATGGAGAGGTGGCTGAGTTCGGCTGAAGGCGCTCGATTGGAAATCGAGTAGGCGGCTAATACCTGCCTCGCGGGTTCGAATCCCGCCCTCTCCGCCATTATTGAGGAATAAAGCCGGCTTTCCATTGAGTTTAGGAGGCCGGCTTTATTTTTACGGAAAGTGATTAAAAGACTTCATTGACAGTCGTTTTGACACCTGTTTGTGAGAGTTGCGTTACGTCCGAATGTTCGGTTAGATCCAGATAGTACTATGTTCCAGTCTTTTCGACACTACCGTAGTGTTTTCGCCTAATACCAGAAATATGGTTGCATGCCCAGAATGCATTCTGCGCCGTCCGACGGCCACTGATGCGTTTACGAGCGGCCGCTCGGCGGTAGCGAACGGCCGCTAAGATTTAAGCAGTAATCTTTGAATTAATAACGATAGTATAGTGCCTGGTGGCACGTTTGAGGATTGCATTAGCGGACACCTCATCATTCAGAATCATGGATGCCCAGCTCTTCGGCTCCCGCTGTGAGCAAATAACAGTGCTTTTTGACAGCTCACTGCGCTTCTCAAGTATCTCAAACAGAACCTTCACCTCACGCTCGTCTGTGATTGTATGAAGAAGGAAGTCGTCTAAAATTAGTAAATCCAGGTTCAGCTGCTTTTTGGTCTTGCGCTGATATTTCTGGTAATCACTGAGTTTGAGTGCCACCATCTCTTCGAGGAATGTCTCGCAATGATGATATTCAACCCTATAATTATCACACGCTCTGATGCCCAATGATTTTGCCAGATAAGATTTACCGCTGTCTGAAGAACCTAGTATACAAACATTAAGCCCATTCACTATAAAATCCATAGTAGATAGAACCTCGGTGATTCCCGACGGCAGATATTCACGGTATTTGGAATCAATGCATTTGGATAATTCCTGCGGGCAACCAATAAGGCGGGAACTTCTCAGTCTGTTATTGATCCGTTTACTGATCTTATCCGTATATTCCGGCTCTATCAGTTCTGAGATAAGGGTCAGGCGGTCCATATTCAGGAATTTTTCCGAACGATACAGTGTATCCAGTGTTACTGCCATGTTCGGTAATCCCATATCATTGAGTTCATCGACCAACATATTCATAAGATTATTCCCTGTAAGCATTATTTTTCATCCTCCTTTCCGTGTCTCCGTGTCAATGCCTGACTGCGGGAAAGAAGGTTATTGATGTCCATGGCTTCAGAGCTCATGATGAAACCGCCCTGATTGCGTTCCTCGTTGATTTTTGTATTGTAGCCTGAAGTGCCCATATCTTCAGCCACTACCGGGATAGAGTTCTTGATAAATGTGTAGGTCGCTTTATTAAGAGACAAGGCCTGTTTACAACATTCTTCCAAAGCCGGCCGGCTGTATTTCTTGGTAAAGTTAAGGACGCCCAGGCACATGCGATATGTCTGAACCTCAAGTTTACGACTCTCGAGAATCTTCTTGATGACATCGACCGTATTGGGACCAACCGTCATGGCTTTCTTGATAAAATAGGTGGAGTTCCATTCCGAGAAATTTTTATAATTGGCAGGAAGATGATCCGGATTGCTCGACCACTGGCCTTTACGGACTGCTCTCGGCCATTCGCAGATAAATCCACCTTCCAAGGAGAATATCTTCACGGTTGAAGTCGTTGCCCGGATTGATACCCTTTTATGTAAAAATGACTTATCCACGCTATAATAAGCATTGTCATAGCGTACATGGAAGTCGCTGGACACCTTGGCCGTTCTTCTCTCCATGTACTGGTACTGCGTGGAGGAAAGCGGCATCAATTCCTGTCGTTCTTCTTCCCAATAATAGTATCTGTCATGTTCCTTTTTCTTAAATGGCGCTCTATTGAGCTTATCCAGCTTTTGCAAGAGATCTCGGTTAAACTGCTCAAGGCTGAAATACCGGTGTTCCTCCAGCTCATGAAAGAGGCCCTTTTCAAGGATACCTACCGCATTTTCAACGCTGCTCTTGAATTTTGGTTTTCTTACCTTGGCCGGCAGGATGGCCGTATGGTTGTGTTCAGCCCATTCAGCATAATCCTTGTTCAGCTCAGGTTCAATCCAGTCCTTGTTGGCCAACACCGCCTGCTTGCAGTTGTCACATACGACCAGAGCGGGCACGCCGCCGAAGTAGCGGAGGGCATTGTTGTTGACTTCAATCCACTGTGGCTCTTTGGTGGATACCATTCCTTCAGCATAAATAAACTGTGAATACGGGAGCACCGCAACAAAAACAACAATTGCAGCAAACTCACCGGTAAGCCTGTCGGTCATTGCAAATGTCCGGCCGGCAAAATCGACCTCCATCTTTTGACCGATGACAGCCGTGAAATGGAAGGTCTCATAGTTTTCTTCGCACCACTTGGCATAAAGATCGCAGAACTGTCGGTACTGGTAGAACTTCCTTTCCTCATCGAGGCACCGCTTTTTATATCGGTTCCAGAGGAATACCAGGGTCATGTTCTTCCGGGTGTCCATCATCCGGGCCACTTCCTGAAAATCAGGGAATTCATAGCTGAGATCCCTGCCCCCGGATCCTGGAAGACTGCCATAGACATGTTCAGCAATCCCGTAGTTGGTGATACCTTCAGGTAATGGGAAACTCAACGTTTCGCATCTTTTGAAGGATCTCAGGAAATCGTTGACTCCCGACTTACTCGCGTTCAGTTGTCTGGCTATCTCGCTGCCGGACATTTCAAGAACGTAGTGTTTGATAATGATGTCTTTGTAATCAAGCATACATTATCCTCCCTTATGATGAATTTGCCATCTGTTGATGGCTGCCATCATTATGGAGAAAATGAAGCTTCTGCTCAAACAAAGGCTGAGCGGCCGCTCAGCTTCGCATCGCGGCCGTTTCGCTTCGCAAAACCGGCCGTTTTACCGTGCCATATGCA
>LSQX01203970.1_pt2 | contig 45108 bp, 34 predicted proteins | sample 654561 | NCBI WGS metagenome assembly LSQX01 (sample SAMN04489861, study PRJNA283612) | anaerobic digester metagenome | isolation source: 4 biogas reactors fed with cattle manure at either 37C or 55C with and... | place: Denmark: Kongens Lyngby | collected 2014 | reverse complement strand
GAGGTCGGCGGCTTCGAGTTCGGCACCACGCGCTTTGAGGACCTGCTTGAGCGCGACGACATCCACGTAATTGACGTGGCCACGCCCAACGATCTGCACCGCGATCAGGTCATCGCGGCGCTGGAGGCGGGCAAGCACGTCTACTGCGACAAGCCACTCGCGGTGACGCTCGACGAGGCCCGCGACATGGTCGCCGCCGCCGATGCGAGGCCTGATCTCGCGCACGGCATGGCGCTGCAGATGCGCTTCATCCCGGCAACGTTGCGCGCGCGACAGCTTGTGCAGGACGGCTTCCTGGGGCGCGTCTACCACTTCCGCGCGTCATATCTGCACGCCGGCTACACCGACCCCGCGCGGCCGATGACTTGGCGCGTCGGGCCAACGGGCGGCTGCCTCGCGGATCTCGGCTCGCATGTGATCGACCTGATGCGCTACCTGCTCGGGGAATACGCGGAGGTCCGCGGCACTCTGGAGCGCTGGGTGGACGCGAGGCCGTCCGCGAGCGAACCGGGCGTGATGGTGCCAGTCGAGGTGGACGACTACTCGTGCCTGCAGGCGCGGATGCAGTCGGGGGCGCTCGGCTTCATTGAGGCATCGCGCTTCGCGACGGGCTCGCTCGACGATGCGGGCTTTGAGATCTACGGGGAACGTGGCGCCCTGCGCTGGCGGATGATGGACCCGAACTTCCTCGAAGCCTTCGATGCCTCTGCTCCGGGTGGCGACTACGGCGGCATGCAGGGCTTCACGCGCATCGCCACCGTGCAGCAGTACCCGAAACCGAGCGTGCTGCCCTCGCCCAAGCTGCCGGTGGGCTGGACGCGCTTCCACATGCACTGCATCTACGACTTCCTGTCGGGGCTTGCGAAGCAGACGCCCGGCACAGCTACGTTGCACGATGGAGCGGCAGTGCAGGCGGTGGATGATGCTGTGCGCCGCTCGCATCAATCCGGCGCCTGGGAAGACGTTCCCAGGGTCTGAGGCACAACGAATGCGGCCGACCTGCTGAGAGGTCGGCCGCATTCGGCCCTTACCACGGGCGAAATCACTCCGCGTCTACGCCGACCCAACGCAGAAGCCGAACGGCCTCCGCGCGCGTCCTCTCCCCCGCCTCGTCTGACTCAAGCACGGACTTGAGCAGGGCAGTGGCCTGGGCGTCTTCCCCTCGCTGGAGCAAGGCGTAGCCAAGCCCCACGCGCGCATCCCACCGCCACAGTGCGTCGGGGGCCAGCTCGAGCGCACTCGACATCGCCTCAGCGGCGTCGGCAGGTTCGCCAAGCTCAAGCAACGCACCGCCGAGGATAAAGCGCGCCTCGGCGATGATCGGTGTCGCATCCTCCGCGGCCCGCCCGATTGCCTTCCGCGCCCATTCGGCCGCCTCCTGATGCTGGCTGGCGGAGGCGAAGTCACGGGCGACATCAAGGGCCGCCTCTGCACCCGCAGGATCGGCTGCCGCGGCCTCACGTGCCCTCAGCAGCGCCGCATGCGCCACGAGCGCATCGTTCATGATCTGAAGGAACCCCTCGGCCGGCACGAAACCCCGCACGCCATGCACCACCGCGCCGCTGCCGTCAAGGAACTTCACGGTCGGGTAGAACGACACCATGAACCGGACCGCGAGGTCGCCCTCATCAAGGGCATTGACGGCCACCGGCTCGAAGCGCTCTGCTGCCAGAGCGGCGACAGCAGGCGCGGCCAGGGTCTCGGTCGTCATCTGGGTACACGGTCCACAGCCGACGCTGTGGAACACCGCCATCACGGGCCTGCCGGTCTCAGCGGCAGCCGCCTGCGCTGTTGCGAAGTCCTCATGCCAGCCGGCCGCCTGTTCGGCCACCGCCTGCAGCGGCACTGCCGCGAGTACAGCAGTAGCGACAATCAGTTGGAGCGCCTGCGGTAGTCTCATATTACCGTGGAAGACGCCCTGCGGCCCCGGAAAGTTCCCCGCACATCGTCAGGAGCAGACAAGGTGCTGACGCCGGGAAGCGCGAAGAGACCCGGCAGTAGCTCAGTTCCTCGGAGAGAGAGCGACCCCATGCGGCTGCTGCACACCGCCGACGTTCATCTTGATGCACCCAACGGGCAGCTTGGCGCACGCGCTGCCGACCTGCGCGAGCGCACGTGGGCTGCGTTTGAGCGGGCCATTGACGAAGCGCTGGCCCGGCAGGTGCAGTTGTTCATCATCGCAGGCGATCTGTTTGATCGCAGAGACCCGCCGCCGCAGACGGTTGCGCGCGCTTTGCGGCAGATCATGCGGCTGACGGCCGCAAATCCGCCGATTGACGTGCTGCTGCTTCCCGGAACGCACGACTGCTGGACTGCCACCGGCGGCCTCTGGGATGCGCCATGGACGCGCACCCTGCCCGAGGAGGTCCATCTGCTGGCCGCGGGCGGTCCGTTGACGGCGCGTCTCCCCCACCTCGATGCGGCTGTCCACGGCTGTGCCCATCGCTGTGATGAACGGGGCCAGCGGCCTGTCTGCACGTTGCGCGCCGATGAAGCTGCGGCGATCAACATCGGTGTGGCACACGGTTCCTACGAACGCGGCGACGTGGAGGATGCCGGCAGCGCCTTCAGCGATCCGGAGATAGCCGCGACCGGCATGGACTACCTCGCGCTCGGGCACTGGCACTCATGGCTGGAGTTACGCGCCGGCGAGGTCATTGCCGTCAACCCGGGCAGTCCTGAGGTCCCCGGCTTCGGCTCATGGGCGCGCGGATCGGTGGCGGTCGTCACGCTGGGCGGGGGGCCCGCGCAGGTCGAGCGCGTGGAGGTCGGTAGCCTGTACGCTGAGCAGGTCACGCTCGACGTCGGTGACCTGTCGGGCACCGAAGACCTGATCGGGCGGCTGGAGCAGCGTGCCGACCCGGACCTATTGCTGCACGTGCGCCTCGGCGGACTCGCCTCGCCGGGCATGATGATTGACGCGGATGCCGCGTCCGAGCGGCTGCGCGACGCGTTCTTCGCGCTGAGGGTAAGCGACGCGTCTCACCCGGCGCTGGATTCACTTGCTGAGGCCCGGCTTGATGAGCGTATGACGCTGGGGCGTTTCGTGGCCCTGGCGCGCGAGCGGATCGAGGCGGCTCAGGGAGACGAACGACAGGAGAGGATCGCCGAGCGGGCGCTGCAGATAGGTGTCTCGATGCTGCGCCAGCGCAATGAGGGGGAGCGGCGATGATCCTGCGCAGTCTGCGCCTCCAGCGATTCGGCCGCTTCGCAGATCAGACGTGGCAACTCGGCCCCGGCCTGAACGTGCTGCGCGGGCCGAATGAGGCCGGCAAGTCCACCATCCGCGAGGCCATCGTGCGCCTGCTCCTGCCGGACAGGAAAATTGACACCTCCGACAGAGGATGGCTCGCCCTTCGCACATGGGGCGCCTCACAGTCCTTCGCGCTCTCCTGCGAGTTCGAGTGCAGCGAGGGGCGCTTCGCGCTTCTGCGCGATTACGAGACCGGCGTCGTCGAACTGAGCGCCGATGGATCGGACGAGAGACTGACCGACGAGGCCATGATCTCCGAGCGGCTGTCCGGCATGCTCGGGATCGGGTCGTGCGGGATATACGAGAGCACCGCCTGCGTGGCCCAGCAGGAGTTCGCGGAACTGCAGGCCGGGCGGCAGGTGTCGGACCTTCTCCAGCAGCAGGTGGCCGGCCATGACGCAGATGTCGGTGTGCAGGACGTGCTTGAGCGACTCGCGGCCGACGTCAGCCGCTTGCGCAAAGGCCTTGGCGGCACCGCCAAAAGCCCCGGGCCGATCCGCGCGGCGATGGATCAGATCGCGCAGCACGAGGCGGAGATAGCCCGGCTCAGGCCGATCGTCTTCGCGGCTTCCGAGGCGCAGGAGACCATTGCGCGGGCCGAGGAGAGGCTCAGCGACGTGCAGGAGGCGCTCGAGCAGCGGAGGCGCCTGAAGGAGCGCGCCGATGAGCGGCGGGCGATCGAGGCGCGCCTCGCCGAGGTCTCCGGGCGCTATGCCGAGTTGGATCAGCGCTCGCGTGAGGCCCGTGAGCTCTCGCGCGAGCAGCAGCGGCTGGAGGGCCGGCTTGCGGAGCGCCCCGATGTCACGGAGCAGCAGGTGGAGGAGCTTCGCGGCCTGCACGCGGAGGCCGATCGCGCGGCTCAGCACGCACCTCGGGCAAGGGAGCACGCTGTCGCCGCGGCGGAGGAAGCAGAGCGGGCGCAGAAGCGGCTCTCCGAAGCCGAGAGCCGCGTACCGGAGGAGGCGCTATTGTCTCGCGCGCAGTCACTGGGGCGCGATGTTGAGGAGGCGGAGCGGGACCTGACCGCCGCGGATGACGCGGTTTCCCGCGCCGAGGGCGATCTCGGGTCCTCACAGGCCGCGGCAGGTGTGCAGAAGGGGTGGCTGGCCGCCGCGGTGGTGCTGCTGCTCGCGGGCGCCGCACTCGCGCTGACGCTCGGAGAGGTCTGGCCGTGGATAGTGGCCGCCGCCGGGGTGGTCGTCGGGGTATTCGGCGCGCTGCGGGGCCCTCGGATGTCGGCGGATGAGGCGCGAGTGCGACATGAGGAGGCGCTCGCCGCCGCCGAGGATCTGCGTGGGCAGCTTTCGATGCTCCGCGCCGAACTTGCGCAGTTGCTTGAGCGCGCAGGGGCGCCTGACGCCGAGGCCTTAGCCTGCGCGCACACCAACGCGCTCGCGATAGTTCGAGACGCCCGCGATGAGTGGAACAAGGCGAAGGCGGTGGCTGAGACCGCCACCGAGCAGGCACAGCGGGCGCAGCAGGCCGCCGAGATCGCGGAGGCGCGCCTGAAGCACCACATTCAGCAGCTTGGTGCCGAGAGCGTCGAGAGCTTCCTCCTCGCCGCGCGCGAGATCTTCGATCTGCGCAAGCAACTTCAGACCTGTCAGTCCGAGCTTAAGGGCGCGCTGGGCGGGGAGAGCCTCGAGGAGATTGACGCCCGGCTCACCGAGGCGGGCGCCGAGCGCATGGGCCTGCAGCAGAGACTCGAGAGCGAGGAGATGAAGTGGGCGGAGATGGATGCCGAGCGCTGGCAGCAGCTTGTCGCGGAGATTGAGCGGCTGGCCGCTGAGCGTGAGGAGCTTGAGCGGAGAGTCGCCTCAGCCCGGGGCGCGGCCGATCATCCCGAGGCCGACCCAGGACGGCTGCTGCGTATCGAGGAGCAGCGCGAGGCCGAAGAGGAAGCGCTGGCGCGGCTCACCGAGCGCCTCGAGGCGACAGAGCTTGCCCACGAGCTACTCGACCAGGCGCATCGCGAGACGCTCAGCACGGCGATCGAGGTGCTGGAGCCGCAGACGTCGGAACTACTGGCGGCGCTGACCGGCGGTCGCTACGGGCAGGTGAGCTTCAACCGCGCCAATCTCGCACCATCGGTCTACTCGGAGGAGAAGGGCGATTACGTTCAGCCGGAGGAGGGGCTTAGCTGTGCCACGCGCGAGCAGGTCTACCTCGCCGCGCGCCTCGCGCTGACGCGACTGCTGTGGCCTGAGGAATGCCCTCCGATCATGCTCGATGATCCCTTCGTCAACTTCGATGAGGATCGGCGCGCGCAGGCGGTGCGGATCGTCCGGCGTCTGGCAGCCGACGCGCAGGTGCTGCTCTTCACCTGTCACGAACACTACGACGATGCGGCTGATCATCTGATTGTCCTCGAAGCCCCCGATTCCGGCCCATAGGCGTTGCCTGCCGGTGGCAATACGTAGTATAATAACCAGTGCTGCGGAGGGGTGACCGAGCGGCTTAAGGTGACGGTCTTGAAAACCGTTGTGGTCTTACGGCCACCGGGGGTTCGAATCCCTCCCCCTCCGCCAGCATCAACAGGAGTTCCCCGTCTTTACTGCTGCTATGCAGCGCCCCGCGTTGAGTAATACCAGAGGGTGTCGAGAGGTAGCATAGAGGTGCATGTGGTACACTTGTACATCACCACCATGTGCATATCTATCGCCAGGAGCACCCAATGAGGAAATGCGTCCTACGTGCAACTATAGCTGCACTTTGCATCTGCCTCGCGCTGCCGGTTCTGGCGGATATCGAGCCGCTTGGCTGGGTTGACTACAGCGGCTCTGAATACGTCACGCCGTGGGGCAACAACCAGGCGGCAGTCGCCCTGCCCTTCACCTTCGACTTCTACGGCGGCGCCCGGTCGACCGAGCAGGTCATACTCCAGGCCAACGGCTACCTCGGCTTCGGGCCATTCCTTCTCAACTCCGACACCGCTCCCGCATGGCCCCTCTACACCTACCAGGAGAACTACAGCCGCGTGGCATCGGCCCTCTGGCATGACTTCTACTTCACCGGGCGCGTCTACCACCAGACGGTCGGCAGCGGGACAGACCGCCGCTTTGTCGTCACGTGGGATACATTCGCCGACGCTGCAGAGACCGAAAGCAACATCTTCCAGATTCAGCTTCATGAGGCGACCGGCACCATCTCCTACCACTACCACACCGTCACCGGTGTGGACGGGGCACGCGTCGGTGTGAACTACGGCGATGGCGTCGAGTACACCGGCTTTTGGTACGATGGTGAGAGCAACTTTGACGGCGGCGGCCTCTACAACGCCAACCAGCAGGGCCCGACGGGGAACCTCGAAGGCTGGACGATCAGCTACGACTTCAATCCTGAGACGGGCTCCTACGATGCGCAAGCTCAGTATGTTCCGGAGCCTGGCACGATGGCTCTGCTTCTGATCGGCATCGCCGGAGGCGCCGTGCGCCTGCGCCGGCATCGCAGCACCTGACCCACAGGCTGAATGGCAGATATCGAAGCCCCCCGACGACCGGGGGGCTTCTTCGTCTCACTCGGAGGGTTCGTGCGTGCGACGGCGAAGGACCCATCTGTCACTCGGGTTCTCACGCACGTCGCAGATGGGGAGTACGCAGATGACCTCACAGACCCTTCGACTGGTGACCGCTATTGCATTCGTGGCCTTGCTCACTGTTCCCACTGGGGCCGCTCAGCAGTGCCCCCTCGTCATTGACGATCTCTCCGGTGTCACAGGTCCATGGCCGCTGGTCGGGGGTGTACCGATCCCTGAGGGGGCCGTGACCAACCCGGCGCAGGTCCGCGTGTTGAACAACGAAGCACCGGTTCCCGCGCAGGTTGACATCGCCACCACCTACCGCGACGGCTCCGCCCGCTGGGTGCTTGTCAGCATGATGGCCCCTGTGGACGGCAGCTACGTCGTGGAGATCATGGACAGTCCGCAGGGCGCCCCAGCCGAGCAGATGGCCTCCGCCGCGGATGGCGGCTACCGCGTGGACACCGGCGCCGCGGTCTTCACTGTCACTTCCCGGAGCCTTCTGCCGCTCACGGCGCAGATAGGCGGCCGCGACCTGTATTCGCCGGGGGCCGCCGAAGCCTTCGCCGTGGACAATCAGGGCCGCCGCGCGGTCGCTGCCGGAGATGCCGCCCGCATCGAGGTCTCCGTGCTCAAGAACGGTCCCGTTCGCAGTGCCCTGCGCACCGAGGGCGACTATGTGCTCGAAGATGGCACCCCCATCGCGCGCGGCGTCTGCATCATGGAGTTCTTCGCGGGCAGCCCGATGGTCAAGCTGACGCATTCTTTCGTGCTGACGCAGAGCACCAACGAAATCTGGTTCCGCGATTACGGCATAACGGTCCCGGTGGATGGAGATGGCGACGCGGCGGCCACCTTCGACACCGATCGCGCCTTCGACACGACCGTCGAGCGCATGCCACTGGCCGCGGGTGATCTCGCCAGCATGACCCAGGTGGAGTTCCCGCACTTCGCCGAACGCGACTCGCTCTTTGAGCTACTGCTCATCGGCGGGAACCGCTCCACCATGGTGACCTCCGGTGAGGCCTGTGGCGAATGGACCGATCTCACCGCCGGCGGTATCGGCTGCACTATCGCGGTGCGGGATTTCGCCGAGCAGTTCCCCAAGAGCTTCTCCGCTACGTCCGATGCCATCACCGTTCACCTGTGGCCGGAACGCTCGGGCAAGGAGATGGACTTCCGCTCCGAGACGCTGGTGCGCGATTACTGGAAGTCGTGGGCGAACATGGCTCCCGGAGGCGGGGAGGCACTGGCGGCGCTTCCGAGCGATGCACAGGCCGCACAGAAGACGCACCGGCTCTGGCTGATGCCACACGCCGGTGCGCTTGATGTTGCCGACACCGCCCGCCGGGCCCATGCCGTCACCGCGCCGGTGCTCGTGCAGGCCGACCCGGAGTTCCTCGCGACCAGCGGCGCGCTGCCGTGGCCGCTTCAGCCGAAGGACGAGGAGCGTTTCCCGGAACAGGAGGAGTTCATCGCGGACTTCTGGGACCGCACGACCATCGGCTTCCGAGTCTTCCCCATGGCGGGCTTCATCGCCCACGGTATGAACCCTTATCTGAGCTTCAGCCGCGACAGCGAGGGGCGCTGGCAGGCGGGATTCTACCGCCTCTCGCAGATGGTGGACTACGGTATCCGGCGCCATGTCTGGAACCTCTACGCGAGGTCCGGTGAGCGCCATTACTTCGACTACGGCTCCCGCTTCAACAAATTCGCGGGAGACTGGGAGATGCAGCACGTGGACGTCGAGGGCGAGGGCGAGGGTGGCCTGCGCCGGATGAAAGGCTCCTTCAGCTACGGCGACATCCACAAGCCGTTCTACTGGGGCGGCAGTGGCCGCAACCAGCATTTCCTCCTCCGCAGCGATATCTCCGGGCATGACTGCATCAACTGGCTGATGGAGCACTACATGACCGGCGATGAGCATGCGCTTGCTCTGGCTCAGGAGTATGCAGGCGCCTTCAAGCGACACTGGGACACGCAGGCTGCGATAGATGGCTGGGCGCCCTTCATGCTCATGCGCGTTATCACCGCGCTGTATACCCATGACTGGGACGAGCAGCTCGGGCAGATGGCGCATGATATCGCACACGGGCTGATGGACCCGGAAAGCCCCAACGGTTTTTACCAGGAAATGCCCTACGGGCCGCTCTACAAGGTGGACCGCAACGCGTCGGCGACCTACGACTACTGGTGGGCCACCGGCGATCCTCTGGCAAAGGACACGTTCCTCAAGGCGCTCGACTACGAGTATCGCTTCAACCGCATCCCTGCGCCGATCGAATACCAGAACGGAAAGGCCTACCTCTACACGCTGGCGTACAACATGACCGGGCGCGAGGTGTACCGGCAGATCGCGGCTCAGCTTGTGCGATCGGCGCTGGAAGTGGAGAGTGTGCGGCTCGAGGATGAGATCGGCGACACCGATCCCTACGAACTTGAGCGCCTGCCATTCAGGGGCCCGCACCTGAACATGCACCCGCTGCTCGGAGTGCCCACCGCGCTGCGCCTGATGGCACAGACGGACGAGGAGATTGCCGCATACCCGCTGCTGGTGAAGCCATTCACCGTGGAGCAGGCTCAGGCCATTTTTGAGAAGCCAGCCGGACAGCCGGTGCGCCTCGTGCTTTACCTGCAGACGATGCGCACCGGCGACGTTGTGCCCGAGGTAATCGGTCCGGACGGGCAGCCTACCGCCGTCGAGATTGAGGGTGAGGAGCGGATCCCCTATCACACCCCGTCGCAGTTCCGTCACCTCAACTACGTGGTCACCATCCCGGCCACGGCGCCAGAAGGCGTCTATCAGATCGGCGTCGGGGGACCGGACGAGTTCATCGTGCAGGAGGCCAACATCGAGCGTATCGGCCTCGCCTGCCCGAATGGCTTCTGGGTGGGCGGCGGTGGCGCATCGGTGGGCGAGCGAATGTGGTTTAACGTGCCCGAGGGCACGGAGACGGTGGAACTCTTCGTCGGTCGGCCGCTAACGGTCTACGCCGCCGACGGTAGTGTTGCCCTCGAGCCGTCACCCGACACGATCGGCGACGTCTCGCTGCCGGTCAACGGCCGGTTCGGCGCATGGTCGGCGGTTGCCGGCGCACCCGGCCACATCAAGCTTCGCAACCTCACCCCCGTCGTCGCCTACGGCGCACCCGATCGCCTCCCGACGGAGGCAGTGACTGTCGAGGCTCCCGCCCCGCCTGCTCTCCCCACAGCGGGAGAGCGTTTCGTCGAAGGCATCGCCGGCCAGGCGCTGCAGTTGACCGCAAGAGAGACGCTACAGTTCCCGCGCGGCGCAGCGCTCGACGGCGGCGGTTATGAGCACTTCCCGGCCCGCGAGGGCACCATTGAGCTGTGGTTCCGGCCGAACTGGTCGAGCAGCGCCCTGCCATTCCGCGATGTGCAGCTTCAGAACTTCCACTTCATCGCCGACCGTTCGATCAGCTTCTACTACCGCTACGGTCAGGGCCCGGTGCGCGACAACTTGTATTCCTACGTGGACTTGCTCACGAAGGGGCCGCTGGGCAGAAACCAGGCCGAGGGCAACATCGGCGGACATGCGCGGCACTTCATGAACGCGGGCGAGTGGGTGCACCTGGCCGCCTCGTGGAAGATCGAAGATGGGGCGCGCGGAACTGAGGGGACCTTTGATGTGTTCATCAATGGCCAGCGGCTTGAATCGACGTGGAACTACCCGCGCAGCCTCACCGGCCGCGACGCGTACGAACTCCACGAGGCAAACGAACAGATACGCATCGGACCTTTCGACGGCACGGTTGACGAAATGCGGATCTCGAACATCAGGCGCTACGAGGGCGACTTCCAGCCGCCACGCGGCTCCTTGAGCGCCGACGATCACACCCTCGCGCTCTTCAACTTCGACGGCAATAGCGAGGGCGTATCCGGAGTGGCCGGAAGCAGCTTCGTTGCTGAGTGAGACGCGCTCACGTACAGGGAGGACCGAAATGCTGAGACTGACGGTCGCGTTCCTTTTCGCAGCGGCAGTCGCGCTGATTGTCGCTACGCCGCAACAGTGTGAGGCTCAGGCGCGCATGACAACCGAGGAGATCATCACAAAGCTCATCGAGAACGTTCCGCCGCTGCAGAACCCGCTCGGTGGGGCGCTGCCGATCCGCGGTTCGCGGCTCGAGGGCTGGCTGCCCGAGGACGACGATCAGGCACGCGAGGTCCTTCGAGCGCTCGACGCCCGAGGGCTTGCAATGTGCGCGCGGATCACGCCGGGCAATGAGGACGTGATGGCCGAAGCCCTGCGCATGGGGCATCTGCAGGAAGAACTCGGGCTGCAGGTCGGCGTCCACGCCTCGCGCGCCATGTACGGCTTCTTCAACGGCGACGAGAGCACCGCGCATCTCGCCGATGATGGCACCCCGTTCTTCGACGACACCTTCAGCTCGCGGAAGATGGGCTGCCCGTTCCGTCTCGAGCACCGCAAGGACGACATCAAGGCGCAGTTCCGCAGCTTCCTCGACCTCTACCGGGAGGCCGGCATAGACATCGACTTCCTCTATCTTGACTGGGAGATAGACGGGCCGATCGAGTGGAACGGGGCGTGGGAGCACTCGAAGCGCTGCACCGTATGCCGGGAGAACGTGCCCGACATCGAGAACTTCAACGTCTTCCAGGACACCCTGCGAGAGATCCGCTCCGACCTGCAGCGCGAGTGCTGCGTGGAGGTCGTGCAGGAGTATGCCCCCGATGCCCTGATCGGCAACTACGCGACGAACCCGCATGGCGGCACCCGCTACTGGTATGACTACTTCGAAGTGCTGCCCGAGGGTGCGCCCTTCGTCGCCGACCAGCAGGCGAAGTACCGCCGCTGGTATCACGAGTTCGAGCCGTCAGGCTACACATTCGCGAACCCCGTCGTCTACACATGGTACGCCACCTGGAGCTGGTATCCGGCGTGGGACAACGACGACTACCGCTGGTTCTACAACCTGCTCAAAGTCGGCACCAACGCGGGCCGGCATACACCGCAGGATGTCCCGCTGATCACGTGGCTGCACTGGCACACTACCGCGCCGCCGAAGGATGCCCCTCCGGTCCCGCAGATGTCCGAATGGGCCTACCAGGAGCTGATCTGGCACCTGTATCTGCGTGGAAGCGACGGGCTGATGATGTGGTGCACCGCCGAGGAGACCGTGAAGGAGATCACGCTGATGACGGAGGTGCTTGACGAGGTGCTCGCGTACCGCGAGTTCGTCAGCGCCGGCGAGCCGGTCATCTTCCACGTTCCAAATGGCCCCGGCACAGTCGTCTCGGCGCTGCGCCTCGGCGATCGGCTTCTGGTCCGCCGCACGGACTTCACCGACAGTCAGGCGCCGGTGCGGCGCCGCGTGGGCGATCGGATGGTCGAGATCCCGCGCATGGACGGCGAGGCCATGCTGATCGATCTGAAGAGCTGTCCCATCGCCGATTAGTCGCCACGTGAACGGGACGGCCGATCGAGCCGTCAATGATTGGGAGGGCAAACATGAAGGTCTACATCATGACGGACCTCGAGGGTCCGGCGCTGATCAGCCGATTCACCCAGACGCGGGATGTGACACCGGAGCAGAAGCCGCGCTGGATGCGCCTGCTCACCGGGGAGGTCAATGCCTGCGTTAATGGCATCCTGGATTTCGACCCCGAGGCGGAGGTCATCGTCTGGGACGGGCATGGCTCCGGCGGCATCATCGAGGAGGAGATCCATCGCGACGCGAAGCTGATCGCGAACGGCCCGATCCGGGCGCCCTATGCCCTCGACGGCAGCTTCGACGCGATGATGTTCGTCGGACAGCATGCACGTGCCGGAACAGACGGCGTGCTCTGCCACACCTACTCGTCGAAGAGCATCGAGTACTACAGGATCAACGGGGTTGAACTGGGCGAGTTCGGCTGCAGGGCGCTGATGGCCGGGACGATGGGCGTGCCGACCGTCTTCTGCGCCGGCGACGATGTCGCAGTCGAGGAGGCCCGGGAGCTTGTGCCGAATATTGTGGGGGCGGCGGTGAAGCAGGCGCTGGGACGGCAGTTAGCGATACATCTCTCACACGAGGCCGCCTGCGCGCTGATCCGCGCGAGAGCGTACGAGGCCTGCGAGCAGACCGGCGAAATCGAACCTTACTACTTCGACGGCCCGTACACGCAGGAGATACGCTACCTCGAGGGTGTCAGCATTCAGTCCTCGATTGAGGCGGGGTGGGAAGTTGTGGATGCGCGTACGGTACGGAAGACCGCCGAGGATATATGTGAGCTGAGAGTATAGGTGGGAGCGACACAAACAGCAGATCGCAAACGGCGCGGCGGGTGCCGAGGGTGCGTAATCACGATACTGGGCATCGCCGCGCCGATGCTTGTCGTTGCCGTGTGGGTGCTACAGCGCCATCCGGGCGAGGACTGGTGGGCGACCTCGCTCCTCACCTACGGCCCGCAGGTGCAGTGGATCGCGCCGCCGGCACTCGCGCTGATCGTGACGCTTGCCGCCAGACGGGGTTTCCTGTCGTTGCTGAACCTCGCGGCGCTGGCGATGGCGCTCTTCTTCATCGCGGGCTTCCAGCTAAACGCCCCGATATCCGCTCCCGAGGACGCTCAGACGCTGCGGGTTGCCACGTGGAATGTCTACGGCCGCACGCGCGATGTGGAGATGGTCGAGAGCCGGCTGCGTTCGTGGGAGCCGGATGTAGTCTGCCTGCAGGAGAGCGCGCTGCGCACCTTCGACGGCCTGCTGCCCGAGTATGAGAGCGCGCATGTGGCCGATCTGCGCACGTACGTTCGCGGCACGATCACCAACGTTGAAACGCCCACCATCGGCCTTCACGCGCCTCGGCGCATGCTGGTCGTTGAGGCCGAGACCGCGGCGGGGCCCGTCACCATCATCAACGTCCACATCCCGCGCGCACTGGAGTTCGACGGGACGCCACGAGAGCTTGAGCTGCTGGCTCAGTACATGCAGGAGGGCGTTGCGATCCGCGACAACAAGTTCGATCACATCCTCGATCTGCTGCCTGAGGCGGGGCCGGCAATTCTCGCAGGCGACATGAACACGCCTCCGGCGTCGCGCTTCTGGCGCCGCACCAGCGAGCACCTCACGGATGCGTTTGATGCGGCGGGGCGCGGCTTCGGGCACACCTTCATCTGGCGCCGCCACCTGTCGCTGCTGCGGATTGACTACATCTGGACCGGGGGCGGCATACGACCGCTGCACTGCTGGATCGAGCCTGCGCGTCCCTCGGACCACCGCCCGGTCATCGCGGATCTACAGATGCCCTGATGCGGTGAGGGCCATCCGAGTGCAGTTGACACTGCCGGTGCGTTGGCGTACAATTCTCGCACTTGAATGCCCGCCTCAAACGCCCGTCTCACCACAGGGCGGTCCGCGGGGGTAATCGCAGCCATGATACGCAGCAATCGCCGGGGATTGACGCCGACCGAGACGCTCCTTGTCGCCGCACTTGTCGCAGCCTTTGCGCTGATCGTCGCGTCGCGCTTTGTCGCGGATCCCACCCATGAAGCGCGCGAACTGACGATCGTGCGCGTGCAGACGGTGATGGACGCGCTGGAGCGCTACGCCATCGACAACGCCGGCGTGTTCCCGACCACCGATCAGGGGCTCAATGCCCTTGTCGTAAAGCCGCAGCAGCCGCCGCTGCCCATCCGCTGGCCGGGGCCCTACATTGATGACCCGAAGATGCTTGAGGATGCATGGGGCATGCCCCTGCAGTACGTTTCGCCGGGAGCGGGAAACCGGCCGTACGTCCTCTGGTCCAACGGCGCCGACCGCGCCGAGAAAGGCGAGGGCGAAGACGCCGATATCCAGTCATGGGACCGCTCCACACAGATCCCCTGATGCGCGCAATCTCCATCCTCACGATCGCGGCAGCACTGTCCGCCGTGGCACCTGCATTCTGTCAGACAGATGCAGACCCCCGCGCGATTGTGCTCTCCGCATGTGAGGACGCGGCCGATTTCAGCGCCGCACGGACGGCCGACGACCCGCGCTTTGATTTCTCCGCCTGGGAGGCTACCGTCTTCGATGGCGCGCGCGTCAGCGGCAGGAGTCTTCGCTGGCATCTGCGCCCTTCCAGCGCCGCCCAACACACCGCCCGCCTCGCCTGGACCGGCTCGCTGGCCGAGGCTGTCTCCGAAGTGTCCGTGTGGGTCAAGAACCCCAACGCTCATCAGCTTCAGTTGCGGCTTGAGGCACTGGACGCGGACGGGGCGGCCTACCTGAGCCGACCGGTTGATCTTGCCGCGGAGACGGCATGGCGTGAGCTGAAGTTCAGCATCGGTGATCTGACAACCGAGGATGCCGACCCTTTCGTCGGCCTGGACTTTCCCCTGGTGCGACTGGCACTGGTGGTCTCATCACTCGGGCCGGATCGCCCGCACACGATCTACCTCGATGAACTCACCGCCACGCTCCCTCAGGCGCGATCGCTCGCGGTGGCCGAGATAGTCTGCCCGGCCAGCGCTACGCCGGCCGATACGCTGGCGGTTCGGGTGAGCTTCGCGCCCCCCCTCAGCGCCGACGGGGACAGCGAGGCCACTATCCGCGAGGATATGCCGGGTGACAGCAACGGCACGGCAGGCACAACTGCAACGGCCGACGGCGACGACAACGATGGCACGGCAACGGCGCGGCGGGGTACAAGCCCCCGCCCTACAACGGCAACGACAACTGCAGGCGGCGCACTGGGGCCGCCGGTCGTGGCCCAGCTTGTCTCCGCCGAAGGTGCAGTAGTCAACCAGGCGCGCATGTCGCCTGAGGGCACCGCGTCTCTTGGCGTCCCCTCATGGCTGACGCCGGGGCAGTACAGCGTTCGGATCACATCCAGTGGCATGCAGATCACCGGGGCCAGCAGCCGTGAGATCGCCATCGGCGGCTCAGGACCCCGGCAGACGGCCGTAGCCATCGATCCCGGACTGAGCCCGCCCGCGCTGCTGATCGGCGCCGATCGCTTCGCTCCCATCGTCGAGGAGATGCAGGGCGGCCTGCCCGCGGACCTCGATGGCAGGGCGCGAGTAGTGGGCGTTCCGGCCACTACCGACCGCCACCCGTTTGCCTGGACGCCAGATGCGGAGGCTGCAGACGGCACACCTGATCTTTCCGGCCTCGATCGCCGCATTGCCGGTTTGCTCAACAGACACCCCGACGCCCTGATCGTGCTGCAGGTCTGGATGGACTCCACAGCGGCGTGGGATGCTCAACATCCGGAGGATCTCCAGCAGTTTGGCGGTTCATCGCTGGCCCCACCCGCGGTGTTCTCGCTCAAGCGAACCTGTCCCGACATCGTCTCGCCGCGCTGGCAGGACGACGCACGGGAGCGCCTGCGAGGGCTGATCGAACATGTCGAGGCGGCCCCGTGGGGGCAGAAGATAATTGGCTATGAACTGCAGGCGGGCGACCTCGGCGCCTGGCGGCCGTGGGGAGCGTCGCTCGGGATTGGCGACGAGGCGACGACCGTCCGTAAAGACGCATTCCGCGAGTGGCTCTACGATCATTACGACAGCGTTGAGGCGTTGCGCGATCACTGGCTCGGACGCAGGCGGGGCTTCGGCTCTCCCACCGCGGGCTTCGAGTCCGTGGAGTTCCCGGAGCCACTGAAGGATCGACCTGAGCCGTCGCTCTACGATCCGGCAGCCGACCAGCCGATGATTGACCTGCAGCATTTCCGCGCGGAGGCCATCGCCGGGATCATCTCTACGATGGCGCAGGTTGTGCGCGAGCAGGCGCGCCCCGGTACTCTGGTCGGAGCCTGCTACGGGCACCTGCTCTCACAGGCGCGGGCGAATGACTGGACGTGGCCGCACCTGGCCCTCACGCAACTGCTCGAGTCGGGCGAGATGGACTTCCTGACCGGGCCCCAGTACCGGTACGACACCCCGTGGCTGGCCTCATCACTGGCCTCCTCGGCGCGGCGTGCGGGGGTGCTCTACCTCGAGCGTATCGAGGACGACGTGCCTGCCCCCGAGGATTGCGGAATCATCGCCTCTCCCGCCGCGCTCACCGGACTACAGCGTCTGCCGGCCCCGGTGGCACCGGCGGATGATGCGCCCGTCATCGAGGTCTTTGACGACTTCAGCGCGCGCTTTCTCTCCGGTTCGGGAGCGCTCCCGAGGGACCTGCTGGGGCGACCGATGGCGGGTGATCTCCCCCATCGAAGCTACCTGCTACGCGATCTTTTGAATACCGGCGCCCCACGGGCTTCGATCTACCTCTTCCGCGATCTTTTCGTCGCCGAGCCCGAGCAGGGGCGCGCACTCGCGCAGAACACGGCACGGGACGGTTCGCTGCTCGTGTGGGTGTACGCGCCCGGCGCGATCTCCGGTCACTACATCACCGGCCGCACAATGGAGTATCTCACCGGCATCAAGCTCTCCCCGCTCACGAAACGGGGGAAGCTGATCGTCACGCCGGTCGGGGGTAGCTTCCCTGCGTACGGCTTCAGCGGTGTGCTTGACCCGTGGTTCATAAGCGTGGACGAACGCGCGGAGTGGCTGGGCACAGTCCCCGGCGGCGACGAAGGCTTCTGCGGCCTGGCCCTGAGGAAGTTCCCTCACTGCACGTCGGTCTTCTCCGCTGCCCCGCCATCTGAGCAGTTGCTGCAGTACCTCGCCCGAAGAAGTGGCATCGATCTGACCGCACAGGCTCACTGACCTGCGGATCGACGCGCTACGATCACATGTTGCACAAGGGGGTCTCGTGCGAAGATGAATCTGGTCCACCATCTTGTCGTAGCCGAGTCGCTGCGTGAGAAGCTGCAGTGGCCGCGTACGCTGCGCGGGGCGATCCTGCTCGGGGCCATTGCGCCCGACGCGCATGCGCAGCGCCCTGGGCTGGGACGTGGCCGCTTCCACCCGCCGCACGGAACCGACCCGGTCCCGTTCATCCTCAAGCTCATCAAGCTCGAATGCCTGCACTCGGCGCAAGGACGGGCGTTCGCGGCTTCATGCATCGCGCACGTGGTGGCAGATGAGATCACGCGCCCGCTCAACTACCACCTGCCGCCCCACGCCCCCGGCGGCTTCCTCCCTGTTCCGGAGGGAGATCGCCAGTCCGCCGACATCATCAACATCGAGGGCATCATGAGATCACTCATGCGCGCCAAGGTGCCGTGCATGCTCGGGCCAATCGGTTCCCGCGAAATCGGCGCTCACAAGTGGCTCGTGCTTGGGCGCTTTCCGTTCACCGAGTCGTGGCGCCACGCGCTTGTCGTGGAGCCGCTGGCAAGTCTCGCCCGCCACTGTGCCGATGAGGCGCTCATGCGGATGTACAGCTCAGACGCCGGTGCGCGATTGCTCGGAGCGTGGCGTGCGTGAGCCGAAGGATGCCGGCCGCCGGTGGCGAATGTGGCATGCTGTGGCAATCAAAGAAACTGACCGACGGGGAAAGTGCAGCCGATGATTAGACTGGGAATGGTTGACCTGTGTACCTCGCACCCGGGGGCGTGGGTCCCACTCATCAAGCAGATGGACGACGTGGAGGTCGTGGCGGTACATGACTCAGGTGGTGTGCGGCCTGCTGGCTACGCACAGGAATTCGCTGCCGAGCATGAGATAGGGATGGTCACCGACAGCATCGAGCAGATGGTGGGCGAGGTGGATGCCGCAATCATTCACAGCGCCAACTGGGACCTGCATCTGCCCCACGCGCTGCCGTTCATCGAGGCCGGCACGCCCGTGCTGCTTGACAAGCCCATGGTGGGCAACCTGAGCGACCTGCATGAGCTGCTGCGCCTGCAGGCAAAGCACGGCACGTTGATCACCGGCGGCTCAAGCGTACGCTATGCAGCCGAGGTGCAGGAACTCAACTCGCTGCGCGATGAGATGGGCGAAATCGGCGTCTGTTGGTGCCAGGGTCGCGGTGACTTCTTCAACTACGGCATCCACACCGTCGAGATGTTCCAGGGCTTCTTCGGAGCAGGCGTGCTGTCGGTGGAGCATGTCGGCTCACGGGGAGCGATGGACGTCTTCCGCGCCGACTATGAGGATGGCGTGCCGGTCTTCTACGCGCTGGGCGCTATCTCCAGCCCCTGGCACATCAACGTCAGCGGCTCGAAGGGCGTCTTTGCGCGCACACTCACCACCGGCGACAACTACCGGCGGCTGATTGAGGCATTCGTTACGGCTGTGCGCACCGGAGAGCCGCCGCTGTCGCTCATTGACAACCTGGAGGCGATCAAGGTCGCGCTGGCGGCGAAGGTCTCCCGCCGTGAGGGAACGATCTGCTACCTGCAGGACCTCGACAACAGCGAAGCATTCGACGGCTATGCCTTCGCCGAGGAGTATGCGCGACTGCGACAGTGATGCCTCGGCTCGCGCTCACTGCAGCGGCTTCACATAGCTCTGCCAGGCGCAGAGCGTGCGGAAGCCGAGCGATTCGTAGAGCGTGACCGCCGGGACCCTGAACGGCTGCGTGAGAAGGATCACCGGCAGCGAGTCGCGCCCGTATGCCCAGTTGAGGCATTCCGTCACAAGCAGTCGGCCGAGCTTGCGACCGCGATGCTCGTCCAGCACACCCACGTACTCGATCTGCGCACCGTGGAGACGCTCCGGATCGCGATCGAGGCGGATGGCGAGCACGCCGGAGATGCCGACGATGCTGCCTTCGTGTCGCACAACAAGCCAGCCGCTCGGATCGTAGTCGGGCCGCGACATGAAGCGGTTCAGGAACCACTCCGGTTCGCTCTGCCAGCCGAAGATGCGACTCTTGACCTCGCTCCACTCAGGGACGTCGTCCTCTCTGAGCGTGGCGAGTTCGTAGCCGTCGGGGAATGCCACGTCACGCGGCACCCACTCGTCGAGCCGCATGGTGATATTGCGCTTCTCCGGCTCGTCAGGAGAATAGCCGCGGCTGCTGAGGAGTGCTCCGGCGGCGGTCCAGCGGCTGTCAACAACCGCACCTGTTGCGATGATCTGCTGTCCGGCATCGCGCATCGCACTCTCCCCTGCCTCCATGCAACTTGAGGCGAGGCCGGAGCGCCGGCAGGCGGGATCAGTCGTTATGCGCCACCACTGAGCACCACCCTCGCCGGAGGTGGCGATTGCCGCCGACACTGCCCGGCCGCCCTCTGTCGCGACGAAGCTTGCCTCGGGGCAGACGGTATCGCCGCCGAGCACGACCGCAAGCTCCTCTACCGGCGTCCACTCATCCGGCGGCGAGAGCAGCATGCGCGGTGAGCTGGAGCGGTGCTCCACGAATGCGTCGTGCATGAGCCCGGCCACATCGTCGGCCATCTCGCGCTTGAAGGGTAGTATTGCGGGCATCGGCACCACCTGCTGTCTCGATGATTGAGCCCGGGTGTTCATCATCTGAGGTGCCCTGACCTCCCGGGAGGCATCTTTCCGCTGCGCGGCGAAATCTCGACGACGCAGGCGCCGGCATCCATCACAACTCGTGCTGACGATCGAGACCCGGAGACGTCCATTCATACCGGGACACGTGAGCCGCTGTTGACCGTGCGCCACCTGAGGTGGTAACCTGCTCGCACGCGCAATCACCGAGCCCGACGGGGCTCACGCTGGAGGTCGTAGATCTTGCCCACCCTGAAGACCAGCTTCGTCGGCCTGACGCTGCCCAGCCCTCTCATTGCCGGCTCCGCCGCGATTACCAAGGACCTCGACCAGATGCGCCGAGCCGAGGATGCCGGCGCGGGCGCGGTCATCATGAAGGGCTTTTCCGACATCGAGGCGATGCGCAAGTCGCCCGCACCACGCTACCGGGTCATCGAGCACGAGATGGCCGACCGCGATGCTTTCACCTTCTACTCATACGAACAGGCCAGCCACTTCGACATACACGACTACGCCGCCGAGGTCGCCCGCACTGTCGAGGCCCTCTCGATCCCGGTCATCCCCAACATCGACTGCCAGTGCGTCGAGAGCTGGCTGGAGGCCACGCGCATCGTCGCTCAGGCCGGTCCGGCGGCGATCGAGGCGAATGTCTCCTGCCCGCACGGCTCAATCGCCTTCAGCGGCCAGGATGTCGAGCGCCGAATCCTCGAGGTGGTCGAGGAACTGCGCAGGGCGATCGATCTGCCGCTCATCATCAAGCTCACGCCGCAGCTCACCTCCCCGATGAGCTTCGTAAAGGCCATCGAGGAGATTGGCGCCGAGGGCGTCACGATGTTCAACCGCTTCACCGGCCTTGAGGTGGACGTGGAGACGGGCCGGCCCGTGATGCACGGCGGCTATGCGGGCCACGGGGGCCCGTGGGCGCGCAACTTCGTACTTCGCTGGGTCAACACCGTCTCCCCCGGCACCGATCTGCAGATCAGCGCCAGCGGCGGCGTCTCTGAGGCGGAACACGCCCTCGCGTACATCATGGCCGGCGCGCAGACAGTGCAGGTCTGCACCGGCATCTACCTTGAGGGCTTTGAGATCCTCACGCGCCTCAACGCGCAACTGCTGGAGTTCATGGAAGCGCGCGGACTCGAGACGCTCGATGAGATTCGCGGAGAGCTGACTGAGCGCATCACCCCGCTCGACCAGGTTGACCGGCGCCATCTTGTGGTCGCGGATATCCAGCCACGCGGAACCGCTCCGTGCCGCTGGGAGTGCCCTATCAACGAGGACGCGCAGGGCTATCTCAACCTGATCGCGGAGGGCAAGTATGACCACGCGCTGCGGCTGATCAAACAGAATCACCCGTTCCCCGGCGTCCTGGGGCGCTGCTGCCATCACCCCTGCGAGACGGCCTGCACACGTGGCGAGGTGGATGACCCGATCTCCATCGCGGCCATGAAGCGATTCGCCGCCGATCACGGCGGCCGCTACCTGCCTGAGACGCCCGAGCCGCCGCCATGGCGTGACGAGCGCGTGGCGATCGTCGGCGCGGGTCCCGGTGGCCTCACCGCCGCCTACCGCCTCGCGCTGATGGGCTACCGCTCCACCGTCTTCGAGCGCCTTCCGGTGGCGGGCGGCATGCTCGCCGTCGGTATCCCGGAGTACCGCCTGCCGCGCGACGTCGTCAGACATGAGATCGGCGAGATCGAGGGCCTCGGCGTGGAGATCCGCACGGGCGTGTCGGTCGGGCGCGACGTGAGCCTCGATGACCTGCGCGAGCAGGGCTACTCCGCGATCCTGCTCGCCGTCGGCGGTCACCGCCAGCGCAAGCTGGGCATCCCCGGCGAGCAGCTTGAGGGCGTCATTGACGGCGTGCGCCTCCTGCGCGAGCATGCGCTGGGTGAGCCGGTCGCGCTCGGCGAGCACGTGGTCGTCATCGGCGGCGGCGATGTCGCCGTGGATAGCGCGCGTGTCTCCATCCGCCTCATAGATCGGGTCACGCTGGCCTACCGCCGGCGCTTCGAGGACATGCCCGCCCGCCGCGAGGAGATCGAGGAGGCGCTGGAGGAGGGCGTCGAGCTCGTGGACCAGCTTCAGCCCGTGGAGATCATCAACGAGGGCGGCCGCGTTGCGGGAGTGCGCTTCGCCCGAACGCGCATGACACAGCCCGGTCCCGATGGCCGCGTGGGCTTCGAGGAGATCGAGGGCTCCAGCGAGATCATCGAGTGCGACACCGTGGTCGTCTCCGTCGGGCAGATCCCCGACATCGGGTGGCTCAAGAGCGTGGGGCTCGACCGTCTCTGCGAGGGCGACAGGGTGCTTGCAGATGCCGACAGCGGCGCGACCTGCGAGCTGGACATCTTCGCCTGCGGCGACTGCGTCACGGGCTCAGGCCCGCTCGTTGAGGCCATGGCCGCCGGCAAGCGCGCGGCTTTCACGATCGCCGGCTTCCTGCAGGGCGAGGAGGTCCCGCGACCCGAGCCTGCGATGGAGCGCGTGGAGCCTGAGCAGGTCATCCGCGAGAGCCAGCCGATCGTGCTCACGCGGCGTCAGCGGATGCCGGTGCGTCCGGCGGAGGAACGCGTCACGGACTTCGGTGAGGTTGCGCTGGGGCTGCCGGAGGAGCTTGGCCGCGCGGAGGCTGTGCGCTGCATGGACTGCGGCCGCTGCAGCAACTGCGGCGACTGCGTCCGCGTCTGCCCGTGGCGGGCGATTGAGCGCGTGGACGACGTTACGCGCGTCGATCCCGAGGTCTGCGACAGTTGCGGTCTCTGCTACCTCATCTGCCCGCAGTGCGCGATCGAACTCGTCGAGCGCGAGGAGCCGGCGTAGGCGGTCATATCCCGGAGAGTGAGGAAGACGCCGCGCGTTCCTCTCGCCCCCGACTGCGTAGTGCGGGCGAGGGCACCCGCACTACATGATGATGGCGCGGCCGCCTTGCGTGAAGCGTCTGCGCTACAGAAACTCAGCCATGGCCGATCCGCCGCGTTGTGAGCGCTCCCAGCGGCGGATCGCCTGTTCCTGCTCTTCCGTCTGAATCGACCCCGGCCGGGCGCGCCGGACCATCGCGATCGCCTCGTCAGCACCGTGTCCCTCGCTCACGAGGTAGCACGCGATCATCGTGCCGGTGCGACCGAGACCCGCGAGGCAATGCACTCCCACTGCGCAGCCCTCATCCACCAGCGTCTCCACGAAGCTCACGAAGCGCGCGATCTGATCGCTGTCGGGGGGCGTCATGTCAGTCACCGGGATGTGCAGAAGCCGAAAGCGCGTCCCCTCACCGACCAGCTCAATCGGCGAGTCCTCGGTCAGCGAGACGATTCCGCAGATGCCCATCTCCGCGAGCGCATCGAGGTCTCTCAGCACGAAAGCCGAGAACGCGGCGATCTCGCCCTCGATGATCCAGCTCACGCGGTTGAGCCACCCGCTGTCACCGGCCATTGCGCCCATGCCTCTCCTTCGACTTCTTCGCGGCCTCGCCCGCCAGTTCGTCAGCGCGCGCGTTCTGCTCACGTGGCACGTGCCGGCAGTCAAAGTGCTCGAACTTGCTGATGAGCTTGCTCGCCCACTGGTAGAGCGGCCGCAGGATCGCGGCCTTAACACGATACTCGCCGGATAGCTGCCTCACGATAAGCTGGCTGTCCAGCAGCGCGTGCACCGTGCGTATCTTCAGCCGCTGCGCCTCACTGAGGCCCGCGATGAGTGCGCGATACTCCGCCACGTTCACGGTGGTCGGCTCGAGTGGCACCGACCCCTCAGAGATCAGCCGCCCGTCGGGCGTCTCGAGAACGAAGCCCGCTCCAGCCGGTCCGGGGTTGCCAAGCGAGGCGCCGTCCGCGTGCAGCACCGCCTCGGTGATCTCGCCCGCACAGGCTTCGCGGCCGATGCAGACCTCGCGCGCGCCCTCGAAGCGAATCGCCCGCCCGGCCTCGCGGATGGCCCCCATCCCGTCGGTGATCTTCGCGACCACCACGCCGGGCTGCCAGCCACTGGGGGTGAAGGGGCGCCCCTGCTCACCGTAGAAGATGGCGAGCGTCACGCCTCCGTCAGGACCTGGCTCGCCCCAGATGTCTTCAGCACTATCCTCCGCCGCGGGCAGCAACATGATGTCGCCCGGCTCGGGCCGCTCCGTCTCGTTCTCCACCGGTATCTGCCCGCCGCGCGGCTCGCCGTGGCGCTCAGGGATGGCCAGCAGCACCGCGGGGCCGGCGTAGATCGCATGCACCGCCCGCCCCACGAACGGCGTCTCAAGCATATTCCACAGCAGCTCTGCAGCCTGCGGCGCGTCCTGCGTCAGAAGCACTGCGGCGGCCGAGGCCGCAGGTTCAGAGGTGCTGATCTGTATCCTCTGGTTCATCGTCTGCTTCACTCTCCGGGGGTGGTGGAGGCGCCTGCGCCGCCGCCGGTCCGTAGAGCGCCGGCAGCGCCTCGCCTGATGTCGCGCGCACCGCAAGTTCGGGCTCGCCGATGGCCTCCGCCATCATGACGAGATCAAAGCCCTCCTTGCGCATGCGCAGGTCGTAGTACAGCAGCACTGTGCCAATGATCTGAATCGGCTGGACAAAAAGTTGGGCGAACGCAGAGAGGCCGTTGAGTACCGCCTGCGCCGCGCTGAAGGAGACCTCCTGCAGGAAGTACGTGCCGATCTGCGCGGGCCAGACCACGACGCCTGTGAGGACGGTCACCATTAGCCACAGAATCCCGATGGCGATGAGGATGCGCCAGAAGTGCCCGCCCGTCAGTTCCCAACTGCGGTGGAGCGCGGCGACAGCCCCCTCCTCCTCCAGCACGACCACAAGTGGCCCGAAGAAGAGCCTGATGGTGATCGCGACGGCCGCATTGAGCGCCGCGAGGAAGGCGATCAGTCCCACCACCGCAAGGACGATACCGACGGTCATTGCCGTCTCGTCACCGAACGCACCCACCGCTACGGCTATGCCCACCAGCGGCGCCAGGGCGATGGCCGTCACCACAAAGCCGATCAGCCCGGTGATGATCGCGACGGCTACCAGCGGCCACCACCTGCGGAACGCGAAGCGGTACACCGAGCCGATGGTCGGGGCGCCGCCGAGGTAGATCTCCGCGACCGCCTTCGCAATCGCCGCCTGCATCAGCGGGATGGAGAGCAGAAAGAGCAGCAGGAAGAAGCCGTAGCCGATACCCCCGGCGAGTGTGACGGCGGGAAAGGTCGGTTCGGGGGATTGCGCGTCGAAGCCCTGAAACATCAGAGCCGACGAAATGACCTGCAGCACGCCCAGCGGGACGTAGACCACCGCGCCGATCCGGATCAGCTCGCCGAAATGCTGCCGATAGAGCCGGATCACCGCATCGAGCAGGTCCGCGATGCCCATCGGCTTCAGCTCAAAGACGGCCTCCCGCGCGCTGGCGGCCATTCACTCACCCCGGACTACTCGTGCCTCGGCCTCCGAGCCTGCAAGCCGCGCGTCGGCGGCAACCTGCTCGCCCTCCTCGACAAAGACCCAGTCGAGTTGTGCGCCGTCCCCAGCCGCCGCATTCGGCATCAGGCAGGCGTTGGACAGTCGCGCGGCGCTGCCGACGGACGCGCCGCTCATCACTGTTACGTTCGGTCCGATGACCGCGCTGCCGATCGTCGCACCAGGGCCGATCAGCGCCGGCGGCTTGATCTCAGCCCCGGGCGCCAGGTGAGCCTCAGGATGTATGATCGTCCCCGAGTGGGACATCCATGCGATGACCTCGCCGGAGATCGCCAGAGCGCTCGCAGGTCGCGCCACGTCTGACCAGTAGCCGTCTATCTCCAGCGCCCGTATCCTCAGGCCGCCCTCCAGCAGTGTGCCGATAGCCGACGGAACCTCAAGCTCCCCGCGCGACGATACCCTCGTCTGCTTGAGGGTGCCGATCAGCTCGGGGCCGAAGACAAAGAGCCCCGCGTTGTTGTAGTTGGTGCTCGAAGTCCCCCGGTCCGGTTTCTCAATGATCCGCTCAACGTGGCCGTCGCGGACGTAGACCGCGGCGCCCTCCCACGGGTCATCCACCACGTTCACCGCAAGCATCGCTTCAGGCTGCTCGGCGCGAAACGTCTGCATCAGCCGCCGGTAGTTGCACGGCGGCACGAGAATGTCGCCCCAGCCCAGCACGAAGCGATCCTCGCCGACGAAATCCTCCGCGAGCAATACCGCCGCACCGGTGCCGCCATACTCCGACTGCCAGACGTAGGAGATGTGAGCGCCAAGTCGCCTGCCGTCGCCGAAATGCGCCTCGATCTGCTCGCCATGCCAACCGACGACCAGACACACCTCGTCGATACCGGCGCTTGCAAGGCCTCCGACGATGTGTTCGAGGATCGGCCGCCCCGCCACCGGCACCAGTGGCTTGGGCCGATGCTCGGTGAGCGGCAGCATACGCGTCCCACGACCTGCCGCGAGGATGACAGCTTTCATCTCACTCACCACCAGCCTCAAGCGTCTCTTGCGCGGCAAGGATGACCGGACGAACCGTAGAGCGCCAGACGGAGAAGAGCAGTCCGCCGAAAATGATGAAGATGACCGTCGTCAGCAGGTAGGGAGCGGCTATGCCCGCCCACCCTGCCACCGCGCCACCAAAGAGCGGGCCGAGGAACACGCCGCTGCCCAGCACCGCCTCATGAATGCCCGCCTGTGCTCCGCGTGATCCGGTTACGTCGCGGAGGCTGTAGAAGAGGCTGGACGCGTACGTCACTCCGGCGCCCATGCCCGCCAGGATGAACGCCGCCGCAAAAGCGTAGATGCTCTGCGCCTGCCACGCGATGAGCCACCCTGCGGCCCCCGCGGCAAGCGACGCCAGCAGCGGCCAGAGCCGGAACTGCCATCCCGACCGGTTGCGCAGGTAGAGGAACATCAGAAGCTGCCCGGCGAGGTAGGCACCCACGAGGAGCCCGATCGTCCCCTCGGACATGCCCAGATCCGCCCCCTGCTTCGGGAAGACCACAAGCTGCATCCCCCGGCCGAACCAGCTTGCGAAGTTCGCGATCCACGCCAGGTGCAGGTAGCGGCGCGCCACGTCGCCATCGGTCTGCACACCCGCGAAATCCTCAGCAACGTTCTCTCCCCCACCGTCCACACTCGCCGGCATCCTCACCGTCATGATCAGCACGCCCAGCAGCGAGAGTGCCGCGAGAATGAAGGGCGCCGGGGCACCGAGGGCCCACGCCACACCCGCGATCGGCGGACCGATCATCAGGCCCGCGGTCCACGCGATGTTGAAGTTGCCAATGTTGCGCACCAGCCGGCGCCGTCCGCCGACGGTGATCTCCGACAGCCATGCCTGCATCGGCGGCCAGAACATTGATGCTGCAGCGCCGGAGATCGGCAGGATCGCCAAAAGCTGGTAGTAACCCGTCACGTAGGGCATCGCCAGCCATGCGCCGGCGCAGATGAGGCAACTGCCAACCACCAGCGTCTTGCGGCCGAATCGGTCTGAGAGCCGCCCGCTGAAGAGGCAACTGATCGCGTAAGCCGCCGCGGAGGACATGCCCAGCAGGCCGAGGATCAGCGGTGGCGCCTCAAGTTTGTGCCCGAGGAACTGCACCGACAGCCCGATCATGGCCGCGGCGAGGTCCATGACGAAAGCTGCGACGAAGACGCGGCGCACCGGACTTAGAATCGCACTCGCGTGCGACTGGCTGCTCACTACGCCTCGCCTCGATCGCAGGGGAGTGACAATCCCGCCCGGATGCCCCGGTATGCCAACTGCGCCAACTGCTCAAGATTCTCTATGTCCGCGGCATTGTACCGAACCAGCGTGTCCAGCGATTCCTGCCGGCCCGCGCAGTATTCGCGCCACAACCTTACTGCGTCCCAGCCACTGAGCCCGGCGAGGTCATCATCACGCCCGATGCCGACCTGCCGCTCGATGGACTTGAGGCCGCCGCTGTAGCCGAGCCGGCGTAGCGCGTGCATCAGGTCGAGGTGCAGGTGATCGAACTCCAGGTCCGGGAAGCGGCGCATGAGGAAGGGCAGGTCGAAGCTGGCGCCGTTGAAGGTCACGATCATGGCGTACTGCTCGAGCGCCTCGGGGAGTTCGTCGAGATTGTCCCCGGCGATGAAACTCATCGTGCGCGCGCCGTCGTACAGCCCCGCGACCGTCACCCGATCCATACCGTGACAGCCTGTCGTCTCGATGTCGAGGTAGACCGTGCGCCGCTGGAAGTCCGGCCATGCGCGCCACTGTTCGCAGCTCGGGAGCGCCCGCGCGAAGTGCCGGTAGTCGCCGCGCTCAAGACTGCGCAGCGACTCTTCCAGCAACCGGCAACTGCTGTCCCAGCGACCGGCGCCAAAACCCGTCGGACATGCGCTCAGATCGAGCGCGTCCGCCCATGTCAACACGCCCTGCTGCCACAGCGAGCACTCGGTGCTCGCTCCGACGCCCGGCAGATGGATGAACGTGTGTCTGAGCATCGCCTCAGCCGAGCACCTCTCTCAGCACCCGGCAGACGCGCTCGGTGTCCTCATCCGTTACCTGTTTGTGCGTGACGAGCCTGATCCGCGCCTCGTCGCGCGGGATCGCCTTGATGTCGCAGGTCCCCAGCGCCCGGCACAGTGACGGCGCGCTGACATCCTCACGGCGCAGCTCAAGGTTCACTATGTTCGTCTGCACCGTCGCGAGATCAACGAAGACTCCAGGAAGCTCCGCCAGCGTCTCCGCGATCATCCGTGCATGCGCGTGGTCCTCGTGCAGGCGAGGGGGGCCCGTCTCCAGCGCCACGATAGCGGCGGCAGCGATCACGCCCGCCTGCCGCAGCGCGCCACCCACGACATTCCGCACCCGCCGCGCCTCCTCGATGAAGTCGCGATCGCCGCAGATCATCGATCCGATTGGCGCCCCGAGGCTCTTGGAGAAGCAGAACTGCACGCTGTCCACCGGAGCGGCGAGATCCGCCGCCTCTACACCGAGGGCGACCGCGGCGTTGAAGATGCGCGCGCCATCAAGATGTACCCGCAGTCCATGCCGATGAGCGACATCGCAGATATCCTGCGTCTGCCGCACCGACATCGCGGTGCCGCCGGCCATGTTGTGCGTGTTCTCAAGCTCTACGATGCTCGTCGGCCCCTTGTGCACGTTCGTGCCATCGGAGATAGCGGCCTCAACATCGGCCGGTTTCATGATACCATTGACACCGGGCACGAGCCGCGGCAGCAGGCCGCACAGCGCCGCAATGCCGCCGCCCTCCCACAGGTACACATGCGACTCGCGCTCGAGGATGATCTCCTCCTGCGGGCGCGTCCAGGTCTTGATCGCCACCAGATTACCCATAGTGCCAGACACGACGAAGAGCCCCGCCTCCTTGCCGAGGCGTTCGGCGGACATCTCCTCGAGCCGCCGCATCGTCGGGTCCTCACCCGACTTGTCGTCCCCCACCTCGGCCTCACTCATCGCGAGCCGCATCTCAGCGTCGGGGAGCGTCTTTGTATCGCTGCGCAGGTCCACTACGTCAGTTCCAGGGACAGGCACTGTAATGCCCCCTCGGACTGGAGTCGAAGCGGCCGCGGAATGCTCCCCGCGGCCGCCGCGTGTGCGCTTGGTTTCAGATCTTACGCGGCCTGAGGCGCGCTCTGCGAATGAGGAGCGCTGCCACCCTGTAGGCGAGATAGCCCACAATGTAGACCAGCAGGACGATGATGTCCCACCGCACCGAGGTCGCCGTCGCCCCGATAGTGTACTCCTCCTGATCGGCGGTCAGCTTGAAGATCGCCGTCCGGCCGTCAACTTGAGCGGGTGGATTCGTCGTCGCGATCTTTCCGGGCATGTTCAGACGGTACTCAAACTCCGTGACCGGAGCGGCCGCCTGCTCCCGCTCGTTCCCGAGGAACGCTACGTGAACCGTTTCCTGCCATCTGTACTCCGTGACAAGCGACAGGGGGCGCTGAACGACGTCGTACGCGACCGCCATGACATCATCGCTCCGCAGGCTTTGCTTCTGCGTGCTGCGAGAGATGCGAACGTTCCCGGAGCTTGAGCGCGTCCCATCGGAGTTCCATCCCGGCGTCATCTCGCGCGCCCAGCGCGAAATCTCGCGACTGAGCGAGCTGTCGCCAGTCGCCTGCACCTGTCGTACCCCGGAAAGGTCGCCGTACATCGTGGTGACGACTACCACCCGGTCGGAGTTGAGGAGCAGGACGAACGGGATCGTGATCAGAAATGACGTGCGCAATCGTGTCTTCACGTTCGATCCTCCTCCCCGTTCAGTAGACCGACGTTGTGTCGTCGTCTTCCTCGGAACGCGCGACATCAGGATCGTCTTCCCAGTCCTCCGTGTCGAAGCTGTCCTCGTCACTACCCGTCTCTTCAATCGGCGCGAAGTCGGTCGGGGCAGGCTCAAACTCGCTCGGAGGGACCTCCAGCGGAGCATCCTCCTCAGCAGGCTCCTCTGCCCCATCAAAACCGGTCTCCACGTCTTCCATCAGCGGCTCATCAAGCTCCGCGGCGATCTCAAGCTCCTCTTCGGCCCGCGCGTCCGTGACACCGTGAGCCGCGCGCTTGCCCCGCACCTCAAGCAGCCACGCGGTCACCATACCCAGCAGGAAGAAGATGACGAGGATCACCGCGCGCGGTGCGTCGAGGTACCATCCGAAGAAGTTGAGGCGCATCGGCGCCCAGTTCCGGATGACGAAGATCGCGGCTATGAGCAGCAACAGCCCCCACGCGAAGGTACGCCAGTCCGCGCGTGGCAACCTGATGCCCTCTACCGTCGTCCGGCCGCGGTCAACTACCTTTTCCACCAGTCCCGGCCGATGTGAGCCAACTGCACGGGCCCGATCTCGCTGTTCCTCGGCACCCGCATCAGACCCGGCGGCCGACCTTCTGCGCCCCGCATCATCTGTGGCCACGACGACACTCCTCCCTTGGCGGCCTTACAAACCCGGCGCGGCCATTATATTGCCCACCCTTCGGCAGAGTCAAGCCGAGGCGTGTCCGCACCACCTCCGCCACACGACCCAGACCATCCCCGCGCGAGGGAGGCGACGAGCGCTCCTACAAGGAATACCCCTCCGCGAGGCAACCCGCCGCAGGAGGCCGAGAATGACGCATCACGAGCGTATGATGGCCGCATTTCGCATAGAAGACGTAGATCGTTTCCCGATTCATGTGCGTGGAGTGCGCGCGTGGGACGAACAGTGGTGCGCCACTCGCCACGAGAGCTACCGGCCGATAATTGAGGCTGTGGCCAAACATGGCTCCTATGAGGCCGGCTTCAGCCTCGGTGGCGGGCCGCTGCTCACCGGGCACCCCCTTGATGTTGAAACGTCCTCCGAGGACGACGGCGACTGGACCATCAGCCGCGTCTCCCTGCATACGCGCGAGGGCACCCTCACCTCCGCGCGCAAGAACAGCACCCGCGGGCTACCGGGGCTGCAGGTCGAGTACTTCGTGAAGACACTCGACGACCTCGACGCGGCGCTTTCCGTGCCATGGGAACCGGTGCGGCGCGACCCGGCGCCGTTCTTCGCGCTGCAGGAGGAGATCGGGGACCGCGGCATCGTCATGTGCGCCATCCCGACACCGATCTATCAGCTTGCGCTGCTGACCGGATCAGATAACCTCGCTGTCTGGACGATCACCGACCGCGAGCGCATCAACGAGGTCGTAGATATCCTGCTTGAGCGGACGCTTGCAATGCTCGACTACGCCATCGAGGCGGGCATCGGGCCGGTCTTCGCCAGTTCCGGGGAGGAGTTCATGACGCCGCCACTCGCCGGTCCGCGAGATTTCCGTGAGTTCGTGGTCAAGCCGGGGCTGCAAATCCGAGATCGGCTGCAGGCGGCCGGGAAGCTGCGGCATATCCACTGCCATGGGCCGCTGAACAATATCCTCGAGGACTTCGCGGAGCTTGGCGCCAACTGCCTCCACCCGATCGAAGGGCCGCCGCTTGGAGATGTGCCCTTCGAGGACGCAAAGCGCCGCATCGGCGACCGCGTCTGTCTCGAGGGCAACATCCAGATCGGCGACCTCTACCATGACCCGACGGACGTGGTCATCGAGAAGGTCAAGCGGACGATAGAGGTGGGCGTACCGGGAGGCGGCTTCATCCTCTGCCCCACCGCCTCCCCGCACACCGCCGAACTCACGCCGCTGACCGTGCGCAACTACCTCGCCATGATCGAAACCGCCGTCGAGATGGGCGGCGGATAGACCTCACTCACTGCTGCGGAGGCGGAGGTGGCGCCTCCGCTGGGGGTTGCACGACTGGCCCCATGCGCATCTGCACGCGTGGGCGGTTCTTCTCCGCCTCCGTGCGCAGGTCGAACTCGGCCAGCAGGTCGAGATCCACCGAGAACTGCAACAGATAGCCGCCCCGCAGCACCAATAGCGTGTTCGACTTGGGGGCAAACTCCGCCTTCACCGGCACCATGGCCGGGTCAGGCCAGATCATCTGCCCCTGCGCCTGCTCCATCCGCTGCGCCTCATCCTCAGTGCGCATGTCCACCTCGGCCACCAGCGCAAGCTCCGGGTTCGCGTCGTAGCGGTAGATCATGAAGCCACGCACGATGTAAACGACGTCCTCGGTGGCGCCCGTCAGGATGATCTGCTCGGGTATCTGCTCCGCGCCCGGTCCGAAGCGAGTGAAGCCGCCCCGGCCGTCGCCGGTGATGGCAATGACCTGCCCCATCGGGCCTTGCTGCGCCAGATTGCGCAATTGCTCAGCCCGCTCCCGCTGCAGCCGCTCCTGGTCGTTCTCAGGCTGCGCCTCAGGTTGCGCGACCGCCTCGATGGCGACGAATGCCAACAGGGCCACCAATACGAGCGCTACTGCCGCCCCCTTCATCTCGCTCGCCTCTTTTCTCTCAATCAACCACATCGCGCAGGTATGCCAGATTGTAATTCCCCGCCTCCAGCGGATCATCCGTCGGCGGCGTCTCGAGGATCAGCCAGCCGTCGTAGCTGATCTCCCGCAGCGCATCCACGCAACCGGGAATGTTGACGATGCCCTCACCGAGCAGATCGGCCTCGCGGTCCTTGATATGCACCACACCGATGGCCTCCGCAAGCGTCCGAATCTCTTCCACGGCGTCGTGGCCGAAGGCGCAGGCATTGCCGATGTCGTAGTAGGTCATCACGCGCGGGCTCGCGATGGCCGTCACGAGTGTCAGCAGATCCTCTGCTGATTTACCGCAGCCGCGGCCCACGTTCTCCAGGCAGAGCGTGATCTCGGCCGCCTCGGCGAGCGGCGCCACGGTCTCCATCTCATGGATCCAGCGCGCCTGACACTCCTCATGGCTGATCTCCTCGTCGGAGGGCGTCACCGGCAGCAGGATCCACTGTGCTCCCAGATCCACGGCCGCTTCGATGCTCATCGCCAGCAAATCGCGGGCCGTCGCAAGCGTCTCCGAATCACTCGCGGCGGGACTGAAGCGCCACAGAGCGCCGATACAAAGCGATGGGACCTCCACTCCACTCTCCGCTGAGAGACGCTTGATCTCCTCACGTTCCTCCGGCGAGAGCACCGGCTCATCCTGCCACTGCTCGCGGATATCAAGCTCCACACCGTCGAAGCCGATCTCCGCTGCCTGCTCGAAAAGCTGCTTCATCGCGGGGAAGCCCATCGATCCGTTCCGGATGCCGATCTTCATGTCCATTCTCCAGTCGTTGAGTTTGCGCTACTGCGTGATTGTCACGGGATTGTGCTGGCGCTGCGCGAGGTCGCGGAGGTGCTCGGCGGAGGTCTCCGCCGTAGCGATGCCGCTCTCACTCCAGAGGCCCACCAGTCGCGTCCGGTAGAAGCTCCGATCCTCCTGCCCCTCGGGCGTCAGGTAGACTACATAGCTGTCCCCGCCATCCGAGAGTACGCCCCACCTCAGGAACCTGTCCGGCTCAAAGATCACGGCGAGGCCTGTCAGGCCGATGATGCCCTCCTGCTGGCCCATCGTCGCGAGTATGCCCTCGCGGTCTGAACTGAGGAACATCTCCGGGTGCTGGATGCGTCGGATGCCGACGCCGAAATTGTCCCCGGCGCCTGCGGGCGGCATGAGGGTCCACCCGGCGTCAATGAAGTCGTGGCCTGCATAGACAAAGTACTGCATCCCGGCGTGGTGGCTACCGCCTGAGGGCGTGCTCCAACCCGTTACGACCACTTCGAGCCCCGCTCGCACCGGCCCGTCACATATCTCGCGGTAGACGTAGCTGCCGTTCTCGCCGTGGCAGGGCCTGCCTTTGCCGAGGATCGGGCCACCCAGCCCCAGGCTCTGCCCGACCAGCAGGTAGTCAACCGCAACCGGATTGTCCTCGTGGTAGTTAACAGGCTCGAGCGCGTCGAGTGAGAGACCTCGCGCCTCCGGCCGCTTGCCGTAGAGATCCCACTGCAGCGATGGCGGGAAGTCCAGTGGCGCGTAGATGCCGTACAGGCCGAAGGCCTGCAACTCCGTCTCCAGCGCCGCGTATCCCTCCCAGCGCCAGGAGGCACGTACGTCCACCCTCGAGCCGCCCTCCCACGGGCGCCCCAGGTCCACCCAGATGGTCCTTGAGGCGCCGGCGTCAAGGTCGAGCACCATCACGAACTCGTCAGGGGTGCCCGTGCCGTCAATGTCGTCCACCTGCACCGCGACCGTTTCCCCCGTCTCCGTCACGCCCGTGTAAGCTCCCGGCCGCGCGTGCTCCCCCAGCAGAGACGCCGGGCCGATGCAGATCGCATCCGGCCGCGCGCGGTCGAGCGGGTTGGTCACAGTCAGCGTGGCCTTCTGCGCCCGCGCAGTGCCTGCTGCCACCGCCAGGCACAGCACCATTCCAATGAGTCGTCGCATCAAATCATCCTTCCGCGGTGATGGCCTGTCGCGTCAGGCCTCCCCGCCCTCCTGCAACGGGCGCTTGCCCTCCTCGAAGGCGTCCGCCATCGCGGCCACACCTGCCAGCACACCACTGGCTTCGATCGGCAGGAATATCTTGGTGGCCTTGCCGTTCGCCATGCGCTGGAGCGTCTCCAGATACTTGATCGCCAGCAGATCGTGGGTCGGATCGCCCTCGTGGATGGCGCTGTAGACATTCACGATCGCCTTCGCCTGACCCTCCGCTATCGCGATCTCGCGGAACTTCTCCGCATCCGCAACATTCCGGATGGCCTGCGCCTGACCCTCTGCTTCGAGAATCGCCGACTGCCGCTGCCCCTCAGCCTCAAGGATCGCCGACTCCCGCACGCCCTCCGCTTCCAGGATAGCCGCGCGCTTGTTGCGCTCGGCCTTCATCTGCCGGCTCATCGCCTCGGTGATGTCACGCGGAGGATCGATCCGCTGAAGCTCCACACGCGTCACTCGCACGCCCCACTTGTCCGTGGCGTCATCGAGGATCGTGCGAAGCTGCGCGTTGATCGTCTCGCGCGAAGTGAGCGTCTCATCAAGCTCCAGGTCGCCGATGACGTTGCGCAGGTTCGTCTGCGCAAGCTTCATCGCGGCCAGTCGGAAGTCGGTCACGTTGTACACGCGCCGGAACGGGTCGGTCACCTCGAAGTAGATCACGGCATCCACGGTGACCACCACGTTGTCCTCCGTGATGACTTCCTGAGGCGCGACGTCGAGCACCGTCTCGCGCATATCAACCCGCTCAAGGCTCTGCAGGAACGGGAAGATGAACGTAAGACCCGGGTCGGCTGTGTAGGAGTATCTGCCGAGCGTGGCGACCACACCGCGCTCGTACTGCCGAACCACGAAGATCGCCTGGCTGAGCAGGATCACCGCCAGCAGGCCCAGTACGATCCAGACAAAGGTCATCGAACAGTCCCTCCTTAGCGTCTGGCTCCGGTCATGTCACTCGATCAGCCTTCGACCTGTGCGGCCTGCGGCGTCCACTCGGCCACCTCGATGGTCGTGCCCGAGACCCCCAGCACGCAGACCTTCGCACCCGGCTCTATCCGGGTAGCGGCACGCGCCCGCCACTCCTCAGACCCCATCCGCACTCGCCCGGTGTTCTGAAGCGGGTCAACCGTCTCGATGACGATGCCCACGTTTCCGATCAGCGCGTCAACGTTCGAAGGTACCAGCGCCTGCTCCTGGAAGCGACGGGCAAGGGGGCGTCCAAGGTACAAGAGCACGGCCGTAGACACCGCGAATGCCGCCCATGGCGCCCACGGCACGCCAGGCAGCAGCGCCGCCACTACAGCAGCGATGAAGCAACCGCCCGCTACCCAGAGCATGAACATGGTGGCCGAAAGCAGGTCAATGATCAGCGCTATCACGCCGACGATGATCCAGAGTCCATATACCTCCATCAATCTCTCCTCCTGACCGGCGGATGCGTCAGAACGTGCGTAGCGCAGGATCGAGTTTGCCGATGAAGCTGAGCGAATACGCCTGGAAGAACACCGTCATCGGCAGCAGCAGCACCTGCAGCAGGTAGCCGTAGGTAGCGCCGCCAAGAATCAGCGTGATCAGCGCCGGCAGCCCGAACGCGAGCACCGACGCCTGCCACCCCACATTCGCCAGTGCGATCAACCCCACGATCAGAGCCAGGCTCAATGCGGGAAGCACCAGCAGCACCAGCGACAGTATGACCGCGAAGGCCATGACTATGCCCACGCCAAGCCCCAGACCAAGCTTGACTATGTAGAAGACCACCACATTCGCAAGCTCCCCCTGCCATGCCCGAGCGACACTGCGCCAGCCTTCGATCACCCCGCTGCGTTTCGCATACATCGCGGGCACGAGGAAGTCCTCGGTCAACGCGCGGAACATTATCAGCAGCAGCACCGCAAAGACGATCAGCCCCACGAGCGCCAAGATGCCCCCGGCGCCGAGGACGGTCCCGAGCGGCCGGCCGCTGGAGATCAGGCCGGCGCTGGCGAGAATCGGGATCAGGGCCAGCAGTATCAGGATCAGCGGCACCATGCCTATGACGATGTACCACAGAAGCAGAGCCAGTCCGCGGCCGGAATGACGCAAGAACGCCCTCCTGATGGACGGCTCGGTCGGCGCGGCAACGGCCTCGACGAATATGAAGCGAAACACGCTCTTGAGGTAGGCAGCAACGAGCACCACGGCGATCCAGATCAGCGTCAGGCCCACGGCAAGCGCCACCAGCGCCCCGAGGCTCTCACCGAGCCATCGCGCGGCGCTTGCCATCATCCGGAGCGCCTCGGGCCCCATCTCGCCGGGGCCGGTCCAATCACCGCTTTCGCCGCCAGAAGGCCCACCCGGCAGGGAGAAGTTGAAGCTACTACCGCTCATCGTCCCGACACCGAGCATGGCAATGAAGGCGTACTTCAGCCACCGACCGGGGTCAGGTCGGGTCAGCAGTACCGCCCTGGTCCGTGCCCAGGCTTCGGTGACGCTCTCGATGACTATTGATCTGCTCATGATGGTGGCCGGCATTCGTCGCGGTCAAGTTAGCCGTACCGGCAGGCGAATCCTGCCTCCTCCTCAGGAGATCATCCACGGCTTGACAAGGGCAAGGGGGGTGGGTATGCTTCGGGCGCAATCGCAATCTGCCGCGGGAGGCGCATGCGATCATGCTCCATGCCGACGATCTCAGAGGTATTGTCCCCCCGATCACCACGCCGCTGACCGACAGCGACACCATCGATCGCGATGCCGTCGGTCGCCTCGTTGACTGGTTCATAGACGCCGGCGTGGTCGGCATCTTCGCCATCGGCTCATCCGGTGAAGGGCCATCGCTCACGCGCGAGATGCGCTACGAGATGGTTGACGCCTGTGCCGACGCCCTGGGTGGTCGCCTGCCGCTGCTGGCAGGTGTGTCCTCACCATCGTTCCAGGAAAGCGTTGCTCAGGCTGAGCGCGCGGGCGAACTCGGCGCTGACGCCATCGTCGCCACCTGCCCCTACTACTTCCTCTACGGGCAGAACGAACTGCGCGCGTACTTCGAGGCGCTTGTTGACGCCAGCCCGCTCCCGCTGGTCCTCTACGACATCCCCTCACGAAGCGACAATGAGCTATCCCTTCATACCGTCCTGCAGCTTGCGGACAACGAGCGCATCATCGGCATCAAGGACAGCACCGGCAACATCGAGCGCGGCATCGACCTCGTCAACCTCACTGCCGGCCGCGATGACTTCACGATACTGCAGGGCTCGGAGATGCTGATGGGCGCAGCAGCATTGATGGGCTATGACGGCGCCGTCGCCGGCATGGCCAACGCCTGTCCCAAGCTCTTCGTCGCCCTGCATCAGGCCGGCGGCGATGGCGATGTTGCACGCACACGGGAATTGCAGGAGACCATCAACGCGTCCTTCCCTTACTTCTTCGCCGCCGAGCCAGGAACGCGTCACGTCGGCAGCATCGTAGGCGCCATGAAGACCGCCCAGGAGCTGCAGGGCCTGTGCAGCCGCCGCCTGCTCTTCCCGGCGCGACAGATCACCGATGACGATGTCGCCAGCATCAAGGATCTGCTCGATCCGCTCGCCGAGGCGGGATGGATCAGCTACGCGTGAGCGGCCCGCCTACTCGGCACTCCTCGCCTGCGCCAGCGGGGGGTAGAACGTGTGGTAGATGCGCTCCAGCACTGCCGGGATGTCCACGCCGAAGCCGCATGAGGCGCGGCACTCTTCCCGCGTCTCGCAGGTGAAGCACTGCTCGATGGCCGCGAGGTCGCGATCCCAGCCGCGTTCCAGCGCTTCCTCGATGCCGTGGCGCTGGTAGAGCACGTCCATGATCATCAGCCGGCTGATCTCCACGCCCTTCGGGCAGGTGTGATGGCGGTAGCAGAGGCGGCAGCACTGCGGCAGCTTCGTCGCCCGCATCTCATCGAGGACCCGGTGCTCCGCCTCAGTCAGCGGCTCAAAGCTCTCCCCCACCATCGCGTTCGCCTCGACCTCGAAGGGCCGCCACATACCGGGGATCGTCGTATGCACACCCTCCTGTGACAGCACCCACCGCAGCGCCAGATCGGCATGTGAGGCGAGCAGACAGCCCCCGAGGGGTTTCATGACCGCCACGCCGACATTGTCCGCCTTAGCCCGCGGCAGCACATCCTCAACCATGCGCCGGTTGACGTAGTTGAGCATGATGAGGATTGAGTCCATCAGGCCCGTCTCCAGGCCGGCCATGATGACGTCGGGGTTGTGACTGGTCATGCCGATGAAGCGGATCTTGCCGGCATCGCGCGCCTCATCGAGTGCCTCAAAGGCGCCACCGGGCGCGAGACACTCGTCGAGGTCCGTCATCTGATGCAGCTCGTGGCACTGGTAGATGTCAACGTAGTCGGTGCCGAGGGTCTGCAGACTCGTCTCGATGGCGGCGGCCATCTCCTCCTTCGTGTGAGAGAGATCGCGCGAGGCGAGCACCACCTCATCACGCCGGCCCTCGATCGCCTCCCCCAGACGCTCTTCATTGCGCACGTAGGCCCGGGCGGCATCGAAATAGGTCATGCCGAGGTCCATCGCGCGGCGGTAGAGGGCGACAGCTTCATCATGTGCCGGTCGGCGGATCGGTATGCCCCCGAAGCCGATGACCGATACCGCAAGTCCAGTGCGCCCAAGAATGCGTGTCTGCATGGCCGATACCTCGCTCAGATGTTGATAGCCCAGGCCCGACACCTCCGGAGAGGGTTTGTTCGCGAACTTCGGTGGCCCTTCCTTCCGCGCGCGCGGAATAGAGGAATCGCGCTGAAGCCGTCGAATTGCATTATCCGGTACTTGAGCGGCGACATTAACTCCGCAGTCAACCGCTGCCGGAAGTGCCGGGGAGAGGGCAGTGCCAATGACGGAGCGGAAGCAGATCCCAGATCCGACGCTCCTGCGGATGTGCAGATACCTGCGCATCCTCGAGCGTTACAGCGAACCCACGATCTCATCGGCGGCCATCGCGGAGGCGGCAGGCGTCAACGCAGCGCAAGTGCGCAAGGACCTCTCGTTCTTCGGCGAGTTCGGCCAGCCCGGTGTCGGCTATCATACAAAGGAACTCCTCGCCTCGCTCAAGCGCATGATGGGGCTCGACGAGGAGCTCAAGGTCATTGTCGTCGGTGCGGGCGCGCTTGGTTCGGCCCTGATCAACTACCCTGGCTTTGAGAACCGCGGATTCCGCATCGTCGCCGTTTTCGACAACAACCCCGCAAAGATCGGCCATCGTCTGCGCGGCTACGAGATCATGCCCTTCGACCGCCTCAAGGAGACCGTTGCCGACCTGAACGTGGACATCGGCATCATAGCGGTTCCACGTGTATCGGCGCAGGAGGTGGCCGACGCAATGATCGCCGCCGGCATCACCGGTATCGTGAACTTCGCCCCGGTCACGCTGAAGGTGCCTGATGACGTCGTAGTTCGCGGCGTTGACCTGACCCTTCAGCTTGAGACGCTGGCCTACTACCTGCAGGACTGACGGGGGAGAATCCACGGTCGAAACGCATCCCCTGTGGCCCCTCGTTCGACCGCAATAGCGCCACAACAACCATCCCTGACAGGTGAATCACATGATGACGCTGCGCTGCAAGCCCCTCTTGTTACTTCCGCTCATGCTGCTATGCAACGCCTGCGCTGCGGACGAAGCGATTCTGCCCAATCCCGGCTTCGAGCAACTCGATACCGACGGTCGTCCCGAGGGCTGGCAGGTGGATGAGGGGCTGCAGGTGCTCAGCGGCGATGACGCCTACGCGGGAGAGCGCGCGGTGCGGGTGCGCTATCGCAGCGGCCTTCGGCAGGACCTGCAGACGCAGCCGGGTGAGATGTATCTGCTGCGCGGCTACACGAGGCGGCCTCCGGGTGAAGCGCCTCTCTCCGGGCGAGTGCTTGTCAGGTGGCTCGATGACACCGGCAGCAAGGTCAGCGGCAATACCGACTTCCGTCACACGGCCGGATCTACGTGGACGCAGTTCTCGCACCTCATCGCGATCCCCGAAGGCTGCACGCGCATCCAGCTTGTCGTGGATGGCCCCTACGAGACCACCGACTGGTTCGACTTCGACGAACTCACGCTGGTGCGGTCGAGCAGGCTGGATGCGGTCGCCCCCGAGGTCCTCAGCGTGTCCGACTCTCCGCTGCGGGCGATCTCCATCGCGGACTGCGACTCTTTCGCGGTGGTGCGAATCCCGTGGTCGATGAACGACCCCTATGATGGCAAAGTCGAAACCTTCGCCACGATGAGCCCCTACGCCGATCGTCCGAACCCGCGGACTGAGGTGGACTTCGACTTCAGCTTCCACGGTGCAGAGCGCGTCGGGGCGTGCATCGTCCACACCGTCGCCAGTCCCTTCGAGCGCGCCACGCTGCATGCGGAGGTTGGCGATGAGTGGGTGCAGGTTGCGCAGATAGATAATGATCTTCGCTCGGTTGTCGCGGCGAGTTTCGAGCCTGTCACTACTCAGCGGATGCGCCTGCGCATATACAAGCGCCCCGAGGACGAGACGATCAGCGTCAATGAGGTGCAGTTCTTCGAGCCGCTCAGCACGCCGCCGACGACCACCGCACGACAGGGTCTTTCGCTCGCGCAGAATCCGCCTGATGACTTCACAGAGATCCTGCGGAGCGTCGCAGGCAGTGAGTCAGAGAGCACGGTGGCGCTTGCCGGCAGGCCCGGGGGCGCGATCGAGCTTCGCGCCGCACAGACCCTCGAGGTGCTGGGTGAGGCATGTGAGCAGTCGGTCGGTGTCACCGCCGTGTCGGCGGACCTCGTCTTCGATGGCGCCGCGCCCGAACGTGCGGTGGAGATCGCTGTGATGTCGCCGAACATCCGCGACCGCAACCTGAACTTCATTCACCTGGGCGACCGCTTCCTCACCGGGAGCTTCGCGGTGGGCAATGCCCCGCCGGCGAACGTTGACCTGCGGGCTCTTGCGCGCACAATAGTCCCTCTCGCGCCTGACGGCGACCATGCCGTCGCTCGCTTCAGCGTAGATATTCCTGACACGATCGCCCGCCCCGGCGAGCGGGTCTGGCTGCGCGTGACGCCGCTTCAGGACGAGACCCTGATCGGCGATACCTCCTCGGTCGGCTGGGACGAGGTTGCGCCGGAGGTGGCGCTGCCGGAGTATCTGCCCGATCTTGAGCGCATCCTCCGCCACGCCTACGCCGCCTGCACGGAAGCGCATGTCTACGATGGCGCGCTGGGAAAGCGCGACGACATGGCGCTGGTGAGGCTGACGCGCGAGGTGCTGGCGCTCGATCCCGGCAGCTTCGCGGCGAACAAGATCGCGCATCGCGTTCTGCGGACGCGCGAGCGCGTTGACATCGAGCGACCCGGCCCCGCAAACGCACCCGACTGGGCGGTCTGGCAGCGGAAGCTGATGGACGAGTACACGGCGATCGCGCACTGGTGGATTGACAACCGGCAGTTGCCGAACGGGGAACTCGGCGGGATACTTGAGGACGATACCGAACTCACCTGCGAGTGGGCGTTCCTGCCGCTGGTGACCGGCGACGCGAAGGTGCGCGATTCGCTGGCGCTGGTGGCCGAGCGCGTCTGGGAGATAGTCGGCGATGGCGGATACAGCCCGCGCACGATGGATGCCGAGCACGCCGCTGAGTACGTCACGCTCTCCCAGCCGCAGATGATGCTGATCGACTACGGCAACCCGCTCTACGTCGAACGCTGCATGCAGATGATCAAGCACATGGAGTGGTGGACGCTCATCAACGACCACGGGCACCGCCACTTCCGCTCGTATCTGTTCAATGCGACCTCGATCAACGACGCCGAGGGCAAGGACTTCGACAACGCGCACAACGCCTACGCAATGAAGCCGGGGCTCTATGCCGCATGGTACTCGGCGAACGAGCAGCCCCGGCGCTGGCTGACCGAGTGGGCAGGCGGCTGGCTGGCCGCGGCCATGAGCACGCAAAAGGACAAGCCCGCCGGAGCCATCCCGCCGGACATCCACGCGAAGACCGGAGAGATCGCGCCCTACACCGACCGCTGGAGCCGCAGCGCCTACATGCCCGGTGGCGAGACGCACGTGCGCGACCTGCTGCTCGGCGCCTTCGACTGGACCGGAGATGACAGCTACCTCGCGCCCTTCCGCTACCCGCAGGGCCTGCGCGCGCCTGAGATGACATGGCGCATCGTATCAGGTGATACCGCGCGGGATGAGCAACTTGTCGCCATGGCCGACGCGACCATCGCCGACAACGAGCGGCTCAACGGCAGCGATGAGGAGAACTCGTGGCCTGCGACGAGCATGTACAGCGAGTTGCAGTACTACTGGGCGTGGTGGGCGACGCGCAACACGGACTACCTCGTCGAGGGCCTCAAGGAGCAGTGCCGCAACATGGAGCGGCTTCGCTGGCTGCTGACTGAGGCCGAACCTTACACCGACCGCGCCTACATCCCCGGCGACAGGCTGCTGCCGTTCATGGCGCTGGGTGGCAACGGCGGTGAAGTCCGCGCAAGCTATCCGGACTTCGCGGTAAGCTGGGAGGGCATCGGGCATGATGTCGCACCGCTGGTGACGGAGCGCACGGCGGAGCACCTGCAGGTGCTCGCGTACTCATTCGCCGATCAGCCGATCGAGGCCACCATGCGCGCCTGGAGCCTGCAGCCGGGCGTCTGGCGAGTGACTGTCGCCTCCGACGCGGACGGCGATGGCATCGCCGATGGGCCAGGCGAGAGCCGGGAGATGGACCTCATCCGCTACTCCCCGGTTCCAGTCACTCTCACGCCCGGTGTCACGACCGTCATCACCGCCGACCTGCTGGAGGCCGGCGAGGATGTGCGGTCGCGGCCAGATCTCGCCATCTCTTCGTTCGACCTCAAGCGCGAGGGCGACGATCTGGTCGTTGTCGTGCATAACATCGGCGGCAGCGATGCTCCGGCCGGAGTTCCCATCGTGGCCGTGGATGCCGATGGGCGCGAAGTCGCGAGGACACCGCTTCCTGCGCTACCCGCGCCGGTTGACTGCGCACCGAGCATGGCAGAGGTCCGGATCGCCGCGCCGAATGCCGCCAGCGTACGCATCGACCCCGATGACTCGCTTGCGGAGATCACCGGGGTCAATAACGTCGCGCCTTTGCGCTGAAGCGTCCTGAGCGCGGACCGCTCTACTCTCCGCGGAAGAGCAGCGCCGCGTAGGTGTCAAGGTCCCGCACGTCCCAGGAGCCATCCGGGGCGGTCTCAAGCGTGGTGCCCTCGTCCGGCGTGATCAACTCAGGCCGGCCTGAGGGTGCCACGTCGCTGCCGAGGCGCACGTTGACCTTCGCGCGCTCCCTGTTCGCGTAGTTGAGCAGATGCACCGCCACGCCGCCATCGGCAGTGCGGTAGACGCCGACGCCGACGTAGAGGCCGGCAGTCACATCCACCGGCAGGCCACCCGGCACCGCGCGCATGATTGCCATCGCCACCTCCGCATGCCCCTCGGGGAGATACGGGTGCAGCGGCGTGACACGTCCCTCAGGCCCGGCGGGACAACGCTCCGGCGTGTCCTCCAGCCACGTTACCCGCTCGTGATCGCGCAGATCGGCGAAGGCGTCCACCTCGCGCTCACGGTGGTTCTCATCGAAGCGCCCCGGCTCGCCGGTCAGCAGCAGCGACCCGCCGTTGTCGAGATGCGCCCGTAGCGTGGCGACCGTTTCATCACTTAGCAGGCGCTGGTTCGGCACGCAGATCAGCGCGCACTGGTTGGCAACCAGATTGTCATCGTTGAAGATGATCTCCCACGGAATCTGATGCTGGAGCATCACCTGTTCGAGGCCCTGCAGCGAGGGCAGCGAGCCATCGCGGTCGAAGTCCGTTGATGGCGTCGAGTACAGGACCGCCACGTTCGCCAGCGACTGAGAGCCCGCGTACAGGGCCTCATTGTCGGCGAAGAAGCGCATGTACTGCCGCAGCGCCGGGCCGCGCTCGGGGCTGAGGTAGAGCGTCTTACCCTCGCGCCCCCACGGCCGATTCGCCCATGTTGCCGGGAACGGATGGCCACCGTAGCAGGCGGATTCGGCGATCGAGAGCTTGACCTCCTGCGCATTCTCTGGCGCTCGGTACCCGCCCTCATAGATGATCCACGAGGTGACGAAGGTCGGTACGCCCATCGCCGAACATTGCTTGATGTGTCGCACGGAGCCGATGAGCCGCCCGTCCTCCTCCACGCGCGGCATCTCGTGGGTCTCGGAGGTCGCCAGGTCCATGTAGTCGGCGACGGGCGGCATGGTGCGATCGCGATCCGGCCGCCCGAACTGCGG
>LSQX01183121.1_pt1 | contig 45112 bp, 41 predicted proteins | sample 654561 | NCBI WGS metagenome assembly LSQX01 (sample SAMN04489861, study PRJNA283612) | anaerobic digester metagenome | isolation source: 4 biogas reactors fed with cattle manure at either 37C or 55C with and... | place: Denmark: Kongens Lyngby | collected 2014 | reverse complement strand
GGGTGAGGGTGATGGTGTCACCCACACTCGCTTCGCTGCGCAGCCGCGCCAGGGCGCTCCGCTCAAGGGCGATCTCCCCAGTTTTGTTGGGCAGCCTACCTTCAACTGCTTCTTTGCCGGCAAGCTTGATAGCTGTTTCATCAAACCTGGCAATGGAAAAGCCGCTGTCTATGTCCTGTCTATCAGGCAGGACATAGCCTACGATTTCAGCTGTCCCGTACTCAGAAAAAACCCCTTTTTCCAGCAATTCCTCCAGCGGGGCATCCTGGCAATTGAAAATGATGGCATCCTGCTTGCCCCTGCGCTGGTAGTGCTGCTCTTTCAGTGAGGTGAGCATGCTGGAAGCGAAAAGGAGGGCTGTAGCAACAAAATAGATGGCCAGCACGATACCTGTGATCAGTAACCTGTACTGCTTTTGCCTGTTTCGGAGATTGGCAATGGCGATGGAGTTTACGGAGAAGGGAGAACTCATCCTTTACACCCCTTGCGCACAGCTGTCATAGGTGATCCTTCCATCTTCCAGTGTGAGGATGCGCTCAGCCTGTTCGGCGATGTTCAGGTCATGGGTGACGAGAATGAGGGTTACACCCATCTCTTTGCTGACATATTTGAGCAGAGAGAGAACCTCTTTGCCTGCCTTTCCGTCGAGATTGCCTGTGGGTTCGTCTGCGAAGAGGATGGAGGGCCTGTTGGCCAGAGCCCTGGCTATGGCAACCCGCTGCTGCTGGCCGCCGGAAAGGGCATTTGGCAGGTGATGCAGCCGGTCTCCGATCCCTAAGAGTTCAATGAGCATGCCGATGTATTTTTCATCCGGTTTTCTCTTGTCCAGCATCACAGGCAGCAAAATGTTCTCATAGGCGGTCAATTCCTGGACAAGATTATATGCCTGAAACACAAAACCAAACCTGCGCCTGCGCAGAATAGACAGCTGGTTATCGTTATAGGCGAAGAGATCTTCACCCTGGTAATACACCTTTCCCGAGGAGGGGTACTCCAGCCCGCCGAGAATATGCAAGAGAGTAGATTTGCCAGAGCCGCTGGGGCCTCTCACTGCGCAGAATTCTCCCTGCTCAAAGCTAACGGTGATCCCACGCAGGGCATGAACTGCAATCTCGCCGCTGGCATAGGTTTTTGTCAGGTTAGAGCATTGTAAAATCGGCATGGTTTACCCCCTTTTTACCCCTTTGCAGTCTATTCTAGCAGCTCAATCTTTCGTTTCCCTGACCCTTATCTTACGTTTTCGTAAGCTTAGCCTATGGCCAGAATTCCCTCCAACTTGGGAAAGTGAAGGGTGATCTTTAAGCCTTCTGCCGTGTTTTCCACATAGATCATCCCATGATGCTTTTCCACAATGGTCTTGGTAATGGCGAGCCCGATGCCGGCTCCTTCTTTTTGCATATAGGAAGAGCGGTAAAAACGGTGGAATATTTTGGGCAGTTCCTCTTCAGGTATCCCCTTGCCATTGTCCTCAACAGCTACAGTGATTGAGCTATCAGTAGCCAAAAGGGAAACCTCTATTCTGCCATCAGGGGGTGTATGTCTGCAGGAATTGATCAGAATGTTCTTCAGCCCTTCAGCCATCCAGTAGGGGTCACAGCGCATGGTTGCATTGCCTGTGATGGAAAAGGCATTTTCGGGGTACAGTGGTTGGATTTCTTCCCATACTTGCTTGACCAACTGGGAAAGGTTTTGTTCGGTAAAATTCATTTCATAGATGTTGGCTCGGAGTTTTTCCAGCCGCAGCAGTGAGGAGATCAAGTGCTCCATGCGCTCGATCAGCAGGAGCTGTTGGGGGGTGTGGGAGCGGGAATCATACCCCTTATCCATCTCACAGTAAAGCCTCAGCGCGGCAAGGGGTGTTTTGAGCTGGTGTGAAATATCGGCGATAAATTCGGCGTTTTTTTGCCTCTCTTTTTGTCTGTTATTTTGCTCCAACAGCAGCCTGTTTTCCAGTTCCACTATATCATTTTCCAGCAGTGCAAAGCTGTCGTCCTCTGTGCTGAATTTAGGGGTTTTATCCCTTCCTTGGAGAAAATTGACCAATTGCTCATGCAATTCATAGATCTTTTTCTCTTGCTTCCACGATAACCAGAAACAAAGCACAAGTGCAGCCACAGCTGTGAGAAGCACTGCCAGCCCGACCCATTTTGTTGTTCCTAAAAAGGAGAGATACAAATAGGCCCCTAGGGCCGCTGTGATCCCGGAAAGTAAAGCGATAAATTTCATGGTTTATCCTCGATCCATTGATAGCCGACACCGCGCACAGTCCTGATATGGGAGCTGCCGATCTTATCACGCAGGCGGCTCATATGCACTGATAGGGTGTTGTCGTCTATATACAGTCCTTGATCATCCCAAATGGTTTGCAGCAAAAAAGTCCGTGTCACTACTCTCCCGGCATTGCGAATCAAAATGGATAACAGCTGAAATTCTGTCGGCGTCAAAAACAATTGTTCATTTTTGTAATAAACGCTCATCTTTTGCAAGTCAACGCGTAACCCGTCCTTTTCGTAGACAGCAGGCTGATTTCTCCTGAGCAGTGCACGGATGCGGGAGAGCAATTCCTGCAGGCGGAAGGGTTTTGTCACATAATCATCCCCTCCGCTATCCAGTGCCTGTACAATTTGAATTTCCTCATCCTTGACAGTTAAAAACAAGATGGGAGTGCCTTTCCCGCTGTTGCGCCATTGGGTGCAGAGATCCAGTCCGCTGCCGTCAGGGAGCATGATATCCAGAATAATTAAGCTATAATCGTTCTCTGCCATACAAGTTTTTGCCTCACTGCAGGTACCTGCACAATCGACAGCATACCCTTCCCGCTGCAATAATTCACACAGACCTTCCTGCAAAAAAATGTCATCCTCGACGATGAGTATTTTTGTATGCATCATAAAAACCCCTTGCGTGAGTCAGTGAGTCAGGGGGACGGTGACTTTGACTCACCTGACTCATTTTTTAGAAAATGTTTCTTCGACATAATTGTTAATACCAATGTTACTAAAAGAGGCAATCCAGCAAGTATAGCAAAATGATATCCTTGTAGCGGTATATTTTCTAGGAACAATATCTCTTTTGACGGAAATTTCATAATGTCAAGAATAGTTGCATAGCTCGAATTAATGAATGTCACAATTGTCGATATTGCAAGTATACCTAATGCGAATACTGTTCCCCACCAAGCCCATAACTGCAATCGCAATAATCCCCAAACAAGAAGAGCCAGGCACAGGATTGTAATATCAAGAGTCAGGGGGACGGTGACTTTGACTCACCGAGAGGCTCAAGCTTTTTAGATGTTTCATGGTAGGGCATCCCCTCTTGATTGATTTTGACTCATTAAAAGGCTCAAGCCCTTTGAATCATGTTCCTGTTTATCCCGGTTACCCGCTCAATTTGCCGGTGACTGACCCCAGGCAAGGCCTTTAATTTCCGCAAAAGCATATTTCTCTCAGGAATTGGCATTTCCAGCAGGTCAACTGTTGTTCTTCCTCCTAAAACCTGTTTTATTAATTGCTCTGCAAGGGCGTCTGTTGCTCTGGTAACATCATCAATATCTAGCAAATCGTTGCTACACGGCTTTTGATGAAACTCAGCGAATTGCCTGAGTCCGCCTGTGGTCTTTAAACCTAGCTCTGTGTCAGTCAAGCTTTTTGCCGTTCTTTCTGGGTTGATGTAATCATGATAACTACTCCAGGGGTAGCTTTCACAACTTTGTGCAATCCCGGCTTTGACGGGGTTTTGATGAATGTAGCGCAGTGCTGCTAGCAGGTAGGTTTCAACGTTTATTGGCTCGCTCCGAAAACGCCCCTGAAACAAATGCCCTATCCGCTCGTACTTTTTATTATACCAATATGCATAAGAACTGCCTAACCGCTTCATTATCTGGCTGATCGTCTCAACACCCTCTCCAATAAGCAAATGCACATGATTGCTCATCAGGCAGTAGGCATAAATGCTACACTCACTGCGCTCTTTGACAGCGCTAAGTTTTTCAAGAAAAACTATTCTGTCTTCGTTGTTCTGAAAGATGTCCTGGCGATTAATGCCTCTGACCATCGCATGGTAGACGCCCGAGTCGCTCTTTATGCGAGCAGTCCTTGGCATATCATCTCCTCCCGGCAACTTTCCTATTGGATTATTATACCATAGAGATTAGCCGGTTGGCATGGAAAGGAAAAAATGAGCCAAAGGCACTGTGTCCCCTTGACTCACATTGACTCATTGACATAAATACGAATCCAATCCAATCCGAAATGCCTAATGGCGAACATATGTTGGAATGGAATCATTTCATGTATTCAATTTAATCCATATAAAAGAAAACAGCGGACAGAATATTATTCCTTGTCCGCTATCTCTATTACTATTCCGACACAATCCGAAAGCAAGAAGAGGTTCGGATAAGATTTTGCTGGTGGAGGCGAGGGGAGTCGAACCCCTGTCCGGAAGAACGGCTACAAAGGTTTCTCCGAGCGCAGCCGATATTTTGTTTTCGCTTACGGGACGCCTATCGGCAGGCTTCCCTCAGCTATCCCTGTTGGTGTTCCCGACAGTCTCTCCAGGGATTAAGAGAAGGCCGGTGAGCCTGCTGTATGACGCCCGTTACTGGTCCGCAGGCTAGACCAGGCGGACGGGCTGCTTAATTAAGCAGCCAGTGCGTATTCGTTATTGGCAGTTATTTGTTTTCCACCGTTTTACGGGCAGATGGAACCCCGGCTCGCTTCCTTTGCTCCTTATTCCCCCGTCGAAGCCAGTACGCCCCCAGTTATTCGGTGCTTATATTATAACATATGCTCTGCTGACTTCAAGTCGTCAACAATTATTCCCCTTTATAGACATATCATGTCTCCCTTCCCAGATCAAATGAGTCAAAGTCACCGTCCCCTTGACTCAGTCCCCTTGACTCACTAAGTCACCGTCCCCTTGACTCATTCACCGGGGCCGATCACCCAACCTGTCCCCCTGATCGCGCGAATTCCATTTGAATAATTAATATGGTAAACTGTGCTTAATCATGAGTAGATGCTGAGGAGATGCGTAAGATGAGAGCAGTAATTGTTGGGGCGGGAAAAGTCGGGTTTAATATAGCCCAGCTGCTGTCAAGAGAAGGGCATGATGTGGTAATCATTGAAAAAGATGAGGAAAGATTGGCGATTGTTGAGGATCATCTGGATATTCAGACCATTCTCGGCAGTGGCTCCAATTATCGTGTTCTTGAGGTTGCTGGGGTGAGGGATGCTAAACTGTTTATAGCAGTTACCGAGGCTGATGAACTGAACATAGTGTCCTGTGCTCTGGCCAAACAGTATGGTGTTCCCCAAACAATTGCCAGGATTAGAAAGCCGGAATATGTGGAGATCGACCGCTGTATTTCCTTATCCAAGCTGGGGGTCGATATGATCATCAATCCGGAACGGATTACTGCTCTGGAGATCGCTAAATTACTGGCCAACCCGGAGTTCAGGGATATTGAGTATTTTGCCGACGGACAGATCCAGATGGCTGAGCTAAAAATCGAAGAGAATTTTCCCATGCAAGGGCAAAAAATTCATCAGTATGATTCACCTGGGCAGTTCTTAATTGTTGCAATTATCCGGGATGGCTGTCTGATTATACCTAGTGGTGATGATGTTATTCAGCCAGGTGATTTGGTGTTTGTCATGGCTCGTACTAAGGATATGAAGTCTATTGAAAAACTATTTCTGTCCGATAGAAAGCCGATCATTGAGAATGTGATTATTTTGGGTGGGGATCTGATCGGCTATTACCTGGCACAGGAACTAGAGAAGAATAATTATATTGTCAAGGTGATTGAAAAGGATAAGAAAAAATGCCAGGAGATCGACAGCCGTTTGGAAAAAACCCTGGTGATCAATGGAGATGGAACAGATATTGATCTCTTAATGGAGGAGAATATCGGCCTGGCTGATGCCTTTGTGGCGGTGACCGATGATGATAAATTGAATTTGCTGGTTTGCCTCATTGCCAAAGAACTGGGAGCCAAGAAAACTTTTGTGCAGATCCGCCGCTCTGACCTGATACCATTGATCGACCATGTAAATATAGATAAGGTGATCAGCCCTAGGATGTTTACAGCAGGCTCAATTTTACGCTTTATCAGGCAGGGGCATGTTTCATCTGTTACTCTGCTGGGGGATACTGATGCAGAGATGATCGAATTGGATATCACTGAGGATGTGCCGATCGTGAACAAAGTGCTGAAAAATATTAAACTGCCTAAAGGGACACTGGTGGGCGCGATTATGCGGGGTAAAAAGGTGATCATTCCCGGTGGAAATGATCTCATTAAGGCAGGGGACCGGCTGACTCTGTTTACTGTTCCGGAGAATATTCCTAGGCTCGGTGCTTTTTTTGAGCCCCGGAGGATTATCAAGAGATGAATATCCGCTTGATCATCAATTTAATGGGGAAAGCCCTAATTTTTCTCGGGCTGTTTATGATTTTGCCGCTGCTGTGGGCTCTTTACGACCAGGGGCCTGACAGGCTGGCTTTTATTATTTCAATTGTAATCACAATTTCTTGTGGTTTGCTGATCATGTGGTTAGTGCCGGAAAAGGGGGAGATACGCTATAGGGAAAGTTTTGTGATAGTTACTGTGGGCTGGCTCCTTGTTTCTCTTTTTGGGTCATTGCCTTTTCTTTTATCTGGTGTATGCACCAGCTTCTCTGATGCTTTTTTTGAATCGGTTTCAGGGTTTACCACCACAGGGGCGACTATCTTTACTGATGTGGAAATACTGCCCAGGGGTATTCTCTTCTGGCGAAGCCTGACCCTCTGGTTAGGGGGAATGGGTATTATTGTGTTTATGGTCGCCCTCCTGTCCCAGTTGGGAGTGGGAGCCAACCGTATCTTTCGGGCAGAGATCCCCGGGATCGCCACCAAAATATTACCCAGGATCAGTGAGACAGCACAGGTCCTTTGGATCACCTATTTGGTTTTAACCCTTTTGGAAACAGGCCTATTATGGTTGTTGGGGATGCCTTTATTCGATGCTCTTTGTCATTCCTTTGGTACTGTAGCCACAGGTGGAGTTACCATAAAGAATGGGAGCATCGGTGCTTATCCTATAGAAGCCATCCAATGGGTAATCATTTTATTTATGTTTTTGTCCGGTGTTAATTTTGCACTCTATTACCAGGCTCTGCGCGGCCGGAGCTTAAGGACCTTTTGGCGGAATGAGGAGTTTCGTTTATATACAGCAATTGTTTTGGTGGCAACTGTTATTATTGCTATTAGTACACACCAGCTGTTCAGCGGTGGGGAAGAGCTGATCAGGACCTCTCTCTTTCAGGTTGTTTCCATTATGAATACCACCGGTTATACTACCACTGATATAAATGCATGGCCCTCTATGGCCCAGGCGATTTTAATCGCTTTGATGTTTATCGGGGGGTGCTCTGGGTCCACAAGCGGTTCTATCAAAATACGGAGGATTTTGGTTTTACTGAAGGAGGGGATCGTAGAAATCAGAAAGTTAATTCACCCCAGAGCGGTTATTTCTCCTAAAATAGAAGGGAAAGCTATTTCTGTGGAACTGGTTAATAATATTCAGCAGTTCTTCTTTTTATATGTTGTCATCTTTGTAATATCAGGTATAATTATGACAGCTATGGGGTTGGATTTGACCAGTGCGTTTACCTCTGTTGCTGCTTCCCTCACCAATGTGGGGACAGGTCCCGGAGCAGCAGGGTCTGCAATCACCTATGCGGAGCTGGCAGACCAGGGGAAATTTTTTCTCAGCTTTTTGATGCTGTTAGGGCGTTTGGAAATTTACACAGTTTTTATTATTTTTTCACCGAGTTTATGGAAATAGATTATTTTTGAAGGAGATCCACAATTCATCTAGAATATGATATAAATATAGAGAGGTAAGCAGAGGAATGGAGCTAATAAATAGAAAGCGCTCTATTCTGTTCTGCAGGGGCACGCTAAAGGGGCCAGATTTCAATATTAGTACTGCTTCTGTTGAAGCAATTTTTATGCAGAGCATTCATATTTGATTTTCAAATTTAATCAGTATTCTAAACTGCAGCATATCTCCATTAAACTGCAGGCAAGAATTTTTCTGGCATGATTATTGCATAATAGATATAATAGTAGTATAAACTAGCGGCCCCCGAAGCTGTCGGTTTACCTCCCAAATCAAAATAAAAACAACCGGCAGCTTCTTTTTATTTCTGTTGTCGGTCAAAGGGGCGAAAAACACAATAACTGCCGGTCATTAATAATTCCAGCCGGCAGTTATTCCAGTCCGTGGGTTGTCGTTTTTCGCCCTTTAATATTATTTTTTTGTGTTCATTTCTTTCAGGATGTAGTCGTAGAGCAGATACAGGTCATCATAGGGGAACTCATACTGAATTTTTTTATTTTCCTGTTTGGGTGCTAACTGTAAATTTTCCTTTTTAACCTCTTTCTCTTTTACGACTTCCTTCAGTACCACTGCCATTTTATACCACTCCTTTCAGGCTGATGCCTTGTTATTTTTTTCACTTATTTATATAAGCAAATAGCATGCCAACAAACAGGTGATTTAGAAAAAAATTAAAAAATAAAAACGGCTTGTTACAAAAGGTACAAAGTCCTGAGTATTTAGCTGGACATAGGTGGGAAATAAATTGGGATGATTATGTGCCGAAAAAACGGCATATTAACGAAAAAACGGCGTCATGTACCGTAAATAGGGAAGGCACTGAGAATCTATCTGAGAGCTGTCAGCCATACTAATGTTATAAAGCAATGGGGATGAGTCAGATGCCTGTATCAGAAAAAACTTATATATCAATTGAGGGCAGGGAATTGCAGTTGTCGAACCTGGACAAGGTTTTTTATCCAGGCAGCGGTTTTACAAAAGGTGATGTGATCAAATATTATATTGCTATTGCACCTGCCTTGCTGGTACATCTAAAAGACCGGCCGGTAACCCTGAAGCGGTATCCTGATGGTGTTGAGAGCAAGTTTTTTTATCAAAAGGAGTGCCCTGAACACCGGCCATCATGGTTAGAGACTATTCCGGTCAGCAGTGATAAAAGGAAGATAAACTATTGCAGTTTGGATGACCTACCTTCACTTATTTGGGCTGCGAATCTTGCGGCTCTAGAATTGCATCCCTCGCTGGCAAAAGGAACAGATCCCTTTACCCCAACTGTTTTGGTTTTCGATTTGGACCCGGGCCCGCCGGCGACAATTGTGGAGTGCTGTTTGGTGGGGCAGATGCTGCGGGATATACTGAGAGACCTTGGACTGCACTGTTTTCCTAAAACTTCTGGGCTGAAAGGGCTGCAGGTTTATGTGCCTCTTAACCGGCCTGTGAATTATGAGCAGACAAAGGGGTTTGCCAGGGCATGTGCTGAACTCCTTGAGGAAAGGCATCCCGATTTAGTTGTTTCTAAAATGAATAAAGAGCTGCGTAAAGGAAAAGTTTTTATTGACTGGAGCCAGAATGATTTTCATAAAACAACGGTTTCAGTTTATTCTTTAAGGGCAGCGGAAAAACCCACTGTTTCTACTCCGGTTCTATGGGATGAGGTAGAAGAAGTTATCAAAAATAAAAATGCGAAGTTTCTGGTTTTTGAAGCAGCGCAAGTTATTGAACGTTTTAATCACTATGGAGACCTGTTTGCTCCGGTTGCTGTTATGGAGCAGGAACTTCCCTTAAAATGACAAAAGGAGTATGATCTTCGGTGCCTGGAAAACTGGTAATTTTAATTGGCCCTCCGGCAGCAGGGAAATCAACCTGGCTACACCAGTTTGAGGGGGTGGTGATCAGCACAGATGATATTAGGAGAGATGTTTTTGGGGTTCAGTTTGACCCTAAGTTGGAGCCTGCGGTTTGGCAGTTGGCCTACGAAAGGTTGGAGGCGGCTCTCCAGGCAGAAAAAACGGTGTGTTTTGATGCTACTAATACCACAATCGAGCGCCGTAAACCTTTGATCAGTACGGCGAAAAAGTATGATGCTGCTGTAGAAGCTGTTGTTTTTCTTCAAGACCCGGATGTCCTGCTCAAGCGGAATGCGGCTAGACCTCATGGGAAAAAGGTTCCAGAGGAAGTTATTTGGGAAAAGGTGCAGGAACTGGAGATGCCGTCCTATCAGGAAGGTTTTGATCGAATAATTATCTACGATTAATTTTCCACAGATAAATACTGTTGCCAACAATAGAAAATTAAAAAACCCACACATCTCGGTGGGTTTTATGAAATATAAAGTTTTTTGCATTAGATCAAATGACAGGCTACCTGGTGTTTACTGTCCCCTTTGAACTCCGGTACTTGTTGGGCGCAGATATCTTTTGCGAACCTGCAGCGTGTGTGGAAACGGCAGCCTGCAGGAGGGTCGATGGGGCTCGGCACATCCCCCTCCAGAATGATGCGCTTATGTTCTTTAGCTATCTTCGGATCCGGGGTAGGGATCGCAGAGAGAAGCGCCTGTGTATAAGGGTGCTGGGGATTGGCAAACAATTCATGACTGTCTGCAATTTCAACTATTTTCCCTAAATACATCACAGCTACTCGGGTGCTGATGTGCTTGACCATGGCCAGGTCATGGGCGATAAACAGGTAGGTCAAGCCTAAATTCTCCTGCAATTCCTCCAGCAAATTGATCACCTGTGCCTGGATGGAAACATCCAGTGCAGAAATGGGTTCATCACAGATGATGAATTCCGGTTCCACTGCCAGTGCTCGGGCGATACCGATGCGCTGGCGCTGTCCACCGCTGAACTCGTGAGGATAGCGGGTGGCGTGTTCGGCGTTGAGACCAACCATCTGCAGGAGTTCATGGATCCGATTCTTACGGGCATCCCCTTTGGCCAGTTGGTGGATATCCAGCGGTTCTCCGATGATGTCACTCACGGTCATGCGGGGGTTAAGGGAGGCATAGGGATCCTGAAAGATCATCTGGATCTGGCGCCTGATGCTCTTCATCTCGTTGGGTTTAGCGGATACGATATCTTTCCCCTTAAAAATGACCTTTCCTGATGTTGGTTCATAGAGACGAATAATGGTGCGGCCAACAGTTGTTTTACCGCAGCCGCTTTCCCCAACCAGACCAAGGGTTTCCCCTCTTTTGATAGTAAAGCTCACATCATCCACAGCTTTCAAAAGGGATGATTTGCCAAAAGCTTCTCCAGCAACGGGAAAATATTTTACTAGATTTTTTACCTCCAAAATTATTTCATTGTTATTCATGCTCTCGCCTCCAGTTCAGCGGCCTCTTTAATTGCTGCAGCCGCAGGGTGGAGCAGCCAGCAGGCGGCTTTGTGACTGTCGGTTATCTGAAAGTCTGTTGGGTCATGTTCTACACAGACCTTCATGGCATACTTGCACCTGGGCATAAAGGCACAGCCAACAGGTGGTTTTATCAGATCAGGCGGCTGACCCGGGATGGGAACCAGCCGGCGTTTCTCCTGGGAATGAATGCTGGGGACAGATTTCAGAAGTCCCCATGTGTACGGGTGTTGAGGATTATAAAAAATATCTTCAATAGTTCCGCTTTCTATGATCTTACCAGCATACATCACTAGTACCCGGTGGCAGAGGTCCGCAACAATACCCAGATCGTGTGTGATGAGGATGATAGCTGTATCCAGACGCTTTTGGATATCTTTCATCAGTTCCAGGATCTGGGCCTGAATGGTGACATCCAATGCTGTTGTGGGTTCATCTGCGATCACCAACTTGGGCTCGCAGGCCAAGGACATAGCGATCATTGTCCTCTGTCGCATACCACCGCTGAACTCATGGGGATACTGATCGTAACGGCGCTCAGGGTGGGGCAGCCCTACCAAATTTTCCATCTCCAGGGCGCGTTTTTTTGCCTCTTCATTGCTTACTTTAAAATGCAGCCTGACCCCTTCTGCAATTTGTTTTCCTATCTTCATTGTGGGGTTCAAAGAGGTCATAGGGTCCTGAAAGATCATACCGATTTCATTACCCCGCACATTTTCCATTTCTCTTTCGGAGAGTTTAAGTATATCTTTTCCCTGAAAAAGGATTGAACCCCCGACGATCTTGGCAGGAGGGGACTGCAACAGGCGCATAATGGATTGAGCGGTCACACTCTTGCCACAGCCGGATTCACCGACAATGGCCAAAGACTCTCCCTTATCCAAAGTGAAATTAACACCCCGTACAGCCTGGACCTCACCGGCCGGGATGAAGAAAGAAACACGCAGGTCTTTTACTTCTAATAGTGCTGTCACTTAGATCCCTCCTATTTCCTGAGCCGCGGGTCCAGTGCATCACGCAGCCCGTCACCGAGTATATTGAAAGCTAAAATTGTTAAGCTGATAAAGAAAGCCGGAAAAAACAGCTGATATGGATAGAGACGGATAGCGCCGATGCCATCGCTGACCAGCATTCCTAAACTGGCTGCAGGTGCTGAAACACCAAGCCCCAGAAAGCTCAGCCATGCTTCTGCAAATATAGCCTCCGGAATGGCCAGTGTTGAATAGACCAGAATCGGTCCCATACAGTTGGGGATCAGGTGACGGAAGATGATCCGCCATTGGCTTGCACCCAAAGCCCTGGCTGCTAAAACATATTCCTGTTCTTTCAGTGCCAATACCTGCCCCCGTACCAATCTGGCCATAGAGAGCCAGTAGACAACCCCTAGTGCTATGAGAATGGTTTTTAGTCCCGGTTCCAAAATTACCATCAGCAAAATCACATATAGCAAAAAGGGAATCCCGCTGAGTATCTCCACAATACGCATCATTACTTCATCAACCCAGCCGCCTATGTATCCTGAGATACCCCCATAGGTAACCCCGATTACAAACTGTACCAGGGCGCTGAGAAAGCCGATCAGTAGGGATACGCGGGCACCGTGCCAAACCCTGGTGAAGAGATCCCTCCCCAGGTCATCTGTACCGAACCAGTGTGCAGAGCTAGGAGGCTGGTTTGTATATTCGGCAGTCAAATTCTGGGTGTCATAGCTATAGGGGGTCAAATAAGGGCCAACAATGGCCATTACTATCATGATCAGAACGATGACCAGACCGGCTATTGCACCCTTATTCTGTTTGAGCCTGTACCAGACATCCTGCCAGTAAGTGGTGCTGGGGCGGACGATGGCCTCATCTTCACCGATTTTATGGCTGAATGGTTGAAAAAGCAAATTGGAAATAGGATCCACAGCCATCACTCCTTCCTGTCAGCTAGCTTGATTCGGGGATCAATGATTGCATAAGCAATATCTACGATCAGGTTCATGATCATCAAGAACAGGCTGTAGAAAACTGTTGTTCCCATTATTACTGTGTAATCTCTGTTCTGGACGCTGGTAACAAAAGAACGCCCTAAACCTGGAACAGCAAAGATGTACTCAATGATAAAACTGCCTGTGAAAATCGCAGCAATTAAGGGCCCCAGGTATGTGACCACCGGAAGTATGGCGTTTCTTAAAACATGCCCGGTGATGATCTTGCGAGCAGGCAGACCTTTGGCTCTGGCTGTTTTAATATAATCCTGCTGCAGCACTTCCAGCATGCTGGTGCGCATCAAACGGGCGATAACACATGTGGGAAGTGTGGCCAGTGAAAGAACAGGCATCACCATGTTCTGCCATGACCCCCACATAGCAGGTGGAAGCAGGTGCCATTTATAGGCGAATAAATATTGGAGCAGGCCGGCGATAACGAAACTGGGGACTGAAAAACCTAAAGTGGCCAGGACCATAGTACCGTAATCCTGGATCTGATTTTGTTTGAGTGCGGAAATGATTCCTGCACTAATACCCAAACCCAGAGCCAGAATCACTGAAACAGCACCCAGTTGGGCGGAGACAGGGAAATAATCCCTGATAATGTCATTGACCGTTACGTATTGGTATTTAAAGGATGGCCCGAGATCCCAACGGGCTGTACGCACCAGATAATCTAGATACTGTTTCCATAATGGATCATCAAGGTGATATTTTTCATTAATAGCTTGTTCAATTTGGGGTGGCAGTGCTTTTTCACTCTTAAAGGGCCCTCCGGGAATAGCCTTCATCATAAAAAATGTCAGTGTAACAATAAAAAAGAGGGAAAGGAAAATGGTTGCCACCCGTCGTGCCAAAAAACGGAACACCTTTTTACCACCTCCAGTTTCTCTGCCCAACAACTAGGGTTTTTGGGAATGTAAGAAAGAAGGGGGCATACAGCCGGCATGCCCCCGCATTGTTAATTTATTAATTATTGATCTATAAACTATTTTTTCTGGCTTAAATCCACATCGGCCCATCTGAACTCCTGGTAACTGCCGAATGGCGGTGTGAACACACCTTTGACCCATGGTTTGTACATATTGACATTCACATAGAAGTAAATAGGAGCAACAGGCATTTCTTCCATCAGGATCTTTTCGGCAGCATGCATTTTCTCCATACGGACCTTCTGATCATTGCTGGCTTTGGCTTCTCTGATCAGTTTGTCATATTCTTCATTGCTCCAGAAGGAATCGTTATTGCCGCCATCTGTAACATGCATATCCATAAAGGACATGGCATCATTGTAATCAGGCGCCCAGCCTGCCCTTGCCACCTGGAAGTTCCCTTCGTCACGCTCATTGAGGTAGACTCCCCACTCAGCATTTCTCAGCTTAACATTGGCACCCAGGTTATCTTTCCACATCTGGGCGATAGCTTCAGCGATCTTCTGATGTCCTTCATCTGTGTTGTATAAAATCTCGATTTCAGGCAGTCCCTTGCCATCAGGGTAACCGGCCTCAGCCAAGAGCTGTTTTGCTTTTTCTACATCATTATCCTTGAAATAGTCCCCACCGACCTCTCTGAAGTCTTTGTCTGGGGCCTCATCGGGGAAACCCAAAGGTGTAAAAGCAAGTGCTGGTACCTGCCCGGCCTGGGTGATGTTATCAACAATGGCCTGGCGGTTAATAGCATAGCTGAAAGCTAAGCGCACTTTGGGATCGTCAAAAGGCTCTTTTTCACAGTTGAAAATATAGTAGTAGCAGGATGGTTCAGGGAAAGCAACAGCTTTGCCTTCATCAATAAGCTTTTTGGTGTCCTTGACAGGAACACTTTCCGCTATATCTATCTGGTTGCTTTCGAACATGCTTAATCCTGTGTTTGCATCTTCCACAAAGGTCATGATCAGCTTGTCCAGCTTGACATTTTCTGCATCCCAGTAGTGTTCATTCTTGACCATTTCGATTTTTTCCTGGGCCTGGAAGCTAGCCATCTTAAATGGGCCGTTACCGATCATTGTCTCTGGGTTGGAAGCCCAATTTTCGTTGGCTTCAACAGTCTCTTTGTGAAGCGGGAAGAAGTTGGCAAAAGCTGTAAGGTCAAGGAAATAAGGTGTTGGTGCTATTAGCTCAACTTCTAAAGTATAATCATCTACGGCTTTCACAGCAACATCGTCTGCGCTAGCCTCTCCGCGATTAAATTCTTCACCATTCTTAATATAGTAGCCCTGATAGGCGTATTCAGCTGCTGTGTTTCTGTCCAGCAGACGCTTCCAGGAATACTCAAAATCGTGGGCGGTTACAGGATCTCCATTGCTCCACTTGGCATCCTTTCTGATGGTGAAGGTGTACTTGGTGCCGTCTTCGGAAATCTCCACTTTTTCTGCTGTTGCAGGAATAAGTTCCTTGTCTTCGTTATACCTGTAAAGCCCTTCAAAAAGTGCACTTTGAATGGTGGCTTCAGGCAAACCTGTAGACATGGTTGGGTCCAGTGTTTCCGGACTGGCACCTAAGTTGTAGGTGATTACTTTTTCTCCCTCAGTAGTTGCCTGATCTCCGCCACAGCCAGCTAACACAAAGCTGAAGACGAAGGTCAGCACTACAAAAAGGGCTATGACCTTCTTTCGTGACATGATTCATCCTCCTGTTAATGAATTTTTTTGAGCTATCTACCGAGTCTCGTCCGGTTGATAGACCTGCATAGTTATTTTAAATAATTTGATGAATAATGACAAATTCCTGCTGAAGAGATGAAGAAATAGATGATATTCATGATAATCATCGATTAATCAATAACAATTTCGTTAAATATAAGATAAAGCGGAATAATTATACATTATGATGAATAAAGGAGCGAAAAAATTTTTTTGGAACAGTTTGACCATAAATCATAATTTAATATAGAGAGCTTAATAGGAAAGGGGTTAATTGATTGAAGCTGAGGATAGGAACCTGGAATATAAAGGGAGGAAGGGGAGCAAAGGGTTTTCCTGTCATGCTTAACAAAAAAAGACTTGACAAAATAGCAGAAGAGATCCACCGGGCTGGGCTGCAGGTTGTTGCTCTCCAGGAGGTTGATCTAAGAAATTTGCGCAGCATGTTTGTCCACCAACCTCTATATCTCGCCAGTAAACTGGAGGAACATACAGCTAGGAAATGGTTCTTTCTTTTTGCGCCTGCTTTTAAATTATTGGGTGGATATTATGGAAATGCCATTTTGGCTGCTTATCCTTTGCAGGAGGTATTGAAGCTTTCACTGGAAATACCTGGCCAAAGAGTAGAAAAGAGGGTTTTTCTTTTTGCCCATCTGCTGTTCTGTGACCATGAGCCGGTTGGTATAGGAGCATTTCACCTGTCTGTGAAAGATGAAAAGCAAAGGCTGCAGGAAATAAAAATGATCAAAGCTGCACTGGGGGAGCTATCCCCTCCTGTACCCCTGATTTTGGGAGGTGACCTCAATGGAAGAAGGGGCAGTGCAGCTTTTCAAGAAATGCTCACTGGGGTATTTCCCCTCGCAGAATTGGGGCCCGGTGAGGGGGATTCATTTATTGCTCCTGCCTACCGGGCCAGAATTGACTTCTTATTTGGCAGAGGGGTGACACCCCTTGCCTCAGGGATTGCTGATACAGGTGAAACCTCAGATCACCGTCTGGTCTGGGTAGAATGCGAAATATAGCTTATTGTGGAGAACCAGGAACACATATTTCCTGTCCGATGGCCAGTTGATTGGGATCGATCCCTGGGTTTGCCCTGATTATTGCCTGAACAGTGGTACCAAACTGCCGGGCAATGGCAGTTAAAGTATCTCCCCTTCTGACCACATAGATAAATGTCCCCTGGGGACAGCGCCTGCTGGGAATGCAGATTCTCCGTCCAACTTGCAGACTTCTGGGATCAAGGCCTGGGTTTACCTCAAGTATGGCTTCCACTGTTGTTCCGAAGCGGTTGGCAAGACTGAAAAGGGTATCCCCCGCTCTAATGGTGTAGAAAAAGCCCGGACATTCAGGTGGCCCTGGGGGTTCTGTAGGAATACAGACAGTTTGCCCGATCTGAAGATTATTTGGATTCACCCCTGGGTTGGCTGCAATAATAGCATCTACGGAAACATTAAAGCGCTGAGACAGCTGAAAAAAGGTGTCCCCTGCTTGAATAACATATAAAAACCCCGGACATTCCCCTGGTGGCGGCCCTGGGGGAGCGGTCGGTATGCACACAGACTGGCCTATTTGGAGATTATTGGGATCAACCCCAGGGTTAGCGTTGATAATAGCATTGACCGAAACATTGAACCTCTGTGCTAAAAGGAAAAAAGTATCACCTGCCTGTATGGTGTAGAGGAACCCGCCGGGACAAGATGGAATTGACATATTGTTCACTCCTTTCAAAATGCTTTTCACTCTATGTTATGATCAATGCGCTTATTTGCTCCTTGCTCACAGTAAAGACCCATCTATTTGACCCTAGCACTGCAGCAGTTCACCTTGCGTTGCAAGCTGTTATGAATTTGGTGTTGAATAAAGCAGTTTAGCAACGGAATTGTATGGAGGGCAATCCCTCTGCTCATACTAATTCCGGAGGTGTTGTTAATGGGTCGTAGGCATTTACAGTTAGTAATCGTCCTTGGGATCATATTTGTTTATTTGGCAGCAACTGTTGGTTGTTCACAGCCCCAGAGCAAACCGGTACCTGAACAGAGTAGTGAGGGGAGGGTGCCTGTTCCTAGTGAACTGAAGCAACTTCAGGCAAGCCTTGACCAGTTATATGAGGAATTGAAGCCAGAATTGCCCCAGACAGGGGGTAATCAACAGCAGGGGGGGCAGACAGGCCAGCAGAATAGTGAACAGGGTGGCCAACAGGAAGGCCAAACAGATCAAGGCCAGCAACAGGGAAAGGGAGATAACCAGCAGGATCAAGGAGGACAAGCTGATCAGGTTGATTGGAATAAACTTCAGTCTCAAGCGGAAAAGATCCATGACCAGTGGAATAGGTTTGAAACAAAGGCAGTTGAAGCAGGGGCCAGGCAGGCAGATATTGATGGAATAGAAGAGGAGTTGGACAAGCTGCCGATGATGATAACCGCAAAAAACAGGTCTGGTGCACGGCTTGCTGTTAACAAGGCCGCTGCCTATCTTCCTAATTTTATGGAATTGTATTCAACAAAGGCTCCTCCTGCTCTTTACCTGATGCAGGTACTGACTAGGAATGTGATGTCAAAGGTTGATGATGGTGATTGGGGTGGAGCTGAGCAGGACATGTTGAAAATGAAAACCACCTGGTCACAGCTTCTGGTGCAGTTGAAGGATGAATCAAAAGCGGAAACCGATAAAACCCACATGGCTCAGCTGGATCTGGAGGATGCTTTACAAAAGCGGGATCAGCTGCTGGTGTTGATCAAGGGAAATATACTGGAAAAAAACTTGGATGATCTCATCAAAAAACAAGAGGCGAAAATGTAGGAAACCTGGGATCTGCAGCTTAACGGTACGCGTCTATAACCTGTGTTTTCCCCTTTGACTAAAACTGCTGAAACTTGTACTATCTTGCTATGTTGAAAGAATGCCGTACTAAAGCAAGAGGATTGCTCTAGTGATCTAGAGAATTATTGATAGAAAAGTAGTCGCGGGGACCGAGTAGGGAAGGAGGGAATATGGTTATTTTTGAAAACTACCCAATTCAGGAAAGGCGATCAACGGTTAGAGCGGCCAGAACTGAAACTCATTTTGATAAGAACCCCGATGAACAGTATGATATTCACCCTCATATACAGCACAGCGATATCCAGAACCTTTTAATCCTCTATACTACCTTCACTAAACACGCAGCAGAATTCATAACAGAACAAACAGCTGAGACAGATACAGTGACCTTGAGCAGTCGCCGAACAAAATACTGCAGTTTACTCCACAGTACTCAGGAGGGAGAGGCACGCTGTTGTCAGCAGATGCTCAAGGCAGGGAAGCAGGCATTGGACCTGGGTGAGCCTTATATCTATGTCTGCCATGCCGGGCTTGTAGAGTGGGCGGTTCCTGTGCTTTGTAAAGGACAGTATCAGGGGGCGATTGTCTCCGGTGGGGTACTGATGTGTGAACCTGATGCTGATGCTATAGAAGAGATTGTCAACAGGACCCGTAAGTTGGAGATTGACCGGCAGAAGCTGAAGCAGGCTGTAAAGCAGATACCCATTATCAGTGCGGAGCGTGTGCAGGCAGCTGCACAACTGTTATTCCAGATGACCTGTTACACAATTGGTGCTGATGCTCTATTGCTGCAGAAGCAGAGAAAACTCTGGCAGAAAAGAGGTGTTCTGGCAGAGGCCATTTCCCAGCGAAAAGTGAGTCAGATGCGTGATCTGAATTTTTGTGCCAGTGAAAATACTGCAGAAAAAACTGTTGAAAAAGAGCCAGTTGATTATCATCCCCTGAAAAGGACGGACCAGACTCTGTCTTCAACCCCCTTATCGATGCAACATGAAAGAAAACTGGTAGGCTATATCCGGCTGGGGGAGCGGGAGAAAGTAAAGAAATTCTTAAATCATGTCCTGGGGGGTATTTTTTTAGACAGGGGTAATGATCTGGCGATGATCAAAATACGGCTCTTGGAACTCCTGACCGGAATGTGCAGGGTGGGTTTACAGGCAGGTGCCCCAGCGGAAAGAATTACAGAGCAGTATTTCATGGCAGTTAATGACCTGCAGCAGGCAGTTGATGATGATGTGATTTACTCCTGGACCATGGATATCTTTGACAGGATGATGGATGAAATCTACATCAGCAGGGATAATGCCGAGTATAACAGTGTACGACAGGTGATCGAATACCTGCAGCAGCATTACAATGAGGACCTCACCCTTGATGATGTGGCTAGAAAGGTCCATATCAGCCCCTCCCATTTGAGCCGTTTATTCAAAGATGAACTGGGCATGACGATCATCGATTACTTGACAGATATTCGTATCGCAGCTGCCAAACAGATGTTGGAAAACAGTGATTTAATGGTCAAAGAGATTGCTGAAAAGGTGGGTTACCAGGAAGCAAGCTATTTTACAAGGGTTTTCAAAAAGAACACAGGTGTGAGCCCAGCCGAATATCGGCGTCTTTGGGGCTGTTCCAAATATAAGAAAAGATAATGATACAAAAGGCAGGGGGGTTACACTTGAGTATTGCTGAGGTAAAAATTAATAAAATAGCAGCCAACGAGATTATTTTACAACAGCTGGCCTCTAGTGTTATTTCAGGGAATCAAAGCAGAGTAAAAAAAGAAATTAATCATGCCCTTCATGCCGGTATTCCAGCCTGTACTATCCTCAATGAAGGTATGATTCGCGGTATGACAGTTCTCGGTAGGATGTTTCGCGACAATGAAGTCTATGTGCCACAGGTGATCATGGCTGCCCAGGCCATGGAGGCTGGTTTGAAAATATTAAAGCCCTTCCTTTCCGAGTTTCATCTTTCCTATAGAGGGAAGGTGGTGATCGGCACTATTCAGTACGATATCCATGATCTTGGCAAAAACATCGTTGGGATTTTCCTGGAAAGCAGTGGTTTTAAGGTCCTGGATCTGGGTGTTGATGTGCCAACCGAGTCTTTTGTCAGAGCGGTAGAGAAGGAGAGGCCGGATCTGCTGGCCATCTGTGCAATGATGACCACCACATTACCGTATATGCAGGAAGTTGTAGAAGCTGTGCGCAGTTCCCCCGCAGGGAAAGGGGTGAAAATACTTGTAGGCGGACTGCCGGTCACCCCACGCTTTGCCAGATCTATCGGTGCCGATGCCTATGGTGTTGATGCTGACAGCGGGGTAAAACAAGCCTTAAAATTAATTAAAAAAGGGCATATAGGGAAAAAAGCCCAGGTGAGGTGAAGCGCTGGTGACCAGGTGGTCAGAAGGCTATATAAAGTTCTGTTCGGCTCTCTCTGGAGAGCCTGTAGGGGTTCCTGTTGCTGCCCAACTGCAGGACCATGCCATGTGTTTGACCGGTTGTCCAGCGGACATTTTTTTTAGCGATCCAGAAGCACTGACCGAGATCGTGCTGCTGGTTACTGAGTACTATGGTTTTGATCTACCCTACCTTATTTGGGATGTTTATAATATCGAAGCAGAGGCTTTAGGCCAACTGCTAAAACATCACCCCTTCACAATGCCTGACATCGACCAAACAGATCCATTGATCAAATCTGAGAAGGACCTTGATAAAATAAAGCTCATCGATCCAAAGAGCTCAGGGCGTATGCCGATGGTTCTGGAAAGCTACCGGCTCTATGAGAAATACACAGGCCTGGTTCCCACACTGCAGGTCTGTGGGCCATTCAGCCTGGCCTGTGGTATCAGAAGCTATATAGGGATGATCAATGATATAGAGAAACGGCCAAAATTCGCCCATGAAATGCTAAAACGTCTCTGTGATGATGTCCTGCTCCCCTGGATCAGGGTGCAGCATGAAACAGTACCCAAAGCCAAGGTCATTGTGGTGGCAGATGCCTGGGGTTCTCTGCCAAATGTTGATTTAAGGATCTTTGAAGAGTTTGTGGTACCTTATATCAAACGGCTTGATGATGGGGCCCAGCAGTACGGCATCAGGGTCAGTGGGGCAGGTTATTGGGGTGAAAGCTGCCTCCAAGAGCCGCTGAAACTGCTGGAGGCCAAAGCCCAGATCTCCCGGTATTCGCCCCTGGGCTTAACAGGTTTGGATCCCGATGTGGACATATTGGGACCTGAGATCTTCAAAGATGCGGCTGTGAAATATGATCTGCCTTTAGTGCTGGGAATAGATGCCCTACTGTTGAACAACGGGCCGGTTAAAGCCATCATTGAGCGGGTGAAAAGGTACATCAAGGCCGGCGCTCCAGGAGGGCGGTTTGCCATTCTGTTCAACAACATACCTGCTCATACTCCACCACGGCATATCCATACGGCTGTAGAAGCGGTACGGGTTTACGGAAAATACCCTGTAGACACCGATTTGAAGATAAAGGTGAAAACCCCACGCAGGGAAAGCTTCCAAAAGTTTATTGAGCGGAAACTGGCCGATAATCCCGAAGGGTACACATTTAGTTGGTACCAGGCACCAACCGTTTCTAAAAAAACATTCTCCCTAAGTTAATTTTTAACCGGTGAAGTCAAAGGTTAAGGTTGGTGCCTGGCAGGATGGAGCCCGGCAATCAGACAACTAGCTGGCGCCAGGCACCATACCCTGAATCTTCTTGATGGCGCTAAATGTATTTATTTAATGGATTATCTGCTGTTTTCGGTCTGATGCCCTCTAGGCGCTTTTCGTAGGAACAGATAGCTTCTGAGATGGCGCAGGCGGGAAATGCCCAGCTGGCAATCCCTATTGGCCCATAAAAGATAAAGTCAGCTCCTCTGGCGATCAAGTAGGAGAAGATGCCTCCGGCTATTGACTCGAAAGCAGGTGAGGTTATCCCTTTTGACCGTTTCCAGGTATAGATGGCATTTGCCGGAGCACAGCCCACTGGGTAGTTTTCATATGTTTCTTTGAGCTGTTCGATAGCTGCCCCTGTCCAGCCGGTGCTGGCCAGGTCTAGCACACCGGGATCCAGCAGGATATTTTCCACTCCTGCTTTTTTAGCTGCAGGGAGTAGTTTATTCTGGAGCAGTTTAAGCTTAGCTTTTGGTTTGACAGCCTTGTTGCTGAAGGCTAGAACCACAGCATTCTTTACACCTGACTGAGCGATGGCTTCCAGTTCTTCTTCTGTGAAGTGTTCATCAATAGAATTATAGATGAGACGATCCATGACCTCTGAATTGCTGAAGTGTTTTATAGCTGCCATACGCACTGCAGGGGACATAGAGTCCACAAGAATTGGTGCATCTGTTATCTCTACTACGAACTCCAGATAGGTGATCAGGGCTTTTTCAGTACTGCCGATAACATCGAGTATACAGGGCAGCCCTACCTGTTGAGATAGCTCATCCTGTTTCTCTATCAGTTCCCGGGCTTTATCCCGGTCAAACTCGCCTTTTTTTTCATCCCGGACAATTTTTTGTCCTGCGTTAAAAATGCTTCCTACCATTACCGTAGGGTGTTCCCCTGGCCTTCCACCCATGGTTACCCCGCCGATTTGTACGATTGTTTTGGTCTCTGTCAAAGTTATCCCTCCTGCCGTAAAGAAACCTGGGCTCCGCAGTTCAAGGGAGCCCAGGTCTGTTTAGTTTATTTTTCTGGGCTGTTCAAATGCGGTGATTATACGGTGACAGACACCATTATCCCAACAGCTGGTTTGCCTTTTCAACAGCATCTAAGGCATCTTTGCCCCAGGCATCAGCTTTGATCTCAGCGGCAAATTCGGCAGATGTAGGGACCCCGCCGACGAGAACCTTGACCTGGTTGCGTATGCCTTCATCAACCAGACGCTGGATGATATCCCTCATATACTCCATTGTTGTGCTCATATAGGCTCCCAACCCCAGGATGTCAGGCTTGAGTTCCTTTGTTTTTTCGATAAAGGTGTCAGCAGGAACATCCACTCCCAGGTCATGAACCTGGTACCCTGCACTGCTGAGCATGGCGATCACGATGCTTTTGCCCAGGTCATGCATGTCTCCTTCCACAGTGCCGATCAAAACAGTGCCACGGCTTTTAACATCTGCGCCAGCCAGTTTCGGCCCCAGCTCTGCCATAACAGCTTTGAAGGCCTCTGCACTCAAGATCACATCGGGGAGGAAATACTCATTTTCCTGCCAGAGCTGGCCTGCTTCGTTAATACCGGCCACAACAGCTTTTTCTAAAAGTTCTGCAGGTTTTTCCCCTGCATTAAGGCATTCTTCCAGTTTCTCTAAAGCTAAATCCTCATCACCTTCAACAATGGCTTTTTTCAATTCATCCATTATTTCTGTCATCATAGCCGCTCCTTTCTATAGAGAGTCTATTTTTGACATAAATTCAGCAAAGCTTTCCCGTTCTTGAAGCTTAAAGGAGGCTTCATCACGGAACTGATAGGGCAGTTGTCCGAAGTAATGGGTTGCCTGGACAGCTGCATGGACATGTGCTGGCGGTGTATCCGCAGGGATGCTGGCCAGGAAAATATTTAAATTAAACTCAGGTGCAAAGGTATCGATCATTCTCTTCACATACCTGATGATTTCAGATACAGGGCCATCACGCAACACCCGAGCATTAATGCCAGCCATTACCATAACCGGCTTGTCCTGCTTTTCTTTCAATTCCCGGGCAAATTCCAAAACAGGCTCCAAAGGATAATCCTGCCAGCGGCCCATCCCCATAAAGACAACCGGAGCACACTGAGATCTAACACCAAGTTCCAAACACTTTTTCAGGATGTCGGCATCGAATTTTTCCGGCCGCTCCTCAAAGTAATCTGCTGTTCCTGCTGTTGCTGCGTAAACACCTATTTCCGCGCCCTTCTGCAGCAGGCGCAGGTTCCAGGGGAGCACATATTCTTCGATCAGTTCTGTTGAAAGGTTGGGGAAGGCTGCCCAGGCATCAGCACCAGACATAATGGCGATCCCTGTTTCATCATGAATAGCCTTGACATAAGGGAACAGGACTTCATCCACCAGGAAGGTCATCAGGTCATTGTAAAAAGAGGGGTCCTTTCTCATATCCCGCACCAGAAGGGGGTAGCTGCGTATGCCCACTGCCAGGCTGAAGGGCCCGCAAAAGCTTGCCTTATTACAGCCAATTTCTATGCTCTGTCTGAAAACCTCCATTTGGTAGGGGAAGCGGCCATCTTTTTTGAAATCAGGTGTTTTCAGCTGCAGCAGGTCTGCCGGTTTTTTAATCAATGGGTCTCTGAAGTCTATGGTAGGCATGGCATCCTTGCCATAGATCATCTTCTGACCCAGAGCCTCTGCCTCAAAATTGTATACATCATTAATCAAGGTGAGATCATCTAAACCGTAATAACTGTGAACAGCAACCTGTGCATCAACAAAAGGTGTTGCCTCATAATAAAAGGTCTTTGCCGGTACCCCGGCTACACGCATGGTATGGTCATGGGTCTGGGCAGCAACTGCTACCCATTTTTTCTCATCACTGCTGTGCCTCAGCCAGTAAGCCCTTGGCCCGGATTCAAATTTCGCCGTAGCTTTGCTTTTACCGCCGGTGATAATATTAACAGTATCTTTGTCAGACATTAATAAATCTCTCCTTTCACAGTTATCAAGTTTTAGTCAGGAAACACAACGTTCTGTCCTGGCATTGCCACCCCCTTTGAGGTAATGATTTCCAATTTGCTGTCTGTTCTGTGACTGCTGGTGTTTGGAGAGGTCTAATATATTCGGCAATTGCTGCTTGTACCATGACCCAAAGCGAAGCTATTGTGAGGCCGTCTCTCTGATTGCTATTTATGTCACGGCGATCGGCTAGAACTATTTCTTTGGTTTGATCCTTGGTGTGTACAGTAGTATTAGAATTGGTCTCTTAAAAAACTGAATTCTTTCTCATCTCGCCCATACCTGTAACTAAAACTGCTGTCACTTATACTATCCTGCTATGTTGAAAAGTGGATGCAAAATACAAAGGATCGATCCGTAAAGACCGTCCCAGCGTCACCCTTCCCAAGCTAGTCTTTTCTTACCGGCGAAAGCGAGGATAAGCAGTAATATGGCAATGATGCAAACAACAGTACCCAAAATGAAAGTGGGATTGTAATTGCCTGTACTGTCATAAATAAAGCCGATAATTGTCACGCCAAAGGCATTTACAAGGAATAAGCCCATACTGATATAGGTATAGATAGCAGTATAGTCTTTGTTGCCGAAAAGGCTGCGAACTAACAAGGGAATGCCCACAGCTGTCATCCCATTGGTGATACCCAACAACACACAAAGCACCAACAGCATTGTTGCGCTGTTCTGGGAACCAATCAGACCCAAGCAAACAGCGGCTGCTGTGATGATACAAAGCAGAGCGACTTTGAATATGCCAATTTTATCAGCCAGCCAACCTATCACCAGTTTGGACACTATATTTCCGATCATGATGGCAGAGACCAAAAGCGCACCAAAGGCGGGTGTCTTTCCTATGGAACTTGCAAAGGTCGGCATATGCTGGTTGAATCCACAAGGAAAAGCAATAAAGCCTGCCAATAGAAACATCATGACAAAGGAAAAGGACTTGATTGCTTTGTCTGCGGGAACGCCTGGCAATGATGAGGTGGCAGTGCTGGTCTCTGTCCCATTTTCTTTGTAACCATAGGGCTTTAAGCCCATATCCCCAGGTTTAAAACGGAAAACAAAGAGGGTAAAAGGGAGTACCATAAGGGTAGAAATGCCGGCCATTATTAAATAGGTAGTTCTCCAACCGAATGTAGTGATAAAGTAAGCTTCAAGCGGATTAAAAAAGATACCGCTGACACCGGAAAAAGCCATAGCAAAACCCAAAGCGAAGCCAGTATGTTTTTGAAACCAGTTATTGATTAAAACAGTAGCAGGAACTAAAAAGACAAATGCTCCAGCTAAGCCCATAACTGCGCCGGCAATATACCACTGCCAAAGGGCAGTAAACTGAGACATTAAAGCAACACAGCCGGTACAAATGAGAAAACAGATACTCATCAAAATGCGAATATTCAGCTTTGGCAGCAATTTGCCGACAAAGGGCATTGAGATTATTGTAGTGATTTGAAATATTGTAAAATAGACTGAAAGTTGGCCAACTCCAAAACCTAGTTCAGAACAAATTGGAGGAACAAAAACTCCTGCACAACCCAACAATATGCCGGCAGCCCCAGCCTGCAAAAAGCAGCAGCCAACCATAATAAGCCAGGCATAATGGAATCTGTTTTTTATTCGTGATAATGTAAACAAAAAATCACTCCCTATTTACAGGTGCCACTTGCGCTAGGCACCGGAAAAGCGGTTGGGATTACTGGTGCTTAAGTGGGAAATCATCATTAATTCTTGCTTCTTGTTGAATCAACTTCTTTTTCATACGAGCCATACCTGTGACTAAAACTGCTGGTGTTTGTACTATCCTGCTGAGTTAATTCTTCATTTGGGGAAATTCCCGCCAGTAGTCAGATTCAGTTTTCATAAGCCGGTATTGAATGCTGAGAAGAGCAGTTGTGATAAAAAAATGAATAATAACACTAATTTTGGGGCAGAAGATAAGGTAGTTGGATGGGGTGATGGTATGGGGTTTAATGACCGTCGAGGAGTTAGTTTTTATGAATACAAATTAGAGCGTGTGATGAAGCGGCTCGGTGTGGGCGCATATACCTTCAACTGGGACCGCTGGGGTTGTTATGTTGATTTCCACTATAAAGGGGAACACTACAGATTTGAACACAGTGTGGAGAAAGCCAGGGCCAAGGGCCTTAATCTGCGCAATGGGTCGGAAACCTTTATTGAGGTGGTATTAACCTTAGAGGACCTGGCCCGCATTGTGGAACGAGGAATATACGGGTTGGAAACATGGGTGAGTGGTATTAAGTGCCATGCTGATTCTGCTGATGAGGTGCCTGAGTACTTTAAGATGCTGGGTTTTTCCGAAATTCCCGCAGGGCCTGAAGGTGTGCGCCGCAGATATGAGCTACTGGCCAGAGAAGTGCCATCTGACGGCAAAGATAGTGAAGAAAAGCTCCGCCACCTGAAAAAGGCAGCGGAGCAGGCGATAAACTATTTTGGTGAAAAACACTAGCTAACTGTGAATGTTGTAAATGCTTAAGCGGAACCAGTTGGTTCTGTAGAAACTTCTCCCGACTGGTCGGTGCTATCTCCGCCTGCCTCACCTGTTCCTTCTCCTGGACCACCACCGGTTTGTTCATCAGGATCACCACCGGTTTGTTCACCAGGGCCACCACCGGGTTGTTCACCGGGACCATCACCAGAATTGGGATCTGTATCTTTTCCTTCATCTCCTCCTGGCTGATCGCCACTCGGGTTGGTACCTTTATTATCATTATTTTTGTCTTCTTCATTATTTTTCGGAGGAAGTGTAACCTCTATACTCTTAGGTGGTGTTTTACTTTCCTCCTGCGGCTGCTGTGCCACCTGCTGATTCTGCTTTGGTTTGGGTTTCATATTTTCAGGGGTGGCTTGAACAACCTTAGATGTGGTTTGTCCATTAAAAAAGAGATCATAGGCAACCCGGCGGGCCTGTTCTGGATCCACTCCCCAATAGCTGATCCCATCGATATTGAGAAAATAGCCGGGCAGTGTCTGGGTGAGCACTGAACTATCCTTAAAATTCATCCCTGCTTTAGCAAGAGCAACCAATTCCTTCAATTTCATATTTGTTTCAACATTTTTATAAAGATCCGGCACAATAAGCGGCAATTTCAGCAGTGTAGAAGGTTGTTTACACTGTTCTACCAATGCTTTCATCAATTCCAACTGCTGACCCACTCGGAAAATATCCCCCTGGGCCTCACTTCGATAGCGGACAAAAGCCAGTGCCTCCCGTCCGTTCAGGTGCTGAATTCCTTCTCGGAAGTGGATCTTCTGTTTATCTCCATCAAATGCATAGGCAGAAAAATCTTTGGCAACATGGACATCGACACCCCCGAGGGTATCAATGATATCTACAAAACCTTCCCAACGCACCATCATATATTTGTCAACGGGTTGTCCAATTAAGTCGGAGACAAGTTCAGCTGTCAGTTCGGGGCCCTCGTAGACTGCAGCTGCATTGATCTTCTGGTATCCGCGCCCAGGTATCTGCACCCGGGTATCCCGGGGGATAGATAACATGGCAATTCTTTCTTCAGAAATCTGAGCAGCAATAATGGTATCGGTTCTGCCAAGCTTTTCACCTGGACGGGCATCACTTCCTAACAGCAAAACATTGAAGGCTTTGATGGTTTTACCGGTTTCAGGGTCTATATGGGTGGTCATAGGATCATTAAAAAAGGTGTCTTTTACCCACCAGGCTCCTCCCAGGATAATACAAAAAATAACAAGGAGCGAAAGTATTACTTTCCCCTTGGGTTTTTTCATTTTCTCCCCTCCAGAAAAAAATAAAATACTACACAATATACTAGCCTATATTATAGCAGAACTACTCGAATATTAATATGATTCTTTTCCAGGTTCATTCAAAAGCTATTCTCTATCTTTTATGGCATCAACTGGACAGCTTTCAACACCTTCCCGGGCACAATCTTCTAACTCTTCAGGTACTTCCTCCTGTATAGCACAAGCTTTGCCATCATCATCCCAATCATATATTTCCGGGCAGATATCAATACAGGTTCCACAACTAATGCAGAGATCCGGGTCAACAAATACCTCCATAAACTTACCTCCAAATAACACTTTTTTTGTGTTACTTATTATGACGCTTTTAAAAAAAAATAATCGCGGCAATTTTGAAAAAAGTTGACTGGATAGTCCATCTTAACGCAGCAAATAATAAGATTGCTTTAATACCACTAAAGAAAGGAGGAATAAAGTATGGCCAGAGTCCGTTGTGGATGCACCAGATGTGAATTCAATAATAACAAAGAGTGCCAGGCTGATGATATCGAATTCAAAAGCCAGCGAGAGGATAGGGGTGATGGCATTACCTGTAGTTCTTTTAGGCGAAAACAAGATACTTAGCAGTTAATGCCAAAGGACTTTCCCTACTGGAAAGTCCTTATTTCCTTGAGGAACAAGGGGTTTAGAATTTAAATAAAAAATTTGAAAAAAAGTTTGACTGTTATGATTTTATCTGGTATATTTTAAACATGTAGGGAAGTGATATATTTCACAAGCCCACTTAAAAAAAATGGGATAGAATAATCCCACCATAAAAATACACAAAATTGAGGCCCCCGAAGCCGCCAGGTACCCCCCTCTTATTTTTTATGACAAAGAGACTATACCCAACTTCCTGGCGGCTTCTTACTTGTATTAAAAGTATTCTGCATTCGTATAATAATTCCTTCTTCCTTTTGAAAAAAATTACCTTTAAACCTCTTGTTTTATGGAGAATTCCTACCTCTAAGTGAAAAAAACAGTTTGTCCAGCAAATCTTTTCACCCTACAACCAATCTTTGTTTAGTTGGTATGGTTTTTGCATTTATTTTATAATAGAAGTGTAGTTAATAAAGAAAAGGGAGTGTGTTTTTCAGCAGATGGATGTGGAATGGGTATATGACTACCCTGTTGTGGTCAACAGGTAGACTTCAAGCTGAGAGGAGGGGGGTTAATGCCAGAGCAAAAGACACAACTGATCGAAAAATTGACAGGTGTTTATTCTTCTAAACGCAATTATTATGTTGAACTGAAAGAGAAGGTAAATGAACTCTCCAAGAGAAACGCTCAGTTAGAGATTATTAATCAACTCGCCCAGGAATTTAATATTACTCTGCCTAGGGATTATTTGGATAAAACGATAAAAAAGATATATGAGAGTGTGCGACAGATTTTATACCTGAGTCGGGTAGCGATCCTAACACCACATGGCGAAAATCTATTAGTTAACTTCTGCTATATAAGTGATGACAAGTGCTGTAAGGGGATCAAAATCACTCCTGATAATGGAGAGACCCTATGGAAGTCAATAAATAGCAACAGCCAGATTGTCTGGCAGCGCAGTGCAGATACAGCAGATACAAAAGATGGTTTTTTGCTCAAGCAAGGGTTGGAGGTAGCGGTAATCAATCCTCTGGTGACCCAGAACAAGGTTTACGGGCTTTTTGTGGTAGGAAGTGACCGTTGTATTACATATGATCCTCATGATTTGGCATTCTTCCAGCAGCTTGCCAATCAGATCGCCATTTACCTGCAGGATGGGGCGCTTTTCTCTGAAGTGAACAGGGCTAAACTGGAATGGGAGGCCACATTCAAAGCTGTAAAAGATATTATCATTATGGTTGACCCTGAGCTTAATATTTTGCGCTTTAACCAGGCAGCTTTGGATTTCAGTGGGTTATCTGAAAAGGAGTTATATGGGAAAAAATACTGTGATGTTTTTTGTACAGCAGAGGATTCCTGCTCTGAATGCAGTCTTAATAAGGCGTTGAAAACCGGTGAGATGATCGATTTTCAGCGGCGGTTAAATGATGGTCGGGTAATGGAGGTCTATGGATATCCTGCTAGCCAGGAACAGAAAAATTTAGGTTTGGTTATCTACATCAGGGATATTACTGAACGGCTTAAGATGCAGGTGCAGCTGCTTCAGGCAGCCAGATTGGCTGCTTTGGGGGAGATGGCAGCAGGGGTTGCCCATGAATTGAATACACCCCTGGCTGTTATTATCGGAGATGCACAGCTTCTTTTGCGAACTACTCCACAGGATGAACAGGCATACAAGATACTTAAGGATATTGAAACATGCGGCCAGCGGTGTAAGCGTATTGTGCGCGGGCTTCTTACTTTCTCCCGCCAAGAGCAATATCTTTTTCAACCGATTAATGTCAATGATGTGGTTAAGGATGCTCTTTCTCTGGTTTCTTATCATATTGAAAAAAGTAAAATTAGAATATATTTGTCTCTGGATGAACAGCTACCGAATGTAGAAGGGAATTCACAGCAATTGGAACAGGTTATCGTCAACCTGCTGCTCAATGCTAAACAGGCTTTTGATGAAGATGAAGAAGAACAGGAGCAAAGGATCACAGTAAAAACAGGTTTAGATCAGGAAAGAAATCAGGTTTTTATTAAAGTAGCTGATAATGGGTCTGGCATTCCCCAGGAGATGATCACAAAGATATTTGACCCCTTTTATACCAGTAAAGGAGAAAGTAAAGGAACAGGACTCGGGTTATCAGTAAGCTTAGGGATTGTACAAAAACATGGGGGTACTATCGCTGTGGAAAGCGAGCTAGGCAAGGGAGCAGAATTTACTGTTTATCTGCCGCCTTCCCGGAATGTAGATTGCACAGATAGTGGCCAAGAGGGTTGATGCAGGTAAATACTACCTGCAAATAAACTATTGCAGAAAGGGGGAAAAGGGTTGGCACGCATTCTTGTTGTTGATGATGAGGTTGAAATGGGGAATTTCTTTAATTTTTTTCTGGATGGCAAGGGGCATGAGATTACTGTTGCGGAAAACGGGAGAGATGCGAGGAAGGCTTTCCAGGACTACTATCACCTGGTGCTGTTGGATTTAAAGCTGCCTGATGTGAACGGTATTACGTTGTTAAAGGAGATAAAAGCCCGCCATCCTGATAGTGAGGTCATTATCATGACCGGTTATTCTACAGTAAAGTCTGCAGTTGAAGCCATACAATTAGGTGCATACGATTATTTGGAGAAACCGTTCGATAACCTGGATGCATTGGAAGGCATCATTAACCGGGCGTTAAGCCGTGCACTTGCTAAAGGCGAAACCTATGATGATGAAGAAATGGTTCGCAGAAAAACCACCCTGAAAAAGGTCGGTTTTGTTGCAGGTAGAAGCGAGAAAATGCAGCGTTTGTTAACTGTTGCTGAGCGTCTTGCCAAAAAAAATATTACTATTCTTATTAGAGGAGAGACAGGTACAGGCAAAGAAGTTCTAGCACGCTATATCCATTCGGTCAGTGACCGCGCAGATAAGCCTTTTTTAGCCATTAACTGTGGTGCTTTTACTGAGACTCTACTGGATAGTGAATTGTTTGGACATGAAAAAGGTGCGTTTACAGGAGCAACATCTCAGCATAAAGGAATTTTCGAGGTTGCTCACAGGGGTACACTGTTTTTAGATGAAATTGGTGAGGCTGCTCTGCCTATTCAGGTGAAATTGCTGCGTGTTCTGGAGACAGGAGAAATATTCCGGGTAGGCGGGGAAAGCCCGATTCGAGTTGATACCCGGCTTATTGCTGCCACAAATGCCCCACTGGAAAAGCTTGTTGCAGAACAACGTTTCCGGGAAGATCTTTTTTACAGGTTGGATGTGGTTACTTTACACCTGCCAGCTCTACGGGAGCGTCCTGAGGATATTCCCCTTTTGGCAGAACACTTTCTCCACCAGCGTCATGGACCAACCCCCCCTCGCTTAAGTACTGAAGTAATGGATGCACTGACCAGATACAAATGGCCGGGCAATATACGGGAGTTGGCCAATGTTATAGAGCAGATGGCAGCTCTGTGTGATGGGTCAGTGATTACGCCGGAACATCTGCCCCCAAAAATAAAAAATGAGAAACCCCTTGTTATTGATGAGCTTAATGCAGGTGCTGCAGAAGAGCAGGTAGCTGGTTCAGAACAGGATACGGTTGAAAAGCGATTGGAGGAGATCGCTGATAGGCTTGACTCTCTGGTAAATCAAATCGATGTCAAAGCAGGTTTCGATTTGCCATTATACCTGGATAAACTGAAGGAAATCACAAATGAATCAGCACGAAAACTAATTGCTAAAGCGCTGCAGGAAGCCGGAGGCCGCTACCCCCAGGCTGCTGAATGGCTAGAGACAACACCCAGGGTTTTGCGTTATTTATATAAGGAAAAGAAATGATAACGAAAATTCGTTAAGCTTCCGGAAATTCGGTTCAGCTTGCCGCGTTTGCGGCATTTTTACTTATAAAATATAGGTTGGTGATCACAACTTTTCGTTATTTTAAAGGATTTTACCATCAAGAATTGAATTTGAATAAAAAAGAGAAGGCATCTAGCGAAAAAAAGGAGGAAGGTATCGATTATGGCAGTAAATAGCGAGCAAACTGCTGATCGGAAAGCCATGGGGAAGATTATTAACAGATATCCTCCTGAGAGAAGGTATATCTTGGCGATTATGCAGGATCTACAAAAGCAGTTCAATTATTTACCTAAAGATGCCCTACAGATGACCGCTGAGTATGTTAATACCCCCATGTCTGTTGTATACAGTATGGCCACATTTTACAAGGCTTTTAGTCTTGTTCCCAAAGGCCGTGTAGTACTCAAGACCTGTGATGGGACTGCCTGTCATATTAAGGGATCAAATATTATTATCGACGAAATATACAAAACCCTAGGTATCAGGCCAGGTGAAACCACAGCAGATGGTGATTTTTCTTTAGAAACAGTTAACTGCCTGGGAGCATGTGCTTTAGCTCCTGTTCTCGTAGCAAATGATCGTGTATATCCCAAGGTGACACCTGCATCATTGAGAGAGATCATCGAAGAGAATAGGGGGCGGAGAGATGAATCAACTGAAAGGGAATAACCCTGGAAGGAGAACGATCCTGGTCTGTTGTGGTACAGGCTGTCTAGCCAACGGCAGTGCCGCTGTGTATGAGGCTTTATGTGATGCCCTTAAAGGGAATGATAAATTTGAGGTTGAAACACTTGCTAAAGCCACAGGTTGCAATGGTTTATGCGAAAAGGGCCCCCTTGTCAAGATCCTTCCAGATGATATTACATACTGTAAGGTAAAAGCAGAGGATGTACCTGAAATAGTAGAAAAGACACTACAGCAGGGGGAACTTGTTCAGCGTCTGCTTTTCCGTGACCCGGCTACCAAGAAATACTATAAATCACACCATGAAACCAACTTTTATAAGAAACAGCACAAGCTGGCTCTCCGCAATATCGGGGAAATTGATCCAAGCTCTGTACAGGATTACCTGGACCGGGATGGCTATCAGGCTTTAGAGAAGGCTGTTAAGAGAATGTCCCCTGCTGAAGTTATTGAGGAGGTCTTGAAATCAGGCTTGCGTGGGAGAGGGGGCGGCGGTTTCCCTACAGGTTTGAAATGGAAAGCCTGTGCAGCAGTAGATAACCCACCCAGATATGTGATCTGCAACGGTGATGAGGGTGATCCCGGTGCTTTTATGGACCGCAGTATTTTAGAAGGTGACCCCCATACGGTTATCGAGGGAATGATCATCTGTGCCTATGCAATTAGCGCTTCAAAAGGCTTTATTTATGTGCGGGATGAGTATGATTTGGCTGTTAAAAACCTTACCAAAGCTATCGAAAATGCCCGTGAGCGCGGTTATCTGGGAAAGAACATTTTAGACAGCGAACTGAGTTTTGATATAGAGTTGGTTCGCGGTGGGGGTGCTTTCGTCTGTGGTGAGGAAACAGCTTTGATCAACTCTATCCAGGGCAATGTGGGAGAACCTTGGGATAAGTATGTTTATCCTGCAGAGAAAGGACTCTGGGGGCAGCCGACTGTGATCAATAATGTAGAAACCTGGGCCAATATACCTGTGATCATCAATGATGGTGCAGCAAAATTTGCCTCTATTGGTACTGAAGGAAGTAAAGGCACAAAGGTGTTCTCCCTGGTTGGTAAGGTTGTTAATACCGGCTTGGTGGAAGTGCCTATGGGCACAACACTGCGTGAGATCATTTTTGATATCGGCGGTGGAATCCAAAAGGGCCGGCAGTTTAAAGCTGTCCAGACTGGGGGGCCTTCAGGAGGGTGTATCCCTGAAAGCCTGCTCGACCTACCTGTCGATTTTGATACCCTTACTCAAGCCGGTTCTATGATGGGATCAGGCGGTATGATCGTTATGGATGACCGCACCTGTATGGTGGAAGTTGCCCGCTACTATGTTAATTTCCTGGCAGAGGAATCCTGCGGTAAGTGTGTCCCCTGTAGGGAAGGGATCAGTTTTCTGCTGGAAACCCTGACCCGCATCTGTGAAGGTAAAGGTAAACTTGAGGACCTGGATCTTCTGGAAAGCATGAGTTGTACTATTCAGCAGGCAGCACTGTGCGCTTTGGGCAGAACTGCCCCCAACCCTGTACTCTCCACACTGAAGTATTTCCGTGATGAGTATTTGGAGCACATCAATAATCACAGGTGTCCGGCGGGAATCTGTAAGGAACTGACCGAATTTTATGTCGATGAGAAGCTTTGTACCGGCTGCGGCCGCTGCCGCAGAAACTGTCCTGCCGATGCCATCACCGGGGAGAAGAAAAAAGCACACACCATCGACCCTGAGAAGTGCATCAAGTGTGGGGAATGCATCGACAACTGTAAATTCCAGGCTGTCAAGGTGAAATAGGGGGTGGGAGAGATGAAGGTAACAATTGACGGGAAGAAAATAGAAGCCAAACTGGGAGAAACCATACTGGAGGCAGCTGTGAGAGCAGGGGTTGAAATCCCCAATCTGTGTTACATTGAGGCTTTTGGGGGCCAGGGTGTTTGCCGGATGTGTATGGTTGAAGTCAAAGATGGTGAACAGAAACGTTTGGTTGCTTCATGTACCTACCCTATAACCGGGGAGATTGAGGTGCAGACCAACACACCAGAGCTCCAGGAGATCAGACGCAATATTATAACACTGCTCTACAGGCGGGCTCCGAACAGCGATTTTATGAAAAAATTATACCAGGAATATGTATGCCCTGCTGTTGAAGTTGTTGATCCAGCTGAGAAGTGTATCATGTGCAGGCTCTGTGTTAAAGCCTGTGAAAAAGTAGGGGCTTTTGCTATTTCCACTATTATGCGCGGTACAGAGAAAAGGGTAGCCACACCCTTTGATGAGGCATCTCCCAGCTGTATTGGCTGTGGTGCATGTGCTGAGATCTGTCCTACCGGAGCGATAACTGTAAAGGAAGAGAACGGAAAACAGGAGATCTGGCACAAATCCTTTGAAATGTCCCGCTGTGAGATTTGTGGGAACTATTACAGCACACTTCCTGTGAAAGAACATGTAAAGGAACAGCTTGATAATGAAGTGTCAGGCGAAAATCTATGCCCCAGTTGCAGGAGGAAGAAACTTGCCGGTGACCTTGCAAAGTTCAGTATTAAATAATAGAGGAGCTGATAGCTCGGTCTCATCTTCAATTTAGAATAAATGTGAATGTCGAAGTAAAAGGAAATATATACTTTTTTATAGAATACTGTTTATTTTAGGGGATGAGATCTATCCACAGGAGGTATTTGGATGGAAATTTTTAAGTTCATGGTTCCTGAGATCATTTTTGGTAGGGGTACGTTAAAACTGGTTGGAGATAGTGCGAGACGGCTGGGGGCAACGAGGATTTTTTTGGTTAGTGATAAAGGGGTGCTCAATTCCGGTTGGGTTGATGAAGCTGTTAAACACATAAAAGAAATCGGCATGGATTACCAGGTCTGGACAGATTTATCAGAAAACCCTAAGGATTACGAAATAGACCAGGGCAAAGAACTCTACCTGGAATCGGGATGTGATGCTGTGGTTGGGTTGGGTGGTGGCAGTGCTATTGATGCAGCAAAGGCTGTCGCCATTCTCACAACCAATGGGGGCAGAATTCAGGATTATGTTGGTGTGGAAAAGATAGAAAAGCCCCTTCCTCCCCTGATCTGTGTGGCTACTACAGCAGGGGCCGCAGCAGAGGTGACACAGTTTGCTATTGTTGTTGATAGCCACAGGAAGGTGAAAATGACCATTGGATCGAAATCCCTGGTGCCTGATATCGCGATTATTGACCCTATTTTACTGAGTACGATAGATGCCAGGCTGACCGCAAATACAGGAATAGATGCCCTAACCCATGCGATTGAGGCCTATGTTTCAGTTGCAGCTACACCGATCACAGATATCTGTGCCCTGAAGGCTATCAAAATTATCAGCACAGCTCTGAGGGCCTCTGTAGCTTCCCGCACAAATATTGAAGCCAAAACACAGATGGCTATGGCTAGCCTACTGGCCGGTGTTGCTATGTCAAATGCTATTTTAGGTGCTGTACATGCAATGGCTCATCCATTGGGGGGGCTTTTGAACCTTCCCCATGGGGAAGTGAACTCGATCCTACTTCCTCATGTCATGCGCTTTAATTTGATCGCCTGTATGGCTCGCTATGCTGATATTGCCAGAGCATTGGGAGAGAAAGTGGACGGGCTGAGCACCAGGGAAGCTGCCGAAAGATCAATACTGGCTGTAGAAAAACTGTGCCAGGATATTGGAGCTAAAAGAAGGCTTTCGGAAATTGGACTTCAAGAGGAGTATATTCTTGAACTCAGCAAAGCAGCGGCAGAAGATGTTTGCCTGATAACGAATCCACGGGATGCTACAGTAGAGGAAATTGCTGAAATCTACAGGGCTGCCTTATAATTCAGAAATAATTAGGCTGTCATTTAACAACGGCTTTAAGGAATGTTCTGTAGAGAATTTTTATATCTTTTAGATGAGGTAGTTAAAAAAGTGGCCGAACATATCGCTAATAAAATAGAAAGTTTGAGGAAAAGGATCAAAAAATATGAAAAGGCTGTTATCGCTTTTTCCGGTGGTGTTGACAGTACCTTTCTCCTGATGGTTGCAGTTCAGGAGTTAGGGGAAAGGGTTTTAGCGGTAACACTGGATAGTATGTTGATTCCGCGCCAGGAGATAGAGGAGGCTCAGAGGATTGCTCATCAACTGAGGGCTAACCATAAGATCGTTAGCTTGAATCCTCTTGAGGTTCCTGGTGTAAGGGAAAATCAGCCAGAGCGGTGCTATCACTGCAAGCAGTATCTTTTCGGGGCCCTTTGTGACCTGGCTGGCAAAGAGGGTTATCAGGCTGTTTTGGATGGCACTATTAAGGATGATCAGAGTGATTACAGGCCCGGAATGAGGGCATTGATGGAATTAGGAATATACAGCCCTCTTTTAGAGGAAGGAATAACAAAAGATGAAATTCGTCAATTCTTACGCACAGCGGGACTTTCCAGCTGGAATAAACCCGGGGCAGCCTGCCTAGCCAGCAGAATTCCCTATGGTGAGGAAATCACTGCAGATAAACTGAAGATGATCGAGGGAGCTGAAGCCTACTTAAATTCAATAATCAACGGGCAGCTCAGGGTGCGCTGGCACCAGGGAATAGCTAGAATTGAGGCGTCAGTTGATGATTTTCCTGTAATTTTAGAGCATCGTGAAGAGATTACTGAAAATATCAAAAAAATGGGGTTCTCCTATGTAACCCTCGATCTCGTAGGGTACCGAAGGGGCAGTTTAAACGAGCTACTCCCAACCTTGCAAAGGAGTTATGCTTAAGATAGCGCTGCAGACCGGGCTGGCGCTATTTTTAATTGTGATAAAAAACTAACATTGTGAAGGAGGAAAGCCAGTTGAAGACTAATGAGAATGCCGCTGTAGACCCCAAAATAAAGGAAGCAGTGCTTAAGGCTGCGAAAGATGGGAAGATCAGTTGCCCTGCAGCAAGAAGCATAGCCTCCTCATTGGGGGTGGAACCAAGGGTTATCGGGAATGCTTGTAATGCATTAAAGATTAAGATTTATGGTTGTGACCTTGGGTGCTTTTAATATGTGCAAAGCAGTGGACCGGGAAAAGGTTATCGGAGGGGACATTTTTCCACAAATAAAAAATCTTATTTATGGCTTTAATGCCTCATGGTAATGAGGACAGAAATAAAGGAAAAATGAGCTCAGATGCTGGATAACAGTGGAAAATATTCCTTAACAGATTGTACCTACAATAAATAATAATAACATAAATGCAGGATTTTTTACAGCTGTATAGAATAATAATAACTAAAAAATCAAAGAGTGTATTAATACACTCAGGAGGGGAGGATTAGTTGGGTATGGATGTATCTAGACGGGGCTTCCTTAAGCTGTCAGGTCTTTCCATTGCAGCCTTGGCGACCGGCTTAGGGTTTGACCTTTCAGTAGCGGAAGCCCGAGGGTATGCATTGAAACTCGAAGGATGCAAAAAAATACCCAGTATTTGTCACTTTTGCTCAGGTGGATGCGGTTTGTTACTGCATATTAAAGATGGAAAACTGATCCACCTGGAGGGGGATCCGGATAACCCGACCAATGAAGGCACACTTTGTCCAAAGGCTGCAAGCCTGCAGCATGTTGCCGAATCTAAGGATCGCCCAATGAAACCGATGCGCCGCGCTCCCGGGTCTGATCATTGGGAGGAAATCTCTTGGGAGGAGGCCTTTGACCGGATTGCCAAAAAAATCAAGGAAGTCCGGGATGCTAGCTGGGTAAGGGAAGACGAAATAGTAACACAAGAGGGGGAAAAACGAAAGGTTCCGGCAAACCGTGCAGAGGGAATTGCTGTTATCGGCTCTGCTGAGGTCGATAATGAAGAGTGCTACTTGCTTACTAAATTCAGCCGTTTGATCGGAACACCATATCACGAACACCAGGCCCGTATATGACACGCGCCTACGGTGGCAAGTTTGTCACCTTCATTTGGCCGCGGTGCAATGACCAATTCCTGGTCCGATATGCAGAATTCTAAATGCTTTCTCATCGCTGGAAGCAACTGCGCCGAAAACCATCCTATTGCTATGAGATGGATCAACCGAGCTAGGAAGAAATGGGGCGCAAAGATTATTGTTGTAGATCCACGCTTTACACGCACAGCCGCACAAGCTGACATCTTCGCACAAATTCGTCCTGGAACTGATATCGCATATTTGGGGGCCATCATAAATTACATCATAGAGCAAAAACTATATGATGAATATTTTGTTCTCAACTTCACCAATGCCCTTTACAAGATCAACAAAGATTACAAATTTGAAGATGGGTTGTTTTCCGGTTTTGATGCTGAGAAAAAGAGTTATGTAACAGACAGCTGGGCTTATCAACTGGATGAGAACTACAAACCTATCAAAGCTGACAGCCTTGATGATCCAGATACCGTGTTTTCAAAGCTCAAAGAGCACTTTTCAAGATATGACTTTGAGACTGCGGCAAAAATAAGCGGTATACCTGCCGAAAAAATCAAGGAAATAGCTGATACTTTCATTAACAACAGGCCTGGAAATATCCTTTATGCTTTGGGAATGACCCAGCATACTACAGGTGTACAAGGTATTCGCTGCTATGCCATTATTCAATTGCTGTTAGGCAACGTAGGAAAGGCCGGTGCAGGTATCCAGGCACTGCGTGGAGAGCCTAATGTTCAGGGTTCTACCGATATGGCAAACCTGATCACCAACCTGCCGGGTTATATACCCTATCCCACCAACGCAGAGGTGACACTGCAAGATTTTGCGGTTAAACATGGTACTGCACAGTTGAGGCCAATGGTGGCTTTACTTAAGGCTTGGTTTGGTGATAATGCAACAGAAGACAATGATTATTGTTATGAGTATTTACCGAAGCTTAATCCCGCCAATAAACCGACACAGACAGAATTTTTCAACTGGATGGATAAAGGACAGTTCAAAATTCTCCTTAATTTTGGCTCTAACTCTACAGTTTCCATCCCGGACAGGAAGATGGTTGCCAGAGGGCTTTCTAAGCTTGATATGTTGGTTGTAGCCGATGTATTCGAGATTGAAACAGCCCAATTCTGGCGTGAACCGGGTTTAGACCCCAAAGAGATCCAGACCGAGGTCTTTTTCCTGCCGGCGGTTTTCGTTTATGAAAAGGCAGGCTCAATGACCAACTCTTCCCGCCTTATTCAGTGGAAAGAGGCTGCCCTTAAGCCGCCGAATGATGCGTTACCCGATTTGGATATTATAGACCATATCTTTAAGAAATTGCGTGAGCTTTATGCTGGGAGCACAGATCCTAAAGATGCTCCGATTTTGAAGGCTCGCTGGAATTATGATAATGAACATGGTGAACCGGATCCATTGAAAGTGCTGATGGAACTCGGTGGCTATGATGAGACTACAGGTGAGCCCCTGCCTACTTTAGGTGCTTATCTGAACGCACCGATCGGGACTGTTTCCACCGGCTGCTGGATCTATGCGGGTGTAACCGGAAAAGGAAATCTTGCGGCAAGACGTGACGGCATCGATAAGACAGGTCTTGGCATAACAGAGAATTTTGCCTTTGCTTGGCCAGGAAATATACGTGTGCTTTATAACCGTGCTTCTTGTGATGCTAATGGACAGCCTCTCGATAAAGATCGCGTGCTGATTTGGTGGGATGCGGAGAAAGGCGAATGGACCGGTAATGACAACCCAGATGTTGTCGATAAAACCAAGGGTCCCGATACTCCGGAAGGGAAGATCGCCTTTAAGCAAAATCCGGAGGGGGTTGCCCGGCTGTTTGCAGCAAAATATGTCAGTCGTAATCCTGGGGAGCCTATTCCAATACGCAGTGCAGGAATGTGTGTCGATGGGCCATTACCGGAATTCTATGAGCCTGTTGAGAGTCCGACAGAGAATATCCTACATCCCAATGTGCAGAATAATCCTTTAGCTAATGTTGTTTCTACAGAAATCGGAGATGTGGAAGAATATCCTTATGTCCTCACTACCTATGCTGTTTGTGAGCACTTCTGTGCAGGTGGAATTACCAGAAACATCCCCTGGCTCAATGAGCTCATGCCAGAACCTTTTGTCGAGATCAGCAAGAACGTAGCTAAAAAACATGGAATCAAAGACGGGGAATTAGTTGAACTATACTCTGCTCGCGGTAGTATAAAAGTGCGTGCACTGGTAACAGATCGCCTGCAAACTTACAAAATCAATGGGAAAGATCAGGAAACCGTCGGCATGCCGTGGAGCTGGGGCTTTGCCAGCTTGAGTCCTGGCCCAAGCGCTAACACTGTGACAATGGCTGCTCTAGATCCCGGGGCAGGGACTCCTGAGTATAAGTGTTGCCTGGTCAACATAAGGAGGGCGTAACGATGGCAAAGAAAATGCTTTTTATTGATACTTCGCTATGCACCGGCTGTAGGGCCTGTTCTGTGGCCTGCAAGGCATGGAATGAGCTCCCGGCGGAAAAGACAAGACGTCTCACCAGCTACCAATCGCAAGATAGAACTACGCCTACTACATGGACTTACGTCAGCTTCCATGAAATATATGAAGATGGGAAAATGAAGTGGTTGATGTACAAGCACCAGTGTTACCACTGTGGAGAGCCTGCTTGTATGAAGGCTTGCTCTTCTGATGCGATCTATAAAGAAGAAGAGGGATATGTGCTTATTGATCATGACAAGTGTATTGGCTGCGGGTATTGTGTAGCAAACTGTCCGTGGAATGTTCCCAAGGTAGACAACACGATCAAAAAAGCCCGCAAATGCACTGGCTGTATTGATCGTATCAAGAATGGGCTCCTACCGGCTTGTGTTGCTACCTGTCAGACCGGTGCATTGAGTTTTGGTGACCGTGATGAAATGATGGAAAAAGCAAAGGCTCGCCTTGCAGAGGTCAAGGAAAAACACCCGAAAGCTAACCTGTACGGTGACCAATTTATGGGGGGCACAACATATCTCTATTTACTTCTGGATGATCCGGAGGTTTATGGAGTTCCGGCAAAACCTTCTGCACCGGTATCACTGACCCTTTGGAAGGATATCATTCATCCCTTGGGTGGAATCGCAGCCGGTGCGGCAGGTGCAGTTGTTGTCCTGGGGGTTCTTGCTAACGCACTTAGGGGAAATTATAGCAAGCGCTTACGGGATAACGCTGGAGTAAGCTCCCAGAGCGATGGTGAAGGGAGGTAAACAGAATGGATCCAAAAGTTGACAAAAAGGAAGTATACCGTTTTAGCTTGATGGAACGCATTGCCCATGGGACTCACGGCATTGCTTTCGTTGTGTTGCTTTTCACCGGATTAGCGATGATTCTTACCAGTTTTCAGCCTGCTATGAAAATTCTGGGTGGAATTAATGTGACCCGTGATATTCATCACATCGGTGGCGCGGTAGCTGTTGCAATAGTTGTGGTAGGCTTTGTGTTAGAGCCAAAATTTCGGGGTTGGATTACATATAGCTTAAAATTCAATAAAAATGACTTTGAACACATCAAAGGCTTTCCAGTAGAATTGCTCGGCGGACATTCGCCTTACCCTCCACAAGGCAGATTCAATGGTGGAGAAAAGATGAACATCCTGTTGATGTTCGTCTCATGTGTGGTTATTGCCATAACAGGTTTTATCATTTGGTTCCCTGCAGTATTTCCGCAATGGCTTGTTCAGTGGTCATACCCGGCACACTCCGGATTTGCCCTATTGTTGGCTGCAGTGTTTTTAATGCACTTCTATTTAGGAGTACTTCATCCCGACTCAAACAGGGCATTGAAAGGGGTTATCACCGGTTGGGTGTCTGCAAAATTTGCTCGTGAACACTATCAGCAGTGGTATGATGAGGTTGCGGAAAAAGAACCGGAAAGGATTAGGGAGGTCAAGTGAGGTTTAGTGTACTCAATGTATAGCAACTGAGGGGAGATTTAGATGGCTGCAAAAAAAAGCAAACTTGATGTTACACAAGATGAAGTAACTCAGCAGGCTTTTCATAAGTATCAATCTTTAAAACAAATAGTTGATCTGTGGCAGCAAGAACGGGGTTCATATTGGCGTAACTCTTTGAACTTGGCCGAAAAGCCTCCCTACTTACCTGTTCGGGATTTGCCCGCAGAAGCAATTATCGAGCTTTGGAAAAGATTAAATAGCAGCATGAAAACAGAAATCTCTGATGCTGACCTCAGTGAAATATTGGCACAGTTCACCGCAGACCAAAACACGATAGATTTGGACCCAGAAATGTCCACCTGTTTTCATATGGCAGTAAGTGGTGTTGCACATCTTGCCGCCGAAATGGCCCATCAGAAAGGAGTCAGGGCACATAAATTCAGAGATGGTGCCGTTAGCAGTGAACTGCAGTGCCCGGTATGTGCTGAGTTTTCTAAGTTAGCTGTTGTGACACCTCCTGATGGAAAAAGGGTGATGCACTGTACCATATGTGGCTTTGAATGGCCGGTAAAACGGGTCGGATGCTTGCATTGTGGAAGTGAAGATGCAAAACAGCAGATCTATCTCCAGAATGAAGACTTTCCAGGTATTGAGATGGTAGTTTGCCTGCTCTGCGGGCAGTACTGTAAGGAAATCAATGCCCGTGAGTTGTCTGTAAGAGATTATGTATGGGAGGATTTACGGACTCTTCCTTTAAACTATGCAGCTGAACTCTGGTCAAAAGAACATGCGAAAAAGGTTCATTGAGCCGGATCTGTTGATCTGACAGCTGTTTATTAGCACGGAATAAACAGAAATAATGTTTATTCCGTGCTTTTTATTAAGCTTCACTGTTTTAGCTAAGGCAGTTGATCCAGGCAAAAAACTCTCAGAGTTGTCTACTCCTGATTTAAATATCATCCCTCGTATCATCCCTCTTCCCAATGATTACCTGTTACTTCTTTTAACAGCAGAGCCCGGAGGGAATCTTTAGCTGTGTGATGATTGAC